>Ga0164295_10003041_pt1 | contig 13590 bp, 6 predicted proteins | sample GEODES006metaG_FD_111798 | JGI IMG/M metagenome (GOLD analysis project Ga0164295, IMG submission 111798) | Oligotrophic lake water microbial communities from Sparkling Lake, Wisconsin, USA - GEODES006 metaG | ecosystem: Environmental > Aquatic > Freshwater > Lake | place: USA: Sparkling Lake...
GGGCTGCCCGTAGACGGGCGCGAGAAGTCCCGCCTCGTTGTCCATGTTGTAGAACAGAGCCGCGCAGACTTCGCGCAGACTATCCGGATATGAGAGGCAGTTTCGCAGTGAGGCTATTGTTATACCGCACGCACCTGGTTTTGAAGAAATACATCCTTCTTCTACGCAACCAACTCGTGTCGAAAATTCGCTGTGAAATGATCTGCATAATCAGATGCGGCGACGCTCGCTCGCTCCCGCAGCGCGACGCTTCTCGGGCCTTGTGGCGTTGCGCAAGGAGCACGGTCCTATAGGAAACGTGCCACCAATAGCGTTAGAGCGAGCTGGCATCTATGTGAGGTGCGACGATAACGTCGAAGGTGTTTCTGTGCTGCTGGGCAACGCATGCTCCGAGATCTTTGCGGGGCCTGCGCTGGCCAAGGTGCTGCGCGCGGGTCACGCTTACGAAGCTCGCGTGCTAGCGGCTCTTGATGCCGGCACGGCCGCACAGCCGCTCGTGCAGCACACAGCCGCCGCCATTACAGACGCGTGGTGGCCGTTCCTCGAGAGCCTCACAGCGCACGTGCCACAGCGTGCACGCGCAGAAGCGGACTGGTGCGTGAATCTACAAGTGGAGGGTGCATCCGCCGTGCACGCAGGCGTCGAAATGCTGTTGCAGCTCCAGGCGGCGCGAGGCCAGTCAGAGCGCGTGGGCGTCGCAGTGGCGGCCGCCTCTTACCATGGCCCAGCCACCACATCACTCGGCGTGCCATTCGCGCCTATGAGCGCGCTTACGTCGGCGACCAAGCCGCCGCAGCTCGTCTACCCCGCCCCGACGCCGTGGCGGCCGCTGGACAGCGCCGCGGACGTCCAGCTTCTGCATGGCGAGTGGCGTTCCTTCTTCGCTGCGCATGGGCCGCGGCTGGGCGTCGTGGTGCTGGAGCCGCAGTGGGGCTCGTCGTGTGCTGGCGCGTGCTGGCCGCCGGAGCTGCTACGCAAGTTCATCGGCATGGCGCACGATCATGGCGCGCTCGTCCTGTGCGATGAGGTCATGTGCGGTTTGGGACGGCACGCGCTGCCACGCGGTGGCGTGGCAGCGCACCCCATGGATGGCGCTCGAGACGGCGCCGCACCTCTGAGCGCCGCCGCAGCTGGGGGCGGTGTGCCCTCGCGCAGTCTCACGGGCAATAGCATATACACCAGCAGCTTTGTGAGGAGCACCTCACCCGCCGCCGCTGCGGCCGCTGCTGCGGCAAGCGCCGCCAAGAGTGCAGGGGCGAGCCCCGCCGCCGTCGCGCGCGCTTCCATTAAGGCTGCGGCGGCCGCCGCCGACGTGGCAAACGCGGCTTCAGCTGTCTTCTGCCGCGGCGGCGGAGTCGCCTCACCAGCCGTGGCGTCCGGCGGGGGCTTCGCGAGCAGCGGGGCGACCCCCGCGGGCGGAGCGCCGTATTGCTTCCTCGCCGACGCGCTTGATTTGGATGTGGATGCGATCACCTTCGGAAAGGCCGTGGCCGCTGGTGCCTATCCTCTCTCGGGAGCGATCCTCTACCGCGGCAGGCGCGAGCTCGCGGCCGACGGTCGCGCACTCACGCAGGTGCACACGTACGCAGGCGCGCACGTGCGAGCTCTGATGGCCGCCACCGCTGTGCTCAACGAGCTCAGCCGATCGGATTCCGAAGGCTGGGCACACCGCATCCGTACGGCGAGCCTGCAGTTGGACGAGTTTGTCATGCGGCCCGCCGTGGCGGCTGCACGGGGCGCGCTCACTGCGCACGGGCAGGGACTGATGCGCGGCTGCCTCTTCCGTCCGGGATTCTTTCCAACGCATGTGCAGCTTCAGGCGGCGCAGGCCACACTGATGCAGAGCTGTCGAGTGCACGGTGTCCAGCCGTATCCGGTTGCCGCGGGCGGCTTCATGTGCTCGCCGCCGTATGACGTGGCCGAGGAGGCCCTTCGCGAGGGCGGCCGGCGGCTCGCCGGAGCCATCGAGCAAGCCGCCGCCGCGGGCTGGGTGCTCAGCGAGAGCAGCGCCGCCGCCGACGCTCAGGCGCGGCGACTCGTGCTGGGCACCCAGGCGCAGAAGCGGGCGGCGAGGCTGGCGGCGGCGGTGCAGAGGCGAGAGGCGAAGCCGAGCGGCGAGCCCGAACGCGGCACAACGTCGTGAGTGCGCTCGAGGACAAGTAAAATTTGTATGGCCAGCTCAGAAGACCAATCATGACACGTGAGAATGTCGTGATCTCGTGAAGGCTGTGGAGGCATTACTAGTAGGATAAGCGGTCGGAGGGGCCATTGGCGACAGTTTGGCGACAGGCCGACAGCGCACACCCCGACAACTTGTGAAGATTTCCCCACAGTACAATTGTACTATTGTACCGGTATCCCCCGGTGTCTTTTTACCGGTAACCGGTAACTTACCGGTAGCTCCCGCGGGAGCGACGGTTTTTCAGCCGGTTCGATGGCCGACGTGAGCACACTGCTGACACGCGAGGCTGTCCTCTCAGACTCCCTTCTTCGAGCCACGCGAGCGTCGGTGGCCACGCGCGATCCACAGCGTATCTTGCAAGAACTAGTCGCACTCGATGTTCGCCTTCGGGCTTGGGCGAAGAAGGCTCTCTCAGATAGCGTCGCACGTGGCGCTGCGCAGATGCTGGTGGCGAGTTTGCGAGGCGGCTCTCAAGACGTGTTGTTGGCCGTGCGCCGATGCCGCCTTCGAGCCCGGTGCAGTCTTTTGCGGACTTTCGAGTTCCTCAGCAAAGAGCGGCTCCAGCTGGCAGAGGAGGCAGCGGTTCTTTTGGGATCGCACGTGCGACAGCTGATTCAGCGGCATGCCTATTTACGTCAGCGTTTAAGTGTGAGCCGTTCCAAGGCGGATGCCGAAAATATGCTTGTCGCTGGCCATCGCATCGCCCCGAAGCACCCGCACCAGAGCCACGACGCGCACAAGGCGCGCGTGCTCGGGAGCTTCCGATCGGACCAAGCCGCGCTGCTAGCTGTCGAGCAGCGGCTGCGGAGTGTGGGTGCATTGCAGCTGGGTGCGGCCTTCAAGGCCCCACTGGCAACGCTGCCGGGCTCAAGTTTCCAGGCGTCTCTCGACTACAACCGCATCGTTCGTGACAGCGCAGCCGTCGGCCAGCTTGACGCCCTGTCGCGAGCGGCGAGCCGCGCGGCGGACCACTCGGCGGAGCTGGAGGGCAAGGAGCTGGAGGGCTTGTGCACAGGGCAGGCTAGTACATTCGAAACGCCCCCGCTGTGCGATCTGCCCGCCTGGCAAGTTGGAGAGCGCCGGCGGCGTGCAGCGGTCCGAGCTAATGGGATCGTTCGCACGGCGCAAATGGCCATGCTTGCGAAGGAGCGAACCGCCTTCGAGGCTCGCGCACGCGTGCTCGAGGCGCTTCTGAGCACACAGTCGACGCTGCGCAAACTGGCCAGCGCCGGCCAGACTTTCGACGGTGGTGGCGTGGCTGCGGAACCGCCCACGCCCACGCCCGTGCCGGCCGCCGCCCCAGCCTCAGCCCCAGGGCCAAAGGAGGCCGAGGAAGCAGAGGCGGCAGACGAGTCGGAGGTGGTCCCTGCCACCACTTTGACCGCGCGCCGGCATCGCAGCCGCCTCAATTTGACGTCACCCGAGGGCGCTGCTAGCAGGCTGTCCGCGCCCGCGTGGAGCGCCCCGCTCCATAGCCTCCTGCGAGACCTCGAGCTCCTCGATCTGGAGGAGCCCGCGGAGCTCGAGGCAGCGTCGGCCGAGCCGGGGGCGGCGGTCTCATCAGTTGTCTCATACGTATTGCCAGCGTCACCAGCGCCAGTGTCTCCAGTACTGGGTCGACCTGCCTCGGACCTCTCGGACTTATGGGAGCGGGGGGGCTCACCGGGGGGGGGCTCACCAGGGCTTGGAGTTGCTGTGGCGATGGCACCGCTGCTTCAGGCCATGGCTCACTCGCTCTCAAGCCTGCGTCTCGTCACGGCGGAAGGTGCACCTGCCATGGCAGCCACCACACAGCCTCCCCGGTTCGTGCGAACACCCACGAACGCGCCAACGCAACCCCCAACGCACCCGCATCCGCCGTTGAGGCTCTCAACAGCGGCGGCGCCCACGGCGGCCCGAGGGGAGGCCCGCCCTCCAGAACAGGGGCCGCCGCTTTGGCGCCCGCCACCCGCCGTGACATCGGCTGCGCCGGCCATGCCGCCGGCGCCCCTGCCGGCTGGGCCCCTGCCGACGCGCCCGAAGCCGCTAGCACGGGCGATGAGCAGCCAGTTGGGAAAAGAGTCAATAGCCCCAGCCTGGATTCCATCGGGCCGGCCGTCCGGTCTTCTGCGGCCCACCTCCGCGACGGTCCCGAGAGCCCCGAGGGTCTTCGAAGCCTCACTGCGTACGCGTGGCGAGACGATCCGGCGGGCGCCGAGCCTTTGCAGGGATGGTACGATGGCCGGCGGGGTGCCAGAGCGCACTACCGAGCGGCTCGCGAGGGTGGAAAGAGTTGTGGAAAGTGTGCTCCTCCCGCTCGAAACGCCGAATGTGCGCCGTGTCCAACTCGCCAGACGCGCGCCCTGCTGGGTAGAGTGAACGCGAAAAGCCAGATCGAACACGGGCATGGAACTACGCCGGGTCCACCCACGAGAAGCTATTTCGTCGAGAGGAAAGGCGGAGTGTACCGCGGTGTTCAAAGAGGCAGGGCCAGGGGACTGGGGGGTCGCTCAGGGGTATTCTCGTGTCCGATCGCGGCTGTGCCGCGCTGATCTGCAACCTCGCATGTTCTCAGATGGTACGGGAGGCTCGGCTCAATAAACCGAATGCGCGTATACGCGTGCGTACCGACCTCTCGTATAGATCTTACACGTTTTTAGATGCACGCGGCACGTTCTCGTGCTCGTTTTCATAGCTGATTTTCATACGAAATTGCGTATGGTCAAATTTGATGCCCGGGAGCCACGGGACGCGCGCGGTGCTGCTGCTGGGAATTTCCTATTAAGAGCTAAGTCCCTAAGTGTCTCGCGAAGAGTATGCTCGATTGCTGCCATCCGGCATACCTGGCATACTCGGGAGAAAATCTTGCTGCGCGTGCGTCGACCGCGATGATTGCGTCACTCAGACCTCACGGTGGCCTATCTTCACGGACGAGTCGGGCGCCATCATGAGGCTGCGCTGCACGTCGTCGCGCTGCTCGACCTCGAGCGGCATGTAGCGCGTCTGCGCGATCAGCTTCGGCTGCACGATGTCCTTACCGAAGAACTTGGTGTTCGGCGCGCTCAACTCGCGCATCGAACCGCCCGCGAGCGCGCGCTGGTCGCTCACTTTGTCCCAGTACTTGTTGTACTGATCGGGCGCGTTCGCCGAGTCGTGATATCCGAGCTTCAAGTGCTCCTCGGGCCCCTTCAGCCGAATGACCTCCTCCGCCTTGAGCGCGGCGATCTGCTTGCGCGAGATCCTCTCGGCGGCATGGAGGCGCCCGAGCGAGTCCAGTGCGCCGACCATTGGGTTGTACCGGCGTGTCGACACGAAGTCGCCTCCGCGCGTGTACCCTGTGGGCGTATTGATCGAGTAGTACTCGTGGAAGGGCTTGATTTCGTCCGTCAGCTCGCCGCCCGTCTTGCGTATCAAGCCCTCTGCGTCGAGCCGGTTGCGCTCATGCGGATCCGAGAGCACGCTGTACGCTATGCGAACGCGCCGGAACCGCGTGGCTGCCTGCTCTTTCTCGGCCTCATCGGACCCATCGAGCTTATCCGGGTGGAGCTGCAGTGCGAGCTTTCGAAAGGCTGCCTTGATCTGCACGGCGTTCGCGTCCTTGGGTACGTCAAGGACTGCATACGGGTCGAGCCGCTCGTTCTCGAACTCGATCAGGCCGCCCTTACGCCCGTCAGCGCCACTCTCAACCTCCTTGGCATGCTCGAGTCCCGCCACCGCCGCTGCATTCCCAGGATCGCGCTCCAGGATGGCCTCGTACTCGTCCACAGCCCCACTTAGGTCGCCGAGCTCGGCCTTGAATGAGGCCCGGCGCAGCTGCAGCTTCGTGGCGTCGGAGTCGATCGCGAGCGCGCGCTCGCAGTCCGCGAGCGCGAGCGAGAACGAGCGCACCTTAGCGTACGCCTGGCTACGGTTGCCCAGGAGCGCCGGCTCGAGCGCTCCCTCGATGTCCACACGCAGCGCTTCCGAGTACAAGGTGATCGCGCGCTCGTACTGTCCCGCACCGTACGCGGCGTTGCCCTCGGCCTTGAGGGAGCGCGCCTGGCGCAGTGTATGCAGCGCTGTGGAGGCACGCTCGAGCCCCGCACGCGCGACCTCCGAACGTGTGCACAGGGCACCTGCCTTGCCGAGCACCTCAAGGCCAAGGAGCTGCGCCTCGGCTTCGTCTGGCCTGCCCCGGCGTGCGAGCAGGCGGGCTAGCGTGACGACGGCAGAGGGCAGCGTTGCACCATGCTTGGCCACGGCATCTCGTGCCTCGTCCACCGCCTCCTCGAGCCGGCCCTCCGCCTCCAGCGCTGCCAGCGCTAGCTCGCTCCCCAGCAGCGAGGCCGGACATGCCTGGCGCACAAAGCGGGCGGCCTGCAGCGCCTCGACAGTACGCCTCTCCTGAACGCATCTACGCGCGCGCGCCACCTGCTCGAGCGCGTAACTGAGCTTCACCTGCAGCTCATGCGCACGTACGCCCACCGCCGCCGCCGCCGCCGCCGCCGCTGCCGCTGTCGCCGCCGCCGCCGCCGCCGCAGTCACCGCTCCTGCAGCCGGCGGCGGCGGCTCTGGCGAGGCCGCCTGTGGCGACGCATGGGCGGGCGCGAGGGCTGCGGCACACAACTCGAGTGCGTCGTCGAGTGCTCCGAGCTGCTGACAGCACTCGGCAGCCCGCAGGCGCGCCTCGGCCTGCAGCGGATGTGGAGGCAGCGCGAGCAGCGCGCGCAGATGCTCGAGAGCGCGAGCCGGGGCGGGAAACGTCTGGACGGTCGCACAGGTCGCCAGTCGCGAGAGCAGCTCCGGAGAGTTGGGGCACAGGCACAGCGCCTGCGCGTACCAGCGCTCGGCGCCGCTGACGTCCTTGCGCCCCAAAGCCTCGTCGCCGAGTTTGTGAAACAGCTCGGCTTGCTGCGCTGAGGCGTCATCAGCAGCTGCCCTCTTAGTGGTGGTGGTGGAAGACGTGACCTCAGCGGCAGGTGGCACAACGGACACGCTGGCAAGGCTGTTTCGCACGGCCGGTGGCGGCGGCGCTACTGCGGCGCTGGCCGGCGGCAGCTTGGGCACACTTAGCAATGCAAGGTCAGCCTCAGCCGAAGCCGGCTGAGGCAGGTCGTCGAGTTCGAGCATCGTGGTGCCTGCGAGCTGGCCCCAAACGCCGTCCGTCGTTGCACTTTCCGGTGCCATGGGTGACGCAGTCGACGTGGGAGCCGCCATGAGCTCGCATGTCAGCAGGATCGCCAGCCGCTGGCGCACGCCCATCTTGCTGCAGCCCGCTTGCTTGAGCACCTCGAGGAGCTCCTTCTTGTCGATCACGCCACGCCTAATCGCGTTGAGCTGGTCGAGTCGATCAACTAGGCTGGCCGTGTACTCGGAGAGCGACGCGGCAGCCAGCGCGGCCTCTAGTCTGCTGGCGCTAAGGTTGCCCGACGCCATCGAGCACCTGTGAAGTCTGTGAAGGTCAAACTTCCAAAAACTACCAAATCGAGACCCGCGGAGATCAAAACGGGTCGACACAGTCTGTGTCTCAAACAACTCAACTCACTCAACCGGAGGGTTTACATTTCTCGACTCCACGAAACTTGTATCATGCTCAATCATCGTGTCACGTCTTTCAGTTTCACGGATCACACGTGCGTGTGGAATAATTACTGGCATCAAAATTACATCAAAATGAAATTTGTCAAATTTGTGATTACCTACGGTATCCGATACAACATACATTATTGTCTAGAGCTAATTTGGATGCGCGCGACCGCCGGACCACCGCACCCTCGACCCGCCCCCACGGCCCCCAGAGAGTGCCGGACAGCGAGCGGAGACAGCTCGAGGTGGACACACCGTCAAGCAGCTCCAGGCTGTCAAGGCGAGGCTTCCACGGCGCCATCTAGGGCGCAGTGGAAGTGCTGCGGCCAGTCGTGCGCAAGGCGGTGCCACAGCTCGGGGAGTGCACTGCTGTGGATGCCCACGAAGCGAAAGGCGGCGCGCCATGTGGCCCGGTCCTGGCAGACGCCAACAATCGGGGCAAGGGCCAAGGCAGACTCGGGGGCGTCGCGATGCGGCCGATCGACGGCTCGGATCAGCAGTCGGGTTGCAGCGATGCCGAGGTGTGCTACCAAGGGGAAGCGTGTGGCGTTCGCGTCCGGTCCAAAGCCGAGTGCACCCCCGAGCTTGTGCTCGAAGTCGACCACCACGTGCACGAAACGGCCCACCTTTGTCACGGGCACAAGCTGGGCGTTCGATACGACGCTATGCGCGGTCGAGGCTGCCGCAGACTCGGCTGGGGCGCTCTGGGCGGCGGCTGCGATGCCATTGGCATGCTCCCTGGGGCGAACACGAGTAGCGGCTGTGGAACCGACGACGGCCGGCTCGTGCTCAAGTGAGATGCCATCGAGATCGGGCACCTGCTGCGAGCTCAGGTGGAGTACAGCTAGCTCTGTGCCTGCTGGGATGACGGCGACGGGCGTGGCTGCACCGGACGTCGGGGCCAACGGAAAGGCGCAACGGAGCCCGCAGACCGCGCACACGGCTTTCCATGCACCGCCGACGAGGTGATTGGCGAGGGTGGCGTTGGCGGCGCTGGTCGTGTGCATCCCTATGAGCAACGGTAGCAGCCCTCGCTCTCGACCGGTAGCTCGACCAGTAGCTGAGCCTCTCGTGGTCGAGGGAACGCTGTCCGCTGCAGAACCGTCCTTCAGGGCGCCGCCCCCAACGAAGCATCGGAGCTCCTCGTACGCGCTGCCGCCCGCGGAGCCGACGCCGACGCCGCTGCCCCCGCCCCCGCTGCGCGAGCTGCCGGCCACATCAGCCAGTACAGCTGGGGCGCCGCCTCCAAAGGCGAGCGGCGCAGCGCTCAGCTTTGCGGTGCCCACGAAGCCTTCGCGCGTCATCTCCCTGCAGAGCATCCTCACCAACTGGAGCAGGTCCTTGGCAGCGTGATTCGCTTGCACCATGTGCGCCCAACGCTCGCGCGCACCCGCCGCATAGCGTGCGCGCGCCGTGGCAGACGTGAGGAGAGTTTCAACGGCCGCGGTGAAGCTGTGCACGTCATCGGCGATGATGGCCGTGCTGCCATTGGGCGTCGCCTCAACCTCGAAGGGCGAGATTGCGGCGCTCGTGATTACAAGCGGCAATCCGAGTCGTAACGCCTCGTACACTTTGGTGTTGATGCCCGTGGTCCGTAGCACAGGCACCACCATCGCCGCCCAGCTCGCAAGCTCTGCATCGAGCGCCGCCTGGCTCACGAAACCGAGCTCATCAATCCCATTGGCCGCTTCGGCGCCCATGTACCGCGTCGCCCATGCCCAGCCGCAATGCAGCTCCCGTGCCTTGTCGCACGCGCGCTCTTGCCCGTCGACACTCACCCGGTAACCAGGTCGCTGTCCCACGATGCGCAGGCGGAGTGCCGGGAACCGTGCCCGAAGCGCCGGCCAGCATTCGTTTAGGAACCATTGCACCGCCAGATGGTTAGTCGGCGTGAAGCCGTTGCCGAGGAAGCCGACGCGCGGCATCCCCAGCGAAACGGAAGCAGAAGCGACAGGGGCGCCAACGGTGCTGCCCCCGCCGCTGCCGCTGCTGCTGCTGCCATTGTCGGCACTGTCGCTACTGCCCCCGCTGCTACTGCCCCCGCTGCTGTTCACGCCCGAGCTTCTCTCTGAGAGCGCGAACCGCAGAACGCCGAAGCGCGCCACGAAGGGAAAGGCAGCCCGCTCAGCCATGCTATCGGCGCTCGTGATGTGCAGCAGCAGGTCAGACAACGCGTAGGCCGTGGCCTCCCGATGCGCGTGCTGCGTGGCGCGCGCCGAGTAGTTCGACGAGAGGCCTGGGTGGCTCTCCCAGCTCGCAAGCCATGCGTCGCGTTGTGCATGCGCATCGTCGGAGAGGACCGCCACAAATGGGCGGTGGCCGCGCGGAGAAAAGGCATGCAACGCCGGCAGCACCAGCTCACCCACGTTGGGCTTCGGATCGTGCCAGAACCAGAAGAAGACGAGCACAGCGTTGAACCAGCCTTGCGAGAAGAGCCTCGCGAGCTGAGCTGAGCCCGAGTGTTCATACATCGCCGGCGGCGGCAGCTTTCGCACATTATCGCGCAGCCACTCTTCACGGTAGCCGCGTGGAATTCTAAGCAGTGTCGCCATCTCGCTCGACGATGGCGAGCGCTTTGCGATGGGCGTGTGCGAGCGGAAGAACAGAGAGACCTCCAGGCCGAGGGCGAGCAGCCCGCGGATGATGCCTAGCAAGCGTTCGTCACAGCCCATGGGCTGCAAATGCTGCTCGTGCACGATCAGTATTCGCAGCGGCTGACGCCCGTCGCAGTCGGCCGAAAACGTCTGCGCTGCGACGCAGGCGAGCAACGCACAGCCAATGACGTACAACATCGCTCTGACTCGCGAAAAGCTCGGGTTTCGTGCGCCTTTCAAAGTATCATCCTCTAAATGTATTCCAGAGCCCGCCACTGCTTGCAAGCAAGTTTCACGTTTCATTTCACAGCGCCTCCCGGCGACGCGTGACGACTTGGAAATGGCGGCCTCCACACCATCGGCGCTCGAGCAGGCGTGCCTGCGCAACCTCAAACGGACTCGCGAGATGTATCTAGCGAACTACGGTCAGCGGGTAGAGGCCAATGAGGCCACCGCCTTTCTGCGCACGTCGATCATGCTGAACTCGGAGTACAAGCTTGTCAAGGACCTGCCTCCCATTGCGGCGGGCGGCGCCGCGGCATCGGTCGTAATGGCACATGCGGCCGTGGCCGCCGCCTCTTTCGGCGGCGCCGCCGCTGCTGCTTCCGATGGGCCACTCTTGCTTCAGGATCGCAGAGATGGTGGCCTCGGTGGGACCGTTAGGCCGAGCACGGCGGCCGAACGGCTGGCTGGTCCGCCGTCGACCGCCGTCGTCGCGGCCGCCTCGACGTCCAACTCGACGACGCTTATCCCGCGCAGCCGCGCCTCGCGCCCAGTGGTGCAGCCAGAGTGGCACGCACCGTGGAAGATGATGCGGGTAATCTCGGGCCATCTGGGATGGGTGCGAGCGATCGCGGTGGACCCGACTAACGAGTGGTTCGCGACGGGTTCGGCCGATCGCACCATCAAGATCTGGGACCTCGCCTCGGGTACGCTCAAGCTCACGCTCACGGGCCATATCTCGACAGTGCGCGGACTGGCAGTGAGCAGCCGCTCGCCCTACCTCTTCTCATGCGGTGAGGACAAGATGGTCAAGTGCTGGGACCTCGAGTACAACAAGGTAATCCGGCACTACCATGGACACCTCTCGGGCGTATACTCGCTCGCTCTGCACCCGACCCTCGACCTGCTGGTCACGGGCGGGCGGGACTCAGTCGCGCGAGTGTGGGACATTCGCACCAAGAATAATGTGCACACGTTGACTGGGCACGAGCAGACGGTGGCGGGGCTCGGGGTGCAGGCGGTCGAGCCGCAGATCATCACCGGCTCGATGGACTCCACCGTCCGGTTGTGGGACCTTGTGGCCGGCCGTGCAATCGCCGTGCTCACCAACCACAAGAAGGCAGTGCGCGCGATCGCGATCGCTCCGCATGAGTATTCGTTCGTCTCGGCTTCGGCAGACAATCTCAAGAAGTGGAAGTGCCCCGAGGGCGAGTTCATGCACAACATCACCGGCCACAACTGCATCGTGCACACGTGCGTCATCAACCAGGACAACGTGATGGCCACTGGCGGGGACACTGGCGCGCTCCATCTTTGGGACTACAAGACCGGACACAACTTCCAGACGCTGCAAACGATCGCTCAGCCCGGTTCGCTCGAGTCCGAATGTGGCATCATGGCGACCGCCTTCGACCAGACGGGCAGCCGCCTCATCACAGGCGAGGCCGACAAGACAATCAAGATGTGGAAGGAGGACCCCGACGCCACGCCCGAGACACACCCTGTCAACTACGAGCCGCCGCGCGACCGGAAGCGGTACTGAGAGTGTACTGAGATGAAGCTGCGATCGTTACATGTATGCTGGCGCAGCGCGGTGAATTGTGCATGTGAAAACCTTGACACGAGGCCGTCGCCGAAACTACGCTCATTGCGGAGGTGTTTTGAGTGTTACGCATGAAGTGACGAAGCCGGAACGGAAGCGCCGAGGTCGACTCACGGCAAAAAAGGAGGCACCCCCTCGCCGCCCCCGTTTCCAGATGCTCTACCAGGTTGTCGTCGCCCTGTCCATCATTTCGACGGCCGCTCAGCGGCCAGCCGACCCGACTGACATGCACCTGGACCCGGCATTCCCCCAGTTCATGAAGTTCATGACGGACTTCCGCAACGGTGTCCCCTATTCGTCGGCCGCGGAGACGCTCGGTCGCTTCACCGCATTCAAGGCCAACCTGCAGCTCATCGGCGAGCGCAACGCCAAGGGTCAGGAGACGCACGGCATCACCAAATTCGCCGACCTCACCCGCGAGGAGTTCAAGGCCCAGTACTTGACCCTGCGCCCCCCCACGGCCAACGCCCTCCGGTCCATGAAGCAGCTGGACCACCTCGTGCAGGCCAACTACACGGCGACCTCGACCGACTGGTGCGCCAAGGGCGCGTGCACGCCGGTCAAGAACCAGGGGCAGTGCGGCTCGTGCTGGGCCTTCTCAGCCACCGAGCAGCTCGAGTCGCAGTACTACCAGACCTACGGCAAGCTCATTGAGCTGTCGCCGCAACAGCTCACCTCGTGTGATCCGAACTGCGGTGGTTGCAACGGTGGCAACCCGATCAACGCGTGGATCTATGTCAACTCGTTCGGTGGTCAGGAGTCGGAAAGTGATTACCCCTACGTATCGGGCGTCACGAAGCAGACGGGCTCGTGCTCGTCGAAGATCGCCGAAGTGACCGAGGCCGTTGGCGCGGATGTTGGCTACTTCATCGCGCAGCGTCCTGCCCAGGAGTCGAACATGCTCAAGCAGATCGGGCTGTCGCCCATGTCCATCGCCGTCGACGCCGAGCTCTGGCAGACATACACGGGTGGCATCATCGGCCCCAAATCGGGCTGCGGCACCACCATCGACCACGCCGTTCAAGTGACCGGCTACAATGCCGAGGGAAACTACTGGATCGTGCGCAACTCGTGGGGCCCCAACTGGGGCGAGAGCGGCTTCGTGTACCTCACGTACGGCGACAATGTTTGCGGCATCACCTCGCAGGCCACCATCACCGTTCCCGAGGTGGTCGGCAAGCTCGACCTCTGAGCAGCGCGCGCTCGCGCGCGAAATCCTCGGCTTTGGCGTTGCCGTGCGTCGTCGCCCATTGCCGACGGGGACCTGTGACGATGTATCATCAGCGAAATTTGGGCCAGCGGTCTGTGGATCTGAATTCGGGTTGGGCTAGACGAATGTGGCATCTGTGAGTGTGTGTTAGTGTGTGTCTGATTTGGCTATTCGTTTTTGTGTGCAGTGGCGCCGCGGCCGGACTACATGCGATGTACGGATCGGAGGTTTCGGA
>Ga0164295_10003042_pt1 | contig 13588 bp, 8 predicted proteins | sample GEODES006metaG_FD_111798 | JGI IMG/M metagenome (GOLD analysis project Ga0164295, IMG submission 111798) | Oligotrophic lake water microbial communities from Sparkling Lake, Wisconsin, USA - GEODES006 metaG | ecosystem: Environmental > Aquatic > Freshwater > Lake | place: USA: Sparkling Lake...
AGCGGGCGAAGGGACTCGAACCCTCGACATCCAGCTTGGGAAGCTAGCGCTCTACCAACTGAGCTACGCCCGCGAGCAATCAAAGTCTAGCAGATGGCCGGCCGCGTGCTACCGGCCAGTGCCCCGATTGCCATTCGCTGCGGTGGGCCAGATTGGCTGCTGAATGGCTCCTGCGATCTCGCCACCTCCAGCAGACACGACCCGATCGGAAAGGTTGAAAAACCCAGCTCACGGCAGCGGAATCGGCCAGCCAGCGGAAATGTCCGCCTCGTCAGACCGTTCGCTCAAGCGGCATCTGGCCGGGGCAAACCTGGCTTTCCTCCCGGTGCGAGCGACGGACGGAGAACAGGAGTAAGATACGTCGATCGGCTGTTTCCCCCTCCGCGATCTCCGCATGAAGCCCGGAACGGCTCCCGGAGGGGGCAAGCCCTGTCCTGATACCTTTCTTGATAGACGCGCGTGCGGAGTGCGGCCCCATGAGCCAAGCGGAAGTTCCCTCGTCACCCAGCCAGCCCGGCGCGCCCGCTGCCGGAAACGCGGCGGAAGCTACCGCGGCGAAACATTCGCTCTGGTCGTGGGCGTCTACCACAGGGCTGGTGGTGCTGGCCGCACTGCTGCTGGGAGCAGGGGCGCTGCCGTGGTGGCTCTCCAACCCCCAGAGGCTCTCTGGCTACATCGCCAAGGCCGTTCCCGACCTGCAGGCTGATGTCACGATTGGCAAGGCGCAGATCGGGTGGCTTGGGCCCTTGGTGCTGGAAGAGGTAACACTCGTGCCCCGTAGCGGCGTCCGGAATCCCGCCACCATTGCCCGCATCGAGGGGAGCCACGGCTTGGCAGGAATGCTCCTCTCTGCCGGTGATATAGGGACAGTTCGCATCCAGGGGCTCCGGGCGGATGTCGTGTTCGACGCCAATCGCGATTCCAATCTGAAGGGGCTGATTGCACCGCCAGCCGGGAAGATCACGGCCGTCCAAGGCCAGCCCACAGCGGCTGCCGAGTCGAATGTGCCCCCCGCTGAACTCCCGCCCCAGCCACGGCTCAGTCCGGTGCGTGCCCGGATCGAAGTTGAGGATGCGGTGGTGCGGATCGAGGGACCATGGTCGCCTGAGGCTTGGGTGAGCGAGCCGATCGATCTGCGGGCCAGCCTGGCCACGGCTGCTTCCGGTGGTTACAGCGAGTGGACCATCGAGCCCACGCAATTGCTGCGGGAAGCCCAACTCGAGCCGAGCGTGGCACAGGGAGTGTTGGCCTATATCGCTCCGGTGCTGGCAGATGCCACTCGCACCGGCGGTCGCTTCTCGCTGCGGCTGGATGGGGCCACTCTGCCTCTGGGCACCCCGCTGGATGCCCGGTTATCGGGATTGCTGACGATGCATGCGGTCGACTTGGGGCCGGGACCACTGGTAACCCATATTCTGGAAGAATTGCCCGGGAACATGCAGTTGCCCACGTCGGTGCGGATCGCCGACGACTCCCGGATTGAGTTTCAGCTGGCCGACCGGCGGATGTGGCACAAGGGGCTGGAATTCGGGCTGCCGCTGGCCAAGCCAGGGAGCCGACTCGATCTCTCGTCCAGCGGTTCCGTCGGCATCGAAGACAAAACACTCGATATCAAGCTGGCACTGCCACTTCCAGCCGATCTGCCGGCCGATCGGCCGGTGCTGGGGGCACTGGCGGGAAAGACTGTGTCGATCGGGATCGTGGGCGTTTTGGGCGAGCCGAAGGTGAGCTTTGATGGATCCATTCGTGCCGTGGCCGGCGACGTGGTGGTGAACCTGATCGACCGGCTGCGCGGGGGCCGCAGGGGCGCTCCAATTGCTCGTGCGCGTGCTGCCGCACCCCCTGCCGCGAACCCGCCCCCGCCTGCCCCTGCCGAAGCGGCCCGGTCGACGCCGCCACCCCCGCCACGCCCCAACTGGACTCCCCCCGCTGATGCCGGTTCCAGCCTACCGGCCGAGGGAGCCACTCCCACGGCGGAGGCCACGCCGATCGCTCCGCCAGAACTTTTGCCTCCCGGCCCCGTGGTCGCCCAGCGGAGTGACGAGGCGAATGCTGCCGCCGCCGCCGCTGCAGGCCCGGCGGGTCCTGCCGGAGCTGCTCAGGGGGGCAGAGATGGGGCTGGAAAAACAGCGGAAAAGCTCGGGCAGCTCAAGGGGCAACTGCCCCCCGACATCAGCAATAACCCGTCCACCGATCGGATCATCGATCTGGTGGGGGGCGTGATTGACGAAGTGGCCAGACGCCGGGCGGAACGGGCCAGCGTGCCCCCCGAAGCCGCGCCAGCCGGCACTGCCGAGCCGCGGCGTGGACGGCTCTTGCGTCGTCTGTTGCCCCCCGCGCCGCCGGCAGGGCCGCCGCCAGCGCAGCCCTAGCTGCCCGTGAAAAAAGTCATCCCTGACCCTCTGGGTTGAAGGGAGTCCACTTTGCCGCCCGGTGGAAACGCCGAGGATTTCCACGGTCGGCGGGCATCGCCTCCAGCGATGCGGCGGTGGGCAACCCGGGAAACGCCAGCCGGCCCCTCTCGATGGAGGGCGGTTGGTTGATCAGCGGAGGGCGAACCGATCCTGTATGGCGGGCGATGTAAAAAAACCGGGCCTTCCCCCGTGGGGAAAGGCCCGGCCTTTGTTGAGATTCACTCCCTCAGCTCATCCTTCGTGCCTCAGGGCAGGCTTCCTTACGAGGGATTCGCCAGCGGGAAGGATCGTCGTGGGCAACGATCACGTTCCAACTGGAGCAGCCGGAGCCTCGACCGCCGGGGCGGCCTCAGTCGGAGCCGATTCCATGATGACCGAGTCGCCGGCACAGTTGCCGTTGGCGCAGCCGCCGGAAACGACCTCGCCGCCACCGCAGCTGGAGCAGCCGCTGTCGCTGACAGCAGCCGACTCGCCGCAGCTGGAGCAACCGCTAGCAGCCGATTCGCCGCAGCTGGAGCAACCGCTGTCGCAAGCCGGAGCAGCTTCGCCGCAACCGCTATCGCAAGCCGGAGCAGCTTCGCCGCAGCCGGTGTCGCAAGCTGCAGCCACTTCGCCGCCACACTTCTTGGCCTTGCGCTTGCCGAACAGACCGTGGCACTTCTCACGACCGCCGCACTTGGCAGCGTGGAGCTTGGCCAACAGACCGCCATGGCAGGACTTCCGTCCGTTGCAGCCGTGGCCGGCCACAGCACCGGAGTCACCGCCAACCAAGGCAATGGCGACCAGCGCGAAGAACATCGCAACCGCACATCCGAGAAAACGCTTCATCACGTACCTCCAAAGTAGAGAATCGAACGCACATGCGTTCCTGATAGCCGTCACGAACCGAACTCGATCCGGGACGGCTACCGGACCGCAACAAACATTTCAGCCTTCTATTCAGACTGGATCCACCGGGGGATTCCTCCGGACAACCAGCGGCACTCCCCTGCAAGCGCTGCGGGTTGGCGAAAGAATTCCGCCTAGGGAATCTAGGCTGTAAGGCTAACAGCGGCTGGTGCGGTGTCAAGAACTGCGTTAAAGCGGGCAAGATAAGCGGTTTCTGTCGCCAAAGTAACCGTTTTGGGCGTGCCAACCCGGCGATTCCCGGTGGGACTCAGGGCCAGAGGGGCCCCGCCTGGGCGCAGACTCAGCTTGGGGGGCTTTTTTCCAAGCCACTCAACCAGGCTGCGATAGAGAATGGGCGCCCCCGGATGGGGCGGCGGTGGCGCCCCAGGAAACGCCTGCGGTCCCTCGACGGGCCTTGCCTCAGGCCGACCCAGTCGGCTCTCTGTGATTCACAGGTTTGGCAAGACTCTTTCCACGGACGGCCGGTTCTATTGAACCCGCTGGGGGGGACCACTCGGGCCCCGGGCCGTTCGGCCAGGGGTGGCGCCTGCAGGAGCCGGAGTCACAGTCGGCGGAGAGGTCGGGGAAGCTGCTGGCGAAGCTTGAGCCTGCTGGGAAGGCTCGCCATTTTCGGCCTCAGCTCCAGCCCGCTTCTGCAGTTCCGCAGCCACCAGTTCCTGCTTGTAGATCATGTCTTCAGGGTCTTCGAAGTCGAGGAGCAGCGGTGGCATGTCGTCAAAAATCTTCATCGCCATGCCCGCCAGTCGCCATCCCTCCGGGTCGAGCCGGACAACCCACACCACATGATCGGTGTTTTGAAAGCCATCGGCGTCGACGTCTTTCCAGGTCGTTTCCACATGCACCATGTCGCCATCCTCGCCGACAACCTCGCACGCCCGAACTTCATAAGTGGCTGTGGCATTGACCGGGGGAGCGACTGTCAGGCCGAGTTCCTGGGTTTTGGCCCGCGCCACTTTGGTGAGCATGCCGCTGGCCGCGGTGTCGTCTCCCCGCTTGATGGCTTCCAGGAATTCCACCACCGCTGCCTTGGCTGGGCCCTCGGCACCAGCTGTGGCCTTGGCTGCGGTTCCCCCAGCGGAGCATCCAGTGAGCGTGAGCGCGGCCGCTCCGAGGCAGCCGGTCAGAAAGCAGAGGGCCCAGAGCGACCAGACACGCTGGGAAATGGACGAAGGAAGCGGGCGGGGAGTGAGCATCGTGGTGGGCTCCATGGCCAGGGAAAGTGCGGTCGGGGGACTGGGGCCGCCGTGAAAGGGCTCCAGCCCGCCTGAAGATCGACTCGTTTCGAGGGCGGGAGAGTGACGGCCCTGGCCGGTCTGGTCAAGCCGAAAAAGGAAGCCTGAAAACCTGAAAAACCGGGCCTTTCTGCCATCTTTGCGGTAGAATCACCCGGCGGGATCGGTCGCATGGCGAGGGTGGCCGCGCCGGTTTGGCCGCCCGAGCCTGCACGCTGAGTTCCAGCCGCTCGGGACAGTCGCTCGGGGTTTCAGCGAGGGTTTTTTCGGAGTCGGAGGCATGGTGTTGCGGGAAAGCAGATGCCTGAGCAGAGCATCCACCCGGGAGTGTGGGGGAGCGCCATCGCGGCGGCCCGCGCTCTGGCCCTGGGGACTTGCTCTGCTGGTCGGCATGGGTGTCGAGAATGGGCGGATCGCTGCGCTGCCCGCAGCCGCGCCCCGTTCCCGTGCCGCTCCACCGGTCCCCCCGCCAGACGCCCCGACTCCCTTTTTTGCCGACGCCTTCCCGGCTCTCGAAGGCCCTCATCCCCTTGCTGGACCCCCTCCCGGAGGCGGCCAGCAGGGGGCGGTGTCACGAGCGATCGGCGGGGCGGCGGCAGACCAACCCCCGCAAGGAGGGCGCTGGTCTGCTCTCATCTCCGCCGACACGCTGGTCGACGAAGTGAAATCGCAGCGGAAAGTACTGCTGGCAGCGGTCGCCTCAGCCACTGAGTTCAAGGGGGGACGCTTCGCGGAGGCTCAGAATGCCTGCAGCGTGCTCGCCTTGATGTTTGCTCTGATCGCGGCCCACGACGGGGAGGCCCGTTGGCAGGATCAGGCGGCCAGCGCCCGCGACCTCTTCACCCAGGCGGCCACCAGCTGCGCTGGGGGAACTGACGAGGCGTTTGCGGTGGCGCGGGCGCGGGCGGCCGACCTGGAAAAGCTGGTCAATGGCGTCGATCCCGACGGCCAAAGCGACCGCCCGGGGGCAGGGCTCTGGAGCGATGTCGCCAGCCGATCGGCACTCATGACGCGGCTGGAGGCCGCCGCTGGCCTGCTGGCTGCCGCCACGCCACCCGAGTCGCTCAGCCAGCGGGAGCAATTGCGGCATGAGTTGGAAATCGTGGCTGCTATCGGAGAGCTGATCCAATGGCCCGACTTCGCGGATCACGACGAGGATCGATATCGGCGTCACGCCGGTGGCATGCGTGACGCCGCCCTCCGGGCTCGAACGGAACTGGAGGAGAAAACCAGCCCGGAAGGTCTGCAGTCGGCTGTCGGCGCCCTGCGAAAATCGTGCGACTCCTGCCATGCGGAGTATCGTTAGCCACCAGCCTCTTTCGTCGGCATGTTGGCCGCTTCTCAAGTCACTCACAGGAAACCCGCGCTCATGGCAGAATCGTCTCGGCCCCCCAGGCCCCGTTCGGAAACCAGCCGCCGGTCCAATCGGGAGCGACAGGGGGAGGACGAGCCTGCGGGGCCGGCGGAGCTGGCGATCATCGGCGACCTCACCGACCACGGGGGGGAACTCACCGATCGGCTGCTCGGAATCGAGCCTGGCGGAAACTGCACGATCTATTTCGATTCCCCCGGGGGCAGCCCCTACTGCGGCATCTCCATGGTGACGCTCATGCGGCTGCGCGATATCCGCGCCACCGGCATCGTCACCGGAGAATGCTCGTCGGCGGCGATCTGGCCATTCGCGGCCTGCCGCCGCCGGCTGGTGACGCCCTACAGCGTGCTCCTGTTTCATCCGATGAAGTGGCAGAGCGAGGAACACATCGGCATCACCGAGGCCCGGGAATGGTCGCGGCATTTTGGCCAGCTGGAAGCCGAGATGGATGCCCTGCTCGGGGAGTTGTTTGGCACCGCGGAGGAGCTGATTGCTGAGTGGATCAAAACCCACCGCTATGTCACCGGTAGAGAGCTCGTGCAGGCGGGGCTGGCGGAGATGATCGGACTGCAACCGCTCCCCGAGCTGTTTCAGAGGGCGTAGCAGAGGTTGCTCCAGGAAGCCCAGCCCCCGGCCGGCTCCCCGGATGGCGGTTCGGCATGCACCACACCCCGAAAAAACGAGGTTTTTTCGGGAGGGGGCGACTGCTGCCTCCGGCGGGGGATTCCTTTGTGCCGAGCCTGCTACAGTAGGGGGCAGATTTTCCGGTTTCGGTTCGTTGGGCTCTGGAGACATTTCCCATGACGCGATCTGCCGATGCACAGAATGTGAAGCGGTGTCTGAAGTTGGGCTGGGCTGGCGGCCGAAACCGCTTGGTGGCGCTGCTCGTTGGGGGAGGGCTTCTCGGTGCGCCGGCTGTGGCTTGCGCGCAAGGGGCGGTGCAGGCGGTGCGCGGAGCAGCCGAGGCTGCCGTGGCGGGAGCGGCCGATGCCGATGCCGGAACCCGGGCCTTTTTGATTGCGGGCGGATCGCTGGCGCTGGAAGCCCCACCGGGCTGGAAGCGGGTGCAGCCCAAGTCGGGCATCGTGGAAACAGAATTCTCCATCCCTTCGGCTGACGCAAGCCTGCAGGCAGGGCGGATGACCGTGATGGGGGCTGGAGGGAGCGTGCAGGCCAACATAGATCGCTGGTATGGCCAGTTCACGCAGCCGGGTGGCGGCAGCACGAAGGACAAGGCCACCACCAAGACTATGAAAATAGCCGGGTGCACCGTCACCCTCGTCGACATTCCCGGAACATTCAAAGACATGCCGGCCGGCCCCTTCGCCGGCGGGCAAGCGGTTGATCGGCCCGATTACAGAATGCTGGCGGCGATTGTGGAAACGCCCGAAAAGGGGAATTCGTTCTTGAAGTTCTACGGCCCTGCCGCCACCGTTGGGCAGCACTCCGAGGGGTTTCGCACGATGGTTGAGAGCATGGTTTTGGCGGGGCAAAAATGAAAATCCAAGACTTTCTGGAACATCACGGAATCTCCGGCAATCCGTTTGCCGAGGAAGACTCGCAAAACGACACCGTCTTTAAGCGAACCTGCCTGGAGACGACGTTTCATCCGGCGTGGGACAAGATCTATGGCAACCCTGCCGACCCCAGCACGGCGATCGTGTTTGGCGAGAAGGGAGCGGGAAAGACCGCCCTCAAGTTGCAGATGGTGCGGCAGTTTCAAAAACACAATCTGCAGCATCCCGATCAGCGCACCTTTGTCGTGCTTTACGACGACTTCAATCCCTTTCTGGATCGATTTGTGAGCCGAGCCGGGCCGCACAAGCCGGTGGAGCGGGTGCTCTCGCAGTGGAAACTATGGGATCACATGGACGCGATCCTTTCTCTGGCCGTCACGCAGTTGGTCACCTCGATTGTGGATGCCCCCGCCAGAAGCGGCATGCATTTTACGGCGCCGCAGGCCCGCGATATGGCTCTGCTGGCCGCCTGTTACGACCAGTCGACGGGCGAGACGTTTCCCTCCCGCTGGTCCCGGCTGATGCGCCGCGTGGGATACCACTTCTGGCCCGGCATCTGGCCGTTCTGTCTGGGGCTCTTAGGCACGGCACTGATGGTGCTGGCCCTCGGCATGGGGATGGCTCAAGGGACGACTGGGTGGGCCAGCCAGGTGTGGCCATGGCTGCTGCTGCTGGGGATGTGGACCCCGTGGCTGCTCCGCCAGGCGCGGTCGTGGTGGACAGCCATCCGGGTGGTGCGCAGCATGCGCACTGGTAACCGCACGGTGGGTCAGATGGCCACGGCTCTGGCGGGAATGCCGGAGGTCGATCTGGCCGGCCAGCCGATGCCGGCGTTTTCCCGCAGCGACGATCGTTATGAACTGCTGGCAAAATTCCAGGCCCTCTTGGCCGCACAGGGCTATGTCGGGATGGTGGTGATTGTCGACCGTTTGGATGAGCCTCATCTGATCAACGGCTCGGCAGACCGGATGAAGCAGGTGGTTTGGCCGATGCTCGACAACAAGTTTTTGAAGTCACCCGAACTGGGGTTCAAGCTCTTGTTGCCGGTCGAACTCTACCGCTTCGTAGAACGGGAAGATGAACAGTTCAATCAGCGTGCCCGGCTCGACAAGCAAAACCTTGTTCCGTCCCTCGAGTGGTCGGGCGAGTCGCTCTATGACATTGCCTCGCAGCGAGTGAGGGCAGCGAGTGTCGGCCAACCGCCAGCCACGCTTTCGCAACTGTTTGAGCCGGAGGTGGATCAGCGCCGCCTGCTTGAGGGGCTGCGCAGCCTGCGGGTGCCGAGGCAACTGTTCAAATTCCTCTACCGCCTGTTGGTGGCGCATTGTCATGCCCACACCGGCGAGCAACCGGTCTACCGGATCCCGCTCGAGCGGTTTGAAACCGTTTTGGCGGTGTTCCGCCGGGATCAGGATGCCTTCGATCGCGGGCTGGCCCCCCGCTAAGGGTGGTCGGGTCGGCGGCGGCTTCCTCTCTGCCATCGCAAAAAAACCCTTTAAATAGTGGTTTTGTGCCTCTTTTTGCGCTTTTCCAGCAGGCTTTTCCTGGTCGTTCGGCGTTTTTCCTCGCGTTGGCGGTTTGCAACGCCGATTATCTCTGAGTAGTTTGCGTTGAATGGGAGGCCTGCGTGCCTTGAGGTGGTCTGCGCTTTTTGGGAAAATAGGGAGCCGTTCGTGGTCAATCGTCTCAATCAGATTCCGCCGGTGCGTACTGTTCTGGGTGTGGTCGAACATCAAAACCAGTTGCCTCCCCATGCCCAAACGGGCGACGCCTGGCTGGAACAAGCCAATGGTGTGCTCTGGATCTGGGACAACGAACTGCAGCGTTGGACTGACCTCAACCTCTGGCACGGCGCGGGGAACGCGACGGGGGGAGCGGGCAGCGCCGGAGTGGCTGGTCTGGCCGGACCGAAGGGGGAGCCTGGTCCGGAGGGAAAGCCGGGCCGCGACGGGATCAATGGCAAGGACGGCAGCAACGGAAAAGATGGCGTTCCTGGCCGTAATGGCAGCGACGGGGCGCCCGGCAAAGATGGGAAGCCCGGCCCGCAAGGGCCAGTGGGGCCTGCCGGCAAGGACGGGAAGCCCGGAGTGAACGGGGCGGTCGGCAAGAATGGACTGGACGGAATCGATGGTGTGAATGGTCTCAATGGCACCAACGGCAAGGATGGCAAGGACGGCAAGCCGGGCCCCATTGGACCGGCCGGGAAGGATGGCAAGCCAGGGGCCGTTGGTCCGGCCGGCAAAAATGGCGCGGCTGGGGCCAAGGGTGAGCGCGGGGCCGTGGGGCCGGTAGGTGCGCCGGGAAAGAATGGCAGCGATGGCAAAAGTGGCGCCGCTGGACTGGCCGGAGCTCCCGGTAAGGATGGCAAGCCAGGGGCCGTTGGTGCGCCCGGCAAGAATGGCGCCGCCGGTCCGGCCGGCAAAAATGGCGCGGCTGGTGCCAAGGGTGAGCGCGGTGCCGTGGGACCGGTAGGTGCGCCGGGAAAGAATGGCAGCGATGGTAAAAATGGGGCCGCTGGCCTGACCGGAGCTCCCGGGAAAGATGGCAAGCCAGGGGCCGTTGGTGCGCCCGGCAAGAATGGCGCACCTGGTCCGGCCGGCAAGAATGGCGCGGCCGGGGCCAAGGGTGAGCGCGGGGCCGTGGGGCCGGTAGGTGCGCCGGGAAAGAGTGGCAGCGATGGCAAAAATGGCGCCGCTGGCCCGGCCGGAGCTCCCGGTAAGGATGGCAAGCCAGGGGCCGTTGGTGCGCCCGGCAAGAATGGCGCACCCGGTCCGGCCGGCAAGAATGGCGTGGCCGGGGCCAAGGGTGAGCGCGGTGCCGTGGGGCCGGTAGGTGCGCCGGGAAAGAGTGGCCGCGATGGCAAGAATGGTGCTGCCGGGGCCAAGGGTGAACGCGGTGCTGTTGGTCCGGCGGGTGTACCGGGAAAGAATGGCGTGGCTGGCAAGAACGGCGCGGCCGGAGCGAAGGGTGAGCGCGGTGCCGCTGGTCCGGCGGGAGCGCCGGGGAAGAGTGGCCCAGCCGGACCCAAGGGAGATTCAGGCCCCGCCGGAAAGGCAGCCGAGTTCCCTGCCACTGGTGCGCGGGAGATTACCTCCTTCCTCAAGCTGCCCGCGGGAGCCAAACTCGACCACGCCGTGCTCCATCGTGTGGGAAACTCCGTGGAACTGGCGGTGGCCGGGCTGCGCAGCAGTCGGCGTCTGAAGGGGATTCTCGGCAAGATCCCCAACGGCTTCCGGCCGAACCATCACCAAAGTCTTGTCACCAGCGACAATGACTTCCGCCATCTCCGCCTCAGTGTCGATGCTCCAACGGCGAATGTTACGGTGGCGCAGCCCGCGGCGGCCGATGGCCTTGATAAGGTTTCCACGACTCTCGTGTGGTTCACCAACGACGCCTGGCCGACCAACCTGCCCGGCCGCCCCTGGAAGCGTTGATCCCAGCCGACACGCCCGCCCTGCCCACCAACTTCGGAAATCGCTCGCGCTGTGGCGATCCCCTTGGCCTAGATCTTTCAGGCGGGATGGAGGAGGGCAGGTCGGGCGTTTGCGGGGCAGATGCTCCGCAACGATGGAGAAAAAGGGCGGAATCGCGAGCTCAAACTGGGCTCGTCGCCCAGCCGAAGCACCCACAGACCCAGTCTGTTGACGGTTGGGCGGCAGGTTGCCAAACTTTCGGAGAGACCCTTTGCTCCGGACAATCCTGCTCACTATCTCCCGGTCCTGCCCATCTTCGTCATGAGCCATGAATGAATCACCCCGGCACATAACAAAGCCGTCCCGGGCGACGCATCATGACACCCCTCTTTGCCGATCCGACTCTTCCGATTCCGGCGCCCTTTCATGTTCCGATCCCGCTCGTCGTGGGGCAGCACGCGGACAGCGGGCGGGTCGCGGTCCTGCAGGGAGAGAAATCTTGGACATACCGGCAACTCAACGATGCCGTCAGTAAGGTTGCAGATGCCTTGATAAGACTGGGCGTCTCGAAGGGATCGGTTGTGTCTGTCGCGGGAGAGAGAAGCTTCGGATTGATTGCGAGTTTGCTCGCTGTGCTCTCCTCCGGTGGCGTGGTGCTGCCCCTTGATCCAGATTTGCCCCCAGCCCGACGTGGCATGATGCTCGCGGCGGCCAGTGTCGCCGGGAGCATTGAGGTTGGCCACGCTGCGGCGCATCAGAATCGGGACGGTCCCCCGACCATTCGTCTTCTCGTCGAACCCGATTCAGGCCGCATTCCCGACGCCGAAGGCCGCTGTGCCGTTCCTGCCAGACATTCCGGGCCTTCCCTCGCTCCCGACGACCCCGCCTACGTCTTCTTCACATCGGGAACGACCGGCATACCGAAGGGCGTGCTCGGCACACACGCCGGGCTGGCGCATTTTCTTTCCTGGCAGCGCGAGACGTTCGAGGTCTTGCCGGTCGATCGCGTCGCACAACTCACAAACCTCTCTTTCGATGTGGTGCTTCGCGATATTTTTCTTCCTCTCACCGCTGGCGCCACGCTCGTACTGCCGACGAGGGATGTGCTCGATTCAGCATCCGGGCTACTCGCATGGCTGGCTCGCCAGGAAATCAGCATCCTCCATGCCGTCCCCACCCTGGCCGCACATTGGATGCGTGCGAGTGCCAAGAACATCCGATTGCCGCGGCTGCGTCTCATTTTCTTCGCCGGAGAGCCACTTCCCGGCAATCTGGTGAAGAAATATCGGGGGGCGTTGGGCTCGAGCGCCACCATCGTAAACCTGTATGGCCCCACGGAGACGACGCTCGCCAAGCTGTATCACATAGTGGGGGATACACCGGGCGACGGCGTGCTTCCGATCGGGCATCCCCTTCCGGCCACGCAGGCCCTCGTGCTCTCCGGACAGCAGCGGATCTGCGGCATCGGCGAGGAAGGGGAAATCGTCCTGCGAACCCCGTTTCGAACGCGCGGTTATATCAATGCCCCCGATGAACAGTCGCGGCGTTTCACCCCAAACCCTTTCAACGCCGACGCGGAAGATCTGGTTTACCGCACAGGCGATCTGGGCCGCTATCTCCCGGACGGATCGATCGAGATCCGGGGGCGTTGCGATCAGCAGATCAAGCTGAGGGGCATCCGCATCGAACCGGAAGAGATCGAGGCGGCTTTGTGCCGCCATCCGGAGGTACAGCAAGCCGTCGTTGTCCTGCGGAAGTTCGGTCCTGATGATCAACGACTCGTCGCCTACTTCGTCTGCGCAGGGCACGCTCCGCCTCACGCCGGGACGCTCCGCGCCTTCCTTGGCAACTCTTTGCCGCTCGCGATGCTCCCGTCTTCGTTCATTCCGCTCGAAGAGATTCCCCGCACCCCTGCGGGCAAAGTCGACCGGCAGTCCTTGCCATTCCCACTGCCAGAACCGCTGCCGCCGACGGCCGCTCTGGTGCCCCCACGTGATCGACTTGAGGCCCAGCTCAAAAGCCTCTGGGAGGAGCTCTTCGACAGAGGCCCGCTCGACATGAGAGCGGATTTTTTCGAGCTGGGAGGAACGTCGCTCCTAGCAGTTGAGATGGTTGCGAAAATCGAGGCAAAGTTTGGGAAAAATCTGCCGGTCGCCACGCTCTTTGGCAACTCTCGTCTGAGCGATCTCGCCGAACTGATTCGTGCCCATCGCTGGCTCGATCCGTGGTCATCGTTGGTTCCCATCCAGCCGGAGGGCTCACGACAGCCGCTGTTTTATATCCACGCCGGGGGTGGAAATCTCCTCATCTATCGCGAACTCTCGCTGAGCCTGGGAGCCGATCAACCTGTCTACGGACTGCAGCCGAGAGGCCTGGATGGCATCCTCGATCCGTTGCGGACCGTCGAAGAAATGGCCGAACACTATGTATCGCTTGTTATCAGTATCCAACCGAAAGGCCCCTACTTTCTCGCAGGACTCTCCAGCGGCGGAACGATCGCGCTCGAAATGGCGCAGCGGTTGCGGGCCCGGGGGCAGGAGGTGGCGTTCTTGGCGATGTTTGACACGACCGGTCCGCAGGGATATCAGCCACTCCCTTTGCCCCAGCGCGTTCGTTCCGTTCTGACCTGGTATGCGACCGACAGGTTCAACGCGGCACGTCTCTTTCTTCGTCTGTGCAGCAATGCCCTTCAAAACCGTGATTGGCAAAGGGTCCGGCGGCTCACTCTGAG
>Ga0164295_10003043_pt1 | contig 13586 bp, 11 predicted proteins | sample GEODES006metaG_FD_111798 | JGI IMG/M metagenome (GOLD analysis project Ga0164295, IMG submission 111798) | Oligotrophic lake water microbial communities from Sparkling Lake, Wisconsin, USA - GEODES006 metaG | ecosystem: Environmental > Aquatic > Freshwater > Lake | place: USA: Sparkling Lake...
AGGGCTCGTTCGACACTGTTCCTGGCGAGACGATCATCCGCCAGGAAATCATTCCGGGCACGGTGGTGCCGGCGGAGATTCTGTCTGAGAGCACGACGCAGTCCGACATTCGGCTTGCGGCGACGCGATAGGCGTTTGACCGCTATCGGGAGCGGATCGACTCCGTGATCGCCCGCGCCTTGGTCTCCGCCTCGTCGATCGGCAGGCCCGCAGGCATGCCCGGGCGAAGGTGGCCCGCCGCGGCCAGGTAGGCATCGCGGAGCAGGTGCAGGCGGGCAGTCACCTTGGGTAGCAGCGCGGCGAATGCCGCCGGAGTCGCTGCCGCGGCGGCCGTGCTGTCGCCAAGGCCTGCGAGCACCCCCCTCGCCATCGCCCAGTGTCCATCATCGTTGGGATGGACGGTGTCGGAGGCGAAGACGGCCGCGGGATTCTTTGCCCGTGCAGAGGCGAGCATCGCCTTCATCGGCCCGTGCACGTCGATGACGAGCCAGCCAGCGGCTCGCTTTGAGAGCAGCCACGTCGAATAGGCCTCGAGGACGGAGTCGTAATCCGTATCGCCGGCCGGGCCGGGCTGGTCGGGTCGTTTGTCATAGATGGGCGGCGTGAGGTGGAGGACCCTTGCGCCGGTCTGTTCCACGGTGGCGTGCAGGTGTTCCATGCCGGCTTTGAACTTCGCGAAGCGAATGTCGTCGAGCGGCTGGTAGATGCCGCAGTTCATGCCGTAGCAGGCAATAACGAGATCGGGCCGCGCGACGCGGAGCACGCGGTCGAGTCGTTCGGCCAGATCGGGCCGCGGAAATTGGCCGCCGGCATGCCCGTCCTCCGACAGTCCCGACACGGTCTCGCTCGGCAGCGCAACGTCGATGACCTCCGCCGTCATGCCCCTGGATTCCATCCAGGAGGACAGCATGGCGACCCACCGGCCGTCGTGCGTGATCGAATCGCCGAGAATTACGATTCGATTCGCGTCTTGGACGACCGTCAGCGGCGATACTGACGGTGGAGCGGACTCGGCCGCGGCCGGCAGAAGGCAGGTCGTTCCAGCAACGAGGGTGGCGGCCACCACGAACGGCACGCATCGTGAACACAAGGCGGCTGGAAACAGTCGCATCATGGAAGAGGGTCCTGTGGCCCTGAGGGAACTTCGGAAGGAGATGGAGACCGACTGGGGCCGGTCGTGAACGTCAGCGTGTCGTCGTACTCGCGGCGTTCCCAGGTCACGATCGTGCCGGGAGTGTCGGGGTCGAGCACTGGGAACACATGGACCGGAGTGATCGTCACCGAAAAACCTCCGACGGTGTCGCCGCTGGCAGTGGTTGTGTCGGTGTCGGTCTCGTCCTGCCGTCGGACATCGATCTCGATGTGGCCGTAATGCTTTCCACCCTGGACGAGCACGTTGCCGTCCCAGTGTTCGGGCGCATGGTCGTGGGCAAGAAAGATCTGGCGTTCGTTGATGACGCCCTCCTGCGGTCCCAGCAGGCTGTCGCCACCGATGCCGATGTCGTAGGAGTGGACCCCCTCTGCGATCGAATGCTCGTACATCCCGTCGTGTCCTGAGAAGACCGCCCGCACGTCATACTTCCGCAGCAGCGGCGCCAGGGCCCGGAGGGGCTGGCCGGAATGCTCGTCCTTGCCCGGTCCCTTGCCGGGGGGCTGCCCGTGGGGGCCGGCCGAGAACGGGGCATGGTGAAACTGGACGAACGTGATCGCACCGCGAGTTTGTGCGGCGGCCAACTCGCGTTCGAGCCAGGTGTACTGTTCGGATTCGGCCACGTAGTCTGGGATGTGCGGGGCCTTCGCGCGATCGATCAGATGGTTTGTGTCGGTGTCGGTGCCGTCGTCGCCGCCATTGGTCGAATCGAGCGTGAGGAGTGTCACCGGCCCGAAGTCGACGCGATGGTAGCGGCCAACGTGCCGCGCGTCGGCAGCCCCGTTGTCGGGATGTTCGAAGTAGGTGAGAAATTTTCTCGATCCCAGCAGCGATGCCGGCCCCGAGTAGCCGCCGAGATCGGCGAGCAGGTCCGTGGAGGACGGCCCGCCACACATCTCCTGATCGCCCAGGGCCGCCACGATCGGAACCCGTGAGCCAAGGCTGCCGAACACGCCGGCGTTATGCCGCCAGAATTCGTCCCAATCCCGCTGTTCGCCGCCGTTGCCCACGAGGTCGCCCACGACGCTCGCCAGCACCGGGTTGCCGGCGCGGAGGCTCTCCGCGGCACGACTGGCGATGAGCGCGAGGTTCATTCGATAGCCGGTGGTCTCATCGGCCAGATATTGTTCGCGGACCCAGCGGGGTCGCGGTCCCGCTGGCATCGATATCGAGGACGGCCAGTCCACCCGGCTGTTCCGTGACTCTGGCTGCGCATCGCTGTCGGCGTAGAGAAAGAGCCGCACGCCGCCCCCCGTGCCCAGCTCGCCGGGTTGCGGCGCGGTGGTGAGGATCGCCGTGATGGTCTCGCCGTTCTGCTCGACGGAATAGGGATAGCTCGTCGACGGAGCCAGGCCGGTCACGCGGACCGAATGCAGATAGGGCGGGGACGGATACCGCAGGTCGGATCCCTCGGCCCCCTGGTAGTCGAGTTCGCTCCGAAGAGCGGGCTCCGAGGTGAGTGTTCTGCCGTCGACGGTCAGCGTGCCAGCCTCCGCGGACTGCGAGCACCAGCGGATCGTCATCGCATCGGCCGCTGGGTTCTGCAGGTAGGGCCGCACGCGAAATGCGGTCGGCTGTTCAGCCGGCTCAGCCGCCAGCACGCGGACTGAAGCGAAGCAGACGACCAACAGCAGGCACAGGCGGGCGACCATGATGTGTCCCAGAACTCGCGGCCACTATTTTGTGGCGGGTGGGGCGACTGCCGAAGCCGTTGGCTTCGCGCCTTCCCGAATCGCAAATAGGTGGCTCTTGTTGGCGATGTAGAGCGTGTCGCCCGCCACGATTGGCGTGGAGTAGACGCTGTTGCCCATGTTGATCTCCCCGATCAGGTCCTTCTCCTTCGCCAGCGTGAAGATCGAGATGTCGCCATCCTCGTCGCCGATGTAGACCTTGCCGTCGGCGATCAGGGGAGAGCCCCAACTGGCGGCCAGCATGTCGTGCGTCCAGTGGGGCTTGCCCGTCTTCAGGTCGAGGCAGTGGAACAGTCCGCTGAAGTCGGCGACGAACAGCAGCCCATCTTGAATGGCCACCGTGCCACAGGTGCGGTGCATCGTCTCCTCGAAGTCGAGTTTGCCGTTGCCATCGGCATCGAAGCCCGGATAGTGCCAGATGGCGGCCGAGTTGGGATTGGGCCGGGCCACCTCGCCCTGCTCCTTGATGACCGCCTGATTGCGGCGGTGGGGCAGGGGAGTATCGGGGGCCTTGAGGCTGACGGCCAGTTCGGGGCTCGTGTCTCCCCGCTTGGTGGGATCGATGCACCAAAGATGCCCGACGCCCTCGCCATGCTCGGGATCCTCACCGACGGCGATGTAGACCAGCCCCTCATGAACGACCGGCGTGCCGATGATGTGGTTGCGGTCGGCGCGGCCGCCGAGGGTGTATTTCGATTCCTTCGGGTTGCAGTCGAACTGCCAGAGCAGCTTCGCCTTGCCGTTCTCGCCCCGGGCATCGAAGGAGTAGAGCCAGCCGTCGCCTCCGCCGAAGAGGACCTGCGGCACGCCGCCAAGCTCGGCATACGACGGGCTCGACCACTGCCCGTGGAGAACGTTTGCGCCCGGAGAACCGTCGGCCCAGAGCACTTGGCCGTCGCGCTTGTCGAGGCAGAGGAAACTGGGGGCATCGCTGTTCGGCAGATTGATGTGCCCCTCGTCCACGCCGTTGCTCGTGTTCACGAAGAGCAGGTCGCCGGCGGCGGTGACACTGCACGAGCACATGTTGTGCTGCGACACGCCCAGTTGCTTCATCATGTCGAGTACCCAGACAACATCGGCCTCGTCCTTGGCCTGCACCGTCTCTGACGTGACAGGCCCGTCGTTCTCGCCATCGCGAAAACCCTCGGTATCGAGGCACTTCACCTCGCCGCGGCTGGTGACGTACCAGAGACGGTCTCCTTCCACGAGCGGCGCACAGCAGATGCCCTGGAGCGGCCAGTCGTGCACGCGGCCGGTGGGCAATTTTTCGCTTGAATCCTGCCAGAGGAACGAGCCGTCTTTATTGTCGAAGGCGAGCAGGCAGCCCAGATCGGTCGCGGCGGGATATCGCTTCAGCCAGCCCTTGCCGTTGTTGGTGCCCACATAGGCCTTGCCGCCGGCCACCACCGGATTGCCGTAGCTCTGGCTGCCGAGTTCGGCGACCCAGGCGACGTTCTCGCTCGTCTCCGGCTTCCACACGCCCGTCGTGGCATCAAAATCACCGGGCGTCCAGGTGGAGGGGACGTTGGTGGCGTCGGAGACGTTGTTCCGCACCGGCGTGCCACCCCACTGGTTCCAGTCGCCGGCAGAGGCAACGGTGCTCGCCGCACAGGCGAATAGGAAAGCCACAAACCTCGTCATGATGCACCTCATTGGGTCACTGCACGGACCGACACGTTATCGATGGAAATCTCAGAGTCCTTGGAATTGCCGAAAAAGCCCGGGCTGCCCTGGAGGTTGCCGGCCTCGTGAACAGCGTCGAGCGTCCAGCCGGCAGGTTCGGCCTCGCCACGCGGCCAGACCTTGCCGCGAAGCAGAGCGGCGGCCGGCATGCCGCCGCTCGCCGGGCGGGTGCTGGCTTCGAACTTGATCGTGTACCAGCGGCCCGCCTCCCAGGCGAAGGGAATCGTCTTCGAGAAATGCGTCGCCACCTGCGGCGGCCAACTCCGCACCTGCAACTGCTGGCTGGCCCCCATCAGGTCGAGCGTGTACCGCTGCGCGATCAGGCCCATGTCGGGCAGGCGGGCCTTTTCGAGGGCGGCGGGATTGCCAAACTTCTTCGCGAAGGCATCGGCATCGGAGGCGGCAGTGGCTGCGGGCGCGGATGGCGGCGTGTCTGAGGCCGGCTTCTCGACGCCGGTCTCCTGAGCGCGGAAATCGGCCTGGATCGAGTAGTCGTGCAGACCGATCGGCCCGATCCAGCCTTGGCTGCGGGTGCCCTTGGGGATCGTCGTCACCTTCACGAGACACTTTGATCCGTCGACAGTGCGGACAACGTGCCGATACCGCATGCCCACCCAGGGCAACGGCGGCTCGCCGCGTGGGGGGCCCCCTTTCGGATTTGGCTCAAGTGCGACGTCCTCGAAGTCGAACGTCCACGGCAGCGGCGGCATCGACCGGATGCGTGCCTTACCCTCGAGCGATCCCACATTTACCGTGAGGATTGCGGCGGCATGGGCTCCTGCTGGTGCGGTGTAGCGAGCGTCTGTTGAGACGGTGCCTTCGGTGGTCGTGAACTTGGCCGTGTCCTCTAATTCCCCGCAGAACCTGCCAGCGGCATCGAACAGCCTCACTTTCAGCGGCAGCGTTGCCCCGGCTGCGATCTGCGCCTCGGCCGGCACGACCTGTACCCAGGCGGGTTCGCCAACGGGCGACTTCGTCGCGTCCGACACCTGCTGCGACCGTGTCGGTTCGGCGACACTCGCGGCGGACGAGGCCGCCGCGGACTTGTCGCCGAGGCAATAGAGCCTGGCGCCCGTCGTCAGATAGAGCCGCCCGTTCGCGGCGATCGGCGAGGCGGTGACCTCATCCTCCTCGCCGAGCCGCATCCGGTTGACGAACTTCAGCCCGTCCTTGGTCGGCTCCAGCACGTGCCAGCCACCGGTCGAGCAGACATAGAGCAGTCCGCCTGCTACGAGCGGACTGCCGCGGACGATCGTGCCCAAGAGTTTCTGCGGCTTCCCCACCGGCTCGCCTGTCCGCTTGTCGAAGGCGTAGACCTTGGCTCCGTCGTCGACAAAGTAGACGCGGTCGCCGAGCACCACCGGCATCGCTCGGCCATCCATCACGCCCTTCCGCTGCCAGATGGTGTTCGTGGCGGTGATGTCGCCGGCGCCGACCGCCTTGAAGGCGGTGACCGATCCCATGGTGGTGTTGTCGAGATTCTCCTCGGCCTGCGAGACCCAGACGGTGCCGTCGTCGACCAGTGGCGCGACGTTGAGCCCGCGGCGGGAGAGCTTGAAGTTCCAGACCGCCCGCCCGGTCCGCGGCTGGAAGTTCCAGACGCTGCCGTCGCTCGACCCGAAGATGAGGGACGCCTGTCCACCCACGTTCGCCAGTGACGGCGTGCTATAGGTCGTATCTTCGGGAAGTTCCTTCGTGCCGTTCATCCAGCGGACCTCGCCGGTCCTCGCGTCGAGCCCAAGAAAGCGGTGGGCGGGCCGGGCCGTGTCGCCCCAGCCGGTGACGACGGCGCTGGCGATCACGAGATCCTCGAACACGACCGGAACGTTGGTGCGGCCACCGTAGGTCGATAGAAATCCAAACTCTTCGTGGAGCGAACGCTGCCAGCGTGTCTGGCCGGTGGCCGCATCGATCGCCGTGAAGACGCCGCAGACGCCGTGGGCGAACACGGTGTTGGTGACTGGATCGGCAACGACCGCGGACCAGCCGACACGCTCCGCCGGCACGTCAGAGAGATAGACATTGAAGACGTTCTCCCAGACCTTCTGACCAGTCGCCGCATCGAGACAGAGCACCTTCTCGGCCTCTTCCGTCGTGCCAGGCTTGTGCCGCACGAGGGTGTAGAGTCTGCCCCCCATGATCACCGGCGTGGAGATCCCTCCAGCCTCCTCGTTCTTCCAGAGAACGTTCGTGCCCTTCTCGGGATCGAACGAGGTCACAAGCGGCCTGTCGCCAGCAACACTCCTGTTTTCGAGAGGGCCGCGCCAGTCGGTCCACTCGGCAGCCAGAGCAACGCACGGCGCCAGAAGTGCCGTCAGCAGGGTCAGAGCACGTATGGTCATGTGGTGTCCTCGTCAGTTCGTGATGCCGTTGGCCTTCAGATCAGCCGGCAGTTTCGGATCGACCAGGCCGCGTGCGCCCCGTCCCTGCATGAGGCGATCTGCGGTGTCGGCGCGGATGCCGTCGGTGTCGGCGTCGCTCCAGCGGCGGCGCTCGGCGATATCCGGCACGGCCAGTGGCCGCACCAGTCGCATGCCCACGCCGAGGGCCGGCTCTTCGGTATACCACCAGGGGCTCTTCGGCAGATTGGGATCCACATCCTTCCAGGGAAGATCTTCCGAGCCGCGGCGGGTGGCGGAGCGGCACTGAGCCGGTTCGTCGTAGTAGCTGCCACCGCGAACCACGCGGGGCGACAGGGTGGTCGGCCAGACGGCTGCGTCGGCCTCCGACACCGGCTGCTTGAGCGCCGCCTGACGGGCGTAGCCGTCGGCCGCCAACTGATCGAGCACCCACTCGCCGACGTTGCCGTGCATGTCGTGCAATCCCCAGGCGTTGGGCTCTTTCTCGCCGACCGGGTGCGTGGTCTCCTCGGCGTTGTCGGCGAACCAGGCGACTGCATCGAGCGAGTCGGGCTCGCTGCCGGAATTCCACGGAGTTGTCGTGCCGGCCCGGCAGGCGTATTCCCATTCGCTTTCCAGGGGCAGTCGGTAGAACCGCGAGGTCAGGCCGCTGAGCCACTTCGTGTATTGCCGGGCAGCGAACTGCGTCATGGTGACGGCCGGCTGCCGGGGATTCTCGCCGTTGGTGAACGTCGTGGTGGGATCGTAGAGGTTGGACGGAGCCGTGACCGCGTCGGCCTCGGTGTCGGCGGTGATTGGGCGGAGTCCGGCCGACTCCATGGCCTTGAAGATGTCGCAGGCAGCCATGTAGGCCTTGTATTCAGCCCACGTGAGTTCGCAACTGGCGATCCAGAAGGGCTCGATCGCCACGTCGTATTGCGGCCCCTCGTTGGCCTCGCGGTCGGCCTCGTCGGCCGGGCTGCCCATGTGGAGCGTGCCCCCGGGAACGGGGATCATTCGAAACGTTACGTCGGTGCCGGGGATAGTCTCGTCGTAGGCGACCATCCAACCGCCGGGAACCTTGACAACCGGGTCGTCTCCCTCGGGCCGTTGTTCCCCCGCCACGAAGCCAGTGGTGGCGTCGGCCACGGCGGCCCCGCCGTCTGCCGCCCGGCAGCAGGCGATCGAGCCGGTGACAGCCAGAGTACAAGTCAGTGCCAGTGCGGCCATCACGACTGCGAGACGGCCACCCAGTGGAAGTTCGGACCTCTCCATGAACGGTGCACTTTCCTAATCGGGAATGGGGATCGTAGGCGACAAACGCCCCGATCGGTCTCGGAGCCTAAGAATCAGCAGCGGGAGAACGATAAAGTGTAATCTGTTGGAAACCCCCTGCCCACCGACGGGCATCCTTCAAAGAGCCCTGTTCCCGTGGCCGCACCCAAGCCAACCCAGCCGACCGGTAAGCCTTCCAAGGCAGGGGGCAAGTCAAAGGGCAAAACCGACGAGAAGCCGGCCGAGAAGGTGGTCTCGGAAAATCGCAAGGCCCGCCACGACTACGAGATCATCGACACGCTCGAGTGTGGTATCGCGCTCGTCGGCAGCGAGGTGAAGAGCCTGCGTGGCGGGCGGATGTCCCTCGACGAGGCCTACGGCCGCGTCAATGGCCGTGAGGTCTGGCTGCTGGGCTGCGACATTCCGGAATACGACAAGGCCAACCAACTCAACCATGTGCCGAAGCGGCCGCGGAAGCTGCTGATGCACCGCCGCGAAATCGGCAAGTTCGCGGATCGGGCCCTCGAGAAGGGGCTGACGCTCGTGCCGCTGAAGATGTATTTCAAGAACGGTCGCGTGAAGGTGCTGATGGGGATCGGCCGCGGCCGGCAGGCCCACGACAAGCGACAGAAGCTGAAGGCCGATACCGCCAAGCGTGATATCGAAATCGCCCTTCGCGGCCGCAACGGACGCGAAGGGCGATCGAAGGACTGAGATTACGCGGGCCTCTCAAGCAGGGGCTTCGCCGCGGCACTATCTGTTCAGACGTGCTCGGCGACCAGTGTGGCAGTGCTCGAATCGGTCGAGTCTTCCGGGTGCCACAAGGGCATCCCCCGCTGAATGCGCTCGGCCAGAATATCGATCTTCTGCTTCGAACCGGCAGGCGCTGCCGTGGGGATGAATTCCGTGGTGGCGTGCGGTTCAAAATTTTCGTCGTGACCGTACAGTTCAATAATTTCGAAAACGTTGCGAATCCGGGCCATCGGCGTGAAACGACTCCTTGTTTGGTTCAACATGATGAATGTGGTCTGAGAGTGGCGCGACGAACACGAAAATCCGCGGCGTGCAACCCGGCAGGATGGGTGGCCGAAGCTGCCACGACGGGCAACCGTGAACGTAAGGGACGTCGCCATTATGAGCCCGCGCTTGCGCGAGTCAAACATTTTCCGAACACCGATTCGAATCGCTGAAAAATTCTGTTTCGCGAACGAAGTGACCGTCATGATCGCTGCGTTTTAACAGTGACTTTGACGATCACCGAACGAGGATCACAAAGTCTTTTCAGGGGGATGGGCCACCGGGTGGCAGGGCGATCTCGATATCGGCTGGCGGCGGTGGCGCAGGCTGGGGGGAGGCTGATGACGCGGCGGGATCGAACTTTGGCGTATCAGTGCCGGTGTGGGCCTCGAGATCCGCCGTGAGCATCAGGTGCTCACCCCCTCCAGCGGGCTGCAGTTCTAGCCGCGTCACGGTCCATTCCTGGCCGAGCTTTTTGCCCTCGACGATCACGGTGCCACGGCCCTTGGGACCGATCGCCTCGAATTCCATCGCGGCAATGCCATCGGTCTCGTTGGCCCTGCCTGTGACGGCTGAACCGCACTCGACCGTTCCGCCTGGGCCAGCGAGCAGGTCAAGCACCCGGGGATTGCGGGTGACCTCTTTCTTGGCGCCCACGACCACCGGATGACTGGACAAGCGGCCGCAGCCACTGCCGCAGACGAGCATGACGCAGGCCACTGCGACCGAGATAACGGTCTTTCGCATCGAGAGTCCCTCCTGGACGCTGTGGAAAACGTGTCTGAAATCAGCCCGTGGCGTCGTGCTGGCGGCACCAGGCTATTTTCTCGGTCGTGGTCGTCGGGAGTGAGCCACTGCCAGCAGCTTGTTTCTTGGAGGCGGCCGGCTTCGCCGGCGCCACCTTCGGTTCGGTCTCCTCGCTGGCCAATTCCTGGGCCGGGGCCTCCGGCGCGGCCGGCTCGGCAGCTGCGGACTTCGCCGCTCGGGCCCGGGCGAGAATCTCGGCGGTCGAGAGTTTGCCGGCGGACGCAGCCGGTTTCTTCTCAGCGGACGCGGCAGTTGTTGCCGCGGGCTTGGCAACTGTTGCCGCGGGCTTGGCGGCTGGTGCTGCGGCCGCACCGCCAGCTTTAGCCCGTGCAGCGGCGAGGATATCGGCTGTGGAGGGCTTGCCTGAGCCGGCGGTTTTCGCGGCAGGCTTGGCAGCCGCGGGCTTCGCGGCCGCAGGAGGCTTGGCAGCCGCTGCGGGCTTGGCAGCCTCTTTTTCCACCGGCTTCGGCAAGGGCTGGGCCACGATCTTCAGGGCGGCGGGATCAATGTCGTACCAGGCCGTGTTGTTGAACTGGTCAAATTCGACCAGACAGCGGCCGTTCATGTTGACGGTCCGAACGGTTCCAGTCGCGTGAGCGAAGCGGGCCAGTTCGGGGGCCGACGAATTGATCACGACATACTTGTCGGTCCATTCCGACTTCAGTCGCTCGATGACGTCGAACATGTGGGCGTTCCGGCGGGCGGCGGAAATTCAGTGCGGACGTTGCACTGTCAGCTCTCAGAATCTGATCGATCCGCAGGCGGATCGCAAGGCATCATCGGCAAAAACGTCACCGGCGGCCTGTTTCGCCAGCGAGGTCGGCAGAGCGTCAGGCGGGGTCGGTCGAGATCACTGCCCCACGCAGTCCAAAGATGCCCTCTGGTCCGATGGAATAGGTCCAGACGACCGTCCGCGGCAGGATCACCACATCGTCCAGAGCGGTCAGCTGAATGAGCCGCCCACCCGCCCGGTAGGTTGACCCCAGCCAGAGGGGAGGCTCGTGGAGCCGACAGGCGATTTCAAACCGGATCGCATCGGCCACCTGCGGATCGGGGGCAATGCTGGCAGAGAAGTGAGAGCGGCCGGCCAGTCCAACGCCGACCAGGGCCGACCCGCCGCCGGCAGCTCCCCGCGGCAGTGCCACCCGTGACAGTTCGACGAGCACCGGCGAGGCGGGCCAGCGTGGGTCGTTAGACGGGGGCCAGGCTCCATCCAGGGAGTTCCAGCCGTCCGTCTCGCCGCCTGCTTTGGTCGTGATCCGGTGCGACCAGCGGTCGCCTGTCCAGGTGAAGACAACAGCGGTGGGGCCGGCGTCCAGATGGAGCGGCGGCCGGCTGATCGGGGAGCGTGTGTCGTGGCGCTGCATGGTGATTGGTAGCATACCCAGTCTTCCCGACCGTTCATCGCCGGCTGTGGCCACGTGCCGCAGCCAGCCAAAGCGTGTGCTTGTCATGGAACCGCGTCGTTCACTCCGCTGGCCGATCCTGCTGGGTGTCGTCCTGATCGGCTCAATCCTGACGCTGGGTGTCGGCTGGGTGCTCGTCAGTATCGCTGCGGCGCTCGGGTCCCAGAACCGCAACGAAAACGCCGCGTTCTACTGGACGATTCTGGGCATCGGTGTGGCGTTGCTCGTGCTCGTGCTCGTGGGCGTGATCATCTACCTGGCCCTCACGGTCAAGGCCATCGCCCTCTCGCAGCGGCAGAGCAACTTCATCGACAGCGTCACGCACGAACTCAAGAGCCCGCTGGCATCGCTCAAGCTCTATCTGCAGACGCTCACTCGCCGCAGCGTGCCACCAGAACAGCAGGCCGATTTCCACCGCTTCATGCTCAAGGACGTGGAGCGACTCGACACGCTCATCGACCACCTGCTCGACGCCGCCAAGACGCTCCAGCGTCGGGCCCGCTCCGGCGCCGACGCGACGGCGATCGAGCCGGTGCTCCAGCGGGCCTGTGAAGCCGCAGTGCATCGCTATGGCGTGCCAGCTGGGAGCGTGCGGCTGGATATCGTCGGCGTGGGGGTGGGTGTGGCTGGCGCGCCGGCCACCGGCGGCACCCTACGGGTGTGTGGTCGCGAGGCGGACGTGGAGATCGTATTCCGCAACCTCGTCGACAATGCGGTGAAATATTCGCTGCCGTCTCCCGAGGTGGAGGTGACGGCGTCGGCACTGCCACGCGGGAAGGTGCTCGTGAGGGTGGCGGACAATGGGCCGGGTATCCCGGCGGCCGACCGGCAGAACGTGTTTCAGCGGTTTGTGCGGCTGGGAAGCGAGCTGGAGCGGTCCACGCCTGGCACGGGGCTCGGACTGTTCCTCGTGCATGCGATCGTGAAGCAGCTGCGAGGCAGGGTGGTGGCGAAAGGGCGGCCGCCGCAGAAGGGCACGGTCATGGAGGTGGAACTGCCCGCGGCGCCGTGATGGGCCCGCCCATGCCCCGTTGCCGGACGTTCGCTACGGCCATCCTGGCCTTCGCTCACTCTATGCTGACTGCGCTCCGGCATCCTGCCTGCGCTTGTCAGCAACGCCGGCTCTCAGGGCATGGGCGGGCCCATCCATCGCCAGGAACCCGCTTTTTGGCTGCGGCATTCAGGCTGCGGTATGATTGAGTGTTTTCAGTCCCGTCCAGTCACGGCAGAGCCACGCCCAGCCATGAGCATTCCTCTCCTCCGTGCTTCCGAGCACCTGCACGACGTCAAATACGAAATTCGCGGGGCCCTCGCCCGTCGTGCCGAGCAGCTCGAACGCGAGGGGCACGAGATCGTCAAACTCAACATCGGCAATCCCGGTGCCTTCGGCTTCCGCATGCCCGGTTCGATGCGGGTGGCCATCGTGGAGAATCTTCATCAGGCCGACCCCTACTCGCATCAGAAGGGAATCTTTCCAGCCCGTGAAGCGGTGGTGATGCAGCAGCAAAATCGCGGCGTCATGGACGTCACCGCCGACGATGTCTTCATCGGCAACGGGGTCTCTGAGTTGATCATGCTCGCCATGCGGGCACTGCTCAATCCGGGCGACGAGGTGCTGGTGCCCAGCCCCGACTATCCTCTCTGGACGGCGTCGGTCGTGATTCACGGCGCGAAGGCGGTGCACTATCCCTGCCGGCCCGAGAACGGCTTCATCCCTGACCCGGCCGAGGTGGAATCGCTCATCACCGACCGCACTCGGGCCTTGGTGGTCATCAACCCCAATAATCCCACCGGCGCCGTCTACCCGCGGGAGACGCTTGCGGCACTGGCCGGTATCGCCGAGAGACGCCACCTGGTCTTCTGCGCCGACGAGATCTACGACGAAATGCTCTACGGCGATGCGGCGTTCGTGCCATCCGCGACGTTCGTGAAAAACACGCTCTGCCTCACCTTTGGAGGCCTCAGCAAGATCTACCGCGCCTGCGGGCTGCGCGTGGGCTGGCTCGTCTTCTCCGGCGAACGGGAGCATGCGCGGGACTACATTCAGGCGGTGGAATTGCTGGCATCGCTTCGGCTCTGCTCAAACGTGCCGGGCCAATACGCGGTGCAGACGGCGCTCGGCGGACACCAGTCGATCTTCGATCTCACGCGGCCCGGCGGCCGGCTTCATGCCACCCGCGCCGCGGTGTTGCAGGCCGTGGCCCGCAGTCGCTATCTC
>Ga0164295_10003044_pt1 | contig 13584 bp, 14 predicted proteins | sample GEODES006metaG_FD_111798 | JGI IMG/M metagenome (GOLD analysis project Ga0164295, IMG submission 111798) | Oligotrophic lake water microbial communities from Sparkling Lake, Wisconsin, USA - GEODES006 metaG | ecosystem: Environmental > Aquatic > Freshwater > Lake | place: USA: Sparkling Lake...
TGGCACTCTTTTTGCAATAGCTTAGGAGAATAGGTTTTACCTTTACAATCTGAAAAAAGCAATTATGAACATAGGAAAAGAATTTGAAAAATACGCGATCAAACACAGAGGGATCGGAAGTAACAGTCTACATCAATACCAAAATAGTGTGACCAATTTGACGCCCTATATTATTGAAGAAAGACCAATGAATGTGGCAAGCATGGATGTGTTTAGCCGTTTAATGATGGATAGAATCATTTTCTTGGGTGAGGGTATCAATGACTATGTAGCCAATATCGTTACAGCGCAGTTATTATTTCTTGAAAGTACAGACCGCACAAAGGACATTCAAATGTATATCAATAGTCCAGGCGGCAGCGTGTATGCTGGATTGGGAATTTATGATACTATGCAATTTATCAGCCCAGATGTGGCAACTATTTGTACGGGCATGGCTGCAAGTATGGGAGCCATTTTATTATGTGCTGGTGTAGAAGGTAAAAGAACAGCACTAAGACATAGTCGTATCATGTTACACCAACCTAGTGGCGCCATTGGAGGACAAGCATCTGATATTGAAATTACCGCAAGAGAAATCAAGAAATTAAAACACGAGCTATACGAGGTCATTGCCACGCATACCCATAAGGATGTGGAGTTGGTAGCTAAAGATTGTGATAGAGATTTCTGGATGACTGCTGCCGAAGGCAAAGCATATGGTTTGGTAGACGAAGTGTTATTAACCAACCCAAGGAAATTAAAAAAATAATTATACTAATTTAAACTGTTTATATGATACCCGCCAATCGTTTTTTAATGGAAGAAGAGGAAGAACATAGAGAAGATAAAAAAGAAGACAATGCACCCTCTTTTTTGAACAAGAAAATGGAACAAATCTTTTTTGAAAAAAGATCTATTTATTTATGGGGCGTAGTGGATGATAAGTCTGCAAGAGAGATTGTGACTAAACTTTTATTACTGGATGCAGATAAGCCAGGCGAGCCAATTCATTTTTATATCAATAGTCCAGGCGGTGTGGTGACGAGTGGGATGGTGATGTTTGATACAATGAACTTAATTAAGAGTCCTGTGCATACCATTTGTATGGGCTTAGCAGCAAGTATGGGTTCTATCTTATTGAGCATGGGTGAGAAAGGGAAGCGTACTATTTTCCCGCATGGCGAAGTGATGATTCATCAGCCGAGTTTAGGTGGCTATTTTCAAGCTACAAGTGCAGATATTGAAATTCAAGCAGAACAAATAAGAAAGACAAAAGAATTAGGTGCTCAAATTTTAGCAAAAAATTGTGGCAAATCTATTGAGCAAATTATGGCTGATTTTGACAGAGATTATTGGATGAATGCCAAAGAGGCGGTTGAATACGGAATCGTAGATAAAATTGCTAAGAGCTTATAATCAATAGCCCTTCCTAAATTGCTTAAAATGAAAATGAGTAAAACAGAAAACATACAATGTTCTTTTTGTGGCCGAAGCAGAGAAGAAGTAAAGATCCTAATTGCTGGACAAGATGGTCATATCTGCGAGCACTGTATTGAGCATGCTCATGAAATTGTAGGCAAAGAATTTCATCAAAAAAAGGAAGCCGGAAAAGCAGGTACACTCAAAGTGCAAAAGCCGATTGCCATTAAAAAGTTTATGGACCAATACATTATTGGCCAAGATGAAGCAAAGAAAATACTATGCGTGGCCGTATACAATCACTTTAAACGCATTAACCTACCCACAACGATCAAAGATGATGTAGAAATAGAAAAAAGCAATGTGATTATGATTGGTGAAACGGGTACAGGTAAGACATTGCTTGCCAAAACCATTGCCAAACTTTTAAATGTACCCTTTGCTATTGTGGATGCCACGGTCTTCACAGAGGCGGGATATGTTGGAGAAGATGTAGAGAGCATGTTAACGCGTCTTTTGCAAAACTGTGACTATGATGTAGAAGCAGCGCAAAGAGGGATTGTTTATATCGATGAAATTGATAAAATCGCACGTAAGAGCGACAACGCTTCTATCACAAGAGATGTAAGTGGAGAAGGCGTACAACAAGGTTTACTAAAAATGCTCGAAGGCACAGAAGTATTGGTACCTCCTCAGGGCGGAAGAAAGCACCCTGATCAAAAAATGATCAAAGTTGACACTAAGAATATTTTATTTATTTGTGGTGGCGCATTTGACGGCATTGATAAAATCATTGCAAGAAGAATCAACACCAATGCGATTGGATTTAGTGTCAACAAAGACGAGCAAGAATTACAACGCAAAAATTTATTACGTTTTGTGAATGCACAAGACATCAAAACTTTTGGTTTAATTCCAGAAATGCTAGGACGTCTTCCAATTGTTACACATTTAGAGCCATTGGACGCTGAAACATTAAGAAGCATTTTGACAGAACCAAAGAATGCATTGATTAAGCAATACACGCAATTATTTGTCATAGAAGATATCAAGCTTACCATTGACCCAGAAGTTTTTGATTTCATTACTGCTAAAGCAATGGAATACAAACTTGGTGCTAGAGGATTAAGAAGTATCTGCGAGAGTTTGTTTACGCAAGCGATGTTTGATCTTCCGGGCACGGACACCAAAGTATTTAACGTGACTTTAACTTACGCGAAAGACATGTTTGATAAAAGTAAAATAAGCGCTTTAAAAGTAGCTTAAGAAAAATATATAACCACTTTAAAAATAAATTTATGCAAGAACTAATTGACCGTTTAGTAAAAGAAGCAGGTGTTACGCCAGAACAAGCAAAGCAATCTATCGAAACCATTGCTACTTTTGTAAAAGAAAAATTCCCAATGTTAGGTGGTGCTGTAAACCAAATTTTCAAGCACAAATAAGTTGCTTACACTATTTGGCATAGCCATTTAAACCAATCTGAGTCAATCACTCAGATTGGTCCTTTTTTTTAAGACCATTGCTTCTGCTTCTGTAAGGTCAAACTGTATCACCATTTCCGACCAAGTCAGCCTACCCTGTTGTTCTTTTCGAAGCTTTAAGATCCTAAAAACAGCCCTTTCATCAAAGATGCCAAGTGCCATCCAATCCTCAAAGCGCATAGTTTGATAAGCCATTTTTTTAGACCTGTTAGTTTGATACTTTAAATAGGGGTAGATCATCTGAAAATCAAAAGCAGTGATCCCATATACTTTCTTTAACCCTTGTATATTGGTAAAACCGCCTGACCATTTTTGATAGGTTAAAATTCGCTTTACTTTATAGGCTGGTAAACCTGTGATTCGAATCCAATCCGAGGCATTGGAATTGTTTATATCAATTTGCTCAGGCGCATATTTTTCCCATTTTCGATTTTTGTTTTGTTTGAAGTCATTGGTCGAATCCATTGCTTTAATACGCACCCAGGGAAGTAACCTTTGCGCTTGCGTTTCTGATAATCCATACCATTTCAATAGATCTTCTTTTTTATAAAATCGTCCTCCTTTTGCTCGATAATGATACAGCGTCCGCATTTGTTTGCTGGACAATCCCAGTTGGAATCCTTGCATGCTATCCAACAAATTGGGATCAAAATAAAAAAACTTTATAGACTTGCTTATGGAATTTGAAAACTTATCCTGATTGGTAGAGGTTGTTGGTAATAGATAATGCAACAATAAACTTAAAGATAAAATACAACCAAGAACAATAATTCCTTTTTGCTCTTTTGATGTAAAAATGAAATAAGATTTCCAATCAAATTGCATGGTGATTTTCAACAAACCTACCTTTTTTCAACATGCAAAATTTGCGTATAAATACTTCGAAAATAATTTGAAAATAATTGGAGTAACTATAGCGTAATCACCATCCCATCATAAGCCATCCCAATGCCCTTTGGCAAACTTGGCTCCACCACAGCGTGTAAACCAATCTGGTGGCTAAAATGCGTAAAATAAGTTTGAGGAATATTTAGTGACTGTGTCAATGCAATGGCTTCTGATAATGTAAAATGTGTTGGATGGGCATTGGGACGAAGTGCATTTAGGATGAGGATCTTGGACCCTTTTATTTGCTCCATGGCTTCTGCCGAAATAGAATTGGCATCTGTGATATAAGTAAAGTCACCCATTCTAAAACCTAATACAGGCATCTCTCGATGCATGACTTGAATCGGTCTCAATTCAATGTCCCCAATCTTAAAAGGCGTTTGATGATCAATGGTGTGCAATTGCATTTCTGGCAAACCTGCATCTTTATCTGTTTCAAAAGCATAATAAAAATCACGCTGAATGGCCACCTGAGTAATGGTATTGGCATAGATCGGCATTGATTTACCCGAAAAGAAATTAAATGGCCTTATATCATCTAGTCCTGCATAATGGTCTCTATGAGGATGGGTAAATACCACTGCGTCTATATGTGTAGTTTTAGTACGAAGCATTTGATACCTAAAATCTGGGGTCGTGTCTATGATAATACAGGTGGTATCAGATTCAATTTTAATGCTTGTTCTTAATCTATTGTCTCTGGGATCGTCTGATACACAAACAGGACATACACATCCAATAAGGGGAACCCCAGTACTGGTGCCTGATCCTAGAATGGTGATGCTTAACAAAATTGGTAGGGTTAAAATTTATGCTTCAGACAATGCAATACGCTTCACTTCCTCATATAATTTTTGAGAATCATGCGTCAATTTATCAAATTCAATTCTGAGTTGTGGAATCAATTCAAGTAAGGTATTGATTCTAGCCTCTAAGTTTAAAAACTTGTTTAAAACCACAATTTTTTTGAATTCAAGTAAACACCAGCCGCTCTGGAAATTGCCACGCTCGTAACGAACTACATATTCAGATTCTCCTAAAATATCTTCTAATTTATCTAAAGTGCCTTGTGTGATTTTCATAAAATTGGGCTATTTATAGTCAGATTTACCTTCATTAAGCTATGTTACAAAGATAGTTTTTTGCTACAGTAGCTATTTAAATAAAACGCAGGAGTTATTCACATTTCGTACCTTTGTCAACACATTTAGCCTATGGAATTTTTGACTCGAAAAATGATCAACGATCCGGTACATGGATTTATTACGATCAATGACCCGTTGATATTTGCCATTTTCAACCATCCTTTTTTTCAAAGATTAAGAAGGATACAGCAAATGGCTTTAGCGCAACTAGTTTATCCTGGTGCCGTGCATACCAGACTGCACCATTCATTGGGTGCGTATCAATTAATGTGTATTGCAATCAATGAACTAAGAGACAAGGGTATTGAGATTAGTGCAGAAGAAGCACAAGCTGCAAAAGCAGCCATATTAATGCATGATATTGGCCATGGTCCCTATTCACACGGATTAGAAAATGTATTATTAAAAGGTGTACACCATGAGGCGCTTTCTTTGTTAATTATGAATCAACTCAACGCAGATCCTAACCCTGCATTGAATGGTCAACTAACAATGGCAATTCAAATTTTTACCAACCAATATCCTAAAAACTTTTTACATCAATTAATTAGTGGTCAGCTAGACGTGGACAGATTAGATTATTTATCAAGAGATAGTTTCTTTACTGGTGTAAGTGAGGGTGTGATTGGCCATGAACGCATTTTAAAAATGCTAAATGTCAAGGACAATATTTTATTAGTAGAAGAAAAAGGAGTGAATAGTGTAGAGAAATTTTTAGTATCCAGAAGGCTGATGTATTGGCAAGTATACCGACACAAAACAGTCATTGCTGCGGAGAATATGTTGGTTAAAATTATTCAAAGAGCTAAACAATTGACAAAAGCAAAAGACAGTACCATTGCTATTGGTGGCATTTTAGATTATTTTTTATCCAACGAATTTACCTCCATTGAGCAAATTGATTTGACAGCCTATTGCCAATTAGATGATACAGATATTATGTACGCTATCAAAAAATGGCAAACGCATTCGGATCCAATTTTATCATTATTGTGCAATAGATTATTGAATAGAAAAATTTACAAATGTCAGTTGCAATCAGAACCCATCACGGATGCTGCTTTAAATCAAGCATTAACAGATACAAAAGCAAGGTTCAATGTGGATGACGAAGCTGCTGCTTTCCTATGTTTTAAAGGTGAAACAAGCAATACTTTATACAAGAATGACAGTGAGAATATCCATATTTTGCTAAAAAAAGGTGGAATTTCCACCATTTCTGAGGTACAAAACGCATTAATTGTAGAAAGTCTTTCAACCCCAGTTAAAAAATTTTACATTTGTTTACTGAGTGAATAACCCGCAATTCAAATAAATAATGCAAGATATGCTAGAATTTAGTGCCCAACAGATTGCAATAATGATTCAAGGTCAAATCGAAGGTGACGCTTCTGTCACTGTTAATAGTTTTGGTAAAATTGAGGAAGCCACCAGTGGTCAAATCTCTTTTTTAGCCAACCCAAAATATGAGGCATTTTTATATTCTACAACCGCTTCAATTATTATCATTGGCGAGCAGCAGCAATTAAAACAAAAAATAAATGCCACTTTAATTAGGGTGCCAGATGCTTATGCAGCATTCGCTACCCTACTTACAAAATACCAAGAATTAAAGACCCAACAACTTTTGGGCATTCAAACCCCTTCTTTTATTGCACCAACTGCTAGTTTAGGTGCAAACCATTTTGTTGCAGCATTTGCCTATATCAATGAAGGTGCCTCGCTTGGTGAACATGTAAAAATATTCAGCAATGTAGTGATAGGAGAAAATGTAAAAATTGGCAACCATGTCACGATCTATCCGGGTGTGGTCATTTATGCAGATTGTGTTATTGGAAATCATGTGACCATTCATAGTGGAACAATTATTGGAAGTGATGGGTTTGGATTTGCCCCTAAAGAGGATGGTAGTTTTCAAAAAGTACCTCAACTTGGAAACGTGGTCATCGAAGATGATGTTGAAATTGGCGCCAACACCACTATAGACCGAGCCACTATTGGATCAACCATCATTCGTAAAGGCGTTAAATTAGACAACCAGATTCAGATAGCACATAATGCAGAAATAGGAATCAATACTGTCATCGCTGCTCAAGTTGGCGTAAGTGGTAGTACCAAAATTGGAAAGAATGTCATGATTGGAGGACAGGCTGGTTTAGCTGGTCATCTTGCCATTGCAGATGGGATAAAAATTGCAGGAGGAGCTGGTGTGACAAAAACATTTACAACTGCAAATTTGACCATTGCGGGCTACCCAGCAGTTGAGCAAAAACAAAGCCTAAGAAGCCAGGTTTATGTCAAAAATCTCCCAGAATTGGAAAAAAGAATCCAAGAACTCGAAATATTAGTACAGCAACTGTCTCAAAAAGGCTAAATCAGGCGTATTTTTGCTTTAAATCAAGCTTTTAACTAAGCTATTCTAAACTAGTTACACATGGATCAACATTTTAATCCCGATAAGCAACATACTTTATGTAAAAGTATCAGTATTAGCGGAACCGGATTACATACAGGCGTTTTAGTAGATATGGCATTGCATCCTGCAAATCCAGGTTTTGGTATTCAGTTTCAAAGGGTTGATTTACCAAATCAACCAGTAATCAAAGCAGATTGTGATTTAGTGACTGATACAAGTCGTGGAACAACTTTACAAGTAGGTGATGCCAAAGTAAGCACAGTGGAACATATCCTTGCCGCTTTAGTTGGTTTAGGTGTTGACAATCTTTTGATTGAATTAAACGGACCAGAAATTCCAATCATGGATGGTAGTTCTACCCCATTTATTGAAGCCATTGAAAAAGTAGGTGTATTAGAACAAGATGCAGCAAAAGCATGGTATAGCATCGATGAAAATATTTTTCATTACGACGATGATAAGCGTGTAGAGATGGTAGCATTACCTGCATTAGATTATCAAATCACCACCCTAATAGATTTTAATAGCCCAGTATTAGGAACACAACATGCTGCGCTTAAAACAATCAAAGATTTTAAATCAGAAATAGCACCTTGTAGAACTTTTTGTTTTTTACATGAATTAGAAACGCTTTTAGAACACGATTTAATTAAAGGAGGAGATATCAACAATGCCATTGTTGTAGTTGATAAGCCTGTTACCAAAGAAGAAATGACCCGTTTGGCTAAAGTCTTCAAAAGAGATAAAATTGAAGTAAAAAGCGAAGGCTATTTAAATAATTTAGAATTAAGATTTCCTAATGAACCTGCACGTCACAAATTATTAGACGTCATAGGTGACTTAGCATTGATCGGCTATCCAATTAAAGCAAGAATTATCGCCAATCGTCCTGGACATAGCAGTAACGTTGAATTTGCAAAAAAAATAAAGCAGTACATCAAAAAAAATAAACATGTAAAAGATGTGCCCTTGTACGATCCTAGCGCTACGCCTGTTTATACTTTAGAGCAAATAGAAAAAACTTTACCACATCGTCATCCATTTTTATTGGTGGATAAGATCATTGAATTAACAGACACTTCTATTGTAGGCGTTAAGAATGTCACATATAACGAATGGTTTTTCCCTGGACATTTTCCAGGCAATCCCGTAATGCCAGGCGTATTACAAATAGAAGCATTGGCTCAAACTGGAGGAATTCTTTGTATCAATGCCATGCCTAAAGGCGATTATGATACTTATTTTTTGAAAATCAATAATTGCAAATTTAAACAAATGGTGAAGCCAGGTGATACTATGTTGCTTAAATTAGAATTGATGGCTCCAATTCGTAGAGGTATTTGCGAAATGCGTGGCACTGTCTATGTAAATGGAAAAGTAGCTACAGAGTCAGAACTAGTTGCTCAAGTTGTAAAAAGAGCAAAATAAAATTATACCTATGACACATCCATTCACTTATATAGATCCAAATGCTAAAGTAGCTCCTAATGTGAAAATTGATCCATTTACTGTCATACATAGCGATGTGACAATAGGAGAAGGTACATGGATTGGAAGTAATGTGACCATTATGAATGGCACAAAAGTGGGCAAAAATTGTCGCATCTTCCCAGGCGCAGTCATTGGTGCAGATCCTCAGGATTTAAAATTTAATGGAGAAAAAACGACTGTAGAAATTGGCGATCATACTACTATAAGAGAATTTGTAACCATCAACAGGGGCACTTCTGATCGTTGGGTTACCAAAGTTGGAAGTCATTGCTTGATCATGGCCTATAGTCATATTGCACATGATTGTATCATTGGTAATCATTGTATTTTAAGCAATAGTGTGCAAGTTGCTGGTCACGTAACTTTAGGTGACTATGCCTGGATCGCTGGCGTAAGTGCGGTACACCAATTTGTACATATTGGTCAACATGCTTATATCGCTGGAGGTAGTTTGGTAAGCAAAGATGTGCCTCCTTATATAAAAGCTGTTCGAAATCCATTAAGCTACGGAGGCGTGAACAGTGTTGGATTAAAAAGAAGAGGATTTGATTTAGAAAAGATCAATCATATTTTAGATATCTACCGTTATATTTTTAATAAGGGCATGAACACCACACAGGCGCTTGCTTTTATTGAGGAAGAATTACCTGCAACAGATGAGCGAGATGAAATTGTCACTTTTATTAGAGAAAGTGGAAGAGGCATCATCAAGCGTTTTGTCAAAGGTGCACTAGAAGATGAATAATATGCAAATTCACTTTACCGCTGCATCAAAAAGATTCAACAAAGAATGGATTTTTTCCAATCTTGATTTCAGTTTTGTCACTGGACAACATTATGCATTGATTGGAAACAATGGATCAGGTAAAAGCACCCTCTTACAAATTATTGCAGGCTATATTGGACTTACAAAAGGTCAGGTCAATTGGGTCGACAACGATGGTCTATCCATTGAGAGCTCAACTATTTTTCAACATATCAGTATTGCTGCACCTTATTTAGAATTGGTAGAAGAGTTTACTGCATTAGAGCAAATCGCTTTTCATCATCAATTCAAACCCATCCAACCAGACTTAAAGCCAATTGACCTCTTAGAAAAAATTGGACTCAGTAAAGCGGCCGATAAACAAATAAGAAACTTTAGTAGTGGCATGAAACAAAGATTGAAATTGGCTTTGGCTATTTTTGATCAAGCTCCTATCTTATTATTGGATGAACCATGTAGTAATTTAGATCAAGAAGGGATTCAGACCTACCATCAATTAATGCAAGCATACGCGATGCATAAATTAATTATTGTAGCAAGCAATGATCCTCAAGAATACCAATTTTGTGGCCAAGAACTCTCCCTATCGGATTTTAAAATATAAGCAAGTCACTTAGCTTCTGCTTGCGATCAACAAATTCAAATCGGTGTATTTTAAATTGCATTTTTGACTCATATAAAAATCAGTCAATGATCCTTTGTATAAATAAACCCCCTCGCGAAGGTGTAATTGATGCCAAATAATTTCTTCTAAGCCACCTTGATCTCCAATTTCCACCATTAAATGCATCAAGACATTGCTTATAGCTTGGCTTGCGGTTCTCGCAAAACCACTTGGGATATTAGGTACCCCATAATGAATCACATCATGTTTGATGACAATTGGATTTTCATGATTGGTTAATTCGGTGGTCTCAAAACATCCCCCCCTATCCACTGCCACATCAATAATAATACTTCCTGGTCGCATATTCATCACCATCTCCTCTGTCACAACAATGGGGGCTCTGCCAATTTCATTGGTCAATGCACCAATTGCTACTTCACAGGTTTTAAGTTGCTTTGCCAATATTTTTGGCTCAATCACAGAAGTCCAAACACGTTGACCTAAATTATTTTGTAGTCGCTGCAGTCTAGAAACATTATTGTCAAACACTTTGACACTTGCGCCCAATGCAAGTGCATTGCGTACTGCAAATTCACCCGTAATATCTGCGCCAATCACTACTACTTTAGTTGGAGGAACACCACTGATACCACCTAATAACACCCCCTTACCTGAATTAAAATTACTGAGGTATTGTCCGGCAATCAACATCACCGCACTGCCTACTATCTCATTCATACTTCTTAAGATAGGATAGTTTTGATTTTCATCTTTGATATTTTCGATTGCTAAAGCAGTAATTTTTTTTGCCATCAACGCCACCAATACTTCTTGATTGATTGCAGATAAATGCAAAGGAGAAATAATGGTTTGATACATCTGTAAAAAAGGTAAATCAGATTCGACTGGCGGCGCCGTCTTAATTAAAATTGGACATTGGTAGACAGCAGCTTTTTCAAAAGCAATTTCTGCACCTGCTTCTGCATAATCTTTATCGGTATAACGGCTGCCTTTTCCTGCGCCAGATTCCACCATGACACGATGCCCATTGGCTACCAATACCCCAACCGCTTCTGGAATGAGGCCAACCCTATTTTCTTGAAATGCAGTCTCCTTTGGGATGCCAATCAACAATGGCTTTGCACTATGAGGAATATCCAATACCTCTTCCTGTGTTTCATAGGAAAATGAAGGATGAATTTGGGGCTTGGTTACACTCATAAGAAATATTTTCATGAAGATACAAAAATACCAGAGATCCTATAATAGGAAAAAGCCGATTCGATTGACTCCTTTTACTGATTGGTATAAATTCTACGATGATCGGGGTCGATAAATTCAATGTTGAACACCACTGCATGCTCCGGTACTAGATTAGGCGCTTTTTCAGGCCATTCCACCAAAGACAAATCAGCTTCTTCCATTGCCGCCTCTACCCCAGCCTGCCTTGCCTCTGCGGCACTCTCTAATCGATACCAATCCATATGGTAAATCAATTTGCCCTTTACTTCATACTCATTCATAATAGAAAATGTAGGACTAGACATGGCTTGCTGAATACCCATTGCTCTGCCGATTGCAGCAATTAGGGTTGTCTTACCTGCGCCCATGGGTGCTTGAAAGACCCATATAGGATGGGTAGCAAATTTTTGTATCAGTTGAGCGGCAATTTGATCTGTCTGTTCAAGGGTGTAGACTTGGTCCATATTGCAAATATAAAGCTTCAAATACAATCCTAAAATCGTTTCGTACCTTTATATCATAAATGTATTAAAATGGAAAACATTCAATGGAAAGTAGATGGTATGAGCTGTACCAATTGTGCGTTATCCATTCATAAATATCTTAGTAGCAAGGGGATACATGAGCCTAAAGTGAACTTTATGGAGGGCGAAGTGCAATTTGAATTGGTAGATGCCACTCAAAAAACCGCTTTAATAAAAGGGATTCAAGGTTTGGGTTACAAAGTGAGGGGTCAAGCAACTGATGAAGTACCTAAAAAATGGTTGGATAATAATAAAGAGCGTGCGATTTTCTCTTTAATCTTTACCCTCCCACTCATCCTGCATATGATACCGGGTGTGCATATTCATTGGTTAATGAACCCTTATGTGCAATTGGGTTTAACCTTACCTGTATTTATAGTAGGTATGAACTATTTTGGAAAAAGTGCCATCAATAGTTTATTACATGGTATCCCAAATATGAATGTATTGGTCTCCATTGGAGCAATCGCTTCTTTTGGATATAGTTTATATGGTACCATCATTGGACAAGGCGCACAGTTTGCATATTATGAAACCACCGCCACCATTTTAACTTTTGTATTTTTTGGTAATTATTTAGAAGACGCCTCCATTGCTTCTACGCAACGTGCCTTAAAAGATTTAGTGAAAGCACAAAAAGTGATGGCCAATATGATTGTCTTTGATGAACAGCATAAAGAAATTATTTTTAATGTATCAGCTGATACTTTGAAAGTGGGTGATATTTTATTAATCAATTCAGGTGAAACAGTACCCATGGATTGTAAAATTTTATCTGGGGAAGCAGATGTCAACGAAGCCATTGTAACTGGCGAAAGTATTCCTGTGCATCGTGTCATGAAGGATATCTTATTAGGAGGCAGTACGATCGAAAATGGTTCTATCAAAGCTTATGTTACCGCTGTTGGTGATCAAACGGTGCTAGCTAATATTTTAAAAATGGTCAAAGCTGCACAAGGAGAAAAACCACCCGTTCAAATTTTAGCAGATAAAATTAGTGCCATCTTTGTCCCCTTGGTGGTGGGGATTGCATTACTCACTTTAATTGGGAATTACTTTTTTACCAATATTGGATTCAGTGAAAGCATGTTAAGATCCATCGCAGTCTTAGTGATTTCATGTCCATGTGCTATGGGATTGGCGACGCCAGCAGCCATCGCCGTTGGACTTGGCAGAGGTGCAAGAAATGGTGTCTTATTTAAAAATGCAAAAAGCTTAGAGACTTTTAAAAACATCAAGCAAGTTGTTTTTGATAAAACAGGAACTTTAACCACGGGTCAATTTGAGTTGAGCGGTTTTCATATTGTACAAAATGAGCAAGCACCAATTTCAGAGGCTGCGTTTAAAATCCTAAGCTACTCTTTAGAAAAATATTCCAATCACCCCATCGCTAATTGTATTCAAGCAACCTGGAAAACTAATGATGCCATTGCATGGGCGAAAATTGAAGAAGTAAAAGGGATGGGTATTCAAGCAACAGATAAAGATGGCAATACTTATTGGGCAGGATCCTTTAAAACATTAGAAGACAAATCCATTGAAGATGGTCATAATATCTATATCCAAAAGAACAATCAATTTATTGGATGGATTGATGTAGCAGATCAAATTAGACCAGAA
>Ga0164295_10003046_pt1 | contig 13580 bp, 13 predicted proteins | sample GEODES006metaG_FD_111798 | JGI IMG/M metagenome (GOLD analysis project Ga0164295, IMG submission 111798) | Oligotrophic lake water microbial communities from Sparkling Lake, Wisconsin, USA - GEODES006 metaG | ecosystem: Environmental > Aquatic > Freshwater > Lake | place: USA: Sparkling Lake...
GGGCATGCTGCAATATACTGTTCTAAAGTTCTACCTGTTGTGTCTCCTGTACTTTTTAATCGTTCAAATAAGTGTTTTGCATGTTCATATTCACTTCGATATTGTCGTGTATTCTGGTAATTCCATAAAATATTCCATAGATCATCAAATGGAATTGTTAATAAACGACGATGTTCATCCGCTGTCATTTGATCAATTAATCGCTGTATAAATTCAGTTGTACTCAACGTGTAACGACCGCGTAGAAATTCTACGTAACCAAGACTATCTCGTCTTCGAATCATCAAGACTTGCTGCCCATCCGTATGAGCACGCAATACTATAATTCCAAAGGAACTGACTGGTTCATGACAGTCCCGAAATGAATGCCCAATGATCCCACAGTTAATACACTCCATCCTATAGGTTAGGATATTCATTCTTTTTATGTGGATAGTATAGAATATGCGTGATATACGTGGTATGCGACCATCTGTCTGGGGACCTATTTTATGGAATACAATGCATATTATTAGCTTAGGGTATCCAGAAACGCCGGATGATACAACACAACAAGCCGCAGCCTCCTTTTATCGATCACTTTCATCATTAATTCCATGCCCCATCTGTCGTGACCATTATACCAAACTAATTCAAACATCACCTCCTGCAACCGAATCAAAAGATGCATTAATTAAATGGGTCTTTACCATTCATAATCAAGTCAATAAACAACTTGGAAAAGTAGAAATTTCATATGATGCCTTTATAAATCACATGGAATCTCTTTCGTATGAATCCTCTGCTATACTTCCCATGACAACTGGAATCATTATCGGAATTGGACTCTCTCTTTTTGTATATTATATGTCTAAAAAATAGCTTATGCAGTCATAGTTACCATTGGTTTGCGTTCTAAAAAGAAAAAGAATGTTTTTCCAACCCAACTCCATGTCTCAAGAGGTCCATCCACCAAGGGAATATATCCATGTAATTCGGCTTTTTCTCCTAACCACCACTTTCGATATACTAATTCATAGGGAAGAACATAGATCCAAAATAAGGCTCCGTAAACTGCATAATAGAGACGAAATTCAAAGGATCGATACAAATTTAAATTCGTGGAATAACAGGCTCCTAAGAATCCACCCCAACATAGAAGGACCAATAAAAGTGCAATGACAGCATAGGATATAACTTTACGAATTAATCGAGGTATATTAATATTGTTATCTTCTACTTGTTTTATTATCACTTCCACTCGCAATTGTTTATTATCCATGAATGCTTTTGTTTTAAATACATCGCCTTTTCCATCATTTCCCAAGACTGCTTCACGAACATCTATTGCTTTATCTTCATAATCTTGTGGAAGAAGCGTCATTTGACCATTCATAAACCATGTATAAAGTTCATTGCGATACGCAACCATAGGAGTTAATAATTCTTGCGCAGATGCAAGAAGTCTTGGACTACCTACTTTCAATTCGGTCATACGAGCTTCTGTTATTGTTTGAAATGTTGCAAATAGATCAGACCATTGTTTTCGAATTTGCACGGATTGATACAGTGGATTTGATTGAACATTATTTATAAAATAGTCATTAATATCATCTTGATTTGTCTTAGGGTTTGCTTTTAACCAATCAAGTATATCTTTAAACATTTTTTGTAATACAGGATAATCCTCTTTGGCGGATGATTTTTTAAGATTTTGTAGGGCTGATTGAATGGCATTTCGAGTATTATTAATTGCATCGCGACTCGCGGCTCGATCAGCTCGATCCGCTGTTCTTTCTTCGGGAGTCGGTTTGGATCCAAATGAAAAGCTCATACTATCCCTATTCTTACAATTGTATTAAAAAGCATACTTACGCAATAGATAACCCTGCAATAGGGATCATCGTTGTATCATGATTCTGATTGATTCCAAGAGGGCTGGCGGAAGCTGTTTTCATCTCGCATTCACTGCGACTTTGAAAGACTCGTTGTTTGGGACAGAGCCCTTCTTCGGGCGTTTTTACACACCATCGACCTGTCATATCTTCTCCTACAAAACACCACTGCCCGTGCACAAAGTCTTCAGGGTTTTTAGTAGAAGCATCTGCAGCAGCAGCACCTTGTAGCTGACTCTTTAACCATTCTTTCAAATATCCCCATAGAATCCATAGCACAAGAAGTGATACAAGTATAACACCTATGCCAATCATAATAATACCACTATTTGTAGGAGGGTGTGCATTTCGAAAGACCGTATTATTCATTCCTACTTTCATAAGATAGTTAAGGTAAATCACTCTAAGATTTACCTTCACCATAAATAGAGTTATGCAGTTATCAGAATGAGCACAATGTGCTCATTCTGATAACCGTGATAAGAAAAGATGGGTGCAAAGCACCCATCTTTTCTTATCGCCGCCTATGATTTGCGACATTGTCGCAAATCATAGGCTTAGATTCTATTTACACGCAAGGTAAATTGCTTTGCAATTTACCTTCACCATAAATAGAGTTATGCCGGGTGGATTGTTACCCCTTGTTGCCTATGGATCCCAAAATGTAGTTGTGAATGGAAATCCACAGATGAGTTACTTTGCAAAAGCATTTTTACGCCATACACATTTTAGTTCCGAACCGATTCAGGTTCCCTTGACGGGTCCAAACAGTCTTCAAATGGATGCACCCATTCTTCTCACAGCAAAGATGCCTCGTAATGCAGATTTAATTCGAGATATGGTACTCCGTGTGACTCTGCCCGATATTTATAGTAAGGTGTATTTGGATGGTACAGGAGAGGTAATACGCTATGATCCACGTACGGCTCCTCCCTATCCACCCAATCAAGTTCCCTACGAGTTTCAATGGGTGCGACAAGTGGGAGTTCGTATGATTCAATCATTAGTTGTAACAATTGGAGGATCAAAGATTCAAGAATTTACAGATGAATGGATTGCTACACGAGCTCTTTTGGATCAAACCAATACACAATATGATAAATGGTCTTGGATGGTGGGAGATGTGCCCGAACTCTTTGATCCTGCCAGTGGAGTCTATGCCGATCCATCGGGAGGATATCCTAATGTGGTTCAATGGACAACGGCTCCTGGCGGTCAACAAACAAATGCGCCGTCCATTCCTGGACGTGAGTTGCGAATCCCTCTTGGATTATGGTTTAGTGATCATATTAGTGAAGCCCTTCCTTTAGTGGCACTCCAATACCATGAAATGGAAGTGCAAATTACCTTACGACCGATTCGTGATCTGTATACGATCTTGGATCCCAGTGGAGTGCGACTTCGCTATGGACAATTCTCCCTTCCCTATGTGCCAACGGATCAATACACAGCTATTTGGAATCCTAGTTTGTATGGACCGCTTCCCAGTACCTTAAATAATTTGACAGGAACCTATGCGGATCCAAGTGGAGCCATACGCTTCTTTCTTACTGATTTTGGAACAAGTGCACCGGCAACCGATGGTTGGCCTCATAACGCTAGTCTCGAAACAACCTATATTTATTTGACAGAGGAAGAACGACGACGTGTGGCAGGAACTCCTCTTCAATACCTAGTCCGACAGATTCAACCCTTTCGATTTGATTCCATTTCCTCCAGAGATTTATATGCATTAGATGTTCATAATCTGGTAAGTCGGATTGTATGGTTGATTCGTCGTGATGATGCAATTCCCTTACGCAATGATTGGACCAATCTCACCAATTGGATCTATCCTGTAGGAGGTGCCAGACCGTATGTTCTTCCTCAAACCGGTCAAACTGTCCCAGCAGGTGTAGGACGATCCGGTCTCTATCTATCAGGACTGCAACGACGAATTATGACCGAAGCTCGTATATTAGGAAACGGAAATGAAATTTTTGCTATGGAACATGAACCTTATTTTTCAGAATATCAGATATGGAGAACGCAACAAGGAGGGGCTAATCCATACCAAATGAACGGTGTAAAAACGCAAACCTCTCTTTGGCCCGTGTACGTATATTCCTTTGCAATCAATGGAAGTGATGCCATCCAACCCAGTGGAACCATTAATACCAGTCGCTTTACCACCTTTCAACTGGATTTGGATGTAGAGCCTATTCCAACAGGATCCTTTTACCAATATCAAATGGTGATCTTTGCTGAGACATATAACTTTGTAGAATTTCGTAGTGGTATGGCTGGATTGAAGTATGCAATTTAATTTATGAACTTGCTGCAGATCCTGAAACTTGATTGGTCCACCATGTTTCCGTCATATAGGGAACAATCTGTGTGACTGCTGATCCTGTAATTCTAGAACTGGGTCCCTCACGATATAATCCATCGATCTGAGAGGCATTGAGTGTATACGCAAAATATTGTAATCGACTAATCATTCCTTTTGCAGCTCCATTTACAACAAAGTCTTTTTGTACAATACTTGTTCCATCTGGAAATTGTCGGTTATTGAAAATAAAGACAGGTCCAATATTTGTTTGAGGAACCGCTCGAAACTGTGTTGCACTGGCTACATTGCCATTGATATAAATCTTCAGATACTTTCCATCTAAGGTAATGACCATGTGAAACCATTTTGCAATAGGAATATTATCCACTTCTAAATAATTATTCCAAGTATCAGCTGTATTCATGTAGATACGAAGGGTATTTTTATCTGCACGACAAAAGACACCGGGTGCCATCAGTGGGAAGGACTTTGCAGTTCCTTTGCTGAACACATGTTTTAAGACAGTGGAAGAGACTCCGTTGGAGGAGGCTCCAGCGGAGCAAGAGGCTGCTGTAGAAGTTGTAAAGGTATCTGCAGCAATATTCAGAAAACAGGAATAGGAAAAGACACGTCCACCAGTTTGATTACTACTGGGATAGATAAGAGGAGCTCCACTTTGTGGACTTTGAGGAATAATACTTGTATCTTGGGTTGTATCTTGAATTAATATAGTATTTACTTGATTCGCGGTTTTGTATGCATCCATACTTTTATCCACTAGGGTCATTACAGTATAAATCACAACAAGACCGGCAAGGGTAATGGCAAGTTGAAAGACCATACTAGGAGGTTCTGCTATTGCTTGCATTCTACATATATAGAAGAATTTACAAAGCAAATTCTTCTATCCAATATGATTCAAATTATACATTTATGCAGATTTTGTGCTTGCAGGAGGAGTGGATCCTCCATATTGAAGTTTAATGCCAATCTTATTTGCAAGAAATCCTAGAAATCCTGTATCAATTCCAGGATAAGGTCCTGCCTGGTACAAACTGTAGATTCTATCCGGAGAAAGGGCAGATCCACTAAACTGAGTCGTTCCAAAGTATCCACTGAAACCAAGAGGACCGCCTAAGGTAATTGCTTGGTTTTGATCTTGACTTGCAATGGGAAGATCGGATAAGACGCAGGAACGGGTGAGTTTTCCATCGATATAGACATCCACAATACGTCCATTTACTGAGATAGTAAGATTAAACCATCGTTGCAAATCAATATCCATTACATCACAAGAAGGGAGTTCAATGGGATTCGAATCTGCATTTGTTTGATAAGCAGTTCCATTCATATATTGATTGTATGTATCTACATTGGTGTAATCGGGGGAACGAGGATTCGTTGTTGCAAAGCGAATCATCATCTTCGGTTCATTCGGATACAAGATTCCCACGGCTAAAAATCGACCTGGTGTGGCAGCGGGAGGACTATATTGTCCATCGGAAATGGTAAAGACACTTCGTGGCTTGCCTGGACGATAATCATAGGAGTTAATATACATCCAGGTACTGAGAGTATAGGCTCCACCACTGCGAATCGCCGGAAGCTTTCCTCTACTAATAATGGCATCTGTTGTTTGATTCGCAGGTACTTTTGCATTTAATAGAATTAAATCACTTGTTGGTGCTGTGTACCAAGAATAGATATAATATATAAGAACAACGGCTACAATTCCGTAAATAACATTGTTTACCATTCCAGTGTTTTGGGAATAATAGGCTCGGGCTGTGTTCATTCTATTCTATCCATCGATCTTTTTGCAAAGCAAACAGATCGATGGGTAGAATAGATTAAGAAGGATATTATGAATATTCATAGTTTATTTGTGTAAAGGGACCAAAGGTGGTATTGTCTGAAGAAGTTGTTGGACAGAGACCTGTTTTACAAAACAGATCAATAAGACTATTTCCAATATCGGAAAGAGCAACAGTACCAGTTTGAAATCCGATAGGAGTTCCAGTTCCATCATTGGTATTTATGTAATTTGTTGTAATTTCTGTAGAAGAAATAACCTTTGCCCATGCTTGAACTGATGTAACTGTGGCAGGCGGTCCTTGCCCTTGTAAGAAATAGACTCCATTTGGAGCTGTAGTAATTACATTTGTTAATGAAATGCAATTTCCAATCATATTTCCATTTAGATATACACACGCATTTGTTCCATTGATTGTTAATGTAACTTGATTCCACTTGTTTACAAATAATCCTGCATCCGTTCCGCTTAATAAAATTGTATTTACAGAAGGAGCTGTATTGGAAGGATCTACCGGAGAAGAGGTGATGATCATATACACATTTCCTAAGGTTACATCTACAACAAGAGCACCCATTCCTGCAATCCAAATTAGTGGAACAAATTGATTGGGGCTCCCTCCTCCCAAGGTATTAATATTAATATAAAAACTAAGAGTAAAATTTTCTCCTAGATACTGGTTTATATCCATTGGACTCATCATTGGAACATTTGCAACAGAATCATTTCCAAGTCCAGTACTTGTATATATAGTTGAACTTAAAAAACTAGTTGGTTTTTGTGTTTTATAATAATAAACATAATATAGAGATGTTCCAATTATAATTAGAATAATTGAAATAATAAGTACCATTGCAAAACTCATCTGTTCCTCTAACTAGTGGGAGGACATTGTGCACTGGTAACACTTGCAATGGTAGCAACAGCAGCTACATCCGTTTTTGTTTTTGTTCCACTTCCCTTTGTAGATATAGGAGGAGCAGGATTGAAGGAAATAGCTGTACAAGGGGGTGCATTTCCAAAGGGTTGAATTGCACCACTGCATTCAGTTACAATTTGCTGCACGGGTAAGGTTGTACTCCAAAGACGCAAGTTTTGTAGTTTTGCACTCATTGCAAACGGTCCTGCTAAAGCATAAATTCCGGATGGATTAATTGCAATAGGAGTTCCTTTGAAGACTTGGGAGAGTAATAGTTTACATCCCAGGTAGATCTCAAAGAATCCTTCGTATACAACAAGTCCAATCCGATAGGGAGTTGCTAAGGACAAATTGGAAATACGAGCGGATTCAATTCCTGAATTTGTATTAAACATAACAATAATATCATTCGTGCTGCGATCACCAATAAATCCAGGATTCATGTATTGAGGAAGACCTGTTGTAGAGGGAGTTCCTGAGGATCCTCCTCCTCCACCACATCCAGCAGGTGTTCCTGCTTTTCCTAAATCATCGGATCCTCGATGTAAGAGGTGTCGATACGGTAAGGTTCCTCCTGAGCTCGTTGCGAAGGAGGCACGGGAATTAAAGATCATCGTATCAAACATGATTGTATATCCAAAGCGACTTGGAAAATTTGCAGGAACTTCCGTTTGTGTAATCGCTAATGCACTGACTGAATTGGGATTTGTCCAAAAGGTCGCATCCTGACTTTTTATTAATCCAAGATGTTTGAATAAATTCCATTTTGCAGGTAAGAACTGGTATTTGGTATTTACTGCAAACATCACAATTAATGCAACAAAAAGAAAGATAGCTCCAGCCACTATTTTGGCAGTGGTAGAGCCGGGTAATATTCCAGTTGTTGCTGCATTCATTATCTCTATTCAAGGTTGATTACAAATTGTAATCAACCTTGAATTTATTTTATACATTTATTTCCTCTGTCGTCGCGTATTTCTTCGTGTTCGTTTTCTACGACGAGCTTCTTGAAATTTGTATCCATAATTCACGGCATTTCCTGGTTTAGATTCTTCTACATGTGAATCATTATATCCAACTTGTGTTCTCGGATATGCTATAGTTGCAATATTTTTATTATGATGAAAGGTTGCCATTACTTCTTTGGGAACACCCATAGCAGAGCTATTTCCTATATTTTTTGAAATTGTACGAATTGCTTTAAATTTTCGACTTACACCATTTCTATATTTTTGTAATTCAGGTTTCTTCATGGTAAATATATTGCTAAGTGTAAATTCAGGTTTTGACATACTGTATTCTAATAATAGAATTTAAAAAATACCAAACCACTTCTGGCGAGGAGCTAACGTTTTTTCCGCAGTCTCTTTGACATCCTTCCAAAGTGGAAATTCCGGAAGATATTGGTCTCCAAAACATCCTCGCAATTCATCATATTGAGTTAATGGTTGTTTTGCAAACTCATCACGCGAGTCTCTCCAATAATCTTTCACCTGTTTCAGGATTTCTGCATTTGTTTTTCGCGTCTTGTCACGATCCGCAATGCAATGGGTTCGTTTTAGTTTATGAGTCTTGTTTAAGGCAAGTGTCTTGATCGTTCGTTCCTTTGGAGCTAACTTCTCCAACTTTGCAACCTCTTTCTTGTGCTGTTCATCTAATAAACTGCAATCCTCTTCAGGTAGGAAGTGATAAATCTTGCTCTCTTTACTATAATCTTTTATAATACCTTCTGATGTGATTGCAGGGGGTATCTTGACAGGTATTTCAATCCGATGGAGAGACGGTTGGGCAAACTTGGTGGCATCTCCCGTTTGATCCAAATAACTAATTAATCCTTTGGCACGAACTTGATATAATTTAGTCCCTTCTGTATTGATGGAGAAGTTTCCATCTGCATCCTCGACTACAAAATACTTGCGAAACTCATCCCAAGTGGGAATGCGTCGTTTAGGATCAGGGATCAAGGTATTCAGAATTTCAAAGAGATCTTGCGGGCTCTTGGTAATGGGCGTTGCACTCATGAAAAGTGGTCGCACTGAATTTTCACCCGAAAGTTCATAACTTTTCAAGATATACTCTTGAATAATTTTAAAATTGGCAGCTTCCGTTGGACTTAAATCTCCATCCTGCAATTTATGAATTTCATCAATAATCAAAAAGGTTTTGTATAAGGGATCTGGATTTTCAGCATACATCGATCGCCCTAATTCGTTTTTTTGTTGTAAAGCATTTTGTAACATGCGATAACTGATGGGAGGATTCCATCCTTTGGAAATTAGTTTACGCTGATCCACTAAATCAGTAGGAATGGATTCCCCACGTGTAATGGCATCACGCACCGGTGCAGAACAAATGGGATTCCCAGAGATCCCAAACATATTTTTCCAGACATCTGCCATTAAGGAAAAACGAGTGACCCACAAGATACGATATCCTGCCTGCTCAAAACTAGAGGAAGCCGTCGCAATTGCCATACAGGTTTTTCCTGTTCCAACCGAATGCCAGGCTAATAATCCTTTTAGGGGTGAATCAGGGCGAAGATACTGACGTAAGAAGTTTTGGGTATTGGTATAGGTGGCAAGAGTATCCAACCGGCTTTTGAGTACATATGGTTTTTTAGAGGTTCCACAGCGAGATTTCATAGGGAATTTCTTCCATTTCAAATCTCCAAAGACCTTGCGAATCTGTTTCTGAAAGGCTGGAAAGGTCATATCTGTGTTGTAAACACGACTCTTTCCTTTTGTAAGAAGTAATTCATCCAAAAAGGGTTGGGAATTGCTCAAGAATTTACAATATTCCTCTCGCTTGGCGGTTGCTTTAATAGGAAGTTTTAAGATCTTTGCTACTTCTTTCATGTGCTCGGTGGTGAAGGGAAAGCGTTTTGATTTACGGGTGCTACATCGAGCTGTATTACTTTCCTTCCAATCTTCCAATTGTTTGATTCCATTTATACTTCCTCCTTTTTGTACAAAGGCAGGAGATGGAGGTATCTTTTTATTCAAATCATAATCGACGGATGTTTCAATTGCTAATTTGGATACTACAGTAATTAGTTTTAATAAGTTCAAATCAATACCGGAATATGACATCATTAGATTATGAGCATCTATTAAACTTTTGGTAGGAGTTTTTACAAAGGGAGGAAGACTAGGAAGTTGTGTGGCATAGACAAAGACATCGAGCGTCCATCCAACAGACGGAAGAAAGGAAAGCCCTTTTTGACCGCAAGAACGTGTTCCACGTCCCACCGCTTGTTTCAAATCACTTTCCGCCAAGGGTGGTTCCATTAAATGTGCATAGCGTACATCATAGAGATCAATTCCTTCTTTATACTTGGAATCTAAGACCATAATGCGAAGAAGTTCTCCGTGTACATTGTCGGGACGTTTATTGAAGGTTTCAATAATCTGTAGCTGAGTCTTCAAGGTATGCGGTTTTCCCCAAAGAGGAAGAGATTGCAACATGGCAAATCCATCGCATCCTTTTTTGACTGGATCTGCATCTACAAACACAGCTCCTCCTCGTGGTCCCGCTTTCATGCGAAACTCAAATCCAGCATCGGATAAGACCAAGCCAATCGCTTTGGCACCGTATGCTGACTCTCGTAAATCTGTAAAAATATAGTGTTTGAACTTGGTTCCATATTTTTTCATATCCTCCGCATCTAGTTTCTGAATCTGATCCACTAATCGAAGGTATTTTTCACTCACATAGGAAAGATCCGCAGGAACTTTCTTGGCAAGCTTTGCCGTGTTAGAGGATTTCCGAAGACATAACGCCTTTCGGGTGATTCTTTGTTTGGATGCTGGCATCTCTCCCTACATTAGCTTGCTATAAACCTCTTTCAACGGTCCTTTCACAAAGTCTTTCAACTTGGAACCAGTCTTTACAAACATGGGATTTGTTTCCACACGCAGTTTGTGTTTATCAAAGGTATTATCTTTGTGACACATAACTAACATCACTTTACGGGGATCTAATTGGACTAAGGGAGTGGTATAGTTCTTGGTAAATTCAATCTCTTCCGCATGAAAACTGGTTTCACTGCATCGTACTTTTTTAGCATAGCTTGTCAAATATGCCATAGTTCCAAAGGTGCCGTGATTCGGAAAGGGATAGGGACCGGATTTCCAAATACTTTTATCATCTACAAAGTAACAATACATCTCACTGGCACCGACTAATTCAATCTTGGGGTTACTTCGTAACTTGAAGACTGCATGATGCACTCGATCAGGATAGTAATAATCATCATCATCCATGCAGACACAAATATCACCCGTGGCAAGATCGTGCAACCGATTTCGCTTGGCACCGACTCGTAAGCGATCACCTGCTGGCAATCCAATATACCGGATCTTGACGTCCTTTAGCCGTTTCTGAAAAGCAGGAATCAGATCTTCCACACGATCGGTTCCATCATCCATTAAGATCCATTCCATCTTGGCAAGAGGATAGGTTTGCGCAGCAATGCATTCCACCAAATTGGGTAAAAAAGAACGACGATTATACGTCGGTGTGAGTAAACTGATGGTTGGATGCGTAGGAAGCATGGTTATACTTAAAAAAGTGGTGTCGGCTTAAGTGGAACAACTGCTATTGCAGGGAGAGGCACTAACAGCAAGGTGATCTTCCTGCGCCTGGTCGTACAATTGAGACAAGGATACATATGTCCCGTCACGTTCCACATACAGGTACGTGTAAGGATCTGTATCTGTCGACGACGGAATCTCACACCTCATCTCCGTCCTGAGATATGTAAGAATCTGAAAGGGAGTAAGGAGGGGATTATTCTCCGGTGGGATCCTTGCTTCATAAGCAAATAAACTCGATGCCCACTCTTTAGGCGATACTTCGGCGATACGAAAGCAAATACGTGATTTCTCAATTGCAGGAACTAATTTTATCGAACGGATGTGACCTATTGGAAAACGAGGGAAATCAGCGCTGCCAGCACTGGGTGCATGTGCAACAATACGCATTTCTTCTGTAAGAAATGCCACATACCACTTAGTTATGGCGTCATACCGCTTCCACGCGGATACACTTGAAGTAAGTGGATGAGGGCGACCAGGCTTGAAAGGAGAAGGTTCTTCACCCCAGAAAGCTTTGCGATTTCCCTTAGAAGTGCCCAACATTTGTGATGGGTGTAGGATAGTTTTGAATCTTCAAAAATGTGATTTCAATTTTTTATAGTACACATCCCGCAAAGCGGGATGTGTACTATAAAAAGTTTCAAACGGACTCCCCCTGCGGCAAAGCCGCAGGGGGAGGTCCGATTTCAATTTTATGGAGGAAGGGCGCTTTGCGCCCTTCCTCCATAAAGTTTCAAACGGAAGCAGAATGATCCGCGGAGCGGATCATTCTGCTGACGATTTCAATTTTTATTAAGTTAAATGAGAAAAAGTCGCACCTAATGTGGGACTTTTCTAATTTTATCACCTAGAGTGAAAGTATACGCCGAAGCGTTTAAGAGCTAGAAGCACTGTTGGAAGCAGCTGAATTGGAAGGCGCAGATCCTGCAAGGCTCAAGAAGACTGTACGTGCACGCTCATGAAAGTCGATGCGGTCAGCTTCAGGAGCGGCATTTGCAGCTTCAATTCCTTCAGGAGATTTGGGATCTACTCCTTTGGGAAGGGCAAGACGATCCTGTCGATTCTTTGCCTTTTTAGCCCAATGGGCTGCCGCATCTGCAAGAAAGGCACGGAATCCCTCTGCAGTTGGTGTTTCAGAAGTGAGACCTATGAGCCCAATGTCACGAACAGCGAGATCGTCACGGGAATCTGCCTCAGTCGGCGAAACGAACTCCATGGTGGAAGTTGTTGTACCAGAGACTGGGGTAAAGTCGCCCAATGTGACTTGGGTTTCAGGCGGCGCCGTAAAGTATGCCGCAACTGCGCCAGGAACCTTCATCCCATTGATCGTGGGATCCGGTGTGTAAAGCGATATATAGGCAGGTGTATTCTGGGACAGCGTCGGATCGTCGAGATCGACAACAAGCACACGAGCGCCATTGAGACCATCACCTTTGAGGGCAAGAACGCCGCGGACGGTAATTGTAATCGACGTCTTCTCAGAAAAGGCAGCCAAAACTTTCGCAAGAAGCGTGAGTTTGTTGTCAACATCTGTGTCTGACATCAGCGGTTTGCCTGTCTTCGGATCGGTTCCGAGGACCCTTGCAACCTGAGGCATAAAGCAGCACAAGATACGAAGGGGTGTCTTTAATGCCGCAATGAACGCCTTGTCGGCTTCGGGAAGGTCGACGTCGAGAGAGTTTAAGAAGTCTCTTGTTATAGGTTTAGCGAAATGTCCATCTTGAAACACTGCGCAGAGAACTGCAAGAATTTCACGAAGAGTGAGACCCTTCGTGAGTTCGATGAGCTTAGCAAGCACTGACATATGATTCGATGTAAGAAAGAGAGGACTACTCAGAATATGTAAAAAACAGATTCAATTTTATTCATAGGATCGGCAAAGCCGATCCTATGAATAAAATTTCAAGAGGAAGCAGAATGATCTGCGTAGCGGATCATTCTGCTGTTCAATTTTATTCATTATATTGCCCAATTCTTCAATCCCTCTTAAAAATACACCACCACAAACTTCTATAATGAGTCTCAGTGGTCGGCACCGATTATGGAGTTATCTCCATAATCTTCATCA
>Ga0164295_10003047_pt1 | contig 13578 bp, 12 predicted proteins | sample GEODES006metaG_FD_111798 | JGI IMG/M metagenome (GOLD analysis project Ga0164295, IMG submission 111798) | Oligotrophic lake water microbial communities from Sparkling Lake, Wisconsin, USA - GEODES006 metaG | ecosystem: Environmental > Aquatic > Freshwater > Lake | place: USA: Sparkling Lake...
ACCAACTGAGCTACTCAGCCGCGACCCAGACGGGACTTGAACCCGCGACCTCCGCCGTGACAGGGCGGCGCGCTAACCAACTGCGCTACTGGGCCTTACCTGCAAAGATGAGTCTTTAACTCAACCTTTACGCGTCCCCAACGGGATTTGAACCCGTGTTAACGCCGTGAAAGGGCGACGTCCTAGGCCACTAGACGATGGGGACCTGAAGGAGAAGGGTATCGGTCAACAGTGGCAGATCAAAACTAGATGAATGGGATGATTTACGCATGCAAGTATTCACTAACCCCACACATAGTGAAATCAAAATGGCTGCCAAATCATTAAAGGATGGCAATCTTGTTGCTTTTCCAACCGAGACTGTTTATGGCTTAGGTGCTGATGCAGTCAATGAAAAGGCAGTTAGCCGAGTATATTCCGTTAAGGGCAGACCAATAGATCACCCATTGATCGTACATATCTCCTCCGCTGAACAATTAGGTAAATGGGCTATAGATATTCCAGATTATGCAACAAAGCTAGCAAATAAGTTTTGGCCGGGGCCGATGACGTTAATATTAAAAAAAAGTGAGTTAGCACAAGAATTCATCACTGGTGGTCAAGGGTCCATAGGGCTTAGGATTCCAGATCAGCAAGTCGCCTTAAAACTCTTGGAGGAATTTGAGGGATTAGGCGGACTTGGAGTAGCTGCGCCTAGTGCAAATAGATTTGGATCGATCTCTCCGACTACTGCAAGTGCGGTTGAGATTGAGTTAAGTAGTTTTCTGGGCAGCGAAGACTTAATTTTGGATGGCGGTCAATGCACGATTGGTGTTGAGTCAAGCATTATTGATTGCACTAAGGCAACTCCAGTTGTATTAAGGCCTGGCGCAGTGAGTGTTGAAATGATCGAGAGTGCTACTGGATTTGGGATATTACTAAATTCTATAAAGAGCGATACTAAAGCTTCAGGATTATTGGAGACACACTATGCTCCAAAAGCACAGGTTACTTTGGGTATGCGCACAGAACCTGGCGATGGTTTTCTAGCACTCGCCGAGATTCTTACTCCAATAGGGGTAGTTAGATTAGCTTCTCCAAAAAGCGTTAAAGAATATGCACAAGTTCTTTATAGCGCACTTAGATTAGGTGATCAATTGGAATTAAAGAATATTGTCGCGGTTGAACCTATAGGTGAGGGTTTGGCGATTGCGATCCGAGATCGTTTAAACAAGGCTGCTTCTGGCAAAAGGCGTAGGGATTAGGCGTTAGACTTTAATCCTTAGCCTCAAAAAGAGGTCAAATTTTTGGGCCTTTAGCTCAGTCGGTAGAGCAACGGACTTTTAATCCGTGGGTCGTCGGTTCGATCCCGACAGGGCCCACTTTGGTTATGGCGATTTTCTTGAGGTCTTGAGTTTAGAAGAGGCATTGATCACCCTAGACATCGAGCATATTTCAGTGCTTCCTCATCTAGCAATTCACTCACTAACCAAAAATTATGGCTTTTAAGTGAGCATAATTGTAGCTCCTAGTAATCTCGGTTTAGAGTTGGTGAATTCGAAATAGATAAAATCTCCTTAACTATTTCTGAGACGGAACCTTAACGAAACTAGCTAAAAGAATTCATTACTAATTCCGGGCTGTCTTTCCATATGAAATTAATCTTGGTAAAAAAACATAGAATTCTAAACTAGCATGATTTCTTCCCCGAAAGAATGACACTCGTTCCAAAGCGCTTGTTTGCAAAATAATTATGTTCTAACCGGCACAACAATCTCAAAGAGAGATTTACAAAATAGGGGTATTCACGCATGTCAGAGCTCAAAGTTTTATCACCTACAATCTTGTTGAATAAACGCACTAAATAAACTAGGGGGAATACTGACGAGAATAAATATCCAGATGAAACGACACTCAACCCAGCGAGAGTGGCTACTTTTTCTAAATCCGCCCTTGTATACCTGCGCTTATGTTCCAAGAATTCATCATGCTTGCTCCAAAGAAAAGAAAATGCAGGAACAGAGACTATGAATAATGCTTCGTCAGATGCTTCGTTTACGTAATGCTGAAGCAGATTAACATCTTCATCTACATGTTCTAAAACATCAATAAATAGATAAACATCACCCGAAAGATGTGGGCATTCTACAAACCATTCTGAATCTTTTAGGTTAATTGGAGGGCTGGTCGAATATCCAGGATCTATGAAAACTTTTTTGTCTACCCTCTTGACCTTAGCGATTTCAGAACCGAAAAAACCCGAACCCGATCCAACATCTACAAGCAGGCCAATATTCGGGTTCAGTTTCAATTTACGTATTACCGCTGCTACTTTTGCTCTGTAATACCAATTAGTATCCGTATTAACTAACCCGCTCTCTTTTATATCCACAATCAAATTTTGCCATACTTTTTGCGATATCCATACTGCAAGAATTTGATATAAAAAAGTTCCTTACTGATCAAAATACAGTGTCGGAGTTTAAGTTTAGAGCCTTCAATCTCATGCCAATTCAGAACAGGCACTGTGACAATGAACTTAGCCACATTGTAGAAATTTTTCGCCCGGATCAGTAATTCTATTTCAAAAAACCAGCGCGTCTTAAAAGGTTCACTGAGAAAAATAGCTAAATATTTATTGGTTGAGAAAAATTTCAAGCCTGATTGTGTGTCGTACGGCAGACCTTGAAAGCCTAATCCTAGAAATGATGAAATTACTCGTCCAATAAAGTGACGAATTTTTGATCTTTCCACTACGTTATAAGGGAGTTTCACTCTGGATGTCCACCACCAATTTAGCCCGGAGGAAGCCACTCCAGTCATATGCGAAATCAAATTATAGATGTCTTGTACGCCGAAAGCGCCATCTGCATCGATAAATCCGACTGCATCAAATTTAGGGTCTTGGATTAAACTATTAAGACCCGCTCTAACTGCTTCTGATTTACCAACGTTTGCTTCTAATTCTAAAATACTGACATTACTTTTTATCAAAGCCAGACGAGTTAAGATATTTACAGTCATATCTGTGGAACCATCGTCTACAAACAACACTTCTAAATCTGGGATATCCGATATCTCGAGGAAATACTGGGTGTTTAATCGTCTTTCCTCATTAAAAACGGGAATCACGAGCCCATACATTAGAACCCCCATTAAAAATGAATTTATTGATAAGATTTTATAAACTCATACTATAAACTAATTCTGTGACAAGAACTTGGTTTGGTTTGCATCTAGGTAGAATTCTTCAATTAGTTTGTGCAATTACTACCCTTGCTCTACTTTTTTATTACAGAGAGGGTGGCGTCAAAGATGCTGGGATAACTAATCCCGGCCCTCGCGATGTGGGAGTTTATATCGCGACCGGCAATGCAGTCTTGCGAGGAGTAAATCCTTATGAAACTGTAGGAAATCGATTTGGTACGGTTGGACCTATCCCATTTGGAATAATTGATTTTATTGTGCCAGCAAATCTGACCACAGTTGTTTTTCAACTATTAAACTTAGCAGGGATTCTTCTCTTCATACGAACTTTTCTTCAATCCAAGATAAAATACAGTGAGCACATAACCTATTTCCTAACAATACTTTTTTCTGCTACAAGAGAAATGTTGGTAACAAACCAGATTACAGGAATACTGATGGGTGTGTTTGCCTTTTGGTACTCGCAACACAATAGATTCCTCTTGACCAACAAAACCAAGTGTCTAATTTCTAGCGCCATAGCGGCAGTGTTTTTGGTGGATCTAAAACCTCATTTGTTTGGGATGATTTTGTTTTTTTATTTCCTTAAACAAAGAAACGTAAGAAGTTTCCTCACCACCATTATTGCATGGATCTCTCTACACATTTTTGTGGATTTGACACAGCAGAGAATTTTGGAGCTTGACTGGCTGAAAATATTACTTGCCCTTCAAGAGCAGGCTAAGGATGGCGCATTATTAGATGCAGTTTCTTTTTGGCCGCTGATTAAATCAGTGACGACTTTGGAGAGCTTTCCCACTCTTGCTTTAATGCTGCCGACTCTCCTGGGTCTAATATTTTTGAGTGTCTATTTAACTAAAAAAGATTTAATTGAATTATTACCCTGGCTCTTCCTGCTCCCCGCAATCTCGATTTACTTTCATTACTACGATTTAGTCCCTGCATTAGTTTTAATGATTGCTTCACAATTGAAGAACCAATCTAAATACTTTCCCTTTGCAATCGGTTTTCTTGTAATTCCCCAAGAGATTATAAGTCCACTAAATATTCTAGTTTTGATTGTAGCCATACTATCTTGGAAGTTTCTGATAGATCGTGCTTGGTTCCTACGTGCTAACGTAGTAGCAGCAATTGGATTGGTAATCTCGTACATCTGCATTCACAACTTAGGCGGCAATCCAAGATTGATACAGTCTTGGATTGTCACAGAAAGCGTTGTCATTGCTGCTATTTTCATAAAGCAGCGAGCATGAATACCCTAAGGATTTATAGATTTCTAATAATGCCGTCAAAAAGCCTCCTTGAAATATTTGCGACTTTCTTTTCAATCTCAAAAGAAGAGCGAAAAATAAAAAACTTTTTTAATGATAAAAAATTTAGATTCAATAAAGATTTGAATAGCCCCATTATCTATGTGGATGCAATTCAAACTCCCAATACTCTAATAGCTTTGAGCTATTTTTTACCCGAGTATTACAAGAAGCATAAAGCGCGAGCTGTTGCTTATCGCCATATAAACAAAAAGCCTTACAACTCCATTACAAACAATATTCGACACAAATTCTCTGTATTGCGTAAAATCGGCGTTGAAAAAATTGAAATTATCGCACATGTAAGTCAAATAACTGATGAAGTGAAAATACTGTATTCGCAAATAAGGACAAAAAAAGACTTAGAGAGTTTCAAATATCACGGTATCTATATTGGTGATCTCATTTATGACTCCTACTTGAACGAGATGAGATTACCGACCATAAATTTATTGGATCCTAATTTACTAAGAATATTTACTCGATGTATTGAAATGGTCAAATTCTGGGAAGCAAAAATTCAAGTTGAAAAAATACTTGCAATTTGTGTCAACCACACTGTCTATTTTAGTGGAATTCCTCTCAGAGTCGCTATTTTCAGTGGTGTTGAAGTGTTTCAAGTGACAACAGAATCAATCTATCGAATGAATACAGAAAAATACTTAGCTCATCATGATTACTTCGACTATCCAGAAGAGTTTGCAAATTTTTCTGAAGAGTTTCAATTTTCTGCACGCGAAAAAGCCAGACAGAAATTGGAAATGCGACTTTCAGGCCAACTAACTTCAGACTTGTTCTATATGCAAAAATCCTCATTTGCAAAAGTGAATGATAAAAGTACTAGAGTTCTAAAATATACCAATAAAAGAAAAATACTAATTGCAACACATGATTTTTATGATAGTCCTCACTGCTATGGAAATTCCTTTTATCCAGACTTTCTTGAATGGCTAAATGCATTAGGCGATATAGCTAAACAAACCGATTATGAGTGGTATATAAAGAATCACCCATCACTCCGTGGTAATGGTCTAGAAATCATTAAAGAATTCTCAAGTCGTTTTCCTAACGTAACTCTAATTGAGCCAACCATAAGTCATCACCAACTTATCGAAGAAGGTATTTCAGTAGTTACAACGGTATATGGCAGCATTGCTTTAGAGTATGGGTATTTAGGCCTTCAAGTTGTAAATGCTTGCCCTACGAATCCTCATTGTAGATATAACTTTAGTAGTACCCCTAAGAACGCAGAGGAGTATCTCGAGACCATTCGCAATTTGGATAAAAGTAAATTTTCGGTTGATCGAAATGAAGTGCTTGAATTTTATTACATGCATTTCCTCAATTACCCTCAAAACTGGGTCTTTAAAAATTATGATTATTATTTATCTTCAACTCAGGGAGAGGGAAGAAAGTCACTGTTAATGGCTTTTACTCACTATCTTGAGTGCAATAACACTAGGTCTCACTCGTTAATCAACGAAAGTATTGCAAAATTTTTGGAAGGACAGTCTTATAGATTAAAACTTTTGGAATCGGTAAACTAAAGTAAATTCTTCAAGGCAGAGATTATCGCATCGTTATCTTTGCGAGATCTGATGGCAATGCGTACATACGAATCGGAATCAATACCTATTTTTCCAGTCAAGTCTCGAATCAAGATGTTATTTTTAAGTAAGTCCAGAGTTAATTTGGATGCAGGAACTCCATTATTGATTCTAATCATAAAGAAGTTCGCTTGAGATGGAAAGACGTAGATAGTATCTATCTCAAGAAGTAAAGAATAGAATCTATGTCGTTCAGCTACAAAATCTATGCATGCAGCAAGATACTCTTTTCGGTACTTGGCCAATTTCTGTAAAAACATCTCGGCAAATGAATTTATATTCCATACAGGTAACAATTTACGTAAATTCTCACATAACTCTAAATCAGAAGTCGCAACAACTCCCAATCGAATTCCTGGGATGCCAAAACTCTTACTTATGCTCTTAATAACAACAAGGTGCGGATTGTCAGTAATTATACTTGATTTGATTAGAGTTGCAGCTTCACCTGCATTTGAAAAGTCTATAAAACTTTCATCAACTACAAGAACTTTACTTGATTTTTTGAATATTTCAATTAGATGCAAGATCTCATGTTCGCTAAAAGTGAAGCCAGTAGGATTGTCAGGATTTACAATTACAAATATATCAAATCTCTCGATTTCATCAATAATCTGCTGGAACCTTGATCCGAGATTAGCTAATGGGGCTAACAACTGAATTTGTTCAAACTCATGAAACCTTAATCGGTATTCTTCAAAAGCAGGAACAAAATAGCCTAACCTTTTCCCCGGTAACACTCTTGCTAAATTTGCAATAAGCTCAGAGGCGCCATTACCAATGACTACTTGTGATTCTTCTATGCCGTAGTATGACGAAATTATTCTTTCATGAATTCTTGAAGTTGATGGGTAGTTTCTTGTGAGTAATTCAAAGTCTTGAGCCAGTTCTTTAATAAAAAATGTTGATGGAAAAAAAGGATTTACTAAATAACAAAAGTCTAGTAAACTTGGAAATCTCCAGTAGCCCCCATGACGATTTAATAGTGAAGAAACTTGCTCAGAACCAGTGCTGAAAATTGATGAAGCGGTGTCTAGATCTTCAAGCGTATCGATTTCATACCAAGACTCCAAATCCAACACTAAAGCCTTTAATTGTGTTTGTTGTACATTAACGATCAGCTTCAATACTTCTTCATAGTATTCGTTATTGCCATAAACTTCTGTATAGGCTTTGAGAAATGGTATGTATGTATTAACCAAAAACTTCTCAGAAAATTTATAAATGTTGACTGTCTTAAAATACTTATCGAAATTTTCATAAATAAATCCAGTTTTATTAACAAAGTTTTGAATATACCTATTTGCATCAAGCTCGACAACAGTTCCATCCATCCAATTCTCATAGGGCGCTACTACTGCTAGATTTGGATCGTCTGAATCAACAAGCCGTTGGATAATGGAATGTTCGAAGATAACATCACTCTCGAATAGAATTGTATCTTCTGTCTTTAAGTAGCTACTGGCAAGAAACAAAGAGTAAATGTTATTTGTTTTATCGTAATTTTCGTTCTTAACATAAATTATTGGAGTACCTTTCCAGTTGTCTCCTACATAACTCATAACCTTCTCAGATTTATATCCAACAACGATAACAACTCTATTTACGCCTGCGGCATTAATTGAATCCAAAAGCCTATCGATGAGTTTAATGCCATTTACTTCCACCATGCATTTTGTATCGCTATCCGTGAGTTTCCCCAAACGTTTACCCATACCCGCTGCCAAAATAACTGCTTGCATGTCTATCCTCCTGAGCTAAATGAAGCCACTTCTACAGTTCTTTGCAGGTTTCTACAAAAATTACTTTTCCAAGTCTTGCACAGATTCTCGCCAATCAAGTTTTACGGTCTCGGCAACCATCCACGTATTTCCATATACCAAGCTTAACCACTCCTCAATATTTGAAAAAGTTTTAAATGAGGTTCCGTCCCAATGAATTCGATTGGTTCCAACAAAAAATTTTTCGGGCTGAAGTCTCTTACCCTTGATTTCAGGAGCAACCCAGTACCTATAACCATTTGAGGAAGAATACCAGATACAAAAATCAATAATTAACTTCCTCTCATCATAAAATGAGAGTTGAAAAATTCTGCCCCACTTTTTCATGACTCTACCAATTTTGAAATCATGGCTAATCAAAAATTCAGTTATTTGTTTTACGCTATTTGCATCTTTCAAATAAAAATCTAGATCAGTGTCATGCCTTATCAACTCATGGTCACGATATATTCCCAAAAGCGTACCGTCCGCTACCCAATAATCAATACTATTTGAATCTAAAAACTGAATAATTGAGTTCAACGCGGCCTTAGAGTGTGCAGGCATAGGTAGGGAAACATCGAATGGAAAAGTGAAGAAATCACTAAATCCTCTCGAGAAATTATATACCTTAGAAAAAACCAATTTGATTTTATGCTTGATTATAAAATATCTCTTATTTTGATTAATTTGCGAAATGTAGTCAGTGAGATTTTGCACAGCATGCACTCCAAATATTCACACAGTGTCCGATGAGACTGGCTGGCACACCAAAAAAAGACTACCGCGATCTCTCAGGGCAAAGTTGTAATTAGCAATTTCGAGTTTTGATTCCACAATTCTGTAATCCAATAATTCCAGATTTCTGATTAGCCAGGAAGCACTAAATCTTGATCCCCAATTCCACCCAGGAGCAGGAGACTCGAAATAGTCTACACTTTCATTTTCTAAACTTACAATAGTTTGAATAAAAATAAGCTGACACATGCTTGTTCTAAGATTTGAGAGTAATTTCAGTGGATTTTCAACGTGATAGAGCCCACCAAAGACAAATACAAAGTCACATTTTTCATTAAATCGCATAACGTCGTATTTGCGTATATCTAATTTGTCCTCAGGGATAGATAGTATTTTTTGGATAATTTCAGCCTGCTTAAGGATGCCAGATCTCTGCTCGCCCGAGTCCTCAGCTAGATCTAGGGCAAGCATCTTGCCAACACCTGCATTTATGGCGTGAAAAGAATAGTAAGCATCTGCACAAAAAAGTTCCACACCTTTCATAAAAGGCGTGGATTCACTAATTCTAATGTACTTATCAATCCAGTTTAGGATGATTCCATCTTTTTGTTCTTGACTTAATTTATATGAAGGATCATCAAATTGTTTTGTCTTAATCCCCAGTGATGTAAAATCGTGATACCAATTCCTTTTATTTAAGCAAATAGCTTCAATAAGGGTTATTCGCTTCCATAACATAGGTGTAAAAAGGTACTTTAACGCTCCCAAAAGCACCGAATAAATCCATAAGACAGGCTTTAGGAATTGCTTCATCGCTGCCATAAATCGCATTGAATAAATGTACACTGTATATTGAAAAGGCATGGTTGCATTGATTGACGTCACGTTGGGTGGCTCAACTATCGGGTTTGAAACCGGAGAGTAGCTATGAAAAGGCAAAGTTACATACTAGCGACACCGGTTTACCAGGATACATTGCAAGGTTCTGAGCTAATGAGATTAGCCATAACTATTTACAACAATCCAGATGTGGATCATATATTTTTTTGTCCAGAAGACTTAAATACTGAAAAATTAAAAAATTCCTTTCCTAATTCTTTTTTCTTAAGATTTTCTAATCATTATTTTGATTCAATTAATACTTATAGCGAACTTATGCTCACAAGTTCATTTTACCGCAACTTTATCGAATACGAATATTTAATAATTTCACAACTGGATTCCATTATAACGCGAAAATTATCGTATGATTTATTTAGTAATTATGATTATGTTGGCGCAGCCTGGATGAATCCACTAACAGCCTTTTCAATTGGGAATCGACTCTTTCTGAATAGTAGAAAGTATAGCTTTGTTCCAAATCGATCATTTAGCGTTGGTAATGGTGGCCTTTCAATTCGTAAGACGAAATCGTTGATTGAAATTACCAAAAGAATCCAAAATCCAATACTGAAGTTCTTTGGATTAGGAACCAATAAAGGTCTAAACGAGGATGTGATTATTAGTTATTTTGCTTCAAAATATGGCTACGCGATACCAAATAAATCGATCGCAAGTCGAATTTTCATTGAACAGTATCGTCAGGATCCTTTTGATGCCTGGAGTGTTTATGGATATCACGCACTCGAAAAGTACGATCCAGTTCTCGAAAAGTTTATATTTGAAAAATACGTATCTCTCGGATTGACCAACCACAATAAGGACTAGTTGCCAAAAGCACATTCCTTGCATATGCGATTCTACGCGTATCTAGAGCTCTCACTAGTAACGTAATTACCCTCTTTTAGAACCTAAGAGAGCCTCTAAGTATCTCTTGTTCTCTAAGGGGTGTTGCTCTATACCTTACAGTTTCACTAAAGTGACTGACTTGCGATTAAGAGAAAGTGATCAAGCTAAATGAAAATTGATGCTATCAAGAATTACTGGAATGTAGTTAGCAAGGCATTGCCATTCGAAAAGAAAGATAATTGGCTGGACGATTCCGGTGAACCATTAGACGCTCAACCCTTCGAAGAAATTGCAGAGTATTTAGCTAGTGGCGAAAATCTTGTTCAATATACTGGGGGGCAGAGGAATAATTTTAGAAGTGGGTTGTGGCGCTGGACGAATAGTTTCAAATTTGGAGGCACTGTGTCCAGATTCCGACATTGTAGGTATTGATTTCAGCGACGAACAGATTTTGGCGGCGCGAAGTGTTTGCTTCAAGTCTGATCTATTCGCTTGCGATATCACAGAGTATGAAAAGAAGTACTTCTCTGGTACAAGCGGGGAATTCGATTTAATTTTTGTGCACGTCGTAACCCAGTATTTTCCGTCTAATGATTACTTATTTCAATTTCTTGAATCCTCGTATAGGATGTTAAAAACTGGTGGGAATCTGATATTGATTGACTGCTCTGTAGGCTGGTACCTGGAAGAGATGAAATCCAAACCTCAGGTAACACTTTTATCCACACTCAAAAGTAGAATCAGAGTCTTAGTCCCCAAATTCATTTTAAGTTTCATTAGACGTATAAAGAAAAAATCAGTTGAGGGTTATGTGGTTGAATCCTTTGGAGATATTGATTTACTAGTACCTATTTTTGATGGTTTTTGGATCAATCCTCAATCTATTGAGGATTATTCTGAGCGATACTTTACCTCCTATCAGATGAATTTTCAGCCGTTCAAACACAAACCAATTCGATATAAGAAATTCCGACCAATTTTTCAACTCCTGGGAAAGATTTAGAGATCTTTGAGCTATTTGAATTGTGTCAGTTTAACGGTAGATGTTTGACTTCTTGAGGGGCGAAGACTTTATTCGGGAGACTCAGACAATAAAGATGCCAAGTTCATGATTTTCCGAGATATGCCAAGTGTTAGGCATTTGGCAAAAGAGAATAGAAGTTACTAGCAAGAACCGCATAAGTGCAGTTCAGGGAGTGGAGGATATTGGGATCGAACTAGTGACCCCCACAATGTAAATCAAAAATTACTGTCACATTTATAATTAAATAAAATACATCCCTATATCCAAATAAAATTAAAGTTTTCATTCATAACCAGCTCATAATTTTTTTGTTTAAGACTCTTGAGCATCTTACGTGCGTGACAAATCATACAAATTCTTGTCCAGAGTGATAAGAAGGGAATTAAGGAAAGAAAATCCATTTCAATTGCCAGCAAATCAAATCTTGTTCTGAAATTAACAAGCGCAGGTATCAATTGAATTTCAGAACCCTCAATATCCATCTTTATCGCACAAAAGTCAGCTTGTTCAATCTGTGGAAATCTACTAAATAGATCGTGTAGTGAAATTACATTGAATTCTTCAAAATCGGTTGTTGCTACGTTCTGAATATTAGTTGCAGACCAAGAGTCATGCGTTCTATTTTTAGGAGGAAAAAATTTTTCAATTCCAGTTTTAGTCCAAAGTCCCATGTTGATTGATGTAAATTTAGGATAAATCCGAAGTTCATGATTCGCATAGTTTATTGAATCTTTTAATGGGTCTAAACCAATCACTTCAAACCCACTATCAAGGAGGGCTTGATCAAAAGTTACGTCAAACCCTAACCCAACCGAGATCATCAACCTATTCTTTGATTTGTCGTCAAGCACGTCCTTTGGAATCCACCACCCACCGTAGTCGCTACCCAACCTGACAAAAGTGTTACTCTGCCTCACGGACATAATCCCAAGTGTCACCAATCTAATTACAAAGTAATTTTGCATATCGACTAGCAAATTTTTGACTGAGAACATGAAAGAATCGTAATGCTTATAAGGTGGGAATGCCGGAACTTCGATAAGCCATAGTCAAATGCTGTGCTTTCGTGGTGATAAATATAAGAATGAGACTCATTATGGTTGCTAGCTTACAAAATCCTTGGCAATTGTAATAATGCTATATTCATATGCTAAAACTAGAAAAATTTGAGTGATATCAGAATCTATTTTTTCTTGCCATAACCCAAGACTCAGTTGAATACTTATTGTCGGCCGTCACCTTGTTCGACGCCAATAGCAAACTAATGGTCATTAGGAGATATCTAATCGAATAGAGAGTTCTATGTATCGGTTTATACTCAGAGAATGCGAAAAAAAGTGGGAACTTATGCCCATTTACTGACAACCAAGTCGGTAACGTATGGGTAGCCAGATAATTTCTGCGTGATCCAATCTGTCCAAAAGAATTTATCGCAAGCCCGGCCTTGAAAAGAATATTAGTAAAGTATTCAGCAGTAAAACCTGCAGAAAAATAGAAAGGTGAACCATGTGCCCTGTTCGAAGTGGGAGACGCGATCCAGAGGTAGCCCCCTGGATTCATAATAGATACTAGGTTATCTACGGCCACTTCATGGTTCCAGATGTGTTCCCAAACTTGTGAACACAAAACCAGATCGAATTTCTTTATTGCATATGAATTATGAGATTGCGAGACATTCAAGTCAAACCTGACCATGTCATCTTCAACTCCAAAAATTTCTAACTCAATGTTGAAACCTAATTGTTGAAGCGCTCGAATTTCTGGTTCGGTTGAATACCCACCAACCACGGCAACTCGGATAATTGATGTGATTGGAAAAATCTCAGTTGCGGTAACAATAAATTTTGAAAGGACTAGGGCTCTCCCAAAATTTTCAGGGCATAATTTTTTTGCAATATTTCTTGCTTTGTCATCAAAACTAACACTTTCACAACCGTAACTTGGGAAGAGTGCTGAAAGTATCTTATATCTTGTAGACATTATTTAAGCACCTCCCATCTACTTAATACTTTCATGATCCTTCAATCCTAAAGTCGAGAGAAAAATCTTATATCATTTTAGTTTTGAACCAGCTCTTCGAAGTTCATTCTTGAGAATATTTCGCAGAGCTCTTAATTTTTGCTCTCTAGCTAAATTTCTTAGTACGATTAATACTACTTCAACCCTCGCTCGCCGATGGTTGCGCGATGCAAAATTTGGTGTTTCCACTTTTACCACAACAGCGT
>Ga0164295_10003048_pt1 | contig 13577 bp, 12 predicted proteins | sample GEODES006metaG_FD_111798 | JGI IMG/M metagenome (GOLD analysis project Ga0164295, IMG submission 111798) | Oligotrophic lake water microbial communities from Sparkling Lake, Wisconsin, USA - GEODES006 metaG | ecosystem: Environmental > Aquatic > Freshwater > Lake | place: USA: Sparkling Lake...
CAAACGTGGCAAGTCTCTCAGGATTTAGCAATTGCCAATCCTAATGCTGCTGTCGCGGGTTTGACACTAAAGAATGGAATTCGTTTATTGGCTCTCAATAATATTGAAGTGGGGCGCGCTCGTCTCGTGCTGTTAATGAGGCTGCCTCAATCCGACCAATGGCAGATCGTGCAGACACTGGAAGATGATGAGGCTCTGCCTAATGATCAGCGGAAAGAGTTTTCCTATCCCTATTTAATGAGTGGTGATGGTCAGGATGTGCATCTAGCCTATACATGGGATCGCAAAAAGATTCGGCATGTACATTACTCATCTGCATGGTTAAAGCGTGAATACCAGCAACTTTCAGCGCCTACACAAGCGCCTGATGCTAATACTAAAGAGGGTCAACCATGATCAATTGGATGCAGACCCTAGCGCTGATTGAGTTATCCATTACCTGTGGTGTTGTGATTGTTTGGTTCATCCATTTGACTATCAACAAATCTTTACCAATGGCAATGAGATGGATTTTGGTGTTGATCTTGGCCAATGTATTTTTCTGGCCAATGGGCTTATCTCTCGAGCTTCCTCTAGTTGGCTATGTGCGCGGCGTTACCGGTGATTTGAGTGTTGTGCTAACGCTCTTACTTTGGAGCGCCGTGATGCTTCCTAGTCGCCCCGTACCAGTGGGCTTTCGAGTCGCACTGATATGCATCGCTCTAATGTTTTACCCTTTAGCCTTGGGTCTGGGAATGTTTGATCCCTATGTATGGGGTTATGGATCTTTAGGATTTTTGATTGGCGTAGTTCTATTTGCTTTGGTATGCGGCTTACTGGGCTGGACTAAAGGAGTGTGGATTTTTGCAATTGCCATCATTGCCTGGGCTGGGCATTGGCATGAGTCAGCGAATCTTTGGGATTACGTCTTAGATCCACTGCTGGCATTTTGGGCGCTCATCACATGCATTCGAATCCTTTTTATTAGACGACGCAATAAAGCCCAATCGGGTTATTTATTTAGACCAGGTTAAGCTTGTTTTGAATTGAGCGAAGAATGCATGAAAGGCACAGAGGTATTAAACTTTCATTAACACTATATTTAACCCCTCATTACGGAAATAGAGAAATGACATTCAACACTAAAACCTTAGTTCTTACTGCTATGGTGATGGCTACACCCATGATTACCAACGCACAGTCCGGTGAAACGACTTATAAACAATATTGCGTGAGCTGTCATGGTAGTGGCGTTCTGAATGCTCCTAAAGTAGGTGATAAGGCAAAGTGGGCGCCTTTGATTGCAGAGGGGCAAGTCATTCTTACCGCTCATGGTTATGTTGGCGTAAGAGGTATGCCAGCAAAGGGTGGTAGTCCCACTTTATCAGTAGAAGGTTTTGCAGACTCTCTGGTTTATATGGTGAATAACTCAGGGGGCAAATGGACTTCTCCAAATCCTACTACTGTAGCTGCTATCAATAAAGAAATCGAAGCTCGTAAAGCAGGCTTGAATAAGAATAAGTAATTCATTTTCTGCCCTTGGCTAATGATGGCGAGAAGCTCATTACAATAGCAGCATGAACCTTCTGCCCCATGAAATCGAGATCATTGGATATTGCGCCGCGTTTTTAACCACGATCGCATTTTTACCTCAGGCTATTCATTCTTGGCGTACTCGTAATCTTTCAGGTGTTTCTTTGGGGATGTACTCCTTCTTTACAGTTGGAGTAGGTTTGTGGCTAATTTACGGCCTCATTATTGAGAAGTGGCCTCTGATCTTAGCCAATGCTATTACCTTTGCCTTGGCCCTTAGTATCTTGTTCTTGAAATTGCGTCATACTTCGCCAAAAAAGAAATAAAGTACCCCCTTATTACCTCTATGCCACCAAAAACGCTAAGAGTTAGCTACTTGCCTATCCACTGAGGTGGGCGACCCTCGAGAAAGGCGTTAACGCCTTCTCGAAAGTCTTGGCTGTTATAGGTCTCGCGCATTAGGTCTGAGCAATCCGGGAGATTATTTCGCAGTAAGCGGGCAATACTCAACTTGCTAGCCTTTTGCGTAATGGGTGCTAGCGCAGCCATCTTGTTGGCCATAACGTCAGCAACTTCGGTAATCTCCGACGCCTCTACTATTTGATACAGAAAGCCAGATTCTAGTAATTGAGGTGCTTTGATGAGCTCTGCAGTAAGCAACATTTTTTTTACCATCGGGATACCCAAATGCGCGCTAATCCACTTAAGATTTCCAGGAGAAAGGCAGTTACCTAAAGTCCTTGCTACGGGAATACCAAAACGGGCATCGGGAGTAGAGATCCGAAAATCACAAGCGGTAGCCATTAGCAAACCACTACCAACAGCCAATCCTTCAATGACTGCAATGGTGGGCATAGGGAGTTCTTGTAAGGCGATAAATATCCGATCCACTGATTGCTCATAAGCTTCATCTTTTTTGAGGCTGACAAATTGCTCGATATCGCTACCAGAAACAAATGCCTTATCTCCTGCGCCCCTAAAGATCACTACCCGAATGTCTGGGTTCTTAGCTAAATCATCACAAATACTTTTGAGTTCTTCGTACATCGGCCAAGTCATGGCATTGCGTGCGGCAGGATTATTAAAAGTGATACGTGCAATATTCCCATCAACCAGTAAGTCTAAACAGGGAGGGATCGATTTTGTAGTCATGGGTGCATTTTAAACAAAAGACCTACAGAAAGACGTGTAATGAGCAAAATCGCTATGGTTTGTTGATACTGGGCTAGAATTCTTGTATGTATATGTTTCTACCTTTTCTGACAGCATTCATCGGACTGCTATTGGTCTGGTTTGAGAAACGTCTTGCAGGTTTGATCATGCTATCGATGACAGTCGTCATCTTAATTGTCTGGTTCCGCTTTCATGCAACTAACCATTTAAATATCAGCCTGTGAGTCAGCATTCTTCTCCTTCGCTTGCCGCATTAGGTAATCAACTAGCCTTATTGGCAGTAGTCGGAGTTCTTTCTTACGCCTTTGTGGATCAGCTCTATTTTGGCGAACTCCCATGCCCACTTTGCCTGATGCAGCGTATAGGCTTTGTCATTATTGGATTTGCACTTGTACTTAATATTCGATGTGGTGCTCATTCTGCCCACTATGGCTGGGGTATTCTGGGTGCCCTAGTTGGCATGATGGTTTCTTTGCGTCAGGTGTTCTTGCACATCTTGCCTGGAGACAAGGGTTACGGCGCAACATTTCTAGAGCTCCATTTTTATACCTGGGCATTTGTTGGATATGTAGGTCTATTAGCGGGGCTGGCAATTTTATTAATGCTACCCAATCGTGATGTTCGTTCACGATCTTGGTTTGCAAATACTGTAGTCATTCTATTTATCATTTTAGTCTTGGCTAATTTGATATCTACTTTGCTTGAATGTGGAGTTGGCTCTTGTCCAGATGATCCAGTGTCCTATACAGGGTGGATTTGGTTACGCAGCTACTTTGGTTTTTAAGTTCACTTGAACATGCAATTCTTGATAGTGGCTAAGCGTCTCTTCATAGTCTGGCTTGTACTATTTGGATTTCTGCAAAGTGGGGTGCAGGCACAGACTCAATGGCCTAAGCAGCCGATTCGGATCATTGTTACTTTTACCCCAGGAGGGGCTCCAGATATTTTGGCGCGGGTATTAGCTGAGCAATGGCAGAAAAATTTGAATGTCCCTGTATTGGTTGAGAATCGGCCAGGAGTTGGTGGCAATATTGGTGCTGACTTTGTTGCTAAGAGTGAGCCTGATGGATATACCTTGCTGATTGGCACTGTCGGAATACATGCGATTAATGGCGCGCTTTATGACAAATTGTCTTTTGATCCCGTAAAGGATTTCACGCCGATTAGTTTCTTGGCAAGCACCCCGAATGTATTGATTGTGAGTAAGCAATTAGGTATCAGCAATTTACAGGAGTTAGTCGAGCTTGCTAAAGCAAAACCGAATCAACTCACCTTTGGATCCTCCGGAATCGGTACGTCGCTACACATGTCTGGCGAATTCTTTAAAGATATGACAGGTGTGCAAATACGACATATTCCCTACAAAGGCCGTGCGCAATCTCTGCCTGATTTAGTGAGTGCTCGTATCACCATGCTTTTTGATAACTTATCTTCATCACTTCCCTTAATTAAAGCAGGAGAAGTTCAGGCCTTGGGAGTGACTTCCTTAAAACGTTCTCCAGCAGCCCCTGAGATCCCAACTTTAGCTGAGCAAGGTCTACCTGGTTTTGAGGCAATTTCTTGGTTTTCCTTAATGGCGCCAGCCAATTTACCCCCAGATATTCAAATGCGTCTTAATCAACTCACTCGCCAGGCCCTCAATAACCCAGAGATTAAGGCCAGATTATTGGCGGGTGGCCTAGATCCAGCCCCTGGAAGCCCTCAAGAACTCTCTAAATTGATTGCTACGGAGTCTAGCAAGTGGGGTAGAGTCATTGTTAAATCTGGCGCAAAATTAGAACAATAAATTTAGCCATTTGTGTCAGCTTGCTACTCCTTCGGGCGTTATAGAAGTAAGAAGCATGATAAAAGTGACTCATAGTCAAAGTAGTAAGCGGTTTTAATAGACCAAACAGAGGGGTCGATGATGAAAAAGATTCAAATACACCTTGTTTTCGGTATCGTCTTTGCTGGCTTAGTTGGCTTAAGCCCTGTTATAGCAAATGCTGGCAATGTGGCTTGGAATGTCAGCGTAGGTGGCGGCTATGCAGGTGGCTATGGTTATGGTGGCGGCTGGCGTCCAGCAGCTTATGGTCCTGGCTGGGGCCGCGGCTATGGCTATGGTGGTGGTTGGCGAGGGCAATGGGCGGGTGCCGGCTATTACGGTTATCCCCCAGCAGCTTATTACGCGCCACCAGTAGTGGCTTATATTTCTCCTCCGCAGCCGATGGTCTTGGCTGCACAGCCACAACCAGCAGTTTGGTATTACTGCGAGGCCAGTGCCAAATATTTTCCTTATGTCCAAGAGTGTCCAACAGGTTGGCAAACACAGGCTGCTACTCCTCCGACTAGTGGCGTAGCGCCGGTAAGACCTCAGTATTAAAGGTATTTAAAATACCGATTGAGTTCTTTTGACTGCACCATTTTTTAAAGGTATGAAATGAAACGTTTTACATCAGCGGTAGTGCTCAGCTTTATTTTGGTAACCATTCTCAGCGCTTGTGTTTCAGCGCCAACAGGGCCAACAGTTGCCGTTATGCCGCGTGCAGGTAAGCCATTTGAAATATTTCAACAAGAAGATCAGCAGTGCCGTACCTTTGCAGCCAATTCTGTAAAAGATACTAGTGATGCTGCGCTTAAAGAAGCGGCAACTAGTGCAGCTATTGGTGCCGCACTTGGTGCAGTGGCTGGCGCTGTCATTCAAGGTGGCAGTCATACCAACATTGGAACAGGCGCTGGCGTCGGATTATTAGGTGGTGCTGCGATGGGTTCTATGAATGCTTCTGGCAAACAAAATCAAGCGCAAGTTCAATACAATATTGCTTATCAACAATGTATGTATGCTAAAGGCAATCAAGTACCAAGCTTTCGTTAAGCTAGCACTTCACTAAACTGTAATCGGCGGATGCGTTTTTTCAAAGCGTGCCGCCGTTTTTCTAAATAGATAGAGTAGTAAGCAGGCGGCTAGCCCCAGACTAATACTATTGGCTGCCCAAAAACCATTGGCACCTTGCAGGAAGTCTGGAGTATTGCCCAATATATTAAAGCCCAATAGGTAGCCACCACCCAAACCAACACCCCAGAGAGAGCCTGCATAAATCACCATGGGCCAGAAGGCAACCCGGTAGGCGCGCAGAATAAATGCCGCTGTTATTTGCAAGGCATCGAACATTTGATAAAAGGCAATGAATAAAAAGAGCGGAATCGAAAAGATTTTTACTTCTATTGGCGGGTCATAGAGCTCAAGTAGTTGTATACGAAAAACCCAAACGCTAATGCCAATCACAATACAAAGCCCAGTAGTAAAAAATACCGAGGACCAGCCAATTTCTTCAGCGCGTTCAGGCTTATCAGCACCAATCGATTGGGACACTAAAGTCATGGTTGCTATCGATAAAGAAAGTGGGACCATATAAATGACTGTACCCAGATTAGCGGCTATTTGATGGCCTGCTAAAGCAGTGATACCAAGCCGAGCTATAAATAGCGACATGAAAGTAAATGAAGTGACCTCAATTAAATAACTAAAGCCAATCGGGGCGCCTAATTTCAGTAAGGTCCAGATACGATGCCAGTCTGGAGCGCTAAAGCGACTGAAGATTTTAAAGGGAAGATAAAAGCGATCAAATACAACGAAGCTCAGCGTGATGATGAGCCAGAGCCAGCTGATAATCGCGGTGGCTACTGCACAGCCAGGGCCTCCCATACCTTCTATGCCAAAACCGCCATAAATAAAGAGTAGGTTGAGTGGTAGCTTTAACGCTAGCCCAATCAGTTGTATCACCGTGATGACTGCTGGTCTAGAGACTGCGTTATGGAGTGCCATGAGGACGCGCATTCCCATGCTGGCTGGAAGACCAATTGCCAGGATGTTGAGATATAACTTTGCTTTGTCTTCGATATCAATACTGACACGTGAAATACTCAGTAAATAATCTGCATTAATGAGTACTATGCAGCCTAATATGGCAAGTCCAATTGCTAGCCAAGTCGCTTGTCTAACTTCTTCACCAATATCATCAAATCGTTTAGCGCCAAAAAGCTGACCAGCAATTGGTGCCAATGCAGAGATAACGCCAGTGAGTCCAACATAAATACTGATAAAAATTGCAGAGGCCATCGCAAGCGCGGCTAGATCCTCAGCAGAATAGCGTGCGGTCATCGCAGTATCTAATACGCCAAAGGCAATCACAGCCAGTTGACCGATTAGTAAGGGACCTGCTAATTTAAGCAGGGCAGGAACATCCTCGCGCAGGCGCGATAATCTAAATTGCAGCACGTCTTATTCCGGAATAACTTCGTATAGACGTAAACGTTCATCACGGTCAGAGGCGCGTCGATCTTCCCATAACAGAGTGAGTTTTTTATTATTGAGGCGTGCATATGCTGATGCCTCTGATTGACTATGCGTTAAGAGCCAAGGACAGCCTGGATCATCACGTAAATTCAGTTTCGTAAAGTAGTTAAAAGAGGCAAGCTGGGCATAACCCAAATTGCTTGTATCAATGCAACCATCACTAGGCATGGCTTGTACTAAACGAGCGGATACATGACGATACGTTTTAGCGTAATTAATGGTTGGTAACCATAGCGTCATTAATAAAACCCACATCAAGGTAGTGCCTGATGCAGAAATAATCAAGCAGCGCCAGATTTCTTTTGGTGCTCGGGAGGTTCTCCAGCGCACAATCATCAACCATAAACCTGTAATGACAACTGCAATAATAAAAGACCATGGATTAAATTGACCTTCATAGCCAGGCAAGTAACGCGCCACATTATTGGCAATTTGTTCTGGATAGCCTGTGACTTTAGCGATCCAAATGATCCAGATCGCTAAGGCGATCACGGTGAAGCTAAACATCGCGAACCAGTCGATAAAGCTAATGAGACTGCGTCTCAAAATGGGCAAACTAAACGCCGCAATAATCGATAGACTGGGAATCAAAATCATGAGGTCATGCTCATTGGCTTGGCTACGGAATAATACGTAAATGAAGCAGCCTACAAATAGACAGAGCGGAATGCACAGGTGGGGCGCACGCCAAGCACCAGACTCCTTAGTTCGACCCCAGTGAGCTAAGGAAATCATTGCTAGTGGCCAAACTGGCCATGCGTATGCCCAAAAGTTCACGCCTAAAAATTCAAGGGATTCAAAAGCAGGGAGTAAGCGCATCTCTGGTGTATTGCGCCAGCCTTCTTGAGCAATATGTCGCCACTCTGGCGAAATATCAGAGATATACCAAAGTGCTGGCCAGATCAGAACGCCAACAATACCAAAAAAAGTACTTGTAATAGTCCAGCGATAACGTAAGCGCGCATTACTAGCAATTACCGCAATGATGGTTGAGGTAATCACAATCAAGCTTAAGGCTAGATTACTTGAGAGCGCAAGGATGGTCACGCCTAGACCAGTCCAAAAACCACCTTGCCAAGGTTTATCAAGGCCGCGAACAGTGCCATACAGCATGATGCTGATGCCCATCAGTTGCGCCATCATTGGCGTGGTTTCATGGGCGCGCTGTGCAAGACCAACGCAAGCAAGGAAAATTAACAGTGCGCCATCAGCTAAAGTCATGCCATAGCTTTTGAGGTCAGGTTGACCACCAACAGCTAAGGCGATTGGCTGAACTTCACGACGACGACCGAGAAGATAGGTTGCATACCAAATGGCTATTGCGGCAGCAAAAAAACAAATAGCAGAATATAAACGTGCAGCATTCGCAGCGCCTATCCAAGGCCCAAAGAGTTCAATCAGACTTGCACCCATCCAATAAGGTAAAGGGGCGCCCAGTGAGATATCTCTACCTGCTAGGTGGGGAACAATCCAGTCAATGGAATTGCCCCGAAATAAAGTCCACATACCACCAAAGCCAATCGCGTCTTCATTCTTCCAGGGGTCACGAAAGAAGAGGCCCGAAAAACCATAAACCAAAGTTAACGCAAAAATAATGATGCGCGGAATCGATTTAGTGGCGGCGGCAGTGAGTTTAACCATGTACTTTATAAAAGGTGAAACTAAGGGTAAGGCTAGTACTAAAACTAAAACTAAAGTTAAAGCTAAAACAAAAAATAAAAAAGGCAGCAAACGCTGCCTTGATTATCTCGCAGAGGGGGGCAATAGCCACACCCTACGAATTGAAGGGTATTAAGCCTTCTTCTTAGATGTCTTTTCAGCAGCTTTCGCTTCTGCAGCAGCCGCTTTTTTCTCAGCGGTTTTAGCAACGCCATCACCGGTAGATTTAGCAACTGCTTTGGTACCGAACTTCTGACGGAATTTCTCAACACGACCAGCGGTATCCATGATTTTTTGGGTACCAGTGTAGAAAGGGTGTGATTCAGAGGAGGTCTCGATCTTGGCCAATGGATATTCATTGCCATCTTCCCACTTGATCTTCTCTTTGGTGTTCATGGTGGAGCGAGTTTTAAAGCTGAAATTATTGGAAACGTCTACAAAGACGATTTCACGATATTCGGGGTGAATGCCAGGTTTCATTTTGAGTCCTATGAGCGGGGAGCCGTTTAAGTCACTAAACCTAAATACTTTCCCAAGTTTTTAAAAGCAGTAAAGGCGAAATTATGCCATGAAATCAACAACAAAGCGCGTCTTTGGGGAGTAAAAAGGACCTAAAACAGCCCCTCGTACTCCTAAATTAGCCTCCGCGACGCATTAAGTCGAAGAATTCACCGTTGTTTTTAGTCGATTTGAGCTTATCAACAATGAAGTTCATTGCCTCGATATCGTCCATGTCGGCCAGCAATTTGCGTAGTACCCAGATTTTTTGGAGGTTTTCGGCCTTGACCAGCAATTCCTCGCGACGAGTACCAGACTTATTCAGGTTAATCGATGGATAAACACGGCGTTCAGCTAAGCGACGCTCAAGGTGTACTTCCATATTGCCGGTACCTTTGAACTCTTCATAGATCAGATCATCCATACGGCTACCGGTTTCAATCAGGGCAGTAGCGATGATCGTAAGAGAGCCGCCTTCTTCAATATTACGAGCAGCACCAAAGAAACGTTTTGGACGTTGTAATGCATTGGCATCTACACCGCCAGAGAGTACTTTTCCAGATGAAGGAATAACCGTGTTGTATGCGCGAGCAAGACGGGTAATCGAGTCAAGCAAGATGATGACATCTTTACCCATTTCTACTAAGCGCTTGGCTTTTTCAATGACCATCTCGGCAACTTGAACATGTCGAACTGCTGGCTCATCAAACGTTGAGGCAACAACTTCACCACGAACAGAGCGCTGCATCTCGGTCACTTCTTCAGGACGCTCATCAACCAGGAGAACAATTAAGATTGCATCAGGGTGATTGGCGGCGATCGCATGCGCAATGTGCTGCATCATCACCGTCTTGCCAGATTTAGGCGAAGACACAATCAAACCGCGTTGGCCAAAGCCAATCGGGGAGATCATATCGATGATGCGACCAGTCAAGTTTTCTTCCGCCTTGATATCGCGCTCTAATAGAACTGTACGATTTGGGTGCAATGGGGTTAGGTTCTCAAACATGATGCGGTTCTTGAGGGCCTCAGGAGCCAAACCGTTGATCTTGTCTACCTTTACCAATGCAAAGTAACGCTCACCATCTTTAGGGGTGCGCACTTCACCTTCAACACTGTCACCGGTATGAAGATTAAAGCGGCGAATCTGTGCAGGGGAGATATAAATATCGTCTGGAGAAGCCATATAAGAGGCTTCGGGAGAACGCAAGAAGCCAAAGCCATCTGGCAATACCTCTAAAGTGCCGTCACCAAAAACCATTTCACCGGCTTTAGCGCGTTTTTTGAGAATGGCAAACATCAGCTCTTGTTTGCGCATCCGCTGGGTATTTTCAATCTCCAAGCTAGCTGCCATTTCAAGCAGAGCAGATACGTGGAGGACTTTGAGTTCAGTTAATTGCATGTGGTTCTCGGGTTTTAATAAGAGGAAAAAAATTCAATCAATCAGTTTTGGGGATCATTGCCTTGATCGATATCAGGCAGATATGGACGAACAGAATTGTGGGGTTTTGCTAAAAGAAGGGGGAGGTAAGTTGCTGAAAATCGGAGCACTGATAAGTGCGATGGGGTAATACTACACCAAAAAACGGGTGTGACAAGAGTTTAAGCAGTAAAAACCACAGGCTCACCTAGTGAACCCGCGGCATAAGACAATTTACAGATGACTATCAATAAAGGCGGTCAACTGAGATTTAGCCAAAGCGCCTACTTTTTGAGCAGCAACCGTGCCATTCTTAAAGAGGATTAATGTAGGAATACCGCGGATATTGAACTGGGCGGGGACGCCTTGGTTTTCATCCACGTTCATTTTGGCGATTTGTATTTTGTCACCATATTCACCGGAGAGCTCCTCCAGGATTGGACCAATCATTTTGCAAGGACCGCACCATTCTGCCCAGAAATCAAGCAAAACAGGTTTATCGGACTTGAGGACGTCTTGTTCGAAAGAGGCGTCAGTTACATATTTAATGCCGGCACTCATGAAAATTCCTTATTTAGTTATGGCGTTACACCGCTTATATTAGCAATAAGCTGTGCCTTGTGCTCAAAATCAGAAATTAATCACCCAATATCCTTTATTAGCCCTCTTTAATGCCCCTTCCATTTCCAACGATTTCAGACCAAAAGCAGCCATATGCTTGGGCAATAACGCCTAATTCAGGGGCGCTTGAGGATCTAGCGCAAGGAATATGGAGTTGCGCTAAACAAACGAATCAGCGCCCCCTAGTGGTGCTCAGTACTGCGGGACCTCTCATTGGACTAAGGGCAGCGCTTGAGCAAACAAGACCAGATGATTTACCTAGCCACCTGCGTTTTTTGCCCCAAGTCATTAGCTATGCAGATTGGTTAGAGGCTGCACCCAATGCATGGAAGTTTCCTAAGAAGCAATCGGATTTAGAAAGATGGATCTCAGTTTATGTGAACTTGCGAAAACATCCCAAACTCAAGGCTTGGTTTAAGGCTGAGAGTGATGCGGGAGCATGGGGCTTAGCGCAAGCAGTCATCGATGCGTGTGACTCATTATCTGAAGTAGTGGTTCCCCAATTACAAAGTGAGCTAAATAGTTTATTAGAAACCCATTCGCTTGACATTGAAGTGTGGCTTAAAAAAGTAGAGTTGGTTTTAGATCAAGCGATTGCAAAAGCATATCTTGGCTTATCCCGAAAAGTGGTCGATGAAGAATCAGAAGTCCTCTTAGCATTTTGGCGCTACCTTACCAATGTTGGAGACCCAGTTATTCGCAAACATTTGGCGATGGCCGATCACTTGCAGCTTGTAAAAATAAACTCGCAGGCCGGCCGGCCGTTCATCTGGGTTCAGACTGCCGATCCAAAGCCGATTGATCAAGACTTAATGAATCGGTATCTGAGTGATTACGCGCAATATGTGCCAGTAGTCCAAGTTAATTTAGATTGGCAATCAGTCGCCTTATGGTCTGAAGCGCTTTCAGGTCTGGATTCTCAAGGTGAGATTGCCATTACAAATGCTGAGGAGCAAAAGCAAGTGGCAAGCAATATTGAGACTAATCGGCATGATGGATGGCGATTGCTTGCAGCTAGGCGTTTTGAAGAATTGGCTTGGGGTGCGACTAAGTCTATTGAGAAGCACTTGATTGCAGGCAAGACAAATATTGCACTAGTTGCACAAGATCGTTTGGCAGCGCGTAGAGCGCGTGCATTACTGAGTCGCTTGGGTGACTCACTGCGGATACGTGATGAAACCGGCTGGAAATTATCGACCACTAGAGCCGCCGCCGCTTTTGATAGTTGGTTAGAACTCATTCGTGCCCCTAAAGAGGGGCCAAGTGCAAGCACCTTACTCGAGTTTTTACAAAACCCCTATTTTGATCTTGCACATAGCCTCAACATTGCGCCTGAGATGAGCATTGGACTGACGGCACAGCTAGAAGATATTTTGATTGCGAGTCAGGCCAAGTCTGGATGGCAGACGTTCTTGATGGCTATTGAAAGAGCCAATTACTACGCTGCAACAAATGGAGGATTACCGAATGAACAACTTCATAAGCTCATCGCTTTTGTAAGTCAGCGCCATAGAGCGTGGCAACAGGAAACCTTAGCCTGCTCGTCTGCCTACCATCTTTTGCAAGATGATCTTCAAGCGATGGGAATGCATGATCGTCTTGAGAAAGATTCGGCAGGTAAGCAGCTATTAGAAACTCTCAAGAATTTTGATTTAGGTTCTGGGGCTTACCATGACATCAAGATGCGCTTACCAGAATGGCTCAGTCTACTGAAGACGGTGATTGAGGAGGCCTCTTATGAGGAAGAGGGGCGCGAAGCAAAAGCAACCCTGAGTATCTTGCCACTGAGCTCGACTCGTCTGCGTCAATTCGATGCAGTAGTGCTGGTGGGATGTGATGAGCAGCAGCTACCCGCTTTTTCTGAACCGCCATTATTTTTCTCCGATACGCTCAATGGTTTTCTCAAATCTTCCACTATTGCCGCTCAATATGTTCAGCAGGCGAGAGATCTTTCTGGCTTATTAGCATCTTGTCCGAATGTGGATTTACTTTGGCAAAGCAAGAGTAAGAGTGGTGAGCCACTAAGAGCTTCTGCTTGGATTCAGCGATTGCAGTCAGCACTAAAGCATCAAAATCCACTACAAGTGATTGATCTGAAATTTGAGCCTTATGCGGGGCAATCAGCACCAATCCAAATGTCGGTGAGCATTCCTGATAAAGATTTGGCAATTCCAGTAACGGTTTCTCCGAGCGCCTATAAGGCTTTGCGTGATTGTCCTTATCGTTATTACGTCAGTAGCTTGCTCGGATTGCGCAAAGCAAAAGAATTTGAAGAGGGTTTTGATGCATCCTTAGCGGGTCAAACCTTGCATTTACTTTTGAAAACATTTTTTCAGGCGTTGAAAACTGAAGAAGAAA
>Ga0164295_10003049_pt1 | contig 13568 bp, 13 predicted proteins | sample GEODES006metaG_FD_111798 | JGI IMG/M metagenome (GOLD analysis project Ga0164295, IMG submission 111798) | Oligotrophic lake water microbial communities from Sparkling Lake, Wisconsin, USA - GEODES006 metaG | ecosystem: Environmental > Aquatic > Freshwater > Lake | place: USA: Sparkling Lake...
CCGGGGGACGCGTCCCAAGTTAGTCCACTTTCGTGGTCGCGCCCGCGCCGCTCCGGCCGGCCACCGGCACGCCGTCATCGTCTGTTTCGTCGCGCGTGGCGGCCTCTTCGAAAGACGCATCCATCTGCTTCATGAGATGCATGAGCTCGCCTTGCCGTTCGATCGCACGCTTGGTGCGCTGGTCGACGTTATCGTCGAGGCCGATGCCGCGCCAGCTGCCGTCGTCATGGAACCAGTGCCGCGGGTATGGCTGGCCGCTGTCGCGCGCCTCCTCGGCGAAGCGTCGAAGCAGCCGCGCCGCAAGCCCGTCTGCGTCAGGCGCCGTCGCACCGCCGCCACCCTCCGCTGGCGATGCGCCCAACGCTCGCGCCTGCTCGCGCGCGGCGGCCACCTCGGCGTCGGCGACGCGACGGCGCTCCTCCTGCTCGCCGGCGACGCGCCGGTACGCCTCTTCCTCCGATAGGCCTCGGCGCATAAGCGCCTGCTGCTTCTTGACGAACGCATCTGCTGGGTGCTCGATAGCAGACGCAGGCAGCCGCGACTCATCAAGGAAGAGCACCTTCGGGTGCATCGAGGCCTCCGGGTTGCGCCGCTGCCAAATGCGGCGCAAGCGATCCTCCTCGCGCCACTCGAAGCGCACGGGGCGTTCGCCTGAGAATCTGTGTGCCAGCGGCGGCGGATGCGCCAGCACCGCGTCGAGCCACACTGGCTTGGGGATGGCACCGCCCGCGACCAGCTGCTCGACGCGCGGCACGAGATCGGTTCTGACGGTGCGCGAGCTCAGATGCGGCTTGGGCACTACGCCCATCGTATTGCGGAACGGCTTGTTCATCCACCACTTGCGCATGGTTTTCCCCATCGCTGTCCCTGGAGGGCGACGCGTATGACACGCAAAAAGTTTCCTGAGAAAGCGCTTGAAGGCTCAGCAAATCACTTCGCACTGTTCGGGTTTGTGTCGCGTGTGAAACGTGCTACATGTACATAGTTCTCACGTATCGGCGGACCTGCAGCCCTTCTTGGACACAAACGTCGGTCCATCCGCCGATGGTGAAGACAGCGGAGGCCTTGCTGCAACAGGAGCTGGGCGCGGCACGAGCGGGCACGCATCAGCGGCAGAAGAGCGAGGAGAAGCGGCTTTCTCTTCTAAAGATCCAGAAGCTCAAGAAGGCTGAGCAGACACACCAGAATCGGGTCGCCGCTGTGGATGCTCGCTTTGAGGAGCAGAAGCGTGAGGTGTGCACGCACCGCCCGATTGCGAAGACCTCCGCCCCATCGGAGCAGATGCGCCACGGCTGCGAGCCGCAGGCCGTTGGCTGCACCGTCGTGTTGCGACTGTGCTGCTGACCTTAGCGAGTGCCTATTGCTTTCTATTGCTGCCTATTGCAACACCTGATGTCCCGCTCCCTGCTCACTGTGCTGCCTGATGCTCGCTGCGAGTGCGCGCCGTTGACACGCTGTGGCCTTCGCCTTGGCCAGGTGGAGGAGGATTACACTCGCGAGCGCGTTCTCATTCAGGACCGTCTTACACAGGAGCTCAAGGATCGGCAGAAGAAGTCGTCAAAGAGCCAAGAGGACATGAACGCCTTGCGTGCGATGACGCGCCGCTATCAGCAGACGCGCGGCGCCGACCCGGCTCTGGCGACCAAGGCGGGCAGCAAGCGCGACCTGGTGGTCAAGGGCTCGGCCCAGGCGGTGCCGCTGCGCCAGGGCGAGGTGGAGGAAGACTTCGAGCTGATGATGGAGCAAGCTACCGCAATCAATCCGAGCGTCGACATCGGCTTCATGGAGATTGATTTCCGCGCGCGGGACCGGCAGCGCCCGGTCGATTCGGTGATGACTAAGCGGCCGCTCGATGGCGCGGGCGGCAAGCGGCAGCGGCGCGGCGACTTCGACATGAAGGGCAAGCCGCGCGCTGAGGTGTCGGGTGCTCGTATCACCGTCTGGTACGAAGAGGAGCACGGCGGTCGAAAGATGGACGTGCCCTACTTGGGTGTGGTCAACTCGTGCGACCCGCGCGAGGGCCTGTACGTCAAGTTTGACAACTTCGCGGAGGAGATGCTCATCACCAACGAGGACGACTGGCGGTGGGGCTCGCACTCGCGCAAGCCTCCTGAGACCTCGGGTCGCCGATGATACGGCTCGGGCTGACGAATGTCCTCTTGTTGTCGCTGCACTATGCTCTACGTGGCTGTGCCGAGCACGACCGCGGACTCAGACGCGTGTGAGTCGCACCGTCGCCGCTCTGAAGGACAATGCTTTCCACCCAGTTCGTCGCGCGGTGTTACACACAATGGACGCACTTTCTCTTACGTGGACAGGCATTTCCCGAGCTCCACCTCCGAAAGGGTTCTTTGAGCATTCTCAAATATCCGCACGGCCGGTCGCGGCGCGGGTGAGTCAGTGCGATGAGCGGAGTCTCCGCCGGGTACTCCCGGCGTCGACCGCCGACATAGGAGGAAGGCGGCCGGACGTCGTCGTCGTGGGCAGCGGGTCGCGTTTGAAACATTTTCTGCAGAGAGTCCTGTTTGTTCCTTAACGTTCCTGGGTGCTCTTAAGCCGGTCTTCGTCTTAGCTCTTCCTCTGCTCTTCGGCGTATATTAATCGCGTTAATGCCGTTTGCCGTATAAGTATAAAAACGGCTAACGGCAAACGGGCGCGCCGGTATTTCGTCGCCTCGTGTATACGCGTCTCGGTATAATGCATACGTCTACATACATCGGTATCGCGGCGGCGCCTATCGCAATGAGTGCTACCCCGCCGGTTGGCCCGGTCGCGGTCCCGCCCGCGTGCGGGCCCCGTCTCCCCTCCAGTGCCCGACGCACCCGGGTCCCCGGCGGAGCGCCAGCCGGCGGCGCCACGGCGACCCTGGGCGTGCGGAGCCGACGGCCGCGCCGAGAGAGACGTCGAGAGACTGACGCGTACAGCTCATGCGGTAGGGTCAAGCTCTTAGTATCGATCTTAGTAGGGACGATCGACCCCACGCCCTCCGACTCCACACCCCACACAACCGTCCGCCCTGGGCCGCTGCGGGTGCAGCGCCCGGCAGCACCAGCCCCTCACGGCGTCAATGCGTTTGCACGGCAGCCCCGATGCCGCCCGAAACCGAGCCCCAGCAGGAGTACAGGCATAGCGTGATGAGCCATGCGATGGCGAGCCACCCTACCGAGAAGCCCCAAGGGACTTCGGCTGGCCGCTGCTCATGCATCGAGGCGGCACGCCCAGCTTCCCAATCGAGCATAGCGTCGCCACTCTTCTTGGCTGGCGCTGCCCACTTGCACGGTGTGGCGCCTAGTGGCACTGGGGGGTGGTCCTCGGGTACGTGGTGGAGCTGGCTCGCGCCCTCCTCTTGATCATGGGCGGAGGGTTCAAGCCTCTGGTAGTACCGTCCTATTCGGAAGTAGTCATCCGCCCCGCCCCTTTGGCCCGCATGGTCGTCGGATGCGTCACCCACGGGTCTTATGGCCCAGTCCTGCGTGCGAATGACGCGGAAGTCGAAGGAAACGCGTGTGCGACCGCTTACATTCAGGGCCGTGAAGTGTTCACATGCGTTGCCGCGGAACCGATACATGACCCCTGGCCCTGCGCACACAGGCGCAAAGTCGCCTTTCCCGGCCGAGGACTCAACGAAGAGTGAGTTCGTGCCCTGCACTTGCGTGAGCGGCACCCAAAAGTTGAGCTCATTTGGCTGCTCGTGGTAGCCTGCGTCCGTATGCCGCGGGCCGACCGCCAGATGGCCTGGCAGGAAGACGCGAAAGACGGGCAAGGCTTGGTATACAAGATCGGGGGACTCGAGCTCAGGTGCGATCACCTCACGCACAAAGCGCTCAAAGAGGCGCATGAATTCCTCGCGCAGCGCCGACGCCTTCCACTGGCGATTGAAGATGCCACAACCATAGCGCGTCGCCTCGTCGAGCTCCTTGCTGTACGCGAGGCCGTTGGCAGCCCAACTGCTCGCGCAGCCCAGTGCGCCTAGCTCACGCTGTGCCGCTGTGCTCTCATGCAGCCTTGCAAGCCTTTCCGGGTCGCCGTCGCAAGGCAGGTGCTCGGCGAGCATGCGCTCCACGAGCCCGCAAAAGTCATACTTATTGGCATCGTAGTGGAGGTACGCAGCGCGCTGGAGCTGAGGGTCTTCAAACTGCTCTGTGGAGTCGATCGTCTTCTCTCTCGCTGCCAGCCAAGCACGTACACTTGCAAGATGGCACGCGGCCTGAGCAACCGTTTCTACATGTGCTGCACACGTCTCCCAGATATGATGCCGATCACCGAGGGATTGTGCCTCGAGGGCCAACACACGGCAAGCGCACCGCACCTCCAAAGTACAAGGTCGCCGGCCGTTTCGTTCCATCTTTGCGGTGTGCGCGAGCGCTTCCAGATCGTGCAACGCATCGGCGCCAGCTTTGACACTCTTTAGGGCAGCGCGGAACCGAAGAGGAGCGCCTGCGAGATGGTTGGCTAGCTCTTCTTCGTCCATAAAAAGTTCTTGTGTGTGTGAAATGGCTGTTAATACTCCTAGAAGCAGAGAATTCATTCACTACCCTCGATAGACAAGGCGGCCGCCCAGTCGTCACACGATCCAACTCGCCTCCGCCACTTACGCGTGTCGCGCATCACGTCGTTCCGGAGGCGCTCAGCGAAGCGCCAAAAGGCTGCGGACGCCTGGCCCGTGGTGCTCGCCTCGAGTTCCACGCGTAGCCACGGACCAGAAGAGGGAGGCTCAGTCTCGTCCGGTTGTGTCGTCAGGGGGGGATGGGCTGTGAGCTCGACACGGAAGACAAAGAGGGCATCTTCCACGGCATCACCATCATGGGAGACTGCTGGCGCCACGAGTGGCGGTGAGGGCGGCATCCGCGCCGAGCATTGCACCTTGGAGATGCCATCGCCTCGTACACGCTTGGCACCCGTCGCGGCTCCTTCTGTCTTCCTCGAGTCGCTGCCGCTCGCCAGCTCGATTCTGCCTCGCGTGACGAAAAAGGGCCGCTCGAGCAAGGCAGCATCTTGCACCGCATCCCTATCTTCATTCGCCGCCACATCCTCGCACGCGCCACTCGCACGCAAGCACTCATCGACGCGGCGCCACGCCTCCTCCGGTGTAAGGCCCACCGCCTCAAAGCTCTTGACGGCCGGCTGGGTGGGCGGCTGCAGCCGGGGTGCCGCGTCCGGGGCAAACGACCACGCCACCGCCCATCTGCTCGTCTTGCCCTGGGCAATCTCAGTCGTGCGCACGTGAGCTGCACCCGCGCCGCGGAGCGCCCTTAGAATGGGCCACAGCGAGTGCTTGCGCCCCATGAGCGACGTGTACCACCGTATCTGCGTGCGCAGCTGTGTGGATTCGGCCAGGAGCCTCAGAACGAAGCCGACTTCTCCACCGCTGGTGAACTGCTCGCCATGGGTCGCGACGCACCGTGCGCGCGGGCGTGCCGTGAGGTTTGGCTGCGGCGTCTCATCAGGTGCAAAAAAGGGCGGATTGCACATGCAAAAGTCCGCGCGCTCCGAAGGCTGCAGGACGCCGATCAGAATTGGCGGAGGCGATGGATGTAGCAACAGAGCGGCAGTCTCCGCGTTGCCACTGTCGTGCATGCCGTCTTCGACGGTAGCAGAGCTGCCGTGTGGGACCTGGCGCACCTCAATGTGCTCTCCCCACTGATTGAGATCGACGTTATGCCGTGCCCAGCTCGTTGAAGTTGCGTCCACCTCGGTCGCAATGAATTGCCAACCAAGGTGTGCAACGCCGAGCAACGGGTAGATGCACGAGGCACCGGTGCCGATGTCAACGCCAAGTACGCGTGCAGGGTTGGTTCCACAAACACGCAGGGCGAGTAGGTCCTCGATCCACAGCAAATAATTGAGGCGTGAAGGCACGGTTGGGCACAGCGTGTGCGGCGGCTGCGTCCAGCGTATGCCAAACTGGTGCCTGAGCAGCACTCGGCAAAGCTCGACGAGCGCCTTGGAATCGCCCCAATCATAACGTGCCTGACTGCCGGGAGGCCCAGGGCGTACGTATGGTGCGATGTTGGAATAAATGGTGGCGAGCGCCGCAAGGTCGGGCGGCGTCACGAACGGATTGCGAGGGTGCATCCACAGGACCGGGGGAGCCGGGACGCCGGGCGCCAACAACTACAGTACCAGTACATGGAAGCAGGAAGGAATGTGTGTGAATGTGAATGTGTGTCTGTGTGACTTCTAACACACGGATTTGAACCGGAACCCGTGAGAAGGTCCGTAGGTGTACAGGAAACTTGTTGCGCCAATCGTCGTGCTGCATTGCGATCGTCGTGAACGTGCACATGCAAGCTGCAACGCGAGCACTTCGCCGCCATAATTCCTTCCGTCCGCCACGGTCGATTCTAAGTCAGCGGATTGAGCAGGCGGCGCGCGAGGGTGATCTGACCAAGGTACGCGCAATTCTAGCGGAGGCCGACGAGACAGGCCTCGTCGCGCCTGCTCAAGGGCAACTCCGTCGGCTGCTGACCACAAGTTTTGTGACCTACGCGATCTGGAACTCGACCGCAGCGGCGTATGACTACTACAGAACCTCGAAGGTTGCAACAGAGCTGCTCCTTAAGCATGGCGAAGTGAAGGTCAAGCTTCGCTTGCAATCCTTTTCATGGCGAGGCACGCTGTGTACACAAGTGGAGGATGAAACCAGTGAGAAGAAGGTGTTCGTTCTACCACACGCGTATATCACCGACATACTCACGGGATCGAGATCCCGTTGGAGTCTCAATGTGCACAAACTGCCGAATCGGACACGCTGGTCTACAACAGATGGCGACTCAGAAGATGGCGAGGATGGCAAGCAACAGCGTGGCAGCCCTGGAAGCAACGCGGGATGGCGCGACGGCAGCGTGTGAGAGCCAGCCGACGGCTGCAGCAAAGCATTTGAAGGGGTGCGTTCGGATTCCGATCGGAGGCTCGTAGGCATGCGCAGTATTCAAGAGGCACCGCAGTCGAACCGCGGTGGACCTGGACGGGTTCGCCGTCGTTGCGTCTTCGCCGACCCGGGGTGTGGGGATCGCGAGTTCGCGACGTCTAGCGACGTCGCCGACGGCAGGTCCTCGCTCCCACAGGACGGCAGATCCGGAGGTCTGTGCGCGCGAGGTCTCGACGAGAGTCGGTCAGGTGAGCGGTCTCACAGTGACCAACGTCCAACTCCTAGCGACACACCGTCGTCACCTGCCGCTACTCTGAACTCTCGGCGTTCCTCGGCGGGTCGTACGAGCTCCGTCTAGTCTAAGCTTCACGGAGGGGCAACCGGCCCCGGATCGTGTACCAAAGTGCACTAGCGTAGCTGTGTATGAGCTAAATGCCACAACGCAGGCTTTAAGAAACCGTACCCGTCGTACGCGCATCCACGTGGAGCGATACTGGCCCGCACGGTGCGGTCTTCGCACTTCGGACACGTATGAAAGATGTTCCTCCTCGCCAGCTCGCCTTCGTCCGCCTTCCTTCCGCCTTCTTGGCGTGCCGCTGCTTCAACCTCCTGGTCCTGCGCTCTCACCGTCCTAGAAAATGTTGACGTACTCGCTCATCTTGCCGCGCTGGTCTTGTGAGATGCACTCGGCGATCCACACGATGTTTCGGATCTCCTGCTCCTTGAGCTTGACGTACGCGTAGTACATGCCGTAGTGGAACTGCTGCTCAAAGGCGAGGCGGTTGAGGTTGACCTCGAGGTCAAAGAACTGGTTCTCGATCGACCTGTCTTCTTCCATGCCAGACTCAGCAAGCAATGAGCGGTAGTCGGGGTACGCGTCGATGGCGGCGCGAACAGCGTCGATGTCCACCGCCTTCGCCAGGCGCGCGGTGCCCTCGGGGTACAGCAAACCGATCGTCGGGTAGAGCTTCTCGCGCTCTTTGAGGTCGAGATCGGTGTCAAGCGAGTTGATCGTGATGTTAATCGCGCGGCGGTCGGCCTCGAGTGTGAGGATGCCGCCCATTACCTCGGCAGTTGAGCCGCCTATGGTCTGGCAGAAGGCATGAAAGTCCTCCAGGTACGCCTTGAAGAGGGCGTTGCGCATGATCTCGATGTTCTTCTCGGTCAAGTCATCGACGTCGTCGAGCACCTCCGCAAAGTATTTGCCGAGCGGTGTGTCGACGAGCACCATCCTATACAGCTCCTGCACCGTCGAGGGAACGGTCGCCGTCATCAGCGTGTCGAATTTTCCAAGCGGGTGAAGCTTGGCGGAGAGCTCCTTGATGTCGCGATTGTTGGCGACGCCAGTGATCACGAGCACTATGTTGTCGATCATGTATCCGTACGTGATGTACTCGCAGAAGGTCGCAAGCGGTTCCACCGCCTGCACCTTCAGGAAGTGGAACTCCTCGACGAGCTTCTCCTGTGGCGCGAGGGCAAGCGCGGCCGTGGGGGAGAAGCGAGCGGGGCGGCACTTTGGTGCTGGCGTCTAGCGGCGGCATCGCTGCGGGATGCGGCGGCGGCGGCGGTGGCGGCCGCGAAGCTGGCTCCTGCGTCCCTTGGCTGGGGAAGGGCTCCACATGCGAGTGTGCACGAGGCCGGCTGCGGCTCGAGAGTGGGCGAGCACGCACCGTGGCCTTGGCTGCAAGCGTCGTCGTCGAGATCGGTGAGGGCTCGTTTTGCAGAAAGTTGCCGTAATCGGTGGAGGCGAGGTGCATTTTCATGTCTGCGCCGTGTGGCAAATGCGTAGAAGGCAAGTGCGTATAAGGCAAGTGATGAGCCGGGACGCGCGCGCCCAGGCAGGCGAGGTGGTAAGAGCGCGAATCAGATATACATCATATTGGTGCGGGCGAGCAGGCGCGCGCGCGCGCACCATCGATCGACTCGCACTGGCAGAGGTTGGCATAGTCCGTCGAGCTGAGGATGCCGCTGCGGAGGCCGCGCAGCAGGCCCTCGAGGTAGCCGTCGTCAATGTTGCTGAACAACATCTGCGAGCAGAAGTGGGCATGCACGTCGTGAGCGATGGCCGCGTGTAGCTGCTGCCTGTCGCTACGTTGAGGGGCGTCCGCAAAGACATCGGGACCTGGCGGAGTGAACACTTGTGAACATGTGTGAATCTCGGCTTGAGGAACATTCACAGCAAAAAGGGAGTGGCAGGTAGGGGAGGGGAGGGGGGCGTATGAGTGTTTTTCTGCGATCGTGTCGACTAGCGAGCGAGGCCTTTTCACGGCCATGGCGGAGCCGCCAAGGGCTGGTCTCGACGCCTCGCAAAAGCTCCAAGTCGTCGTAGGCAACTGCTTCCAAAAGGCCGTCGAGCTCATCCTTCATGCTCGGATCATGCCGCTGCCGCCTGAGCTGAATCGGGGCGCGAGCAACGAATGGGTGCGCCTGCGAATGCGCGCGGCGCGTTCGCGCGATCTCCGCCCCGGGCGCTCGGCAATGTGTTCTCACCCGGTGCCGTGCTCGCGCGTCCGCAGTTCGATGTCCGGTCTGAGGAGCTGCTGCGGGTGCATGACGAGCTAGAGGCATGGCGGCGTGACATCTCACAGCCTTTGCAGCTCGACATTTTCGTGGACGCAACGGACGAGCCGATGATGCGCGGCGCGCTGGGCATGCACGCTGAGGAGCCGACACGCGTGCTGCTCGAACGGTGGCGGCTGCACTACGACCCGCACGACGCGCCTGCCACCCAGGTCGCGTTGAAGCCAATTTACAAACGCTTCATGGTGCTGCTGCGCGCGCTGCTGGCCCAGCTGCGGCTGCTGCCGACATATCGGCTAGCCTCGAGCCTCGCGAAGCTGCGCGGCTCGCATGCGGGCTCGCTTCTGCAGTACGACATTACACTGCCTCGCTCGGAGGCGGGCATCGCTGCTGCTCGCAGCCGTGGCTTCGCAGCCGGTGCGAGGCAATATTCGTTCCCGCCGCCCGACACGAAGGAGAAGCACGGTAAGCTGGAGATTGAGCTTCTTTACCGGCCGGAGACCCTCTTCGCCGGGCGCACACCCACGCCGTCGAGTGCCGTCTTCTGCGATGCTGCTGCTGTCGCCACCGCTGCCGCCACAGCCTCTGGAGGCGGCGCCAGATCGGCCGCTGGCGCCTTGATCGGTACGGCGCTCATCCCCGACTACGTGCCAGTGGGCGGTGCGGGCGCACCCGGCTCCGCGCCGCCACGTCAGCCCTCGCGTGGGCTGCTCCCCACGCACGGCCTGGCCTCCGCCCACAGCGTGCAGCAGGTGGCTCAGATGACGGCAGGGCTCACGCAGCTGACCTCCGAGCCTCTAGTGCCGGCCCTCGCAGCGTCACCCTCAGCGTCGCCGCCGCAGCCGCAGCCGCCATCACAGGCGCAGCCGCCACCGCCATCACAGCCTTGGCAGGCGGCCTCGACGGAGGCGGCAAGCCCCGGGCACTCACCACACGGGCACACGACGGGACCAGTCTCCGCGGACGAGCTGCCCCTGTTCCCGCCTCTGGGTCGCGAGCGCTCGCTTTCGGACGCCGCGAGCTATGCGGCCGAGGTGCGTGCCGCCGGGTTGGGCATGCTGCCTGCGACAGTGACGAGCTCAGCCCTCCCTATTGTGCGATCTGCGTCTCCGCCACCCGGGCCTGGCCGCGCCAGTGTCGGCGTGCTGCCAACAGCTGGGGCTGCGGTGTGGTCTGTGAGTACGCACCCTCCTGCCGTTGCCACTGCCGGCGCCTCCGCCGTTGTCCCTAGCGCTGGATTCGCCACCACTCCGGGGCAGTGTAGTGGCGCGGCGGGCTCGCCACTTGCGGCCCTGATGGCTGCAGCCGGCGGCGATGCGGCTGGCGGTTGCGGTTGTGGTGGTGGCGGCGGCGGCGGCGGTGGCGGCGACTGCGGCGACTGCGGCGGCGGCGTCGGCGGCGGCGGCGGCGGCGGCTTCTGCTCACATACTGCCTCGCCGCTCTTCGCGCCCTCGGCTCCGCCGATTGCGTTGATTGCGCCGTTGAGCGCCTCGCCACCTATGGGCGCCCTCGGGGTGGCGCTGAGCGCCTCGCCACCTATGGGCGCCCTCGGGGCGGCTCTGGCGGCGTCGCCAGGCAGCCTTTCACCCTTTTTGCCGACACACTCGCCGCCACCCCTCTTCGGTACGCCGAGCCGGCCGTCGAGCACGGTTGCGCCACTGTCCTTGCCAATGTCGGGCTCCCGCCCAACTTCCGCGCTGTCGGCCGCTCTCGCCTCGGCTAGCCACCCATGCGCCATCCTCGGCCGATCGTCGGATGCGCCCAACCCGGCGCCCTCGGATGCGGCCGGCGCCTCCTCTTACGCCTTTCGTGACGACCCGAACCGCCACGGCTCCCGTGATGGCTCTCGACAAGGCTCGCGACATGGCTCGCGCCGAGGGTCCCTCTACGGCAGTCCGGTGGACGGCGCGCCATTCCTACACGTGTGCGCCGCGGGCGCACAGCCGACGCAGGCGGGCTCTTCCGGCGGCGCGTCGCCCCTCGAGGGACAGCTCCTCTTCCCACAGCAGCGGCAGTTCTCGGGCGAAGGGACAGTCCTCCGGCAGAGCCCGGTCGGAAGTCCAATGGACGGGGCGCTCTTTCCGTTCGGCGTGGGCATGGGGATCAGGGGCCCCTCGCCGCCCGCCATTATCGCCTCTGCGCCGGCCAATGTGCCCAACCCGGCGCCAAACCCCGCCGCGTGCGGGACTTTCAGCGGTCTGCCCATAGCGCTGCCCACTGCGATCCCCACCACGGCTCTGCCCCTCTCCGCCGCGGCCGCATCGAGCCTGTCCGTCCCGATGCGGATCTCCAGCCCGGCTACCGCCAGTGCCCTCTCCGTCGGTGCCCTAGGCGGCGCCGACTTCGCCGCCACGCCGCCCCACCACACAGCCTCGACCTTGCTGCGCGGCGCTGACCTCAACGTCCTCTCCGCGTACTCGTCCCCATCACGCGTCGCGAGCGCCCCCGGCACCCTACCCACCACCCCGGGCCTATCCACCCCAGATACCCCAAGCTGCTCGCCGCGCGCATCAGTGTCCGGCGTGATCTGCCGACCACGGCAGACGTCAGCCGACCACGAGCTCCCCTTCATGATGGATGACGAGGACGAGGCGCTCGAGGAGATTCCGGCCGACGCGTTCTCGCGCTTTGGCAGCGGGCGGCGCCGATCCTCAATAAGCGGGCCGCGCCTGTCGGGCGACGCCGACGACCAGGTGGACGAGGCGGCCATCGGTTCTCTCATGATGGAGGTCTCCGCCGCCCGGCCGCTGCAGCTCTTTGGCAGTCGCGACGGGCGGGCCTCGCCACTCTCGCGCTCGATTGATGACATCAGCTTGCAGCTCGACCGGCTCTCGCGCACCTTCCATGGAGCCCAGATGCCTCCCTCGATGCCGCCCGTCTTGGCTGGCAGCGCCGCTGCTGCAAGTCTCCCAGTGATGGCGGGACCCTTCGGTGCGACCCTCGCCCCCGCTGCCGCTCCCACGTCTGCCCCCGCCGCGACGACCGTCTCGTCTGAATCGGCGCCACCCGCCAGGGATTCGACTGAGGCACTGCTCGCCAGGTCGGGCGGTGCTCTCTTCCCTTTTGCGCCGACTCTGTCCGAGGAGTGAGCTCCCGACAGTAGAACACGTCAGCCGCGCCCAGGTTGTGCTCGTCGCCGTCGCCCCGTCGCGACGTCATAGAGGGCAGAGCTCGCCTTGCGGTCTTGCACGTGCCGCCGCATCGCCCCGCGACGTCGCGCGTTTGTGTCGGACCTGCTGGCCGAACCGCGCGAAGTCGGGGCGACGTGCCGCATGAGGACCGACCGCTCAGGACGGCCGTCCTGAGGGCGCGGTGAGTTTAACGCGTGGCGTGGCGACTTTACATTTATACATCATTCATTACACCGAACGGTGCGACGCTGTAGGCGTGTCATGTGCGGGCGCGGACGTGAGGCAACGACGTGTACCGCTACGGCGGTCTTTGGCGGTCTACGCGAGAACTCCAGCCGACGAGACTTCAGCTGCCTTGTATGAGCGGTCGATCGCTTGTCGCCGACACGCTCGCCGAGAAAAGCCCGGCTGCATGCGGCCATCGCGATAGCGAGTACGCAGTACGGCGTGCGGTGTGTTTCTTACGATGAAGTTGAAGGTGTGTGCGAAGAAGCCAAGTTCGTCTGCTGCGTTGATCTGATCATTCCTCATGCGCCACAGCACGTGATTCATTCATCTTGCTGCTGAGACCGGTCGCCTTGGCCGCTGCTCTTAAAGTGCGGTGCCGCCGGACACCACCAGCCTCGCCAGTGGGTCGCGGCCGTCCACCCGCTGGAGCGTCTGACGCACCGAAGGGAGCAGCGGGGCGCGAGCCGTGCAACAGCGCGACGGCCTCGCGAGGCGCGCCGGCAGCCACGGGCGTGGCCGTCTGCGCGGCAGCGCCACCCGCCCGTTGTAGCAGCGCAAGTGCCTGGCTGTGCGTCAGCGGCGCCGCGAGGCCCAAGCCCTTGGTGGCGCCGCCGCGCGGCGGCCAGGCTGCAGCCATCAACGACGCCGCTGGCGACGGCGCGCTCGCGGCGGTGGCGGTCGCGGAGCGCTCGTTTTCCTCGCTGACTGCCAGGTGATGGGGTGCGAGTAGCCGAAACCATTGCCGTGCGGTGGGGTCGAGGCCCGCATCGGTGTGCGCATACGGCCAGCGCGGTAGCCCGAGGCTGACCGCGAGCAGC
>Ga0164295_10003050_pt1 | contig 13568 bp, 11 predicted proteins | sample GEODES006metaG_FD_111798 | JGI IMG/M metagenome (GOLD analysis project Ga0164295, IMG submission 111798) | Oligotrophic lake water microbial communities from Sparkling Lake, Wisconsin, USA - GEODES006 metaG | ecosystem: Environmental > Aquatic > Freshwater > Lake | place: USA: Sparkling Lake...
GCGACCCCCGGTTGTCGCATCGCGTCGAACAAGGATCGCAGCCACGATTGTCTGGGCACGCAGTCAGGGTCGATGAAGGCGAGGATGCCGCCAGTCGCGGCCGCCACGCCGGTGTTGCGAGCCGCATAGGCGCCGGGGCGGCTCTCAAAAAGCAGCCGCACCCGCGGGTGGGCGCGAAGGATCTTCGCCGAATCATCCGTCGATCCGTTGTCCACGAAGATCCACTCCACCTCACCGTCGAAATCGTCCTGGGCTTGGAGTCCGGCCAGGCAGGCGGGCAACGTCGCCGCGGCATCGAGAAGCGGTACGACAATCGAAATGTCCATATCCCCCAGTTGTGGCTTTCCCAGCCGAGCAACGCCTCTTCTCAGAAGTGAAAAACGTCGGTGCGGGTAACCCATTTGCGGCCAGGGCCGATGCCCTCGTGTCGCGGCCGTTGGACGGTGAGCTGCCGCGGAAGCACGGCAGCGGACGATCCCGACTCCGACATGCCGTCCCGAGCAGGAAGGGTAGTCTCCGCCAAGCGGCTTCTTCAATTGCTCAGGAACGTGATGTTGCGGCCATGGACAGGGGAGCGACCGCTGCCCGCGTCGTGAACCGCCGGGGATGGCATGAGTTTCAGACGGTTTTGGCGGGTCTTTGAAGGAAATGCCCTCCCCGGCCGTCGGGCAGCTTTTTGCCCGCCTGAGCACGGGCTCTACAAAGGCGATTTCGGCTTTGCTTTACCGCGGATGCTCACTATTCTCCCCACCCTCCATCCCGATCCCTCGAGCGAAAGTTTCTGGCCGTGCCGACGCGAGCGCCCCGTCGTGTGACCGCGGCCCTCGCGCTGGCGCTGGGCCTCGTGGCCTCTGTGAGCGTGGCCGATGAGCCATCGGCGGCGCGGGCGCCGGAGCGCGTGGCCCTGCTGCCGCCGGTCGAGTTCAATCTCGAGGAGAATCTGTTTGCGGCAGAGCCGATCGCCGACGCCGATCCCGAGCCGGTGCCGGAGGCCCGCCGCCGGCGGCGGTCGGGGGGCGGCCCGTTCGGATCCGCGGCGCCTGTGTCACTCGGCGGCTTTTGGGCTCCGGCCACCGATGTCGTCAAGCAGCCGTCAACGCTCGGCATGAATGCCGAGTTTGCCCGCGTGGCCGCTCCGATCGTGCCCCCGAAGGAAGGGAGCCCGCTGTGGATCGGCATCGGCCGCTTCGGTCGCCTGGAGCTTTCCGGCGACGCGATCCTCCCCGACTCCGGCCAATCGGTGCCCGATCAACTGTGGATCGTCGAGACCGGCGTCACCCACATCCGGCCGCTCGACAGCGGTGGCACGCTCGGCGGCACATTTCTCTTCGGTTCGGCGAGCGACCGCCCGTTCGCTGCCGGCCGCGACCTCACGCTCATGGCGGTCGCCTTCTGGAACACGCCGGCCAAGAACGACCGCGACGAGTGGAGCTTCAGCGTCTTCTTTTCGCCCACCAGCCAGCTCCCCTATCCCCTGCCGGGGATCGCCTATGGGTGGCGACCGAGTGAGACGTTTGAGGCCAAGCTCGGCCTGCCGGCGTCGCTCGAGTGGCGGCCGGACGACGACTGGACGATCACGGCGGCCTATTTTCCGCTCGTGAACGCCAACGTTGAGGCCCGCCGCCGGCTCGGTGATGACTGGGCGCTGATCGCCTTCTATCGCACCGACACGCAGATCTTTTTCCTGGCCGATCGGATCATCGACGACGAACGGTTTTTCGTCTTCGACCAGCGGGCGGCAGTCGGCATCGAGCGGACGCTCGGGGGCGGGTTCAAGATCGAGGCGCTGGCCAGCTGGCTGTTCGACCGCGAGCTCTTCCAGGGGGCGAGCTTCACCTCGGGCCGCACCGACGTCGTCGAGTTTGACCCGGGGCCGGCGCTGTCGCTGCAGCTGCTGTGGCGGCGGTGAGGGCGGGGCTCAAAGCCGATCGCCGTGGAGAAAGCCATCGAGGCGGCCACGTCGGTCACTGGCAGGCTGATCGTGATCGACCGGGGCTTGCCAGGGCTCCGGGGGAATGGCCCGCTCGAATCGATCATCGTCCGAGGGAAGCGCTCACGATCGCGGCTTCGCCACGAGGGGAAAGGCCGCTGGATCCCGAATGGAATCAAGACTCAAGTCGATGTCCAAAAGCGGCCAATAGAGGTGGTCGGCGGTCGGTCGCTCGACGCTCATGATCTGGTCGATCGAGGCATGGCGGAACCAGGGGAAATGCTCGTAGGGCAGGAGGAGTTCCTCCTCGCCGGTGAGCACCCAGAATCCGTGCTGGGAAACGTGACTGACCTCAATCGGGAAAGTGCCTGTGCCACGCATCGGCGATTTCCTCTCGGTGATCCTCGACGAGTTGCTTCGCCTTCGCTTGTCGCTTGGAGAGGTGGATTCTACTCGAAACGAGCCAGTGGGACCTCTCTGTGCTGGCTTCCGGCCGTCGATATTGTCACGGATTCCGCCGACCCGCCGGTGCCGCGACCGGACGGTCGCAAAAAACGACGAAGGGTGAGAGAATCAACGGTATCGAACGGTCCGCGCCGAGGCTTGCTCGGCCAGCTTGATTCCCTTCTCGAGGTGCCAGAGTCATGTCAGGTGTGCGTTTGTGCCGCTCGGTCCTTGTGGCTCTCGCAGCCATCGCGCTTGTGGGCGGGGCGGCCTCGGCCTGCACCCGCTGCCTCCATCGCTTCGCCGATGGGCGCGTGATCGTTGGCCGGTCGATGGATTGGATGGAGGACCCCTCCTCGGAGATCTGGTGCTTCCCGCGGGGGATGAAGCGGCAAGGGAATGCCGGGCCTGAGAGCCTCACGTGGACGAGCAAATACGGCTCGGTGGGGGTGAGCTTCTACGGCGTCGCCACCGTCGACGGCATGAACGAGAAGGGGCTCGTCGCCAACGTCCTCTATCTGGCCGAGAGCGACTACGGCAAGCCGGTGGCGGGGCGGCCGAATCTCTCGATCGGCGGCTGGGCGCAGTATGTGCTCGATTCCTTTGCCACGGTGGCGGAAGCGGTGGAAGAGCTCGAGAAGGAGCCGTTCACGGTCCGGGCTCCGATCCTCCCCAACGGCGAGCCCGGCGTCGGCCACCTCGCCATCTCCGACCCGTCCGGCGACTCGGCGATCATCGAATATGTCGCCGGCAAGCTCTCGATCCATCACAGCCGCGACTATACCGTGATGACCAACTCGCCCCCTTTTGATCAGCAGCTCGCCCTCAATGCCTACTGGAGGGGTATCGGCGGCGACGTGATGCTCCCCGGCACGGTCCGAGCGAGCGACCGATTCGTGCGGGCGAGCTACTACGTCGATGCGATCCCCGACGATTCCACCGGCCCCCGCGCCATCGCGGCGGTCTTTAGCGTGGTCCGCAACGCCTCGGCGCCGCTGGGGATCTCGACCCCCGGCAAGCCGAACATCGCCAGCACGATCTGGCGGACGGTGCACGACCAGAAGGAGCGCGTGCTCTACTTCGATTCGGCAACCAGCCCGACGGTGTTTTGGATTCCGCTCGAGAAGATCGACTTCACGGCCGGCGCGGCCGTGAAGCGGCTGCCGCTGAAGAGCGGCGAGACCTACAACGGCGATGCGTCGGAGGGGCTCATTTCCGGAGAGGCGTTCAAGTTCCTCGAGGCGAAGCCCTGAGCGACGACCTCATTGGAGGCGTGATCGCAGAACTCTCTGACCACCCCCACCGTCGGACGCCTCCCGATTCAGGCGTGTGGCGGCCGACGCTCCGCGAGCGTGAGCCCCGGATGGGCACTGGCGACACCGTGAACGCACACGGCCGTCCACGCGGCGAGCCTGTGGCCGAGCAGACGACATGCCCCCTTGGCCGCCTCGTCGGCCGGGGCCTTGGCCGAGACCGCGCCGTAGTGGAGCGTCAGATCCCGAGAGGCGTAGTCGGTCACGCCGAAGACGAGGAATCCGAAGTTCACAAGGAGCGTCAGGACACTCTGGCAGGCGAGCTCCATGCCGCCTCCCCAGCCTCCCGCGGAGCTAAAGGCGCAGCCGATCTTGCCGTCGATCTTCATCCAGTGGGGACGCATGTCGTCGTCCCAGAATCGCTTCATCTTCCAAGAGAGCAGCCCCATGTTCGTGGGGCTGCCGACAGCGATGCCGTCGGCCCAGAGAACATCCTCCGCGGCCGCGCGCATCTCGCCCGCCCCGTCAACCTTCCGGAGACGCACCTCGACGCCCGCCATCTCACGGGCCCCGTCGGCAACGAGTCGGGCCATCTGCTCAACGTTGCCGGTGAAGGAGTCGTAGAGCACGAGGATCTTCACCGGCACGGCAGGGCTCATGACTCACTTCCGGATGTCGGTGGAAAGGGTCGTCCGCCGGTCTGCTATTTCGCGTCGTCCGCGGAGAGGACGTTGCCGAAGACCGACCAGACGACGCCATCGGCCACGACCGACAGTGTCATGTGCCCGTCGGCCGTGATCACCACATTCAGACCGCGGCCGTTCTCCACTCCCGAGAACAACCACTGCCCTTCCGATTCCACGACGGTGTCGAGCTTCGTGACCTCGCCACGACGCGACTTGGGGGCGAGCAGCGTCAATTCCTTCTTGGCGGTGTCGACCCGGAAGAACGTGGGGCGTTCCTTGTCGCCAACATCGGGGGGCCCGACCGTGCCGTCCTCGTCGACAGCCACGGCCGACGTCACGGCGCAGATCCAGGTCTGTTCGGCCCAGGCGCTGCCGACAAGCAAGCCATTGGCCACCAAGGTCATCGCCACCATCCGCATGGTGTTCGTCATCATCCATCAACTCCCTTCGATGTCGATTTGCTGATCGTCTGTCTTCAAAAAAATGAACGCTGTGGGCCGAGACGAGGGCTGGGAACGATCCCCCGTCCTCACCGCAACGAATAGCCCTTCGCTTCCATGGCCGCCATGTAGTTGCGCGTCCAGACCCCGAACTGCTGCTGGTAGGCGGCCACGGCCTTGTCGGAGGTGTTTCCGGCTGCCTGGACGGCCCGCCGCGAACGCATGCCGCCGGTGAGGCCCAGCGACGTGGCGCCGATGGCCGCACCCTTGCCGGCATCGCCGGCGATCGCGCCGACGGCAACGCCCACGAGCGCCCCACCAGCCGCGCCCTTGAAGGCGCCGCCGCGAGCGGCCCCGGCGGCGGTGGTCGCTGCCTGGCTCTGCTGATCGAGGACGGTCTTTGCCTGGTAGGGATCCCAGCCCGTCTGCTGCGTGGCCCAGTCATACGAGGCGGCCTCGTCGGCCCGCTGCTGATCGGGCGTCTGGCCCCGGGCCGGGAAGATCGCGAGATTGGCCGGATTTGCACTGAGTTGAGGGGGAGCGGCCTGGGCCACCGACGCGATCACGAGCAGTGATGCGATCGCCGAAAAAGAACCGAACAGCCGCTTGCCCGATGCAGACCTCGTGCCCATCTCGAAATCTCCTTGGTTGTGTCCGCCCTCTCGTCGTTCGGTTGAGGGCGGTTGCGAGCCCAACGGTTTACCCGGCGTCGCCGTTGGCAGGAAGACGAGTTTTCAGGGGTGATCCCAGGTGGACTCCTGCCCCGCCGCCGCCATCGCCTTCTCGGCCTGCGCTCGCCCGAAGCACCAGAAGAGCGCCGGATGGACGAAGAAGTCGAGCAGCGTCGAGCTGATCAATCCTCCGAGGATCACCGTCGCGACCGGGTAGAGGATCTCCTTGCCAGGCTCACCGGCGGCGAGCACGAGGGGCACAAGCGCTATCCCCGCCGTGAGCGCGGTCATGAGCATCGGGGCCACCCGCTCCCGCCCGGCCCGCTCGACCATCTCCGGCGTGAAGCCCTCCCCCTCGTGCCGCACGAGATGGAGATAGTGCGCGATCAAGAGGATGCCGTTGCGGGAGGCGATGCCCGACAGGGAGATAAAGCCGACCATGCTCGCGACGGTGAGCGACTGGCCGGTGATCACGATCGCCGCCACCGAGCCGATCGCCGCCATCGGCAGGGCCGCGAGCACCTGAAGGGCGAGATTCGTCGATCGGAAGAGCGTGTAGAGCGCGAGAAACATGCCCAGCAGCGACACGAGGCTTAAAAAACCGATCATCCTCGTCGCCTGCCGCTGGCTCTCGAACTGGCCGCCGTACTCGAGGAAGTATCCCGGGGGAAGCTCGGCCTGGATCGGGGCGAGCCGGGCCTGAATGTCGAGGACGACGCCGTTGAGATCGCGGCCCGCCGTGTTGCACTGGAGGATGATCCGGCGGCGGACGTTCTCACGATTGATCGTGTTAGGGCCGCTCCCTTCGACGATGTCGGCCACGGTCTCCAATGGCACCCTCCCCCCGCCCTTGAGATTGATGGAGAGGCGGCGGAGGGCATCGATGTCGACCCGATAGGGATCGTCGAGCCGCACGACGAGATCAAACTTGCGTTCGCCCTCCACGATCTCCGACACCGTCCTCCCGTTCATCGCCGTCTCGATGAAGCCGTTGATCTCGTCGGCGGTCAGGCCGACCTGCATGAGCTTGTCACGCTTGAGCCTGATCTGGAGCTGGGGAATCTCGACCTGCTGCTCGACCATCAGATCCTTGACGCCGATCACGTCGGCGATGGCGGCCTTCATCGTCTCGGCGGTGCGGCGGAGAACACCGAGATCGTCGCCATAGAGCTTGATCCCGACCTGGGCCTTCACCCCCGAAAGCATGTGGCTGATGAGGTGGGAGAGCGGCTGCTCCACCGACACGACGACGCCGGGCACCTGCGTCAGCTCCTCGCGGAGCTCCTCGAGCACCTCCTCGCGGCCGCGGCCGGAGTCGGGATTGAAGCTGATGATGATCTCGGAGGCATTGACCCCTTCGGCATGCTCGTCGAGCTCGGCTCGGCCGGTGCGGCGACCGAAGTTGAGCACCCCCTTCACCTTCTTGATCCGCTCGTCCACCATCCCGGCGATGGTGTTCGAGGTTTCGAGCGACGTGCCGGGGGGGAGGAGGACGTTGACCTGAACACACCCCTCGTTGAAGGGCGGGAGGAAATCGCGGCCGAGTTGCGTGACGACGCCGAGGCTCACGGCCACCGCCGCCGCCACCGTCACGAGGATCGGGGCCGGGTAGCGGACGCTCGTGCGAATCGCCCAGCCGGCGAGGGCCTTGAGCATCCGCAGCAGGAGGCCATCCTTGTCGTGATCCATGAACGTGGCGCTCGGGAGGAGCCAGTACGAGAGCACGGGGGTCACGGTCAACGACACCAGGAGCGAGGCCAGAATGGAGACGATGTAGGCGATGCCCAGGGGGGTGAAGAGCTTTCCTTCCATCCCCTCCAGGGCGAAAAGCGGCACGAACACGAGGACGACGAGGATCGTGCTGAAGACGATCGAGTTGCGAACCTCGCTGCTCGCCTCGTACACCACCCGCAGCGCCGACTTCGGCGCCGCAAGGCGGCCGTTTTCGCGGAGGCGGCGAAAGATGTTCTCGACGTCGACGATCGCGTCGTCGACGAGCTCGCCGATCGCCACGGCCAGGCCGCCGAGCGTCATTGTGTTGATCGACATTCCCAGCCATTTGAAGACCAGCCCCGTGATCACGATCGAGAGGGGAATGGCCGTGAACGTGATGAAGGTCGTGCGAAAGTTGAGGAGGAAGAGAAAGAGCACGACAACCACGAGCACGCCGCCGTCGCGGAGGGCCTCGACGACGTTGCGGATGCTCAAGTCGATGAACGTCTTCTGCTGGTAGATCTCCGGATTGACTCGGACGTCCGCCGGGAGCGACGGGCGCAGTTCATCGAGGGCCCGAGTAATGTTGTCCGTCAGCCGCCGCGTGTCGGCCCCAGGTTGCTTGGAGATGACGAGCATGACGGCAGGAAGGCCATTGACGGAGGCGTCGCCGCGCTTGACCTGGGCCGCCTCAGCAACGCGGGCCACCTGGCCGAGCACCACCGGCCTGTCGCCGGTCGCCTTGACGACCACCGACGTGAGGTCGTCGAGCGACTGGATGCGGCCGAGCGAGCGGACGAGCAGTTCGTTTCCCCCTTGATTCAGATAGCCACCGGTGGCGTTGGAATTGCTCGCCTGCACTGCCGCCTCCACCTCGGCGAGGCTGATGTCGTAGCGGAGGAGGAGCGCTGGATCGACGAGCACCTGGAACTGCTTCCGCCCTCCCCCCATTGTCACGACCTGCGCGACGCCGGGGATCGTCAGCAGCCGCTGGCGGACGACCCAATCGGCGAGCGTGCGGACCTCGATCGGGGGCGTGGCCCCGGATTCGCTTGTCATTCCCACGTGCATGATCTGCCCCATGATCGATGAGATTGGGGCGAGCTGCGGCCGAATCCCCTTCGGCATCCGATCAAGGGCCAGGGCGATCTTCTCCGCCACGATCTGCCGGTCGACGTAGATGTCGGTGCTCCAGCCGAACTCGACGGTGATCACCGACAGGCCGACGCCGGACGAGCTGCGCACGGCCTCCACCCCCGTCGCCCCGTTGAGGACCGACTCGAGGGGAAACGTGATCAGCGTCTCGACCTCCTCCGGGGCGAGCCCCGGCGCTTCGGTGAGGATCGTGACCCGCGGCCGATTGAGATCGGGGAAGACGTCGATCGGCAGCCTCGAGAGCGTGACGCTGCCGTAGGCCATCACGGCGATCGCGAGGACGATCGTGAGCATGCGGTAGCGGAGGGCGTTCTTGATGACAGCGTCGAGCATGGATCGCCTGGGATTGGGCGCTTGGAGTCAGTTGTGGGAGTCGGTCGGTGGAGTCGCCGCCCGGGCCGCTGCTTCAGTGGGTGTGGCCGGCGTGGGGGTCGATCGCTCCACCCGATTTATTTTTCAGCGCCAGCTGGAGCTGCTGGGCGGCGGTCATGGCGATCGTGTCGCCGGGGGACAACGCGCCGTCGTTGGCGATCACAACCGTTTGCGGGTTGCGGTGCTCGACGTGGACGGCCTGCCGGTCGAGGTGGTCGCCGTTGACCCGGAAGACGTAGTTTTCGACGCCGTCCTGGGCCACCGCCTCGGTGGGGAGCACCATCCGATCCGCCCACGACTCCACCGGCACGCGAAGCTGCATCCGCTGGCCGGGCTTGTAGCGCCATTCGACAAACCGGGCACTCCTATCGCCGTCACCGCGATTGTCGCGGACGATCTCGTTTGGAAGCCGGACGTAAAAATGGAGCGCCCGCGACTCCGGGTCGATGCGGTTGGCGACGTAGTCGATCTCCAGGCCATCCACCTTCTGCTCCGGCCCCCCCTTCGAATCGAGAATGGCGACGATCTTCCGGTCGTCGGCGGCGGCCCGGGTGATCTGCGGGATGTCCTGCTCGAAGGCCTCCCCCTCGACAAGCAGGCTCGCATGATCGGTGAGGATGGCGAGCGTGTCGCCGGCGGTGACGTGCTGGCCGAGTTCGACGGCGAGGTCTTGGAGAGTGAGGGTGATCTCGGCGGTAGAGCCGGCAGGGGGGGCGGTCGCGGCCGGTGCCCGGACGACGAACTTTCCCAGCAATGTCCGCTTCAAAAGGATCTCGTCGACCTGGGATTCGGAGAGCCCATGGAGGAGGAGGGCCTGTCGCTCGGCGGTGCGGACGGCTTCGAGTTTCTGGAGCTCATACTTGCGCTCGAGGATCGTTTTGACCGCCACGATCCCTTCCGGGCCGATTCCCTCGAGGCGAACGATCTCCCGGCGGACGATGTCGACCTCTTCGGTGGTTTTGAGGAGGTTGGCCTGGGCTTGGACAAGCTCCTCGTGGGTCAGTCGAATCTCGAAGAGAGGTTGATCCGGCGTGATAGCTTCCCCTTCGGTCGCAAAGATCTGGGTTACTGATCCGGTGATCGGCGCGATGATCGTGAGCTTCGATCGCCCGCGACGTTCCACCACGATCCCCGGCACGCCGATCGTCAGGTCGAAGGTCGACAGCGCGACATCCCCTTCCCGCAGGCCGATGCTGCGGCGGGCCTGATCGCTTAAACGGAGCGAGTTTGCCTCGTCGTGACCGTGATCGTCATGGTCATGGTCATGGTCATGGTCATGGCCGTCGTGACCGTGATCGTCGTGGGCGTGGTCATCGTCATGGGCATCCCCCTGCGCATGGCTCTCGCCTTGGGGCGCTGCCTCGGCCGCTCCACGGTCGGCGGGGATGCCGCCAAGCATCCGGATAGCGCGATCGCGGAGGGGCTGAAAAGCTGACCCGGAGGTGGCGGCCACGATCACCGTCACGGTGAGCAGGCCCAGCGCCGCGAGGGAGAGGAGGCGAGCAAAGAACGTGGGAATGGATGATGCGGCCATGGGTGCGCCTGCGCAGGCTCGAGGTGATCGGGCCCGATGCGCTGCCGGCAGCTGTCTGCGGCGGCGTGCGGCCCAACGAGGGCGCGCGGTCGGGCGAAGCGGAAAAAGCCCGCGGCTTCAGATCAAGAGACGCTCGAAGAGCGCAGGCCGCTTCGTTCGCTGATGGCAATCTGGCGGAGGCTGTCCGCCCCTGGCCAGCGAGTTGGCGATCGGCGATGGTCGTGATGATGCCGACAAGGGAACGCACGGGTGGCCTCTGTGACCATTCACTATCGTCCACGCTTCCGCGGCGACTCAAGCGCGACGCAGCCAAAGGCAGTTGCCAGGCTTTTTTCTGGGCCGTTTCAGGGACTGGCTCCCCCCCAATTTTCCCCGGGCCCCCAGGACATTTTGGCCCTCCTTCGGATCGGAGGGCGATCGGGAAGAGCTTAACTGCGATACCTCTCCTCTTTGGGCTCAGGCACGGACGATCTCGAGGAGCCTCCGGCTGCCGATCGGCTCCTCGGTGAGCCAGGGGATGACGGCCATGCGGGGATTCTTGCTCTCCACCCGATCGATGTGCGGCTCCTCGGCTGCTGCCCTGGCGACGAGGAGCGGATCGGTGGGGTGAGCAGCTGCCAGCGACGCGTTGACGACCCAGGCCCACGGCTCGATACCGGCGCGGCGAATATCGGCCTGGAGCGCCTCGGCCTCGAGGACGGGCGTCGTCTCTGGCAACGTCACGATCACCATCTTCGTCTGCCCGGGATCCTGGAGGCGCATCATCGGCGTGACGACGTGGAGGTCGGGGTTCATGTGCCGGACGACATCGCGGTGATAGGCCCCTGTGGCGTCGATGAGGAGAAGCGTGTGCCCCGTCGGGGCGGTGTCGACGACGACGAACGACTGCCGCGATTCCTGGATGACCCGCGAAAACGCCTGAAAGACGGCGATCTCTTCGGTGCAGGGGGAGCGGAGATCCTCCTCGAGGAGCGCCCGACCGGCGTCGTCGAGGCTGCCCCCTTGCGCCTCCATCACGTGATGACGGTAGCGTTCCCGCTCATCGTGGGGATCGATCCGGCTGACGGTGAGCGAGGGGATGTCTGATTCCACCGTCATTGCGAGATGGGCGGCGGGGTCGGTCGTGGTGAGGTGGACCGGGTGGCCCCGCGAGGCCAGTTCCACGGCGATGGCGGCAGCGATGGTCGTCTTGCCGACACCCCCCTTTCCGAGCACCATCACGAACCCATGCCCATCCTTCTCGATGCCGTCGACGAGCGTCCAGAGGGACGGGCGGCGTCGCGGCGGGGGCGCCGCGGGGCGGGAGAGGGTGCTTCCGACCCCTGCCGGGCTTTCCACGAGCATCGCCCGCAGAGCCGGCACTCCCACCAAATTGCATGGCTGGAGCGGGACGGTTTCGCGGGGGAGCGCGGTGATGGCGTCAGGAACGTGGGCGAGTGCTTTTCGCTCCCGTTCGCGGAAGGCCCGAGCCACCGGGTCGGGGCTCTCCCCCTCCGGCATGACGCTGTTGACGATGAGTCGTTGGTTGCCGATCCCGAGGAGCCTGAGCTCATGGGAGGTGCGGGCAGCCTCCTCGAGCGCGGCAGCTTGAGGACGGGCCACGAGGACGACCGTCGTCGTTTCCTTGTCGGCGAGCGTCGCCACCGCGTCGGCGTATTGGTGTCGCTGCTTTTCCAGGCCGGAGAGCGGGCCCAGACAAGAAGCCCCCGCTGTCGCCGAATCGAAGAAGTTGGTCCAAGCCGTGGGGAGCTGGAGGAGGCGGAGCGTGTGGCCGGTGGGAGCGGTGTCGAAGATGACATGGTCGAAGGCCTGCTCGGTGCCCGTACGCTCGAGGAGGCCGGTGAACTCGTCGAAGGCGGCGATCTCCGTCGTGCAGGCCCCGGAGAGCTGCTCCTCCATCGCCCTGACGGTTTCGGCGGGCAGCACACCGCGGACGGGGCCGACGAGCCGGTCGCGGTAGGCGCGCGCGGCAGCTTCGGGATTGATGTTCAGGGCAGAGAGCCTAGGCACTCCCGGCACCGGCGTCGGCTCGGATTCCCCGATCGTGAACCCAAACACCTGGCCGAGATTCGAGGCGGGATCGGTGCTCACCAGGAGCACGCGTTTGCCCCGATCGGCGAGGGCCACGGCGGTCGCGCAGGCCAGCGATGTCTTGCCGACGCCCCCTTTGCCGGTGAAAAAGAGAAGCCGGGTGGGGTGGTCGACGAGGTGCATGTCATCGCTCCGGTGGTCAGCAACATCCGGCCGAAGGGCCGCTCGTCTCGCCGCCGCAGCAGCTTTCTGTCATCACCGGCAAAGCGACACTCGTCTCGAGGGGTACGCCCGTCCATGCCGCCAGCTGGACACGGCCCGGCAGTTGGCCCCTGCTCACGACCACGCCATCGACGAGCACGAGCGGCAGGCAGTCGTTGCCGTGGGCGTGCAGCTCTTCACGGACCGTCGGATTGGCGGCAAAGGCCAGGGGCTGCTGGGCGGGATTGATCCGCTCGACGGCCACGCCCTTACCCGCCAACCAGGCGAGATCGGCCGCCAGAGCCACAAGCGCGGGATCGACCTCGGGTCCGCAGATCCCGGTGGAGCAGCAGAGGGGGCGATCGAACACCTGCAGAGAAGCCATGAGAAACTCCTGTCCAGGGGACGGAAAGCTTGTTGACGGCAAACTGTGACTCAAAGAAAGTGTAGCGGTGTGTCGTTCTGGACCGCCAAAAAGGTCTCCCGATGAAGAAGCTTCTGTTTGTGTGTGTCGAAAACTCCAACCGCAGCCAGATGGCCGAGGCCTTCGCCCGGATTCATGGCGGCGCCGACATCGAGGCGGCAAGCGCCGGCTCGCGCCCCTCCGGACGGGTCAACCCGAAGGCGATCGAAGCGATGCGCGAGCTCGGCTACGACCTTTCCGCGCACGGCTCGAAGGGGCTCGAGGCCTTCAACGGCGAGCCGGTCGAGGTCGCGATCACGATGGGATGCGGCGACGAGTGCCCGCTTGTCCTCGCCAGCCAGCGGGTCGACTGGAAGATCCCCGATCCGCGCGACATGACGCCGGAGGAGTTTCGCGGCGTCCGCGACCTCATCGAAGCGAAGGTCAAGGAACTGCTCGCGTCGCTGTGAGGGGATGGCCCATGGGCCGGGCCGGCGTTTCCCCTCCGCGCCTTCCCCCCTGCCGGAGGCTTCCAGCCTCTGCCGGAAAAGACCGAATACAATTATTTGATTGACACATCGTTATATTCCGATGTATCTTTGGGCGGGGGTATGGTGCCCCAGCGATGCATGCCGGGAGTGATGGCCATGACCGAGAAGCAACGGGGGAGCGGGGCGACGGCGAAGCTCACGAGCCTCGAGTCGCTCGGTGAGGCCGCGGAGTGCCTGAAAACCC
>Ga0164295_10003052_pt1 | contig 13563 bp, 10 predicted proteins | sample GEODES006metaG_FD_111798 | JGI IMG/M metagenome (GOLD analysis project Ga0164295, IMG submission 111798) | Oligotrophic lake water microbial communities from Sparkling Lake, Wisconsin, USA - GEODES006 metaG | ecosystem: Environmental > Aquatic > Freshwater > Lake | place: USA: Sparkling Lake...
CATAGTTATTGCTTATAAATGATTTTAAAAGAGTAAAAATTATTTCAATTTTTTTTATAAAATTTATTCTTTTTGCTATTAAAAATTATAAAAATTATAAAAATTATAAAAATTATAAAAATTGAAATATTTTTGTTATTATTTAAATTCTTAATTAATTTAACTTAACTAATAATTTAACATGGAAGGCATTAATATTGAACAAACACAGGTAAAAGAAATTTATGAAGAAATTGCGGAGCATTTTGATAATACACGTTTATATAAATGGAATTGGGTAAATGAATTTTTAAACAATTTAAGAAAAGATTCGCTTGTATACGATATTGGGTGTGGAAATGGGCGTAATATGACAAATAATAATACTAAAAATCTAAATTTTATTGGAATTGATAATTGCGAAAATTTTGTTAAAATTTGTAAATCTAAAAATTTGAATGTGCTTTGTGCAAATATGACTTGTGTTCCTTTACCTTCATCAAGCGCTGATGCAGTTATGTGTATTGCTGTTTTTCACCATTTAGAAAATAAAGAGCATAGAATTAAAGCCTTATTAGAAATGAAGAGATTATTAAAGCATAATGGAAAAATATTGTTATCTGTGTGGTCTATTGACCAACCCCCGAAAACACGGCGAAGTTTTAATAATTATGGAAATAATATTGTATTATGGAATAAATATGGGAAAATTTATGAACGATTTTATTACATTTACAAACTTGATGAATTGAAAAATTTATTTAATTTATGTGGATTAGCAATTACAAATTATGAATATAGTTGTGGTAATGAAATATTTACATTAATTAAAAAAGACTAATGCAAGTTTTTAATAATATTATACAATTTTTTTTCTTTAAAATTTTTTTATTTTAATTAAATAATTAAAATCTCTCTTAGTTCTTAATTTTATTTACAAAAACTATAAGCATAAATAGTAACAGCAATAATTCCTAATACAAATCCTAAATGAAATTTAAACTGCATTTTTTTATATATATTTAACCATCCTTGAATTTGTGTTTTATCATTTAAATGTAGCAACATATAATCGGTTTTAGGATATAATATATAAAATAAGTAATTAGTAACAAATGTAATACTTGCAACCATACAAATTTTGGGAACATTAGATATTTTTGTTTTTTTATCAATAAAAAACAAATATTTCTCTCCAAAATAAAGAGCAATAAAAGATAGCACTATTCCTAAAATAAATCCACCATAATATATATTTTTGCGCTCCTGAATTATTTTTTCATACAATTCTTGTTGCTCATGTGTTAATGTATTTTTAAATTCCATTTTATTATTGTCGTTAGTGCATGAAAATATAGTATAAATATTAGCAATTAAGAAAACACTCGCAAACATACACGAACCATAACAAACCATTTATATATTTACACTATAATTTTTTTTATATTTATATAAACTCGTTTTGAAGTTAATATATTATATATTTTTGATATATAATATATAATATTATGGATTTAAATATTGAAAATTATAGCACTGAAGAAATATTTAATGTATTAAATATTGATTCACAATCTCTCCAAAAAAACGAACTTAGTCATGAAATTTTATATAATAAATTACAAATAAAAATTGATAAATTACGAAATATTGATGTTAATGAAATAAGCGAAGTAAGTGAAAATAAAGCACAATTAGTAGATTTTTTTTATCAATGTTTTATTAAAATCAATAGATTACTAGAAGAAAATCAGAAAAATAGTGTAATTATTCAAGATAATCATGCTATTATTAAGCATAGTGAAAATAAAAAAGAAGAATATTACTCGGTAAATTATAAAAGCGGATTAATAAATCCTCTTACAATAAAAACTTATAAAACAATTATTGCTATTGATACGCGATTTAGAGATAATTATGAAAGCACCAGCCCCACAAATTTTATAATAACTTTACCTAGTAATTTTAAAAAAGTATTGTCTATGCAAGTAGTAAATTATCAACTTCCGTATACTATTTATTCAATATCAAAAAAAATGGGATCTAATTCATTTTATGTAGATGCTAGTTTAATAGAAATAAAAGATGGTGGTTATGATGAATTTTTATTGGTTGAAGAAATAAATAAAAAATTACCGAGTGGCATAGTAATATCTTATAATTCTATAAGTTCTAAATTTTCTTTTACTAGCGATTTTTCATTTAATTTAAACTTTGATTATTTTGAAAATAATAAAATGTATTATAATTTGGCCAATAATGTCACTAAAAATCAATTAACATTAGGTTGGATTTTGGGTTTCACAAATAATAATATTATTAAAAATGGTAAAAACCAAGTCATAAAATATGAAGGATTAAATAGTTATGAAGCTGAAAATTGTTATGACAGGGGAGTTAGTAATAAATATTATTTATTATCAGTAAATGATTTTCAAAATAACCATAATACAGCATTTGTTTCGGTTTTCAAATATCAATCTTTAACAGATAATAATATATTATGTAAAATGACAAATTCAAAAGAAGATGGAATGAAGACGCTATTATATCCAAAAAGAGTATATTTCGGCCCCACAAATATTAATAAATTACACATTAAAATTTATGATGAATATGGTCGAATATTAGATGTAAATAATGGCGATTTATCTATAGAATTGGAGTGCGAAATTCTATATGATTTATAGAGAAATCAAATGACAAGATTTTTATAAGACATATTAGATTATATAATAAATTCACTATGCTATATTAATATAGTATATTAATATAAGATATTAATATAGGATATTATGCTTAATTATAGACGTGTTAGTAGTAACATAAATAGTACGCAATTCAATCTATTTGATATTTGCTTAAATCAACTAGCACATAGAGTAGATGGTTCATTTGCTGATGTATACAATAAAATAGAGGAAATATATAATATAAATGAAATATTTGTTAATGATGTAAGTCAAACATTTTATGAAATAATTACACAGCAACCATATAAATTTGATAAAAATGACATTAGCATTAATTCTACTTCAATAATATTAAGGTGGAATTATGACTCCATTATGGCAAAACATTCAAATAATAATATTGCTAAATTAGCTAATTTTGTGGATGCTAGGCAAAACTTACCATTTATAGATGAAATATTTATAGAAATAGATATTTCTCAAAATAATAGCTGGATGCCTATAACAACAATAAATATAAGTGGTAATTATAATGTAGATAATTTTAAATATTATACTTATCAACGCACTAATACTTTTAATAATGATGTATCATTTTCATTACGAGTATATGGTGATAATTATAGTAATGACTATCCAACTGTTGAAACACGCGCTTTAGTTTTTGATAATTTAAGTTTTTTACCTGTTAATGCTCCAAGTAATCCTTTATTTATAGAATCTGATGTATCTTATGTTTCTAATATAAATAATATTACATTAACTTATTTTAATAGTTTAAGCGACTATTTAGATCCTTATAGTAGTGCTTATTTAACTAATTATAGTATTACTTATACTTTAAATAATACATTAGCTAGTACCTCATTAGCTATTATACAAAATAATTATATAACTATTTGTGGTGAGTTTTCTGATAGTATAGATTCAAACTCAAATTTTAATATAACATTAACAAATTTACTGAGTGGAGCAAGTTATTATCACCGTGTTAAAGTGATAAACAATTTTTCAAATGTTTATTCTGAGTATAGTACAATAAGTGGTTCAAAATATACATTATTACCAAATGATAATAATATTGGGACTTTTATTAATATGTCAATTAAAGCACAATGTTATAAACATATAAGTACTAGTATTTTAGATAATTCGAGTATATTATATTTTAATATTGCTAATAGTAGTCATAGTTTTTTATTTGATAATTCATATAGTCAAGTTTTTCAAATAACTCATCCTTATTTTACTAATCAAGAATTAGAAGTATATGGTTATGGAAAATATGTTGATAATTGTTCTAATTTAGTGTCAATAAGTTTAAGTATTAATAATCAAGAAAAACATGTTATTAATTATGGAGGTTATAATACAACTTCTGGAAGTTATAATTATAGCAAACTTTACACAAGCAATGCTTTTATACTAGATAATAGTAATATTAATATTGAAGATATTTATAGTGATATTAGCAACAGCGGTTTTAGATTAAAAGGGTATTTATTATTAAAACCATTAATAGAAAATACTAATATTGTAAATTATTTTGGTGATCCATCAACAAATCCATATATAATGACTTTTAACTACAATCGTAGTGCAATTGTAGATAAAGATAATTTATATAGCATTTATAATACTTATAACATATATGTAGATGAATTAAATGCTAATCCTAGCATTAGTAATGATACTAATGCTATACTTATTAAAGAGGTTGTATATAATATGAGTGTCGCCAGTGTAAAATACATTAAATTAATATTAACACGCACATATTCCAATATAAATTCAACTTATAAATATATTGTAGGAAATAGGATAATTGCTGATTTTTCTTACAATAATTCTATAATGACTTCTTTTAGTGGAGAAAATATTATATTAGCACAATCAGATATATGTGCAAATGGCATATATAATTATGATTTGTGTTATAATATTGCTTTTTACCAACAAATTAAAAATAATTTTAATTTTAATTTATTAGAAAATGTATATAACTTAAATGGATATACAAGTAGCAATATTTCTTTAATAAGTAAACCATTTTGTGATTATAATAGTTTTAACAAATCTGATAATATTATTGTTTCAAGCAAATTAGATTTAAGTGCATTACACATATATGAAATTAGTAATATTGAACTGCTTGGAAGTGATTTAAGTAATATTGTATTAAAACATTATAATAATCATAGTAATAAAATATTACCTTCTTCTTTATTATATTTAAATTCAAATTTTAATAATGTATTTAGTTCATATCCAAATAGTATTGATTTTAGTTATAATAATAATACTAATCTAGACATTTCATATAATACTTATGGTAATAGTTCATATGATTTAAGTGGAACTATGTTAAATAATAATCAAGGTTATAAGTGGATAGTTTTTCAAATATTTAAAAATAACAATAGCAATAACAATAACAATAATTCATATTTATTTAATGACATAAGTTATAATATTATTACAACAACCGATGGCAATAATATTAAATATTTACCTTTAAAAATAATGCTTAAAAATGATAACTTATTTTCAAATTCAATAGTGGATAAAATTTTTGACATAACTGATATTAGTGCTCTTATGTTTGGACATGCAACAACAATTAATAATGATAAAAGATATTTTAATATTAAACAAAATTTTAATGGCCTAGGTGGTATATGGACAGAAAATAGTAATTCTAATAATATTAGTTATAATACTACTGCTAATTCTAAAATATTTGGTTCTAATGTATATAGCGATGGCATTTATTGTCCAATAAATAATTTAAATGATGATTTAACAATATATATTGGTCTAAAAGAAGAATTATTAATTTAAATATTATACTAATGTTTGTTGAAATTTTGTTTCTTGTATAATTACTTCTAATTCAAATGTAAATTCTTCATCTATTGATTGAACTAAATTTCCAAAATGATCTATTATTTTAATATTAAAATCTGATAAATGAATAGGACCATTATATTTTCTTATATTATTCTTATTATCTATATTGTCTAATATTTCATATATATAATAATTATTGAGTGTAGTACCTTTATGTGTATTTATTTTTGCTAATATTTTATCACTAGATATATTATTTTTTAAAAATAATTGATGTGTTTCAATAACAGTACTTATATTTTCTCTAAAGCAAAAGAATATTGGATTATTTAAAAGGCAATATGTTTTAGGTGATATTATTTGGTAATTTTTATTTAAATTAAAACTAGTATCAGGATTTGTTTCAAAGTCAAATCCTAAAATTGTTGCTAATGAATATGGTGTACTATAATTCGTTTTAAAATCTATTTCATAATGTTTAAAATTACTAGCATAACTGCCATCAATAAAACTTTTACTTAAATCAAACATAGTTTGCTTAGTATTTTTATTTATTGTAAAACTAAGTGCATTTATAAAATCAGAATTACTCATATCTCTATTACTTATATCTCTATTTGTAGTTTTATAATTTAGTATATTTCCACTTAAAGTATATGTAAAGTTTTGAAATTTATTATTTATAAAAGTTTCCATTTCTGTAAAATCTTCATAATATCCTTTATCAATTGTTATTACATATGAAAAATCTAATCTAAATTGTCTTGTGGTTTGAGTGAAAATATTAATATATTTTTTTATTATAAAAGTATCATTTGCTTTTGTCGTATGTATTAAAAAAGGTTTTCTTATGTTTATTGCCGTTAATTTACATTGAATTACATTGTTGAGTGAATTTGTTAATTGAATTTTGCAATCTGTAGATAAAGAATTTACTACATTTTTATCAAGTCTAAAAAAAGTATTAAAATATAAATTCTTATATAAATCGTATTTTTCTATTATTGTTCCTGTTGTTGTTTCAGTTGGTTTATATTTTGAATAATCTACATATGATTCTTTAATATTCCCGTTTGTTTCCATTGTTTCAGTATTAGCATTAGCATTAGCATTAGTATTAGTATTAGTATTAGCATTAGCATTAGTATTCTTAACATATACATTGTTATTTGCATTATTAGTATTATTATCTTCAATATAATCCTCATCATCGTCCTCATCATCTTCCTCCTCATAAGCAATGTTATTAATATAATTTTGATTTACTTCAATATTAGAATTAGCATTAGTATGTAAAAAATTATCTAAGATGTTATTATGTGTATTGTTATTTGATAAGTGATTTAATAATTTATTTTGTGCTTCAAAAAAAAATTGTTTTATAGGTTCATTGTTCTTGAAAATATTTGAGGTCAAATCATGAACTTTTAATAATATATTTTCTCGCGTAAATTCGTCTAATTCTAATAGATTATATAATTCGCTAATACTATAATCTTCTATAGCAATATTAAAATAATGTAAATTATTTTGATATGACATATATTTATAAAATACTATATTTAATGTTATTGAAGTATTTTTATATTTTTAATAGTGACAAATCTACTTTTATACATATTTATTAAAAATTTAACAAAATTAAATTCTTCATTATTAATTATTTTTTTTGGTAATTTTTGTATTCCTTGACCTCTTTTGCAATGATATGCTGATTTGAATAAGTATTCTTCTAGCCACATAATTACTTCTTTTTCATAATTATTAAAATGTAATCTATTTATTCTAAAGTTTGATTTGTATATGTATCTATTGTAATTATTATCTGTATAAATTTTATAATATTTTCTATTTTCTCGTGCACAATTATTATTAATTATACCTATGCCTTCTATTATATTTTCACTATTATTCATTTCTAACACTAATAATTGTGTATATGGTAAAATATTTTCACTAATTTTAACTGGGCAACCGTAAATACAACCAATGGCGTTATTGTTTTCTTTTATCCACTTTTGGTTTTCATTAAAAGTTATATTATTAAACCGTGTCACACATATTTCCATGGTTATTAAATAAATATTTGTTGTAGCAAATATTTATCAATTTTAAAAATTTTTCAAATAATAACATTGAATAATGACTTCATTTATATTTGTGCTTAATATTTGTTTTATAATATTTATTTTTTCTTCATTACAATAATTATGTAATAAAATATTATTTATGGAATATAAAAAATGATATTTGCTTATTGATTCATATAATTCATTATGTTGTGTAATATTTTTAGGATTTACTGAGTTTATAACTATATAATTGTCGACTAATGATATATTTAAATTTAAACTATTATTTATAACTGGCAAATTAAATTGCATTAAATTTTTTTTTTGAATTATAGTTAATTCATTAACTATTTTCATAATATTTATAGTTTTTTCTTGAAATATATCTAATAATATGTTTTCTATTAATCCAGAATTATAGTCTTCGCTATTGTTTGTTTTTAATGTTTCTCTAATTCTAGATTTAATATTTTTAACATTTGAATTATAAAATTCAGTTACTATTGTTAATAATTGACTGTCTTCTATTAGCAAAATATTATGTGATTTTAAATAATTTTTATATTCATCTTCTATTATAGTAAAAATACTATGCTTAATAGTATCTATAATATTTGCTTTTGACATAATATTATTATTAGTAGTTTAATATAGTAATATTAAGATTAGTATTTATGTTTTTTAATTTATAATTTTATTTTGATTATAATTTTATTTTGATTATAAATTAAAAATACATTATAAATTACTATATAAATTAAACTCAATATATAAAGTATTTAATAAATTATTTTAAAAATGACTATTTTAAAAATCCCTATTTTAAAAATGAAATATGATAAAATAAAATTTATTAAGAATTTTTATCATATTATTTTGGATTTTTATTGTAAGTTCAAGTATTTTATTTATTTTAATATATTTTTTAATGTACTATTTATAAATTATGTATATTATAGATTATTTGGAGTGTCAAATGATAATTTAATATTGTTATTAAGTTATAGTATAAATTTAAATGGATGTATACTAATTAAATTAATTCAATGGTTAAATAATCATATATTGTTTATTAAAAATGATGAACATAAAAATAATGCTATTACAAAATTATTTTCTAAATATTACGAAAATTGCTCTATTCATAGTTTAAAGTATACAAAAAATTTATTTTTTGAAGAATTTGGTTATATGTTTGATGATATATTTACAATAGATGAAACTTTTTCTATAAAATCTGGTTCTATTGCACAAGTTTATAAAGCATATTTTAAAAATACTAATATAAATAATACTTGTTTTTTTAAAGATTATTGTGATAAAACTTATTGTGATAAAACTTATTGTGATAAAACTTATTGTGTTAAAACTCCTATTGCTATTAAAATAGTTCATCCAGAAATAAAATATCAAATGTTGTTTCCTATTTATTTTATTCAGATTTATAAATTTTGTGTGACTAATTTTACATATTTAAAGAAATATGACACTATTATTAATTATGATTCATTTTTTTATAACTTGAGAAATCAAATCAACATGATTAATGAATATAAAAACAATGAATATTTTTACAATAAATATATTAATAATGATGTTATTGTAATACCGAAACCTTTAATAAAAAGTAAAAATTTTTTAATTATGGAATACATTGAAGGAGAGTTTTTAGAAAAATTGGATGTTAGTATTTATAAAAAGCAAATATTAATGGCATTTCTTAATGTTTTTATTAAAGATACATATATGTTTGGAAAATATATACATTGTGATTTACATGATGCTAACTGGAAAGTGTTAAAACAAAAAAAGAACAAATTAGAAAATCTTAATAATACTATAAATCATAGTATAAATCATAATATAAATGATGAATTTGAGGATGATTTTACTTATAAAATAATTATATATGATTTTGGTTATATTATAGAAAATAATTTAAATGAACACATAAAAAATTTAATTTACTACTTGGATTTAAATAATAGTTATGAAATTGGCAAAATATTATTTGAGCACATTGAAAATTTAAAAATTAAAGATGCTAATGCATTGGAGTTTTTAGATTATAAAGAAAATCTTATTTCTACATTTGTAAAGTATAATGAATCTAGTTATCCATATACAGATAGCACTCTTTTGGCTTGTTATAATTTTTGTTATAGTAATAAGTATAAGTTGAAGAATAATTTATTAGATTTATTTGTTAGTATTATGTTATTAAGTAAATATTTTAAAAAATATTTATTTTCAAGTAATGAAGCTGATAATTTTAGTGAAAAAAATTATTATAAGAGTGTTTATAATATAAATTTATTTTATGTTAGTATATGTGAAAAATATGATATTTTTCATAATGTTAAAGAGTTTTTAAATAATAAATATATAAATGATTCATTTTTTATTGAAAAAATTAGCTATAATAATAGTTACTTTGATTCATTGATTAAAGATTCATTGATTAAAGATTCATTGATTAAAGATTCATTGATTAAAGATTCAATAAATAAAAATAATAATTTTGATATTTAACAATTATTACATTTATAAGTCATTACATTTATAAGTCATTACATTTATAAGTCATTACATTTATAACATACAGAATATGAAAACATAGGAACTAAAGATTTATTTGTTTTTAAAGTATGTAAATTATTTGTTTTCCAAATAATCCAACCAGTTCCTTTACAATATTTACAGCAAGTTGCATTAGTAATTTGTAATTGTTTTTTATTTATATATTCATTTATATATTCATTTTTAAAATCATTTTTAAAATCATTTTTATACATACTATTTACTTTAGTAAATAGATTTTTTTTGAAATTTTTATAAATAATATTATTTATAAAACATTTTTGATTTAACAAACTAGCATACAGCATCTTATTTTATAATAATTATAATATGAAATAATAAATAGTATCAATTTTTTTAAATTATAAAAATTGATAACACTTAATATTTTTAAATATTTTTAAAAATATTTAATTTGTATAATGGAAATTACTAAGTGTGATATATATAGTGACTTATTTTTACTTGAAGCTGAAAAAACTATTAATAGTGGAAATATTATATATATAAAAAATGCTATACATAATTATAGTAATTACATAGATATAACTTATATTAATTGGGCTAATTCACTAATTTTAGAAATTATACAAGAAAAGATAGAATATATTCAATTGTAATAGATGTTTTATAAATATTGCGTGATAAAAAATATTATAATATTATTTTATATATAATATGACAAATACTATGGAAGGTTCTATGGAACAACAAGAAGGAGGAAAAGAAGGACGAGGATTCATGCCTTTTTTTTCTAAAAAAACAAACAAGGATGCTCGGCCAGAACCACCTTCTGCACAAAATTTGCCGACTGCAGTATATGCGAAACAACAAGCTGATGCTAAGAGATTGGAATCCAGAAAAAAAAGGTTAGATTCAGTAATATCTACAGCAAAACTAAGAGACACACGAAAATTTATAGGAAATAACCTATCTAGCGCGGCAAATAAAACAAGAAAAGCTATTAGATCAGCTAGATCAGCATTATTAGACCCCAAAGACCCCAAATATACACCAGATGAACTAAAGGATTTATCTAAAGATTTATCACCAGAGGAGTATACTAGAAATGTAAAAATGTTTTCTATTAAATTTAATGAATACTTAGAAAAACTTTTGAACACTGTTGGTAATGTAGACCAATTTAAATTACAAAAACTAAGAATTATACAATTATTAAGTGAAATTAGATCAAAAGATGCCCAAATAATAACTAGTACACTATTTAGTTATTTAGCAGATTTTAATAAAAAATCACTACATCCAACAATTGATTATACACCAAAAGACATTACCAATTTTAATGAGTTTGATAGTAAATATTATGCACAAGATACTATTGACATAAGAAAGGTAATTAAAGATAATATAGATAAAAACTGTGATGCTATTAATAAATCATCTAATAAAAATTTTGTGAAACACTTCTTATTAGAGCTTTTAACAATATATTACTATCCAACTATAATATTACATATAATTTACCTAAAAATGATAGAATATATTAAAATTATTAAAACTACTAAAGATAGAATTATAGATGACGATAAATTTAAAACTATGATTAATACTTTATTAGGAGTGAACAATGGACCAATTACACATCACGAGGAAGCGAGGGAGAGGCTTGAGAAAGAGAGGAGGCTGGCGGCAAGAGAACTTAGACCTCCAGATAGTGCGGGGATAGATCCACAAGGAGTCAAGATAGAGGAAGCGAAGCTGAGACAGAGAGCAAGGCGACAGATGCGCCCTGCTATTCATACTCAGGGGCTAAGGAAGGTGGTACGGGACACGAGTAATATGCTGAGAAAGCAGGAAGCAGAACAGGAAGCAGAGCAGGAAGCAGCGCAGGACGCAGAGCAGGACGCAGAGCAGGAAGCAGCTACATCTCGATTTGATTCTGAAAATGATAACTTTTTTAATGATGCTGCTGACAAGGTTAAGCATGTTGTGAGTGTTCAAACCCGTCAGGCTGCTCCTCCAGTAGCGGTGGCGTCTCCAGCTATCCCTCCAGTAGAGGTGGAGTCTCCAGCTGTCCCTCCAGTAGAGGTGGAGTCTCCAGTAGAGGTGGAGTCTCCAGTAGCGGTGGCGTCTCCAGTAGCGCCTACATTGAACAGCCGGGCTATCTTTAAACCTCGTGTGAGGAACAAAGAGGAAATAGAAGCGAATAGAGCAAGGATAGCGGACGAATTACCTGACAGTGGCAGTGAAGATGAAGATGAAGATGAAAATGAAGGTGAAGAAGATGAAAATGAAGGTGAAGAAGGTGAAAATAAAGGTAAAAATGAAATAGTTGGGGGTATGATCGGTGGTGTTTTTAACTTTGATATAATAAAATCATATAATAGTGAACCTCAAAAGAACCCATATCTTAATAGTTCAGGTACGATGTTTTATAATGCTTTAATAAATTTTGCTGTAAGTATTAGTATTAATAATAAATCTGAATTTGAACAACAAATGTTAAATTCTCTAAAAGAAATACTTATAGAAAAATTCAAAATAATTTTAGATAACAACTTTGATAATAATAAGGAGTTGAATAAAGCAAAGAGTGAGTTAGAAGCTATAGAAGAAAAATTAAAAAACGATATTAATGGCAAAAATTTTATAGAAGCTTATAAAGCATCTAAAGAAGATAAAGAGGAGTTAGAAAATTTAATAAAAGCTAGAGAAGATAATCCAAAAAGGGATATTCGTTCTGATGTTGACCGGGAAGAAGCAGTTAATATTAGAATAAGTAAAAATAAAAAAATAATGGACAAGGCACAGGATTTGAATGATACAAGAACAACTTTATCAGTTAAAGATTTAATTAAAACATATATATATAAAGATGAAGATTTAGAATGGTTAAAAAAGGAATCAACTAAAACACTAGCCACTCGAAGAAAAATCAATGATTTATTAATATATATGTTTGCTTCAGTTGATGCAGATGCTTCAGTTGATGCAGATGCAATAAATGCAACTGCTCCTCCTGCTTCTATTTCTCCTTCTTCTTCTGTTTCTACTGTTCCTTCTTCTTCTGTTTCTACTGTTCCTACTGTTCCTACTGTTCCTGCTCTTTCAAGATCTAGAGCTGTGCTTGGAGCTATATCCGGAGCTATATCCGGAGCTATACCCATAGGTCTGTCTAGTCTGCGAAACACTCTACCAGGCAGTAGTGCGCGTGTTTCTCCTAACCCTCGCGCATCTTCTGCTCCTGCTTCTCCTCCAAAAGCTCCTGATATAAATGCTTCTCCTCCTGCTCCTGCTCTAAATGCTTCTCCTCCTGCTACTGCTTCTCCTCCTCCTCCTGCTCCTGCTCCTGCTCCTGCTCCTGCTCCTGCTCCTGCTCCTGCTCCTGCTCCTGCTCCTGCTCCTGCTCCTACTCCTGCTCCTGCTCC
>Ga0164295_10003054_pt1 | contig 13556 bp, 13 predicted proteins | sample GEODES006metaG_FD_111798 | JGI IMG/M metagenome (GOLD analysis project Ga0164295, IMG submission 111798) | Oligotrophic lake water microbial communities from Sparkling Lake, Wisconsin, USA - GEODES006 metaG | ecosystem: Environmental > Aquatic > Freshwater > Lake | place: USA: Sparkling Lake...
AATTGAGTTCGTTAATTCAAGGTCATAGGAATGCATTACTTAATCACTGGGCATACAGGATTTAAAGGATCCTGGCTGGCCTTGTGGTTGAACTCGTTAGGCCATGACGTTTCCGGAATCTCACTAGATCCAATTCCTAATTCATTGTTTGATCGAGCAAATGTTTCCGAATCAATTGAAAATGATTTCCGGATTGATATCAGAAGATCAGATGAGGTCAAGTCAGCCTTGTTGCAGGTTAAACCAGATGTTGTTTTCCATATGGCCGCGCAACCACTGGTTCGAGAATCCTATGCAGATCCAAGATACACATTTGAAACCAATGTAATGGGAACCCTTAGTTTGCTGGAAGCAGTCTCTAGCGCGAAGTCAGTTAAAGCAAACGTAGTTGTAACAACTGACAAGGTTTATCGAAATATTAATCAAATTGCTGGCTATGTGGAAAACGATCCACTTGGTGGGTATGACCCTTACAGTTCGTCAAAAGCAATGGCTGATTTGTTGACCCAGTCATGGATTTCAAGTTTTCCGGGAACTCCAACCACAATTGTAAGAGCGGGCAATGTAATTGGTGGCGGTGATGTCAGTAAAGACCGACTGATGCCAGACCTAATCGCGGCTTACCTGAATAAAGAAGTACCAACGCTGCGCTACCCAAATTCAGTTCGTCCATGGCAGCATGTATTGGATTGCCTAAATGGCTATCTGATGGTCAGTGAATCTTTACTTTCTGGAAATGAACACCCAATGATAAACATTGGTCCAGATAAGGAATCGTTTGTAACGGTAGCAAAAGTTGCGGAGCTTGTTGCTACTCAACTATCAGTTGATCCAACTTGGAATCTTTCACAGACTACTGAGCCGCACGAGGCAGGTTTATTGTCTCTCGATGCATCTTTAGCAAAGTCAACTCTCGGCTGGCACGACAAGTTAAAGTTCACTGATTCAGTCAATTGGACTACGAGCTGGTATCAAAAAGTTGATACTAACGATAGCGCTCGTGATGTCACACTAATGCAGATCAAGGATTTTCTTAATCTGTAATTTCTAGAGTGGATAACTTTACGAACCTAGAAACAATCTCGTTAGTAGCCACTAAGTCATTGAACTTTCCTGATGCCACAATCTCGCCCTTGTCGAAGACAAAAACAGTATCGACATTCTGAACAGTGGTTAGTCTGTGAGCAATGACGATTGTCGTACATTTGCCATGAAGAGTTCTAAGTGAATCAGACACTGCAGCCTCAGTCTCGGCGTCTGATGCGCTGAAGAAGTACGTAGACGACGAACGCGATGCCAGCATCCAAGGTTATGTGTTCCCAGTTAATGAATCCATATCCGAGGCGCGTTTTCTGCCTGGTGCCGATTGCTGGGGTGTGCTACGTGGAGCCTTAATGGACAAATCAGAGGCATAAATGACTCATGAACTGTGCGCTGGTATGCGTCAGCGTTACTGGCGAGCAAATTGACTCTATATCCCGGACGCGGCCTAGTGCATGACTTTGAAAATGAGGGTATCGGCACCCACGGCGGAAACTCGGCAGATTTTGATGCTAATTTAAGTAGCACGCAAATCAGACTGCCCGATGTTAGCAGTGAGCTATCGCAAGAAGGCAGGCAAGCTTTTGAAGATTTATTAAGGCGGGGACTAATGGGTACGTTGAAACAATCGGTGCGAAAAGCACTCGCGCACGATTGGTTGCCGCCAATTTTGGTTCGCTGGCTTAGCCAAGTTCGTGGTGGAGGAATTCGTTTTGAGGGCGATTTTGACACTTGGGCGGAAGCGAACAGCCATTGCACTGGCTACGATGCGGAAGAAATAGTTGCCAAGGTATTGGCGTCCACTCTCAAGGTTAAGAATGGTGAGGCCGAATCTGAACGTGATTCCGTGCTTTTTGATCAAATTGAGTATGCATGGTCCGTGCTCGCGGGCCTAATGTGGGCGGCCGCTCGTAGTGGCGGTGGACTCACCGTTTTAGATTTTGGCGGGTCCCTAGGGAGTAGTTATTTTCAAAATCGAAAATTTCTGCAGTCACTACCGAATGTGCGTTGGTGTGTCGTGGAGCAGGCACATTTTGTTCAGGCCGGAAGAGATTATATTCAGGATACACAGCTACGATTTTATAAGACAATAGAAGAGTGTCTATCTGAGAATCAACCAAATGTAATTTTGCTATCGGGTGTATTGCAGTACTTGGAGTCACCAGCTGACCTTATTGGTGAATTGAATAAGGTTGGTGCGCTGTGTTTGGTCGTTGACCGGACTCCGTTTAGCTCACAAGCAAAAGATAAATTGGTCGTTCAAAAAGTGCCAGCCTCGATTTACTCCGCCAGTTATCCATTTAGGATTTTTTCACTATACGAGTTTGAGAAACTCTTGGCTAGAGATTGGGTGATAGTGGCTTCTAACTTGAGTCTTGACGGGCATGTTCGTACCACTAGTAACTTTGACTTTTCATTTCAAGGTTTTTTGTTGGAGGCGCAAAGATGATTAAAAAAATAGAGGCAATCTATATGTTTCAATTTGTTTCCAGGGGGCGCGATGGAGCATTACGTAACATTATTTGATAGCCCTTTTCTCCCTCAGGGGCTCGCGTTGCATATGTCTATGGAGCGAAACGCGGGAGAATACACGCTCTGGATACTGTGCATGGATGATGAAGTGCATGATGCATTAACCAAATTCGAACTCCCCAATGTTCGACTCATGCAGTTAAGTAAGTTGGAAACACCTGAATTGCTTGCAATCAAGCCCACGCGCAGCAAAGGTGAATATTGCTGGACGCTCACGCCGTTTGCGCCAAGATTTGTATTTGAAGCGGACTCCGAAGTATCGCGTGTGACATATCTTGATGCGGATTTGTGGTTCAGAAAAAATCCAGTTGCTATCTTCAGCGAGTTTGATGCTTCGGGAAAAGATGTGCTGATAACAGATCATGCTTACGCACCGGAAAACGATCAGTCAGCGACTGCTGGGCAGTATTGCGTGCAATTTATGACGTTCACGCGAAATGGAGGTGAAGTCGTTCGAAAATGGTGGGAAGAGCGCTGTGTCGAATGGTGTCATGCGCGCTTTGAGGATGGGAAATTTGGCGACCAGAAATATTTGGATGACTGGCCGGAAAATTTTGCCGACCGAGTTCATGTCCTCATAAACAAGGAACTTGCTTTGGGGCCATGGAATGCTACGCGATTCCCATATGGAAATGCTGTGTTGTGGCACTTTCATTCGTTGCGAATTCTTAAGGTGGCGGGACGTATCCTCATGGTCGATATTGGGCCTTACAAGTATCCGAGGCAGACAAGAAGATACGTGTACGAGCACTATCTGAAGGATTTGCAGGTAGCTGCAGATGACATGATGCGGTATGGGATAAATGCAAAAGCACAGGCCAAACGAAATTACTTTCGCAAACCCAGGAAAAACGTAATCAGGTTAGCAAAACCAGGCCAAACGTCTTGATTACTAATTTGGACAATCCCGGAAGAACAGATATTTGCCAATAAACACTTAAGTGTTCGTCTAAAGGTATGATTTGGCGGTGTCTTCTGTGAGTTTGCTAGTTCTCCTGTCTACTCACAATAGACAGGAGGAGCTTACTTCTTGTTTGACTGCTCTAATTGAGTCTGCCTCAAAGTCTGAATTTGTAGTCTCGTTGGCTAATTCGGGAGACTCCGTTTCGATTCCCATGGAACTTGAAAATCAAGTCATAGTAACAAAAGTTTCTAATGATTCATTTTGGGCCGAGGCAATGTATCAAGCATCATCTGCAGTTAAGTCTCAACCCGCGTTTACTCATGTGCTGTGGCTTAATGAGGATGTATCTCTCTTTCCCAATTCCATAGACGTCATGATTGATTTGATGGCTGAGAAAGATGCCGATATTGTTGTAGGGCAAACTTGCTCCCTTGACGGCGATATTACCTATGGGGGCTTTTTGCGTGAGTCAATCTTGAAACCTTTGCACTTCCAGCGAGTGATCGCTCTAGATGAACCTGTGAAGGCTGAAACTTTTAATGGAAATGTCGTACTTATTGGCAGTCAAGCGCTGACGCGAATGGGGGCGTTTCTGCGCGGGTACAAACATTGTTTAGCGGACATCGCTTATGGTCTGCATGCAAACAGTATGGAACTAGAGGTAATTGTGGCACCCGGGTTTAGTGGCACATGTAAAGCGAACGACACGGTGAATTCAAGTTTGGATAAACAAGCCTCTAGGACAAGGAGACTAATGATCTTGAACACGCCTCAAGGATTACCAGTTATTCAGCATTTGAGATTTTCGCTTAGATATGGTCGCTCTCTAGGAATCCTTTATTTTGTCTCCACATACTTGAGATTCTTGTTGACGCTGTTGACCTATGAAAAATCACAACTGAAGTAAATTTTGATTCATCTATATTAGAAAGGAAAACATCAACTTTCTAGATTCAAATCAAGGGTTGATAATTCAACGAACCTTGCAACTATGTCACTAGTCTCTACTAACTCTGCAAATTTGCCAGAGGCGACAACTTCTCCTTTTTCAAAGACGAAAACGGTGTCGGCATTTTGAATCGTTGAGAGTCTGTGAGCAATGACGATTGTCGTACATTTGCCATGAAGAGTTCTAAGTGAATCAGACACTGCAGCCTCAGTCTCGGCGTCTAATGCGCTGGTGGCTTCGTCTAGCACTAATAGCCCAGGGTTTGCATAGATTGCTCGTGCTAATCCAATGCGTTGAAGTTGTCCACCGCTTAACCCATCAGATTGTGCGCCAAGTTCAGTATTCACTCCATTTTCTAATGTGCTCACAAGTTCTGCGAGGTGAGATAACGAAAGAGCGGTATCCAGGCGTTCTTGATCAATCGGTTGATTGTTGATGTTCAATGTAACGTTTTGGGAGATAGTTCCGCTGATAATGCCTGGTGATTGGGGGACGTAGCCGATGTTTCTAACGGCTGGGTTCATCATCACAACATTTCCAGATGTTGGTTCAAGCAATCCAACAATTAAATCTGCCAAAGTGCTTTTACCCGATCCAGAGGCTCCAATAAATGCAACTGCGTGTCCAGCAGGGACCTCAATCGATACATTATTAACGGCCGGGATCTCTGAGTCCTCATATTTGTAAGAAACCTCTCTTAGCGAGATCTCAATTGGCTCTAGGTCGTTTTTGGTCGCCTTCAGACTGGTATTAATTTTTAATTCATTTACACTGCCAGGAAATTCTTTTGCTAGGTTAAGGAACGATTCAGCTTGAGCAGTAAGTTGTTTTAAAGTTCCTAACGAATTTTGTAGTGGCAGCATACTTGCCATAATTCGCAGACCACCGGTAAGAAAAATACCTAAAGTTTCAGCAGCTGCACCGGAATCGTCACTACCAAGAGTGAAAGCGGCAAGTCCAATTGCGCCAACCATCAATGCCGATTCAATAATGTACCTTGGGAGCCCAGAAAGATAATTTATAGATGCAGTTGATCTGGAAAGTAGGGCCCGAGCGGCAGTGAACTTATCTTTGAAATCACTTTGCTTCTCCAGAGTAAAAATTTCACGGTAAGCCACGAGGGAATCCTCAACCGTGGTACTTGCCTGAACTGCTGAACTTGCGTAGCTACTACCTGCTTTTTGGAATTGTGTTCCGATAGTGTAGTAGATGCTTGATCCGATAACGAGGAAATAAATAACTATGTAAAGTGTTAACTGCAAATCGACTAGGGCGAAGATAACCGAAACAAATATCAATAAAAATAATTCACTGAAAATAACTACAGTTACTGCAAACAACTGTGTAATCGCAAATCCCGCAGAATATGTAAGAGCATAAATAATTTCGGGTTGTGAGAATTTTGCAACCTTAGAAATTGGCGAACTCAACACACTGAGATAGATTGCTGTGGCTATTTTAGTTTCGGCACTTGAAAATCTGGTCATCATGTACTTCATCAAAAGACTAGCAAAAAGTGATTTTGCAAGAAATAGAATTAATGCCAGAGAAGCAATCTGAATCAATCCAAGATTTCCTGAAAGCATTGAAATTTGTTGCAAAGTTTCATTCGCTGAGCTAGTTCCAATAATTTGATTGGTACCCTTTGCCAAGAGTAGTCCGATCAAGAAAATTCCAGCGATGTCAAGAAGTCCAAGCAGCGCACGCAAAGCAGTGAGAATTATGATCAGAAATCGCTCTCGTGGATCTAACAGGAGCAGCGACTGTTTTACTTTAGCTAGCATTTGATTCCGATCCATCACGCGCACCGAATTTGCACATTCTCGCATTTTGAGTTTCCCCAAATAGTTTATCCTTTTAAAACATCATTCAGACTCTTCACGAGCGACCCACATATCATTTTTATAAAGAGAAATATCGATTGTTTGGATAACTTCGCGCCTATGACATTATCCGTCAGATAAATCGTTGGTAAGTTTGATTAGAGCATTTGAGAGGTAAATATAAAGATGATCCCGTTGAACGATTTGTCACGTAAATCATCGAGTCAGATCGATGCTGAGATTGCCTGTATTTCTGAGGTTGTGCGTTCTGGCCATTACATGAAAGGGCCTAAAACTGAAGCCCTAGAAAAGCTAATCTCCAGCAAGATCTCAGGTAAGCACGTTCTTTGCGTTGCCAATGGAACTGATGCTTTAGTTCTTGCGATGCTTGGTCTAGGCCTAAAAAGTGGAGATAAAATCGCGGTCACTCCAAACAGTGGAGGGTATTCAACAACAGCGGCATTAGAGATTGGCCTAGTACCAATTCTTGTTGACATTGAATTAAAAACTCATCAACTAGATATTGAGTCATTCAAGAATACTTTTTCAGCACATCCTGATTTGAAATGTGTCGTGGTAACACATCTATATGGTCAAATTGGCGAAATTAAGCAAATAGTTGATTTTTGTCAATTGAACAACGTTTTAGTTATTGAAGACTGCGCCCAAGCTTTCGGCGCTAGAAAAGTTGATTCTTGGGCGGGTAGTTGGGGCGATGCCGCAACCTTCAGTTTCTATCCCACTAAAAATCTCGGTGGCCGTGGGGTTGGTGGAGCAGTTGCTTTTTCAAGCGTCAAGAATTTCGAAGCTGCCCGCGAAATTTCACAATATGGCTGGGCGCAGCGCTATGTGATCTCGCGCATGCGTGGCATGAACTCCCGCATCGATGAAATTCAGGCAGCGGTTCTGCTTTATCGGATTGAACAACTCGAAGCAGAAAATTCTAAGCGTCGCGAAATAGTTTCCATCTATGCGTCATCTCTAAATAACGATCGCGCAATCGTTGGCACTAAACTTGAGGATTTCGTAGGCCACTTATGTGTAATGATCACTCTCGACCGAGATTCTGATGCCAGAGTTCTTGAGTCCAAGGGAATTGCCACAGGAATTCACTATCCAGTTCTTGACCAGCACCAACCGGCCTGGTTGGAAGTATTTAAAGGACAAACAACTCCGGTAGCCGAGATTCTTGTTAATCGGATCTTGACGCTTCCCTGTTTTCCTGAGTTATCTCCCGACGAAATCAAAACAGTGAGCAAGGCAATCTCACAACTCTAGTTTTTCATTGAATTAGCCAGAGTAATCATATCTTCCAAACTGTCAATATATTCATCTCGATCATAAGGAAGGCTTGCAAAAACCCCGAGCACTGCGTCGCTGGAAAATTCTAAAAGCTCCAACCAGTTATAGGTAGTTAAGTGGTAACCATCACCTGGAGATAAAATAAATAACCTAACCTCATTTTCACTATTTGTGACTTGAATCTTAACCGTCCCCACTTGAACCAGAAGAAATTGCTCACACATTGTGTGCCCGTGACCTGCACGAGATGTGTTCTGAGGTGTGCCAAATATCCAAAAAAATCTTTGTGGCGCGAATGGGATCTGAGAAAATTCGATTACGCCAAGCGATCCACGTTCATCTAGGTTTATATCAACAAGGTTTTTGGAATGCATTGTTCTAGCCTATTTTTAATTTTCGCAGTGAGTCTGACACTGGATCTAGCACGGTCATGCCAGCACGTTTAGCAACAACAGACTTTATAAACCCAGTTAAGTCATTGCCATGTCTCCATTTTGGGTCAACCTGTGTGGCAAGATCTTGCCATAGTTTCATGGCTGGGTGAGAACACCCTCTAACCCATGGCTTACCAAGGAAAGAACGATGAAAATGAATCATTGCGGGTGATGAGATAGCCTGTGCGATTTCCCCGGGTGGTTCTAAGACCACTGCGGTTCGCAGTTTTGTCATCAAGTGGAATGGCATCAAATTAAATCTAGGGTGCAGGTGGTCAAACTCACCATTGAGGGCAAAATTGAGCGCGTCTTGGTCGACACATGGCAGTGAGTATTTATTAAGAAAGTAAAGGCACTTTTCTGTAATTTGTTCCCTGCGCCATCCATCCAAATCAATAACCATAAATCCAGTATTCAAATAGGGAGCAGATGGATTTAAATTCTCCTCTTGCCAAGGGCGCCACATCGAAGGAAATCCAATGAATCCAACGTGGGCATCAATAACTGCGGACACTGGTGTTGTTAGCACTTTATTCCAAGCTTCTTTCAGATCATCAAGAATTACTGTGTCCGCATCCACATAGATAGCACGAGAGTAATCTTGAAGTAAGAATTTAGGCGCAATAATGTTGTAGGAGGTTGCAAGTGGAAAGCCAGGAGAATTTATGCCAGATAACTCGGCGACCTCAACTGCGCGAACATCAACAGTGACCAGCTCGGATTGAAAAGTTAACAGACTTTTGATTTGTGAGGCGGTCCAACCATTTCCAAAAACAATCAAGTGTGTTGACTCTAGTTGAGTGATCGCCAGGCTTTTGACTAAAACAGCTGCCTGAGTGAAATAGTTTGTATCAGCCGCAGTGTAAATTAAGCGTTTAGTTTTCAATTCCCACGCTCATTAGGCCACTAGTAGATGGAGTCTGGGTCACAGACCTATCCTAAAGTGGCTTCGCAAGCATTTAAGCCAGACTGAAACATAACAGTAGAATTCGAGTGAAGTTCATTTCTGAAGTGGAAATGTTCTATCAGGCCAAGGCTGAAATTCGCCAAGGCACAGCGAAATTGAGGAATTATGAAACACCCAACAGCAGATGTAAGCCCAGATGCACAGATTCCAGAATCCGCTTCGATCTGGCACTATGCCCAAGTTCGCGAACAGGTTGTGATGGGCGAAAACTGCATAGTTGGGCGCGGCGCATACATAGGCACTGGAGTCAAGATGGGCGACAACTGCAAAGTTCAAAATTATGCACTTGTGTATGAACCAGCAGAGCTGGCTGACGGCGTGTTTATTGGTCCTGCTGTAGTACTTACCAATGATGAATATCCGCGATCTATAACGCCAGACGGCAAGTTGAAATCGGGAGACGAGTGGGTTGCCGTTGGAGTTACCGTGAAACATGGCGCCTCTATTGGGGCACGATCCGTCTGTGTTGCGCCGGTAACGATCGGAGCGTGGACCTTAGTTGCAGCGGGTTCAGTTGTGACTCGCGACATACCTGATTACGCGCTTGTTGCAGGCGTTCCAGCACGCCGAATTGGTTGGGTGGGTAAGGCTGGCGTACCGTTAGAGACACTTGAAGAAAACAAATATAAGTGTCCGCAAACAGGCGCAATCTATTTGCAAACAGGACCCGATACATTAATTGAGGAGGCATCTTGAGTGAAATGATTCCGGCTGCAAAACCGATCATTGGTGACGATGAACGAGAAGCAGTCGATCGCGTATTGCGCTCAGGAATGATTGCGAGTGGCCCTGAAGTTGCTGCCTTCGAATCTGAATTTTCTGAGTTGGTCCAAAGCCGACATTGCATTGCAGTTAACTCTGGTACCTCTGCGCTACATATGGCTTTCTTGGCAGCAGGCATCAAGTCTGGTGACGAAGTTATTGTGCCCTCATTCACTTTTGCTGCCACTGCGAACTCGGTAGTCCTTGCTGGTGGAACTCCAGTTTTCGCAGACATAGAACAAGATTTTTTCAACATGGATCCAAAGGCTGCGGAAGCGGCAATTACGCCGCGCACTCGCGCATTGATGCCAGTCCATCTATACGGTCACCCAGCTGCAATGCGGGAATACAAAGACATCGCAGCTCGCCACAACTTATTGTTATTCGAAGATGCTGCGCAGGCACACGCCGCCGCCCTTGATGATATTCCAGTAGGTGCATGGGGTGTGGCAGCTTCATTTTCGTTCTACCCAACCAAGAACATGACTTCCGGTGAGGGTGGCATGGTTGTGACACCGTGTGACCATATTGCTCGCAAGACAAAATTGCTTCGAAACCAGGGCATGGAAAAGAGATACGAAAATGAAATTGCAGGCTTCAACACTCGAATGACAGACATTCACGCAGCAATCGGTCGCGTCCAGCTTAAGAAACTGGAGGGTTGGACTAAGCAGCGCCAAGATAATGCAAAATTCCTAGATGAAAACTTGAAAGGTGTTGTGGTTCCACCAGTTGCTCTCGGCGCAACTCACGTCTACCACCAGTACACAATTCGGGTAATCGACCAAGATCGCGATCAGTTCGCTGAAGAAATTGGCAGGCGCGGCATTGGTAGTGGCGTTTACTACCCAATTCCGAATCACCGACTACCTTCTTATGGCCTAACAATGGACTTGCCTGTTACAGAACAAGTGGCAAAACAATGTCTATCGATTCCAGTTCACCCGTCGTTGAGTCAATCAGATCTAGAAAAGATTGTGAAAGTTATCAACTCGGTAGCGTCTGCGGGAGCGTAATGGCAAATTTGAGAGCAGGCTTAATCGGCTTGGGCATGATGGGTCGCCATCATGCACGGGTACTTGCATCACTTGAAGGCGTTGACTTAATTGGAGTAGCCGATCCAGCAGGTGACGCACATGGAGTAGCCGGTCCTCACTCGGTACTAGGCAGCATCGAGGAGTTAATTGAAATTGGAATCGACTACTGCATGGTTGCGGTACCAACGTTTTACCATGAAGAAGTCGGCCTGAAACTTGCTGCTGCTGGTGTTCATGCAATTATTGAGAAGCCGCTTGCGCCAGATGTTGCCTCTGCAACAAAGCTAGCCGAAGCCTTTGAAAAAGCCGGACTTGTCGGCGCGGTTGGTCACATCGAAAGATACAACCCCGCTCTGCAAGAAGCCAGACGCCGAATTGAAGCTGGTGAATTAGGACGAATATTTCAAATAGCAACCCGCCGCCAAAATGGATTTCCGGCACGCATTGCCGATGTTGGCGTTGTCAAAGATTTAGCGACACATGACATCGACTTAACAGCATGGATAACTCAGCAGGATTATGTATGGATTCAAGCGCGTACCGCATATCGAGCTGGACGTGAACATGAAGATTTGGTCTCAGCCGTGGGTCAACTAACAGATGGAACTATAACTAATCACCTCGTCAACTGGCTCTCACCTTTCAAAGAGCGTGTAACCGTGATTACTGGTGAACGCGGCGCTTACGTATGTGACACTCTCACCGCTGACTTAACTTTCTATGCAAATGGAACTCAGGTGGAAGCTTGGGAAGATGTTGCTAACTTCCGCGGCGTATCTGAAGGTGACGTGGTTCGGTATTCAATTGCAAAGCCAGAGCCGCTGAAACTTGAGCACGAGAATTTCCGTGATGCTGTCCTGGGCAAGTCATCCGATATCGTCACCATGCGACAGGGACTCAATACGGTCAAAGTTGCTGACTGGATGATTGAATCGGCAATGGTACAGGGAAGTTTCTAAGTTCTTAACTAAAGTTCTTCAGCAAGACTTCAGTCACAAGTTTGGACGCATTGCCAGAACCGTAATACGGTTTGGTTGATTGAGTTGGCTTACCTCTCATTGCTACTTCAGCAAGATTCAACATTTCTGGATTAAGAACGTTCCAAGAATCTTCAAGGGTTTCCACCCATTCTGTTTCGGTCCGAATTGTTGTGCATGGGACCTCTAGAAGATATGCTTCTTTTTGCAACCCACCTGAATCAGTTACTACACCATGAGAGCCAAGCATCAGATTTATTGTTTGAGAGTATGGCAATGGTTGAAAAATCTTTATTGATCCATCATCTAGATTGATTCCAAACTCATTAGCCTTTGCCTGAAGCCTCGGGTGAGCAATTAAGGCAACAGTGATTGGCAAACTCTGGAGCGAATCGACAATACTTTTCAGGCGCTCAGGATCGTCTGTGTTTTCTGCACGATGAATAGTTGCTGCTAAGTAGTTGCCTTTGATACCAAAATCAAAAACGCTTTCAGCGAACTTGTCCCTAGTCAGATAGCAGATATCTGTCATCACGTCACCAACAATCTGTGAACGATTTCCAAGTCCCTCATTCACTAAATGTTGGTGAGCAACCTCTGTGGGAGGCAACAGTAAGTCCGATGCGTGATCGGTAAGTACCCTGTTGTGTTCTTCTGGCATGGTTCTATTGAATGAACGAAGCCCAGCTTCTAGATGTGCAACAGGAAAATGCAGTTTCACTGCAGAAAGTGCTGCCGCTAAAGTTGAATTTGTGTCTCCATATACCAAGACACAATCTGGATCGAGCGAAGTAAAGGTGCGATCAAGAGCTGCCATTATTGCTCCGGTCTGTGCGCCATGTGTTCCCGAACCAATTCCTAGGTTCACATCGGCAGCAGGAATTTTGAGATCTTCGAAAAAAACGTCAGAAAGATTTCTATCGTAATGCTGTCCGGTGTTGACAATGATGTGCTCGATGTCAGAGTAACCCATGGCTCTTGCAACTGCCGCCAACTTTATAAACTGTGGACGGGCACCAACAACACTGACGATGCGCATGTAACTAACTTACCCTTTGATTTGAGTGTTGCTAAAGAATTAAGATCAGACATACATGTTCAGCGATAGACTGTGAACACCTTGAACATTAAGAATCTGAAAGGCTTCAAATGAAGATCACCGTGGTAGCAATGGGAAAAATTGGACTACCACTAGCTGTGCAGTTTGCCTCAAAAGGCCACCAAGTCCTTGGTACAGACATTAATAAACAAACCGTCGATCTGATCAACAAATCATTAGAGCCTTTTCCAGGTGAAGCTAATCTCCAAAGCAAATTAAAGGCTGTTGTTGAAAGTGGGAATTTGGTTGCAACTATGGATACGACAGGGTCTGTCGCCATTAGCGACGTGGTCGTTGTAGTCGTCCCTCTTTTTGTGGATGCCAAAGGCGTTCCTGATTTTGGCTGGATGGATTCAGCAACTGTTGCAATCGGAAAAGGATTGAAGAAGGGTACTTTGGTTTCTTACGAAACGACTTTGCCAGTAGGAACTACACGCAATCGCTTCGCAAAGTTACTTGAGAGCGAATCTAACTTGGTTGCAGGTGAGGATTTCTTCTTAGCGTTCAGCCCAGAGAGGGTGTTTACGGGACGCGTATTTGAAGATTTGCGCAAGTATCCGAAATTGGTTGGTGGCATAAACCCAATCAGCAGTGCCGCAGCAAAAAGGTTTTACGAGTTCGTTCTTGATTTCGATGAACGTTTTGATCTACCTAGACCTAATGGGGTTTGGGATTTAGGAAGTGCAGAGGCTAGTGAATTAGCAAAACTTGCCGAGACCACCTATCGA
>Ga0164295_10003055_pt1 | contig 13554 bp, 14 predicted proteins | sample GEODES006metaG_FD_111798 | JGI IMG/M metagenome (GOLD analysis project Ga0164295, IMG submission 111798) | Oligotrophic lake water microbial communities from Sparkling Lake, Wisconsin, USA - GEODES006 metaG | ecosystem: Environmental > Aquatic > Freshwater > Lake | place: USA: Sparkling Lake...
GACAGCAGTCAAGAAACCGATGACCCTGACTTGCCTTGAATCGTTTTCAGACTGCGTCTTCTTGGCTTTGCTGCAAGGACCACATATGGGCATAGCGCCCTTGTGCTGCCAACAAATCTGCATGGGTGCCACGCTCAATCACATGACCTTGGTCAAGCACGATGATTTCATGGGCATCCACCACCGTTGACAAACGATGGGCAATCACGAGCGTGGTTTTATTGTGTGCCGCTTCGCGCAGTTCAGCCTGAATAGCCCGCTCGTTGCTGCTGTCCAGGGCGGAGGTGGCTTCGTCAAAAATCAAGATGGATGGGTTCTTCAGCAAAGTGCGGGCAATCGCCACGCGTTGTTTTTCGCCACCCGATAATTTCAAGCCCCGCTCACCCACCATGGTGTCATAACCTTGTGGCGTCGACGCAATGAAGTCGTGAATCCGTGCCGAGCGGGCGGCTTCTTCCACCTGTGTTTTGGAAGCCGAAGTTTGACCGTAGGCAATGTTGTAGTACACGGTGTCATTGAACAAGACGGTGTCTTGCGGCACGATGCCAATGGCGCGGCGCACACTGTCTTGCGTCAGTTGCTTGATCTCTTGACCATCAATGCGAATCGCACCACTTTGCACATCGTAAAAACGAAACAGCAAACGGGCCAAGGTGGACTTGCCCGAGCCGGAAGGACCCACCACCGCCACGGTTTTGCCAGCTGGAATCGTCAGGCTGATGCCATGCAATATAGGGCGGTCAGGCTCATAGGCAAACACCACATTCTCAAAACGCACTTCAGGGGGTTGCTCTAAATGCAGCACTTGGGCTGCAGGTGAATCAGCGACTTCACGTTGTTTTTCGAGTAATTCAAACATGCGCTCCAAATCGGTGAGGCTTTGCTTGATTTCCCGGTAAATCACACCCAGAAAATTCAAGGGGATGTAGAGCTGGATCATGAACGCATTGATCATCACCAAGTCGCCCAAGGTCAAGTGCCCGTCCACCACGCCTTGGGTGGCACGCCAAAGCATGCCAACCAGCGCCACGGCAATGATCAGTTGTTGACCCATGTTCAGCGCACTCAAGGAGTTTTGTGCCTTGATTCGGGCTTTGCGCAATTTGTCTAAGTTATCGTCGTAGCGTTTGGCCTCAAAGTGTTCATTGCCAAAATACTTCACTGTTTCATAGTTCAACAAGGAGTCAATGGCGCGACTGTGTGCGCTGGAATCAAATTCATTGACTTGCTTGCGAAATTGGGTGCGCCACTCGGTGATGGTGACAGTGAAATAAATATAGCTGGCCAACGCCAGCAGCGTGATGATGGCATACCACTTGTCAAATTTCACGCCCAAGATGGTGAGCACCAGCACCACTTCAATCACGGTCGGCACAATGCTGTAGAGCGAGTAGGCGATCAAGGATTCAATACCGCGCACACCACGCTCAATATCGCGGCTCATACCGCCTGTTTGCCGCTCAAGGTGAAAGCGCAAGCTGAGTCTGTGCAAATGTTCAAACGTTTCCAAAGCGATGCGTTTGGCCGCACCTTGGGTGGCTTCAGCGAACACCAACTCCCGCAACTCGGTGAAAGCCGACACCGACAAGCGCAGCAAACCATAGGCGAGCAACAAGGCGACTGGAACCACCAACAAGGCCTGCGCCGCCGAGGGTTGCGGTGTCATGTTGTCGATCAGTTCTTTCAACAACAGGGGCACGCCGACGTTGGCGAGTTTGGCACCAACCATGAAGGACAAAGCCGCCATGACCCGCCATTTGTAGGCCCATAAATAGGGAAACAGGCGCTTGAGTGTCTGCCAATCGGTGTCCTCAGAGGCCGTGACTGTGCTGGAGGGAATACGGGGATAACTGGAACCGGGATGACGCATGGCGCACAATAGAGTTGACTTCAACAACATCCATTGTGCCTGTGACCCATCCCAGCGACTCCAGAACCACCACTGCCACCCTGCCCACCGATGCGGAGTTGGTGTTGAAAGTCATACCCATGCCGGCCGATTGCAATGCCAACGGCGATATTTTTGGTGGTTGGGTCATGGCGCAGGTCGACTTGGCCGGTGCCGTGCTGCCGGCCCGCTATGTCCAGGGCCGCATCGCCACGGTGGCGGTCAATGAGTTTGTTTTCAAACAACCCGTCAAGGTGGGCGACATCTTGAGTTTTTTCAGCAAAATTGCCCGCATTGGCAATACGTCCATCACGGTCACTGTGGAAGTGTTTGCTGAGCGCATCAGGCAACAAGGCAGTTTTTTGAAAGTGACGCAGGCCAACATCACTTATGTTGCCATCGATGATGACGGCAAACCCAAAACCATTCAACGCAATCCAACTTGAAATTTCTAACGTGACTGCTCAACCCGTCACGAAAAAGGTGCAATGAATGCACCTTGCCAGGACTCAGCTGTTTGACACGGGTTTGCGTTTGTCCAAGAAAGCACTGAAAGCGTCGATGGCCGCGGGCTCTTTGAGCATGCGCCCAAATGACACGGCCTCTTCTTGAATACGTGCCAACACCGCGGGAATATGGGCCGCCTTCATGAGTCGTTTGGTTTCCATGAGCGACGAGAGGGGTTTGCTGGCCATTTTGCGCGCCCGCTGTTGCGCATAGGCATTCACCTCGGCGGGTGGCAAGACCCGGCTGATCAAGCCCATCTCGAGCGCCGCTTCCACTAAAAATGGTTCACCCATCAACAGCGCTTCAGCCGCGCGTTGGTAGCCCATCAGTTGCGGTGCCAGCAAACTTGAGCCTGCTTCGGGGCACAGGCCCAAGTTGACAAAGGGCATGGAGAAAGCCGCGTTATCACCGGCATAAACCAGGTCGCAATGGAACAGCATGGTGGTGCCCACACCCACGGCGGGACCACAGACCGAGGCCATCAACGGTTTAGGGAAAGTGGCAATGCCACGCAGAAAACGAAACACCGGGGCTTCCGTTGTGGTCACCGGTTGTTGCAAAAAATCAGCGATGTCATTGCCCGCACTGAACACGGTTTCATGGCCTTGCACCAACACCACTTTGATGTCGGGGTTGTCTGTGGCGCTTTGCAAAGCATCGGCCAAGTCGGCATACATGCTGGCATTGAGCGAATTTTTTTTATCCACACGGTTAAGGGTCAGCGTGAGGACGCCACTCTCATGATTTTGAAGAATGCCAGACATGAATAGCTTTCCTTTGATTACTGCACGCGCAACCAAATTTGGGTGCGGTAGAGGGGACCAATGTAACCGCGTACCTTCATTTTTTTACCGCCCTCGATCGGCTCCATTTCAACGGTGTAGATCTTGCCGTTGCCTGGGTCAAGAATTTTGCCGCCGCCACCCCAAATCGGTTTGCTGCCTTCTTGCTTGACGCCGCGAACAAATTCCATGCCGACAATGGTCTGATCTTTGCGGTCGTCTTTGCATAAATCGCAAATGGTTTTGGCTTTGGGGTCATCCACCAAGGACTTGCCGATGACGCCCGTCAATACGCCGTTTGTTTCGGTGATGGTGACTTCGCCCTTGGGTTTTTTGGTTTCATCGTCAATTGTGTGCCAGGTGCCCGCAGGGGTCATCTGGGCGAAGGCTTGCATGCTTAAAAAGCAAACGCCAGTTATAAAAAATTTTTTCATGTCAAGACTCCTTCAGGTTGGGTTCGGTTGGTCAAGGGATTAGGAAAATACGTCGGCCGTGTCCATCAAGACGTCACTGCCAGCGCGTGCGGTTTGCATCAATGATGCGGTTTCAGGGAACAACTTGGCGAAATAAAAGCGTGCGGTTTGCACCTTGGATTTGTAATACGGATCCTTCTGGCCTTGGGCAATTTTTTGCAACGCCACTTGCGCCATGCGGGCCCAAAAGTAACCGAAGACCAAATGTCCTGCTACCCGCAGATAGTCCACGGCAGCAGCGCCCACTTCATCGGCATTGCTCATGGCTTTCATGCCAATTTCGCCGGTGAAAGCGGTCATTTGGCTGCCCAATTTGGTCAAGGGCTGAATGAACGGCGCCATGTCCTCGTTATCGCTTTCAGCAGCGGCCAACTCGGCAATCAGTTTGCCAAACTTTTTCAAACTGGCACCTTGGTTACCCAGCACTTTGCGGCCCAACAAATCCAAACTTTGGATGGTGTTGGTGCCTTCATAAATCATGTTGATGCGCGCATCCCGCACATACTGCTCCATGCCCCATTCGCGAATGAAACCATGGCCGCCCAAGACTTGCAAACAAGAAGAGGTGGCAATCCAAGCGTTGTCGGTGATGAACGCTTTCACAATCGGTGTCAGCAAGGCCACCATTTCTGCCGCTTCTTTGCGCACTAGTTCATCAGGATGGTTCAACTCTTGATCAAGCAAGAGCGCGCAATACAAGCTGAGCGCCCGACCGCCTTCGGCATACGCTTTGGCGGTCAGCAGCATTTTGCGCACATCGGGATGCACCAAGATGCTGTCAGCCGCCTTGTCTGGATTTTTCACGCCCGACAAGCTTCTGGATTGGATCCGCTCTTTGGCATAGGCCAGCGCATTTTGAAAAGCCACTTCGGTCAAACCCAAGGATTGCATCCCCACGCCAATGCGGGCGGCGTTCATCATCACAAACATGGCTGACAAACCTTTGTTGGGCTGACCCACCATAGTGCCCACAGCGTCTTCCAAAATCATCTGGCAAGTGGCGTTGCCGTGAATGCCCATCTTGTGTTCCAGGCCGCCGCAGTGAATGCCGTTGCGCGCACCCAAGCTGCCATCGGGGTTCACCATGAATTTGGGCACCACAAACAAGCTGATGCCTTTGCTGCCTGATGGCGCATCAGGCAACCGTGCCAACACCAAATGGATGATGTTGGCGGCCATGTCGTGCTCACCCGCACTGATGAAAATTTTGGCACCGCTGATTTTGTAACTGCCATCGGCTTGTGGCTCCGCCTTGGTACGCAGCAAGCCCAAGTCGGTGCCGCAGTGCGCCTCTGTCAGGCACATGGTGCCGGTCCATTCACCGTTGGTGATTTTGGGCAAATACATTTGCTTTTGCGCTTCAGAGCCATGCGCATGCAAGCATTCATAAGCGCCATGGGTCAAGCCCGGGTACATGGTCCAAGCTTGATTGGCACTGTTGAGCATTTCATAAAAACACTGATTCACCACCAAGGGCAGACCTTGACCGCCGTAGGTCGGGTCGCAACTCAATGCGGTCCAACCGCCGGCCACGAATTGTTCGTAGGCCTGCTTGAATCCATCGGGGGTGGTCACCTCATGTGTGCTTGGGTTCAGTTTGCAACCTTGCAGGTCGCCAACGGCATTCAAGGGCAACAACACTTCGGCGGCGAATTTGCCGCCTTCTTCCAATACAGCGGCAATGGTGTCGGCGTCCATGTCAGCATGGGCTGGCAGGGCTTTCAATGTATCGGGAACATGCAATACCTCATTCATGATGAACTGCATGTCGCGCAAGGGTGGTGTGTAAATGGCCATGTTGGACTTTCTATCGAATGGACGCGCCATGGCGCAGGAGCAACTGCTCAAACCCCTGCTTGGCTCGTTGAAGGCTTTTGGATGATTTCAAAAAACGGGCTTCGTAATGCAAGGCCAAAATCAGGCCATGTATTTCAAAGCACATCTGGGTGGCGTCTGTTTCTTTTTCCAAGTGCTGCTCGTCTCTGGACTGGACCACGGCGCGATGCACGGCGGCCAACCAGGTTTTGACGGAACTGGCCAAGGCATCACGCACCGGGCCTGGTCGATCGTCAAATTCAGCAGCGCCACTGATGTACAAACAACCTGAATCGATCTCGGCGATGGTGCGTTGCATCCAATTTTGAAACAAACTGCGCAGCCTGGGTAAGCCACGCGGGTGTTGCAATGCCGGTTCGAACACCTCGATTTCAAAGCGGTGGTGGTATTCGCGGATCACCGAAATTTGCAGTTCTTCTCGCGAACCAAAATGGGCAAACACGCCCGACTTGCTCATTTGCATGACTTCGGCCAAGGCGCCAATACTCAACCCTTCCAGGCCAATTTGCGTGGCCAAGCCCAAAGCCGCATCCACAATGGCCGCTTTGGTTTGTTGGCCTTTGTGCATACCGCGTTGACGCGCTGGAAGACCTTCGGCATCTGAAATTGGATGGATGTTGGAGCTCACGGGATTCCCGAAAAAAAAGAACGACCGTGCTATTTTGCACTATTTTGGCTTATCTACACTTCAGGCATGACTTCCACCCGCATTTTGGCGATTCGCCATGGAGAAACCCTTTGGAATGTGCAAACTCGTATTCAGGGACACATCGACATTGATTTGAATGATCAAGGTTTATGGCAAGCACAACAATTGGCCAAGGCCTTGGCCGCCGAGGATATCGACGCGGTCTACGCCAGCGATCTGTCCCGCGCCTTCAATACCGCGCAAGCCATCGCATCCACCAGACAACTGCCCGTGACCCGATTGCCCGGTCTGCGTGAACGACACTTGGGCCATTTCCAAGGGCAAACCTGGGCGGAAATTGAGCACCAATACCCCGAAGAAGCCAAGCTTTGGCGCAAGCGTGCGCCGGATTGGACGCCACACGGCGGCGGTGAAAGCCTGGTCATGTTGCAAGAGCGCATTGCTGCCTTGGCGCATCACATTGCGGCGCAGCATATCGGGCAACACATCGTCTGGGTCACCCATGGTGGCGTACTGGACATCTTGTACCGCTTGGCTACGGGTCAATCGCTGCAATCACCGCGAACCTGGGGCTTGCGCAATACGGCGATCAATCGTTTGCTGTGGACGCCAGAAGGCTTGCAGTTGGTCGGATGGGCCGATGAACGGCACCTTGACAACAAAGAAGCACGCGATGAAAACAATGCTTAAAGCTCAAGTGCCTTCCGCGTCAAACAAGCCCAAACCACTGGCCGGTGGTGCCACACCCAAATGCCGGTAGGCCGCCAAGGTGGCCACGCGACCGCGTGGGGTGCGCTGCAAAAAACCTTGTTGAATCAAAAACGGTTCAATCACATCCTCAATGGTGTCACGCTCTTCGCCAATGCTGGCGGCGATATTGTCCAAGCCGACGGGTCCTCCATCAAAGCGGTGAATCACCGCTTCCAGCAGTTTGCGGTCCATCAGGTCAAAGCCTTGCGGATCGACATCAAGCATGGCCAAAGCCGCATCGGCCACAGCTTTGCTGATCAGGCCTTTGGCTTTGACTTCGGCGTAGTCCCGCACCCGGCGCAATAAACGATTGGCAATCCGCGGCGTGCCACGTGAGCGGCGGGCAATTTCAAACGCACCTTCTTCATCCAATTGCGCCTTGAGCAAACCGCCACTGCGCATGACGATGCTTAACAACTCTTGGGGCGCGTAAAACTCCAAGCGTGCAACGATGCCAAAACGATCCCGCAAAGGATTGGTGAGCATGCCCGCGCGGGTGGTCGCCCCCACCAACGTGAATGGCTGTAAATCGAGTTTGATGCTGCGTGCCGCTGGGCCTTCCCCAATCATGATGTCGATTTGGTAGTCCTCCAAGGCGGGGTACAAGATCTCCTCCACGACGGGGGACAAGCGGTGGATTTCATCGATGAACAAGACATCGTTTCTTTCCAAATTGGTCAGCAATGCCGCCAAGTCTTTTGGTTTTTCCAATACCGGGCCACTGGTTTGACGCAAGTTCACGCCCAGTTCTTGGGCAATGATGTGGCTCAATGTGGTTTTGCCCAAACCCGGTGGGCCAAACAACAGCACATGATCGAGGGCTTCCTGGCGGTTGCGCGCCGCACCAATGAAAATTTCCAGTTGTTCACGTACCTTGGTTTGACCCACATACTCTTGCAAGCGTTTGGGACGCAACGCACGCTCGATGGCCTCTTCTTTGGGGTTGACTGGCGCGGCAGACACCACACGTGGTTGCGGGGTGAAGTCGTCGGTTTGGATGCTCATGTCGCCAAGGCTTTCAAGGCTTGTTTGATGCCTTCGCTCACACCGATGTCAGCGGGCAATTGCCGCAAGGCGGCCGAGGCCTCCTTATCAGAGTAGCCCAAGGCCATGAGGGCTTGCATGATGTCGTTTTGGTTGCTGTGCACTGCGCTTGAAGGGTTCGAGCCCAAATCGGTGCCCATCTTGCCCTTGAGTTCCAGCAACAACCGCTCTGCGGTTTTTTTACCAATCCCGGGGATCTTCACCAACCGCCCAGCTTCTTGCAATGAGATGGCTTGGGCCAATTCCGACACGCTCATACCGCTGAGTACGCCTAGCGCCATGCGCGGACCCACACCTGAAATTTTGATGAGCTGTCTGAATGCGATGCGCTCTTCGCTGCTGGCAAACCCATACAAAATTTGTGCGTCTTCGCGCACCACAAAATGCGTGAGCAAGCTAACGGGCGAGCCAACCGTTGGCAGGTTGTAGAAGGTGCTCATCGGCACGTCCACTTCATAACCCACGCCATGGCAATCCAAAAGCACTTGGGGAGGATTCTTTTCGCTGAGGATGCCGCTGAGTTTGCCAATCATGGTGTCGCAAGGGTTGTTCGCAGTGATTATCAGGCTTCATCAAGAAACGCTTTGGCGCGGTTGCCAGGCCTTGCGTTATGCTTTGCTTTCATTGATCAACCGCCTTCGAAAGTACTTGCATGCCCCTCGTCAGAATTGACCACGGAAACACCCATCCGGCCGGCTTTGGCAAAGCCGTGGGCGAGATTGTTTACCGCGCCATGATCGAAGTCATCAACGTGCCCGCTGACGACAAATTTCAGATCATCACCAGCCATGTCGGCAGCGAACTGAATGTGGCCCACAGTTACTTGGGCATTGAGTACAGCGCCAACATCGTCTTCATTCAAATCACCTTGAATGCGGGCCGCAGCATCGATCTGAAAAAGGCGTTTTACCGCCGTATCGCCGAAGACCTCTCCAAAGAACTCCACATGCGCCAACAAGATGTGTTCATCAGCTTGGTGGAAGTGGCCAAAGAAAACTGGTCGTTTGGCAACGGCGAAATGCAATACGGGCCCACCGTTTGATCCTGCGCCACACCTTTTCCCCTGTCAACAACACCCGCCTAGGGCACCTCTGCGGTGCCTTGGACGACCACCTGCGCACCATCGAGTTGGCCCTCGAAGTCAAGATCGCGCACAGCCACGAGAAATTCAAAATTGACGGCCATAAAGCCAAAGCGCAACAGGCTTTGGAGGTTTTACAAGCAATGTATGAACGTGCTGGCAAACCGATTCCCAAAGAACAAGTGCAATTGATGCTGGCCGGTGACGAACACATGGCGGTGCGTGATGATGGCAGCTTGAACTTGGTCACACGCCGCCATGATGTGCGGGCGCGCACCCCCACCCAAAGCGTTTATTTGGACAACATCGCGCAACACGACATCACGTTTGGGATTGGACCGGCGGGCACCGGGAAAACCTATTTGGCGGTTGCAAGTGCGGTGGATGCGCTTGAGCGCAGTGCGGTGCAACGCATCATCCTGACGCGCCCTGCGGTGGAAGCTGGCGAGAAGTTGGGCTTTTTGCCGGGAGATTTGGGGCAAAAAGTCGATCCCTATTTGCGCCCACTGTACGACGCGCTTTATGAACTCATGGGTTTTGACAAAGTGCAAAAAGCATTCGAGCGCAGCGCTTTGGAAATTGCACCGCTCGCCTTCATGCGCGGGCGCACCTTGAACAACGCCTTCATCATTTTGGATGAGGCGCAAAACACCACACCCGAGCAAATGAAAATGTTCCTCACGCGCATTGGTTTTGGGGCGAAAGCAGTCATCACAGGCGACGTGAGCCAGATTGATTTGCCCAAAGGCAGCCCGAGCGGTTTGGTCGATGCTGAACGGGTATTGCGCCGCGTCCCTGGCATTGCCATCACCCACTTCACCAGCAAAGACGTGGTGCGACATCCTCTGGTAGCGCGCATCGTCGACGCGTACGACAAGCAACGAAAAACGGTTTGACATGGCGCTGCCAGAGCTTCAGTTGTCACTGCAATTCACTGAGATTCCATATGCCGCAAGACACCGCGCTGCGCTGCCCAGGCATGCGGTGCGCCGTTACCTGCGCCACGCCTTGGCGCGTGATGCTGAAATCACGGTGCGCATCGTCGGGGACGAAGAAGGCCGGGCTTTGAACGCCAGCTACAGGAAGAAAGACCACGCCACCAATGTGCTGACCTTTGACTATGCCCAAGTGCCGTTGGTGATGGCTGATCTGGTGTTGTGTGCGCCAGTCATCGCTCGGGAAGCGAAAGAACAAGGCAAAACCTTGGCAGCGCATTACGCGCATTTGCTGGTGCATGGTTGCTTGCACGCCCAAGGCTGGGACCATGAAACATCTTTAAAAGATGCGCACGCCATGGAAGCGCGGGAAGTAGACATATTGGCAGGCTTGGGCTTTGCCAACCCCTACCGATGATCAGAATCGTCCAATAAGCGCACCCGCACCGTCTTGCCTTTGATGCGACCTTTGGACAAACGATCAACCGCCGTGGCGGCAATCGACCGGTCTACCGCCACATAGGTCGAGAACTCGTTCACATTGATCTTGCCAATTTGATCTGCACTGAAACCGGCTTCACCGGTCATGGCCCCCAGCACATCACCGGGGCGAATTTTTTCTTTGCGCCCACCGACAATTTGCAAAGTGCGCATCGGTGCTTTCAGCGCTTCGCCAGCTACAGGCGTTAATTCAGCCAAAGAAGCCCATGGTGATTCATGACCTTGCATCAACTCAATCCGACCTATTGCGCCCATTTCCTCCATGCTGGCCAGCGTGAGCGCCAACCCCTGGGCATCTGCGCGGCCAGTGCGGCCAATGCGGTGGATATGCAGTTCGGCGTCGGGGGTCACATCGACATTGATCACCGCATTGAGTTGACTGATATCCAACCCGCGCGCGGCCACATCGGTTGCCACCAACACCGAGCATGAACGATTGGCAAATTGCACCAGCACTTGATCGCGCTCGCGTTGCTCCAACTCGCCATACAAAGCCAAAGCGTCAAATCCTTGGGCTTGCAGCACGGCCAGCAATTCACGGCATTGCTGCTTGGTGTTGCAAAACGCCAGCGTGGATTCGGGACGGAAATGGTTCAGCAACAAAGACACGGCATGCAGACGCTCGTCTTCGCGCACTTCATAAAACACCTGCCGGATTTTGTCGGGCTGGTGCACAGTTTGTACTTTCACGGTTTGCGGCTCGCGCATGAATTGCGCTGCAATTTTGGCAATGCCTTCCGGGTAGGTCGCGGAAAACAACAGCGTTTGGCGCTTGGGCGGGCACTGCTGAATCAGTTGCTTCATGTCGTCGAAGAAACCCATGTCCAACATGCGGTCTGCTTCATCCAGCACCAAGGTTTTGACGGAATCCAAGCGCAGGTTGCCGCGTGTCAAGTGGTCGAGGATGCGTCCAGGCGTACCGACCACGACATGCGCCCCGTGTTGCAGACTTTGCTCTTGACCGCGCAATGCCACGCCGCCGCACAAGGTAACCACCTTGATGTTGGCCGTGGCTCTGGCAAGACGGCGAATTTCAGTGGTGACCTGGTCTGCTAATTCGCGCGTGGGGCACATCACCAGCGCTTGCACCGCATGAAAGTTGGCGGTGAGTTTTTCCACCAATGGCAAGCCAAACGCAGCGGTTTTGCCACTGCCTGTGCTGGCTTGCGCAATCAGGTCTTGGCCGGCCAGCGCCAGCGGCAAACTCGCCGCTTGAATGGCGGTCATCTCGGTGTAACCGAGTTGATCCAGGTTGCGGAGGGTTTCGGCAGAAAGAGAAAGTGATTTGAACGATGAGGACATCGGCTCATTATCAACGCAGGCTTTGAAACCTTGCGGCCAAATTATTTCAAATCCCGCACATCATCGAAATGTGCTTCCACGTCATTGGGCAAGAGTTGAATGGAGGCACGCAAACCAGGCACCGCGCTCATGAGGGCTTGTTCAACGCTGGTGCGCAATGCGGCCGCGCGGCCCAAGGACCAGCTCGAAGGCATGTGCATGTGCATGTCGACAAAACGACGCTGCGCAGCACGGCGTGACACCACATGGTCAAAACGAATGATGTGCACTTCACCACGCATGTGTTCGAAACCATCAAGTACTTCTCTGATTTGCGCCAAGACCTCGGGCTCGACCGCTTCATCCATCAAGCCTTGGGATGACCGCCAAATCAACGACACGCCTTCTTTCAAGATGTTCAAGGCCACGCCCATGGCCACCAAGGCATCCAGCCACAACCAGCCTGTGAAATACACCAAGGTCAAGCCAATCACCACACCACCCGATGTCCACACGTCGGTCACCAAATGCCGGGCATCGGCTTCCAACGCGATGGATCGGTGCACTTTTGCCGCGCCAAACATCACCCAAGCCAGAAAACCATTCAGCGCCGAACTGGCCACAGACAATGCCAAGCCCCAACCAAGCGACTCCACAGGCTGGGGATCAAAGATGCGGTGCGCTGACGCCCAAATGATGGCGGCAGCCGCGCCAATGATGAGGACGCCTTCAAATCCAGAAGAAAAGTATTCGGCTTTGTGGTGCCCGTAAGGATGTTCCTCATCGGCCGGCTGTTGCGCCACCGTGACCATCACCAATGCAAAAATGGCGCTGGCCAAATTCACAAACGACTCCATGGCGTCGGAGAGCAAACCCACAGAATCTGTGATGTACCAAGCCGATGTTTTCATCACGATGGTGATGATGGCGACCACAACGGATGCCCAAAGCAAGGTCTTGGGAGAGATTTTGGTCAACAGGCTCATGGCGCAATGATCGCTGATGCGGATGAGGCTGTCGAGCGGCTCACGTTAAGTGGACACGTGCAAATTTTCGCTTGCCCACTTGCACCACATAAGTACCCAACGCCAGCTTCAAGCCTTTGTCGCTGACCACGCTGCCCGCGATACGCACCCCACCACCCTCGATCAAACGGCTGGCTTCGCTGGTTGAGGGGGCCAAACCAGCGCCCTTTAATAACGCGGCAATGCCCAGCGGTGCGCCACCGATATGCACATCGGGAATCACATCGGGAATACCGCCTTTGCTGCGATTGACAAAATCTTGCTCTGCCGCTTCAGCCATGACTGCGTTGTGAAAACGGGCGGTGATTTCTTTGGCGAGCATCACTTTGGCGTCGCGCGGATTGCGCCCACCAGCCACTTCGGCTTTCAAAGCCTCTATCGATTCCATGCTTTGAAAACTCAGCAAGGTGAACCAACGCCACATCAGGATGTCGCTGATCGACATGACCTTGGCAAACATGGTGTTGGCTTCTTCGGTAATGGCAATGTAGTTGTTTTTGCTTTTGGACATTTTGTCCACGCCGTCCAAACCTTCAAGCAAGGGCATGGTCAAGATGCATTGGGGTTCTTGGCCATATTCCTGCTGTAAGTGGCGACCCATGAGCAAATTGAATTTTTGATCGGTACCACCCAATTCCAAGTCACTTTTCAAGGCCACGCTGTCATAGCCTTGCATCAGCGGGTACAAAAACTCATGCACGCTGATGGACTGGCCGCCATGGAAACGCTTTTGGAAATCGTCACGCTCCATCATCCGCGCCACGGTGTAGCGCGAGGCGAGTTGGATCATGCCGCTGGCCCC
>Ga0164295_10003056_pt1 | contig 13547 bp, 11 predicted proteins | sample GEODES006metaG_FD_111798 | JGI IMG/M metagenome (GOLD analysis project Ga0164295, IMG submission 111798) | Oligotrophic lake water microbial communities from Sparkling Lake, Wisconsin, USA - GEODES006 metaG | ecosystem: Environmental > Aquatic > Freshwater > Lake | place: USA: Sparkling Lake...
CAACGCGTGGCCGCTCGCCTGAAGAGAGATCATGGCTTCGAAAAAGGCGACCGGTTGTGCCTTCTAACGCTTGGCTGCCCAGAATATGTCATCGCTTACATGGCCATCGTTTCTTTAGGTGGCGTAGCAGTCCCGGTGAACCTTGGCCTCACCGCCGAAGGGCTTGTCGCTCAGATAAACAAAGTCAGTGCCAAAGGAATCGTCGTGTCACCCGAAATATGGAACGACAAGCTCGAATCAGTACGCGGCAATTTACACAGCGTTGAGTGTGCATTCATGGTCGGCGAAGTTGCCAAGCCAGGAACGCTGGGCTTTGCTGAACTCAATCGCGAGGGTCAGGAATCGCTTTCGCAGACCCGCATCGATGAGTGGGACCTGTGTGCAATCTCCTTCACCTCAGGGACTACAGGCGTGCCCAAGGGCACTATGGCCATGCATATCAACGCCCTGGGCTGCGCGCAAAACATTGTCCACGCGGCCAAAGGACTGAGCGTCGACGATATCAACATTTGCATGCCGCCCTTGTACCACAACACCGCTGTATACACAGACTTCATGCCGGCGCTGCTGACGGGCGGTAAGTGCGTGATCATGCGTGCCTTTGAGCCACTGGAAGCCCTCAAGCTGATCGAATCCGAACGCGCCACTTGGGCCGTGGCTGCACCGATCATGCTTTGGATGATGATGAATCATCCCGACTTCGGCAAGCATGACAGCTCATCGCTGAAGAAAATTCTCTTTGGTGGACATGCGGCTTCAGAAACATACATCAATCAACTTCAACAGTGCTTTTCTCCGGTGGCCATGGTCAACGGTGGAAGCGTATCGGAAAGCACTGCGCTGGGTTTTGCGCTGCCTACCGAGGACGCGATCCGAAAGATTACAAGCTGCGGGCTGGCTACACCCAATACCGACATTGCCATCTTCGACGATCATGGAAACGAACTCACAGAGCCCAACCAAATCGGCGAGGTGGCCTACCGCGGACAACAGACTAACGCAGGCTATTGGGACGAGCCGGGCAAAACCTCGGAGGTCTTTCGCAAGGACGGTTTCGTGCTCAGCGGCGACTGGGCCAAGATCGACGAGGAAGGCTACCTCTGGCTGCTGGACCGCAAGAAAGACATGGTGGTGCGCGGCGGCCAGAACATTTACTGCATTGAGGTCGAAAACAAACTGTATCTGAACACCGCCATACTCCGAGCCGCAGTGGTCGGTGTGCCTGATCACCTGTTCTCGGAGCGGCTGAAGGCTGTGCTGGTGCTCAAGCCTGGACACAGCATCAGCGCAAAGCAGGTAAGAGCGCATTGCGCAGCTCATCTTGCCCCATATGAAGTGCCCGAATACATTGTCTTCACCCAAGCTCTGCCCACCAATGCCGCAGGCAAGACCCTCAAGCCACCACTGATGGACCATTGGGGTGAAGCCGACTCCAGCGCATTGGCTAGATTGGCGGCGTTCTGCGCCAGCATGCCTGAGGCCTTGCTGGACAAGCCGCAACTTAAATGGGATGGCATCGCACTGACTCCACGCGAAGCACTCATGGCAGTGCAATCTAACAACCCACTGGGACAACGCGTCGCCGAACAGGTCACCCTCAACGGCATCGTTGGGATGACGAAACCGAATGAGGCTCGCTTCAGGTAACGGACTCGCATGAAGGGCGCAACACATCGATGCCGTGGCGCCTTTTATCGCTGTTTCTAAGATTCATGCGTTGAAGCTTTTCGTGCCGAAATGAGTCTGATCTTTTCGCTTGGCGTGGTCCTTTTCATTGAGAAGTCTGAGCATGGGATCTTGTGCCGGGCATGCGCATTGACCTGGCCGTCCTCACAAATCACCCTGGTTTTTTCTGCGGCGTAAAAGGACAACCGACATGGGGTGACCCCATCACCTGGACCGGTATCGCGTAGAAATAAGCATGGTGATTTCAAAAGTAGCAAGTCACAATTTTTTGCTACTTCTTTTTGCATGAAGCAGGGGCTATAGGACAAACTTCATGGCCAAAAACCCAAAAAATTTTCAAGGTCATCCATGTGGTCACAAGGCGTTTTAGATTTGACAAATTTGGCGCATTGGATGCGCTAACATGAGGTGTGTAAGCCGTTAAAGATATCCTTCAAGGATGGCTTTGCAATTTCCTAAAGGAGCCACTCATGCTTGTTCGCCTCTTGTATGTCAGCCAACCAACCGGTCCAATCACAACGACTGTCACCACGTTAATTCTGGAAAAATCATGTGCGTACAACAAAAAAGAAAATATCACTGGTGTTTTATGTCAAGGCTCTGATTTGTGGATACAAGTCTTGGAAGGCGAGAGATCTCAAGTCAATTTACTTTACTCTCGAATCATGGCTGATCGAAGTCACAGAAATATTGAACTGCTGTCAATGGAAGAAATTACGCACAGACAGTTTGGTCAATGGTCTATGGCGCTTGTCTATTTGTCTAAAAATGATCCCATGGTTCAGATGGCGCATCCTGAATTTGACCCCTACTCAGCTTCAGCCAAGGATGCCATTTCTCTTTTAGATGAACTCCTTAAAACAGGCACTCCAATTGCTTCCAATGCTTCATAATTCACTGCAGGTGCGCTGCCGCCTGCTGGGCCACGGAGGCCGCAGGCAAATGTTTTACCCACTTTGACGTAACCCATCAGGCCGAGTTTCGCCAGAGGATACTTACTGTAAAAATTTATTGTTTTGCCACATCGGGCGAACCACTTCACTGTGATCGCGCAAGGACATGCCTGAGAGCGATGTGGCGCCAATGGCCAAACCGATGGTTTGAGGGCAGGTGAGACCTTGTATTCTTTTGAGGACCACGGACAGCATGCCTTCGGCAGGATCGCCCAAAGGGTGGTTCAAATCATCGTTGGCTGCGCATTGGGGTGCCATGCCGTCTGAATATCCGCCCTCACCTTTGGCATTGACGCCCTCAATCTCCATGCCAGCGTAGGTCAAACCACAATTATCTTGAGGGTAGAAACCATAAGGCTTGCCACATGTGGTGGTGCCGATCAATTCAAGTTGCACATTCACTCCACGCAGGCCATTGATGAAAGACTCGCTGGCCGAACAGGTGCTGCCTGTGACCAGCACATAGATTTTGGCCAAGTCCAGCGAGGGATAAACCTGATTGCCCAAACCAAGACTCGAGAATTTCATGGCGTAGTTTTCCGCGCTGCGTTTGTCTGAAAATCGGGCTATTTCAAAGGTTTGACCTTGCGCGCGTGCGCTGCCAGCCACCGAAAAAGCCAATGCATTGGCAATGCTCAGATAGCCGCCACTGTTGTAACGCAAGTCGACCACCAGATCGTTTACGCCCTCTTGCTTGAAGGTCGTCATGGCTTGCACCAGGATGTTTTCTGCACTTGGAACATGGCTATTGAACAGCAAATACCCCAACTTGCCGCCAGTGGTCGTCAGCACCTTGTATTCGACTTGCTGCAAGCTGACTACAGAGGCCAGCAAGGTTTTAGACCAGGTCACACCGGCGCGCGAGAAAACAAAAGTATGGGAGGCAACGCGCGTTGGACTCAAGCCTTCAGCAAACAAGGCCGATGCCTGCGCACTCGAATCCACAGCCAATGCGCCGTCAATGCTGATGATTTGATCTCCGCGTCGAACACCACTGCTCATGGCCGGGCTCCCGGGGTAGACATAAGACACAGTGACCACCCGCGCGCCCGAGTCGCTGCTGGACTTGACCATCACCCCGTAACCCCAATCCGTGCTGCCCACAAAACCATTCCAGGAAGCGGTATCGATCAAAAAACTGAACTTGTCGACCGCCGTGCCCGTGACTGTTTTAAGCGGGGTCACAGAGTCATAAAAATAGTTGGCAACAGACCGAACCACATTCATGCTGCCGTCGGTGGTGACGTTGTAACGCACATCGTCCGCATCGAGCTGGGGTATATCGCGGTACCAAAGGTAACGCTCGTTCATATAGGCTGTGACCCACCTCTTCTCATCCGCCACCGTACCGATCGTGGTCTTCGCCGTCGCATCCGCGATGTAGGGATTTTCTTTGGCGCAGATCTGGGCCAATTGTGAGGACGTCGGCGCCACAGGCCCCGGTTCAGTGGGTGAACCACCCCCCCCGCCACCCCCGCCACCCCCGCCACCCCCGCAGGCTGTTAACAAGGCCAGCAAAGATGCTGAGACGACAGGCAGGTAAAGTGGCATGGGGTTGGACTTTCATGGCGGCGCGTTTAAATTCGGATCCTACAGTCTAAATTGAATCCAAAAGCATCATACTCCTACAAATCCAGTACCAATCTAGCACTTTTTGACCGAGAGCAGCACGGCATAAAGCAATCATTTTTTGCCTGCTCATCAGGCGTTAAATAGAGGTCGCGGTGGTCAACTTCTCCACGCTTGACGCCGGTCAAGCAGGTGCCACACACCCCTCCTTCACAAGCAAAAGGAATGTCCACACCTTCAAACATCAAGGTGTGTAAAACGGATTGTCCAGCGGGAATCTCAAACACCTGTCCGGTGCTGGCGATCTCGACTTCAAAAGATGTATCTGTCTCGGCGCTCATGCTGCAGCTTTCAAGGTCGCCGCCTCTTGGGCCAGCAAACGATCGATCACCCGGCGCGATTGCACACCGCCTGCGTCAATGTTGAGCATCAACAGTGCGCGCTCGGGATGGGCTGTCAGGTTCTTTTGCTGTTGTTCCAACATGCCGAGGTCTTCTGAAAAAATGCCGCCTTGGCCTTGTCGGATTTGATCGGTCAAGGCTGCATCCTGGGGCTTGAACTGGCGCACCATGCCCCAAAAATAATGGATGCTGGTTTCGGTCTCTGGCGTGATGAAGTCCACCACCACGCTGTAGGCTTTGTGCTCGGGTGCAGCCTCATAGCCGCCCTTGCCTGCCAAGGCCACGCCCACTTCAATCAGTACATGGCTGGGCGGCGTGAAGCGGCAGATCTGCCAGCGGTCCACCAACTGGTCATCGGGCAGATCGTTGGCCCGCAAAGCCATTTGCCAAAACGGTGGGGCCTTGATGTTTTCCATGAAACGACGGGTCACCACCTTGTCGCCATCCACCGTGGTGTGACTGGGGGTTTCGTCAATTTCGGTTTGGCCAATGCTGGTGGCGTGCACATAGGTTTCGTGCGTCAAGTCCATCAGGTTATCGATCATCAGCCGGTAATCGCAGGCGATGTGGTACAACCCGCCGCCGTAGGTCCAGTTCGGATTTTCAAACCATTCAAACACGGGCATGGCCGCTTCATCGGCCAGTTCGGCGTTGCCCGGCCAGACCCAAATAAAACCGTAACGCTCGACCACTGCAAAACGCTTGATCGGCGGAAAGCCGCGCACCCGCTGACCTGGCATGGCCACGGTCTTTCCGTCGCAACCCATCTCCAGGCCGTGGTAACCGCAGACCAATTTGCCGTCGCACACTTTGCCCAAAGACAAAGGGGCGCCGCGGTGCGGGCAGAAATCTTCGACGGCTGCGACTTTGTTTTCAAGGCCGCGAAAGAAAGCAATGCTTTCACCACAAACCTTGCGTGCCAAAGGCTTGACCGCCAATTCGTGAGACTGACAGGCCACGTACCAGGTGTTTTTCAGAAACATACACATCCTTTCAAAGATTCAAGGCGTGATCTCGCGAGACGCCCAATAAACGGTCGAGTAATTCAGCTTGCCCCTTTAGCTTTTGTGCAGGCCCGCTGTGTGCCACCCGGCCTTGGTCCAGGACCACAGCATGGTGACTGATTGCCAAAATCGCTTGCGGATGCTGCTCCACGATGATGGCCGACAAGCCTTCATCGCGGGTGATGCGTGCAATCGCTTTGAGCAATTCCTCGACAATGATAGGAGCCAGACCTTCGAGCGGCTCGTCGAGCAACAACAGCCGCGGGTTCAGCACAAGGGCCCGGCCCACAGCCAGCATTTGCTGCTCGCCGCCTGACAACTGCGTGCCCAGATTGGTCTTGCGTTCGGCCAGCCTGGGAAACAAGCCGTACACGCGCTCAGGCGTCCACGCGCGTGCCGCATGACTTGACCGAACAGGTCGCTCGACCGCTGTGAGGTTTTCATGCACGGTGAGCGATTTGAAAATATTGCGTTCCTGCGGTACCCAGCCAATGCCTGCGGCTGCACGTTCGTGCGAGGGCAAGGTGTGCAAAGGCAGACCCGCCAAAATAATCTTTCCACCATGCTGACGGGTCGCCCCCGCGAGTGTGTTGATCAAGGTGGTTTTGCCTGTGCCATTGCGCCCCAAAAGGGCCAGGGTTTCGCCCTCGGCCAAAGAAAAGCTCACATCGTTGAGGACCACAGCCTCGCCATAACCTGCACTCAGAAGTTGGACTTGCAAAAGATCAGCCATGCGTTAACTCCTCGCTGTGGCCGAGGTAAACCGACTTCACCTGCGGGTCATTGGCAATCTCTTGCGGCGTGCCTTCGGTCAGCACCGCACCGTTGACCAGCACGGTGATGCGGGTCGCAAAATCAAAAACCAGGTCCATATCGTGCTCAATGAGCATGACCGATACATCGGCAGGCAAGGCCGCCACGGTATGCAGCAGCTCTTCGCGCTCGCCTGCAGGGACGCCCGCAACAGGCTCGTCCAACAACAACACGCGCGGCTCACACGCCAACGCAATGGCCATCTCTAACAGGCGACGTTTACCGTAGGCCAGGACCTCGGTGCGTTGGTTCATGACCTCGGTCAGTCGAAAAAGGGACAGCAATTGTTCGCAGCGCTCGACCACTTTTCGGTTTGCGCCCAAGGGCTGCCACCAACGGCCGCCCAGTCCTTGTTGTTGAGAGACCACCATGGCCAAGGTTTCCAATGGCGTCATGCTGGCAAACAACTGGTTGATCTGAAAGGTGCGCACCAAGCCTCTTTGGACGCGTTGGTCTGGGGCCATTCGGGTGATGTCCATGCCTTCCAATGTGATGCGGCCTTCGGTCGGTTCGAGCACCCCGGTCATTAAATTGATCAAGGTGGTTTTGCCTGCGCCGTTGGGGCCAATCAAGGCGTGTCTTGCCCCTTGTGCAATGGACAAATTGACGTCTTGCGTGGCCGTGATGCCGCCGAATTTTTTAACCAAGCCTTCGGTTTTAAGAACAATGGGCACGCTGCTCATGCCGACTCCCCATGGGCTTTTGGCTTGCCAAACCATGACCAGGGCTTGCGCAAACGGTCACGGCCAACCAAGACCAAGACCACCAAAAACAAACCGATCCAGAAAGTCCAGTACTGCGGTGTGATGCCCGAAATCACATCGTGCAAAAGCTTGAACACCACCGCACCCAATACGCCGCCATACAACCAACCCACGCCACCGATCACCAGCATCAGCATCACATCGGCTGAGCGATCAAGCGCAAAAACATCCAGCGATGCAAAGCCCGAGGTTTGTGCCAGCAATGCGCCTGCAGCGCCGGCGACACCCGCCGCCACGGTGTACACGACGGCCAAACGCAGTTGCACGTTTATGCCAATCGCCATGGCGCGCAAGGGGTTGTCTCGCAAGGCTTTGAGCGTTGCGCCCAAAGGGGAATGCACCCATCGCCTGGCCAATACAAACAGCCCCAACAGCACGGACAAGGAATACCAGGCTGAAGTCTGCCCCATCAGGTCAAACTCAAACCGGCCCAGCACTGGACCCATCACCACGCCTTGCAGACCGTCTGAGCCACCGGTCAACCAGTCGAGCTTATTAGCCAACTCCAACAAGATCAAGGCCATGCCCAAGGTGACCATCAGGCGCGTCAAATCCGAGCCACGCAAAATAGTCAGCGAGCACACTGCGCCCAACACAGTGGCCCCTGCCATGCCGACGAGCAAACCCGCCAGCGGGTCGGGCATGACCAGTTTGGCAAACAAGGCAGCGGTATAAGCACCGAAACCGAAAAAGGCCGCGTGTCCGAGCGAGACCACACCGGCATACCCGAGTATCAAATCCAGTGACAAAGCAAACAAGGCCACGATGGCGATCTCATTCACGATCAAGGCATGCCCTGGAAAGACCCAAGGCGCCGCAAAAGCCAGCAGCCAAAGCAAGGGCTCCCAAACTTTGAATCGCGAAGGAGCCAGCAAACTGTCTTGCACAGCCTTCATGATTTGCCCCCTTTGCGCACAAAAAGGCCTTGCGGGCGCCACAACAAAATCACCAGCATGAGTGAGTACACAATGAATGCCCCGAGTTTGGGAACGTAATATTTACCCGCCACATCGGCCACGCCCAGCAGCAAAGCAGCGAGCAATGGACCGGTGATCGACGAAGTTCCGCCTACCGCCACCACAATCAAAAAGTAGACCATGAACTTGAGCGGAAACGTCGGGTCCAGGCCCAGCACTTCGGCCCCCAAAGCGCCCCCCAAGCCCGCCAGCCCCGAGCCCACCGCGAAAGTGGCGGCAAACACCAGATTCACATTGATGCCCAAACCGGCAGCCACCCTTGCGTCGTCCACACTGGCACGCAGACGGCTGCCAAAGCGGGTTTTGGCCAAAATATACTGCAAACCTACAGTGAGTGCGGCGCACACCGCAATGATGAACAAGCGGTAATGGCCCATGCCCAATTCGAAGGGCCCACCGGTCCACAACTCGGTGCGGCCTCGCAGCCCATCGGGCAACTGCATGATCTGTTGCTGCGAGCCCATGAAGTAATCGGTTGCGGCCACCGACATGAAGGCCAAACCAATCGAAAACAAAACCTGGTCCAAATGAGGCTTCTTGTACATCGGCCGGTACAGGGTGCGCTCCAAGACCGCGCCGAGCAAACCAGCGCCAGCAAATGCGATAGGCAGGCACAGCAAGAAAGGCACGCCATAACGTTGCATGAGCACCACCGTGAGGTAGCCGCCCAGCATGGCGAAGGCGCCGTGCGCCAGGTTGATGAAATTCATCAAACCCATCGTCACAGACAGGCCCACCGCCAAGATGAACAGCAGCATGCCGTAGGCGATACCATCAAAAAGAAGAGTCAACATGTGATTCGGTTTGGGTTCTCAGGGACTGAACAGGTTTGACCAACCATGCAGGTGCCAGCCTGCTGGCGTTGCAGTTTATCCCTGTGGGAGCCAGCCTGCTGGCAATTCGGTTTATCCCTGTGGGAGCCAGCCTGCTGGCGATGCGGTTTATCCCTGTAGGAGCCAGCCTGCTGGCGATGCGGTTGCTGACACTTACAGGGTTATCGCTTGCAGGCAAGCTCCTACATGTGGGGCATCGCTTGCAGGCAAGCTCCTTCAAGTGGGGCATCGCTTGCAGGCAAGCTCCTACATGTGGGCATCGCTTGCAGGCAAGCTCCTACATGTGGAGCATCGCTTGCAGGCAAGCTCCTACATGTGGAGCATCGCTTGCAGGCAAGCTCCTGCATGTGGGACATCGCTTGCAGGTGAGTTCCTGCACAAAGGTGTCTGGGTTACCTGGCTTTACCTGGGTCTTTGACGTCTTTGATGGTCGAAAACTCTTGGTTGTACAACTGACCGTTGACCTTCTCCACTTTGCGGATGTAGATGTTGTGCACCACGTCGCGGGTTTGCGCGTCGATGAACATCGGGCCGCGGGGGCTTTCAAACACCTGACCCTTCATCGCGTCAAGCAAGGCCTGACCGCCAGCGCCTTTGGAGGCTTTGGCCGCTTCGTAGATCACACGCATGCCGTCATAACCGCCAACGGCCATGAAGTTAGGGCGCAAACCGTTGTTGGCTTTTTCAAAAGCGGCCACAAACTTCTTGTTCAAAGCCGAGTTGTGTGAAGCCGAATAGTGGTGCGAGGTCACCACACCGTTAGCCACCTCACCCATGCTGTTCAAAATATCGTCGTCGGTGATGTCGCCGGTGCCGATCAGCTTGATCCCGGCTTTGTCCATGCCGCGCTCTGAAAATTGCTTCATCAAAGCCGCACCGGCACCCGAGGGCACGAACACATAAACCGCGTCCGGCTTGAGATCGCGTACTTTTTGCAAGAACGGTGCAAAGTCAGGGTTGCGCATGGGCACGCGCAGGCTGTCCAGAACTTGGCCACCGTTGAAGGTCAAACGGTCTTTGAAATACTTTTCCGCATCCATACCCGGGCCGTAATCGGACACCAGCGTCACGACTTTCTTGATGCCATTATTGGGTGCCCAATCGGCAATGGCCACCGCCGCTTGCGGCAAGGTGAAGCTGGTTCGGACAATGAAGGGCGAGGCTTCGGTGATGCTTGAGGTGGCCGCCGCCATGACCACCAAGGGCGTTTTGGACTGGGTGGCAATCGGCGCTGTGGCCAGCGCCAGCGGCGTCAAACCAAAGCCGGCCAACACGCTGACCTTTTCATTGACCACCAACTCTTGTGCAATGCGTTTGGTCACATCGGGCGCGCTGGTGTCGTCCTTGACGATCAGTTCGACTTTTTTGCCCGCAACCGTGTCACCGTTTTGCGCGATGTACAAGCGGACCGCGGCTTCAATTTGTTTGCCGGTGGAGGCAAAGGGCCCTGTCATGGGCAAGATCAGGCCGATCTTGAATTTGTCTTGCGCCATGGCTGTGCCGGCACTTGCCAACACCATGGCGCCGGCGAACGTGCGCAGAAAAAATCGTTTGTGCATGGTTAAAGTCTCCTGAAGGTAGGGTAAAAAATTGAAACGAGCCAGTCTTCAGGCTCGCTTGCGAATGAGTTGAACACCGGGCATGGCAAAGTCATTCGGGCTGCGCATGGCTTGGCGCAAATTAGTCTGCGCCAATCTGGAATGCTCCAGCATCAGCGACTCGGCACGTGCGCCCTCACGCTGCGCAACGGCGATCAAGACTTGCCTATGCTGGTGCTGTGCCACGATCAGCATGTCGCGGGCCTGTGGTGTGTTCGACTGAACCCCCACAAAACCCGAAGGCGAAGCAAATGGTTGACTGATCAAGCGTTCCAACTCGCGCACCAGCACGGGGCTGCCAGACAGCTCGGCCAGCAAGGTGTGAAACTTTTGATTCAACACCACGTAAGCAGAAAAGCTTTCATCCGTCAAAGCGGGTTCAGACAACACGCGGTCGATCTCATCGAGACACAATTGGGCCTGATGCAACAGGGCAGGCGCTGCACCGCGTTCGGCGGCCAAACGGGCGGCAAGACCTTCCACCGTACCGCGTAATTCGATAGCGTCTGACACCTCCGCTTCGGAAAAAGTGCGCACCGCAAAACCGCCAAGGGGCAAAGCATCCAGCAAGCCCTCTTGTTCGAGACGAATCAAGGCTGCACGAATGGGGGTTCTGGACACGCCCAGTAACTCCACCAGGGTCAGTTCGGCAATGCGTTCGCCAGCAGGCAGCGCGCCGGACAGGATCAACTCGCGCAATTTCAATTGCGCTTTAACCGTCTGCGAGCCACTTTCCTCAAATTCCATCATGCGCTGCATTGTATACAGCAGCGTACCAAAATCGTCATAAATTCATCTATATCAAGGTTTTCAAATGGATTTGATGATCGCCTGTATCCAATAACAAGCTCCCAACGCTTCAGGGTTTACCGTCACAATCAAAGAATGCACAACGAAACCGCACCAGAACCCATTGGCATCGCCGAAGCTTTTTGGTTTTGGCTGAAGATTGGCTTCATCAGCTTTGGTGGGCCTGCAGGCCAAATTGCCCTGATGCACCAAGAACTGGTCGAGCGCAAACGCTGGATTTCAGAGCGACGTTACTTGCATGCGCTGAATTACTGCATGGTCTTGCCCGGACCCGAAGCGCAACAGTTGGCCACCTACATCGGCTGGCTGATGCACCGCACTTGGGGCGGTGTGATGGCGGGCGTGTTGTTTGTATTGCCCTCCTTGTTGATTCTGATCGGTCTGTCCTGGATTTACATTGCCTTCGGGCAGGTGGACTGGATTGCAGGGCTTTTTTATGGCATCAAACCGGCCGTGACCGCCATCGTGCTGCAAGCGGCCCACCGCATGGGGATGCGCTCACTCAAGCATCCATCCCTTTGGGCCATTGCAGCAACTTCTTTTGTGGCCATGGCATTCTTCAATGTGCCTTTTCCGGCCATCGTGATCGCGGCGGCCAGCTGTGGATGGCTCATCAGCCGCATTCGGCCAGATGTATTTCAGGCGGCACAGGGTCATGGCAACGCGACCCTCACATCCCGACCTGCGCTGATCGATGACGACACACCAAGGCAAGCACACACCCATTATTCTACCCGGAGCTTAGCGGGGGTGATTGTGACGGGCTGCATTTTGTGGGCGCTGCCCATGGGCGCCTTGGTGCTGATCTGGGGCTGGGATCACACGCTGGCGCAAATGGGCTGGTTTTTCACCAAAGCCGCCTTGCTGACTTTTGGTGGCGCTTATGCGGTGCTTCCTTACGTGTACCAAGGTGCAGTAGAACAATTTGCCTGGGTGACTGCAACGCAAATGATGGACGGTTTGGCGCTCGGTGAAACCACCCCCGGGCCCTTGATCATGATCGTAGCATTTGTGGCTTACCTGGGCGGGCATACAGGCGCCTTGCTGGGCACAGACCACTTGTTTGCCGCAGGTGCCCTGGCCGCCTGTGTGGCCACCTGGTTCACCTTTTTACCGTCCTTTATTTTCATTCTGGCAGGCGGGCCTTTGGTCGAGTCCACGCATGGCAAGTTGCAACTGACCGGCCCCTTGACGGCCATTACGGCCGCTGTGGTCGGTGTTGTGTTGAATTTGACTTTGTTTTTAAGTTACCACGTTTTCTGGCCTCAGGGTTTCACAGCGCAAACCCTTCTGAGCGGAATCGACGGTTTCAGCATCGCCATCGCCACGGCCGCTGCTCTGGCCCTTTTGCGCTACCAACGCAGTGTGATGCAAGTGATTGTGGTGAGTGCCTTGCTGGGTTGGCTACTGAAGCTGTTGAGTGCCTGAGACAAGCCCACAAGGTCAAGGGGACTAAACTGGGTGCATGGTGTATAAAAACTGGCTTTCTACTTTGTTGTGTATGACGTCAACTTGGGCGCTTGCCTTGGACGCTACAGAGGCGCCTGTGAAATGGGCCTTCAAACTCACGCCCACGTTTTACGCCACCGCGCAGTCGCACAATGCCCTGGACATCAACCTGCGGGGGAACAACGGTCCGCATGCGGTGTGGATCGGCCAATACCAAAGAGGCATTGCCTTTGAACAAACCCGGGTGGGTTATGAGTTCACCGCCCATTACGATTGGGGGCAAATGGTGCCCTCGGTTCAGGCCGCAACAGGTGGTTTTACGGGTGGCTCACTGACAGTTCAAGTCGGTCAACCTGTCTATGTCATGGCGGGTTTCGGGCGCACCAATTTGCGGGACTACTACAACCTGAACTTCGACCCGAATGACATGGTGACTTTCGGGTTGGGCGCGAAACTGGCGCAGGACCACCAGCTGTCTGTTTTCACGGTCAAAGACAACCGACTGGGTACAGGGCAAGTCATCACACACGGTGTGTGGCGCTGGCAGGCCAACGAGGCAGAACGTTGGACCGTCGATTTGGCTTACAAAGAGGGAAGCAGCAGCCCCGGCGAGCCCCGCGTCAGTGGCCGCAGCGCCTCTGTGACTTATGACTACCGCCAAACCTTTTTGCGTCTGGCCTGCGATGAAAA
>Ga0164295_10003058_pt1 | contig 13539 bp, 8 predicted proteins | sample GEODES006metaG_FD_111798 | JGI IMG/M metagenome (GOLD analysis project Ga0164295, IMG submission 111798) | Oligotrophic lake water microbial communities from Sparkling Lake, Wisconsin, USA - GEODES006 metaG | ecosystem: Environmental > Aquatic > Freshwater > Lake | place: USA: Sparkling Lake...
CGTTGAAGTTAAACGCAATTGAATCGCACACTCTGTACGTGGAAGAATTATGTTCAAAAAATGCCTGTATTCCTTGCTGTATTGATTGCCAGCTGGAATTAACACGATATTTTTCATTGCTGGCTTGATCCCACCCATCTAGACTCCAGTGCACTTCGTCTCGGTGATTCAGTATACCAGCTAACTCAGTCCACCATTGTGATGTTTTATAGCTGCCGTTTGTTATAATCACAAGTTCTATGCTTGGGTTTGTTTGTTTGAGCCATCGACAAATTTCTAAAAATTCTCGACAGTATATGGGATCACCGTCGTTGCCGCAAAAGGTAATTTTGCGTATTTGTTTGACAGTATCGGCGCCCAGTTGTTTTCTAAAAAACACCAGGGATAGTTGTCGATTAAGTAAACTTTCAGGAACTTCGGCACGTGGACACCTAGGACACCTTAGAGTGCAGATGCTCGATAATTCAATGTGCCAGTGGTCCCACTTGATCATGCTAGGTCTACATCAGTATTATAACTTGTGAAGCCGTTTTCTTTGACCACACGTAAAATATTTTCAACTCGTCCAGCAAGTTCGTCTCGGTGACTCACAAGCCAAATAGATTTGTGTCGTTCGCGACTCATTTTCTTCAGCAATGCCAAACTGTTCTCAACTCCAGATGCATCCATGCCTGAATCTACCAACTCATCAATAAACAGCACATTAATAGGATAATATAAACTTTCCCACACATCACGGAATGCCCATGACATACTCAATATTAGTCGATTGCGCTCACCACGTGATAGGTTATCAAAATCTAAATCACGCCCCAGTTCACTGATTTCAACTGACAAGTCGTTTTGAAATATCACCTGGTGTGGTAATCCAATGCGATCCAAATAATGTGTGAGCCTGTTGTTGAGATAACTTAAATTTTGTTCAATGATTTTCTTGCGAATAAAACTATCTTTGTTGGTCAGTAACTTTAACAAGAAATCTTGATGCTCTTGTATGCGTGTTAGGTCATTTAATGCATCGTAACTGACCACTTGCAACGCTTGTCCTTGCATGTCTACGATTTGTTCACTATAGTGATCAGTCTCAACTTCTCGAGTTGCAAGATCTCTACGTAAGGTTTCTAGACTATTGCGATGATTCAATGCATCTTCTAAACTGTCATAAAACACAGTGGGCGCAATTCCCAACGCACCCAACTCGACTAGTACTGCGTCGTGTTCAGATCTTTGTGTGTCGTTAGACAAAAGTTGTAATGCAGTTTCTTGTAGAGTTTTTTGCCGTTCGTCTTTTACTGCATCAAGACTATCATCGTGAATTTCAGTTCCGCATGCAAAACACTTGTGATCAGCCATTTGCTCTAGATCTTTTTTCAACTGCTCGAGTGTTTTGTTTAGCTTGCCATTATCGGCAGCAATTTGCCGAATCCACTTGTTAGCATCATCAATTGATTTTTTCTTGGCATGGAATGCTTCTAGATTTCGGTGTGACTGTATTTCAGAATCAATATCAATGTGCTCTAGACTACTGATAGCTGACTTTAACTGATCACAATCATCACTTTGCTTTTTAAGCCACATAGTTTGTCGCTTGCGCAAACTTTCAATTTGTTCCTCAATGCGTTTGTTGGCCTCTTGTACTGCTCGTATACGCATTTCTTCTTGTGCAATGCTATCTTTGGTAAGCCTGTTGATCTCTTTGATTCGATCAGCACGTTCACTAAGCAAGGTGATTCCCAACAACTGCTCAATAATCACACGTTGGTCATTTGATTTAAGGCTCAAAAATGGTTCAGTATACGTGTTCAACGCCAGTACGTGTCTGAACATGTCGTGTGTCATGCCCAAGGTTCGCTCAATCGCATCTTGTGTTTCTCGACTGTCACCTTGTGCATCATCAGTGGCTGTTTGCTCTTCACTGTTGACATAAAATTTAAGCACATTGGGTTTACGGCCACGTTCTACACGAAACTCTCGTCCGTTAACAGCAAACTCTAGACTTACCAACATGTTTTTGCCGTTGGTTTTGTTTATGAGATTGTCTTTTTTAATATTGGTCAAGGCTTGACCGTATAAGGCATAACTTAACGCATTGATAATTGTGGTCTTGCCAGTACCATTGCGTGATCCGTCGCCACCAAGATCAAGATTTTCTCCTAGTACCAAGGTTAAGTCTCGACGATCAAAATTGATGGCTTGTGTGGCATTACCCACACTCATGAAGTTTTTAACAGTTAAGTCTCGGATATGTATCATGCAGGTTTATTTGGTATTGATTCTTGATAATGCTTGTACAGCATAGACTCTACGGTAGCAAGTTCGCGATCCGATCGCCACGGTAAATTTAAATATGGCATAATGAATTGTTTGATAAAATCATAATGTATCAACGGGATAGGTTGTGTGAGTCCTACGTCTAACTCGCTAAATTTGCTGTGATGTCTAAAATCATGCATTCCTTTGAACGGCATGTGCCAACTCCAGTTAATATCACTTGCAACATTATCTTCCAGATACAAACTGTCCCATGTTAGCATAAATTGATATTTGACTTGATGTTGGTTAATCAACAGTTTAGCATAGTCAATAAACAATTGCGACCTTAATTGGTGTTGAGACATCGAGATGTATGTTCTATGATAGTCTTGTACTTTGGCAACTTTTGATCCACTTGACAACCAAAAATCATGATTGTTTAATTTTACAACATTGTCATGGTACACCGGATCACTTGATATATCTTCGTGCCATGCTTGGTTGGATTCATCTAGCACTAGATCCAATCGGTTGGGCACAGTCCATTGTAGTAACACTGCATCTGATGATGAGATATATTGTTTCAGCACATTAACCAGGTACTCATTACCGGCACCGTACCTAGACAAGTCACGGACTGTGAGATTGCAAGTCATCATTTCAATGATCCTGGGCCACTTGAAGTAGTTAGGATACCAGTTGGGTACCGCAACACTATCGCCAAATCCGTCTGCCAACGTCAACAAGTTCACTTTATTAACTCTCGTATTTGATCAGTGTTGGTAAAAAAATCAGCAAAGTCGTTGTGAGGAACCTCAACACCGAACCGTATCCAAATATAATAATACACAACAGCTTGAGTCCATATGTCTGTGATATAAGACAAGTTCTCGGACTTGTGTGTTAGCACTTCAGATGCAACTCGATCAGCAATTCTTACTGGATCAAAGTATCTGGAGTTTGACTTGCGCCAATCAAACCATAAGTCGTGGCAATGATCTATTTTTGCAACAGAATTTACTATACTATAAAACTCGTCATAGTCGTCGTATAGCTCTTCTATATACAATGCGTTATCCTCATCTGATTTCCATGCACGTCTAAGATCGTGATCGCGTAAAAATAAAAAATATTTTTCACGCTGTGCCCAAGGGTCTTTTGTGTCCCAGTTATCAACTGGCAGTTGCTGTTCGATACTGCTACCCATGGCTTTTTCAATCATGGTGCGAGCAACTATTGGCCAACTACGATCAGAATAACATATCTTGACCAGGGTTGAATTAGGGAAAGTAAGTTTAAACTTCTCTGAGTTGTTGTCAATCCCGTTGTCAATCAACACACAATAGTTTTTGTTGTTGATAAATTCAATCCCGCCGGGCCAGCAATCGTGCAAATATTTAGGAACTACTAAATCAAGATTGTGACTATTTCCATTATTAGAAAACAATAAATGATTTTTTGGCCTAACAAACCCCTTGCCGTGTAATGTTAATACAGCATTAATAAAGTGTCCAAACCCGCCAGACGGATACCACACACAGTAAATCATAAACTCTGATATATTTGTAACAGTAGTTTTGGATCGTACATTTTGCTATCAATCTTGGTGATTTGATCAGTTACAATTTGATCAACAGATTCAAACGTGACTTCACCTGGCGCTAGATCTTCTTCCAAGGAACTGCGTTTGTTAGGCATCAAAGCCATTTCACGAAGCTTGTATTGTTGTATAAATGTTTCTTTAATGAAGTTGGCTTCTTCGTAACTGATCTCAATGTCTAACTGTACCCGTACATTCATGTTGGGTTTGAGTAATTCACTACCACGATCAATCATGGTACTCAGATCCCATACATTGTACATGGGTTGTGCAGGCCAAGCATGAAATTCAGGTTCTTGGCCCCACTCTAAAATCATAACGCCACGATCACTATCTCCAGCATCTGCGTAATTGTGCGGGAAACAGTTGCCAATATAGGTAATATTCTTTTTGGTTTGACGTTTATGAAAGTGGCCGGTAAACACATGTTCAAAATTGTTGAAGTCTTCTCTGCGAACCTCGCCATGGTCTGGCATCTCTACCATGGCATTCATCAAATAGCCGGGCAGTTCAAAGTGCCCAAACATGTATTTGCCTTTTAGCTTGGGTATACGCTTGTGATCATCTCCACAAAGCCAAGGAGCAATGACTACATCACCGTCACTGAACCAGTCGTTACATATTTGCACGTTTGGTAAGTGTTTTGCCCACTCTACACTTTGTATATCACGTTTGTCACGATAATACAAATCATGATTACCAGGAATAAAGTAAACACGTTCAAAGTTGGCATTCATATGCTCTAGAGCTCGAAGGCTGTAATTCAGCGTGACAATGTTGATGTTGGCACGAGTATTGTGCCAATCACCTAAGAATAAACAAGTCTCGCACCCCTCTTCTAGAGCCTTGGCAGTGGCCCATTTAACAAAATTCAAACAGTCATCGTTGTGCAATTGACTGTTTGATTTGAGACCAAAATGGATGTCAGTAAAAACTGCGGCTTTTTTAAATAGATTGCTCATCTGTTGATTGTACAGCATCATCTAGGCTAGACACAACCGGTCCGGACAATGCAGCCATGTTTTTTCCAGCATTCTGGCGAGTCCAGCTTGGGTTCAATCCGTTCATTTCTAAAATGTCGTCACGGATGTTTTGATTCTTCTTCTCGATGTTCAAGATACGAGTAAAGCTATTAGTGATAGCGGCAGTATAATACGCAAAAGGGTTCTGCGATTTTGATTCATCGAACTGGAGTCCGATTTGACTGAGTTGTAGCAAGGCTTGTCCTCGCATTTCTTCGTTGTAGGTGTATCCACGCCAGTTGCTCCTTGTAGCATATCTCTCACATAATTTCATAAACATCATGGCCAGCTTGCGAGTCATCTGTCCATGGTCACGACTGTATTCTCCAGTTTGCAAGTCACCTTTCCAGTGGCTTTTGCCTACAAGGTACGGTACCTTGTGATCTGTAACACGATAGTGCCAAAACGGAGGAAAGTTTACTCGAACATGAACCGGATCTAGCATAGGCTCATCCACAAGCCCTGCTAAAGGATCTTCTTCTTCCACTGGTTCGTCAAACACAAGAATTTCTTGTATCTTTTTCTTTTTGACTGCTGTTTTAGGAACTTTTTTTGGTGCCATGGGGATATGTTCCCATGTCATGATCCTGAACACTAAGTCTGTATTGGGAATTTTCTTTTCATTGACTTCGACACCTGACTCTTTAGTTTGCCTTGCCGCACGATTGCGCCGTGCTTCGGCAATAGTTTTTTGATTGATCTTGCTGACATTGGGTAAAATAATATCGTATTGGTGATCGGTAACAGGATCTAGGTAGCTACAATATGCATTTTTACTAAGGTGAATCTCTTTTAAGATATCTCGATTGTTGAGATAGTTGACTTTTGCTGGTGGTTTTGGTAGTAATGACATTTGATGCCGTGTCTCCTAAGTTGTACTTATTGTAGCACAAACGCAACAGTTGTCAACCTTTTTCTTAATATATGCCGTTTATTTTCTAGGTAAATATTGCAAAGGTATACAACACATGGGTGACAATTTTTTCAGTAGCTTTAGCTATAGCTATGGCACATACGATTCCAGCACTGGCTTTAATTCGATAGGCGGCTCGGGTTATGCTGGACAAAATGTCACATTCCAAGGCACCACTGTGTCGGGGTTTGATGGATTTACATCTAACCCATTTATTACCAGCTCAACAACATCAGGATTTACTCAAGATCAATCCATTGTGGGCACAGCAAACTATCAAATTGGTGTTGACTATACCAACAATGCTGTCAGCGGATTTGCCAACCCCAACACCGGGGGCGCTCAGTCGCTGACCTTGGATAACACGTATTATAACATTCAGGCTGGATCAGATGCATACTTGACCACGCAGTTCAACACCCTGGGCGCTATTGCTGAGATTCAAACATTGACTGCCACAGTGATTGCCAACACACAAGGGGTGGATGACACATATATTATTTCAGACATAGTTGACAACACCATATTGACTCGTGCCGACGACGGACAGTCACTCAATGTGCCGCTATCGGTCAATCAATTCAACGTACAAATCAAAACAGCAGAGTCAACCACAGTTGCTGACAGCACTAGTTCAGGGTTGTCAACGACCACACAACAACTAGATCTAGCACTGGAGACTGAATTTTCATTCCTTGTGGGTTCTTTTCCTAACTTGGCCACTGCCGCTGGACGTAGCCTAGCAATTCAAAATGCAAACCAGGCAGGTAATCTTCTAGAAGCTGATGGAAACGGATTTACACTAACCACTCAAGAGCGTAGAGAATTAGAAAAGGTTGTTGATTTTGGGCTGAATGTTGCAATTACCACAAGAGATACCCTAAATCAAGCACAGAATGTGATTGATAGTGTGCGAAATATATCAATTAGTGATTCGGGCTCGTTGACATTTACAGAAGCCAAGAGAGCATTGATCAACGATTTTTATGATCAACTTACTGTAGAACAAAAATCTATAATAAACAACTCTGGAATAGGCACAACATTTAATAATCTCATAGGTGATGTTAACAATTCTGGTGGTCTTGGAATTATAGGAATATCAAACCTAGGGTTGGTACCTTACAATGTGGCCGATAATACCTTGGAGCTAGGCACCACACAACGTATTACTGATGCCTTGGTTGCACAATACATCAGTCAAAATGGCAGCATAACCGAAGAACAAATTCGAGCCATTGAAAATTTGGTACTGACACAAAACGCAATCAACACGCAAGATCTTGTGGCGGGCAACATTGGTGTAGCAGAGACAGAAATAAACATTAACTTAATCAGGAAGGTCAGCACTGATGCAGTAACAGATACGACCTTGCCCGATGCAAATCAAGGCGACACTGCAATTCAAACTGTGGAAGTTACAGCCAACACCAGTGCGTCGAGGGCTATTAGAGACTCTCTAGGGATACCCAATCAAGGTCCTATTCTTGAAAAGTTGATTGACAAGGCCATTAATCTAGCATTGAATCAAATACCTGGATATTCTCAAATCAACAGTGCAATTGGCACAGTAAACAAAATTGTAAGTATTGGAGACATTGTAACCAATGTCGAGTTATCGCCAGCAGAAACAGCTTTAGCTTTAGCAAGACTGTTTGTGCCACAGATAAATCTTGTAGTACAAGGTTATAATCTTGTTACTGGCGGAGGAGCTGGAGGCGGAGGCGGTGGCGGAGTTGAAGCTCTTGAACCCATCCCTGTAAATACCACAGTTGATATACAAGCCGGGGGAGGTGGCGAAGATGAAATACCCCCAGGTGATATTGATTTTGGCCCAGTTGCAGGTAGTACTGAAGCTGATCCATTGGCTGATATCATAACCACAAGAACTGCAGAAACTGATACGGCAGCGTTCCAAGATGCTAATTTAACATCAATAAAACCTGTAGGCACATTTGTTGCTGTGTACAATGTGGAAACTGGCACATATGATGTGTATGATCTTGATACCAATGAAGTAGTTGCATCAGGGTTTACCCAAGAACAAGCAACTGAATATGCCAATGCATTAAATGTTGGTGATGATTTTGAAGCACTAATGGTACAAACCAGAGCAGATGCAGAAGCAAGACTCAACGAAACTCCAGCCGATGTAACTTCGGCACAAGATCCCAGCTTATATCCAAATGGCTTGCCATACGACGATGACGGCAACTTGATGCCTGGCTGGACACTAGATGAAAACAACAACCCTGTTTTTATTGGCGGCGACTTTGTGGAGCCCGCAACAGCACAATCAGCAGCCAATAGTTTTTCATTAGCGTCTCAAATACAAACTCTAAAGAATAATGCTAATGCACAAGCTACTCGAGAAGCCCAACGAGGTCAGGCAGCGCAAGGCGACTGGCGAGTAAAACTGCGCTTGGCCGAAGGTGCAGATTACTTGTACCGCGACCCAAAAATTAACGAAACTGGTCTACTGTGGCCGCTGTACATTACCAATGGTGTAGTGTTTCCATACACTCCGGCTATCAACACAGTTTACGCTGCCAACTACAGCAGTTATGATTTAACACATTCAAATTATCGAGGATATTTTTATCAAAACAGTTATGTTGATGAAATTAATATTACTGCTACGTTTACAGCACAAGACACTAGTGAAGCCAATTATTTGTTGGCAGTAATACACTTTTTCCGATCAGCTACAAAAATGTTTTATGGGCAAGACGCCAATCGAGGACAGCCACCGCCCTTGGTGTTCTTACAAGGACTTGGGGAATTTCAATTCAACTTGCATCCGTGCGTGATACGTAGTTTTAACTACAACTTGCCATCTGACGTTGATTATATTCGAGCCAGGGTAGCCAACATCAATGGAACTGATTTACTATCTCGACGAGATCGTGCTTCAACCCCGTCTGGAACTAGTTGGCTCAGCAACATTCGTCTTGGTGCAGCTGGGCTCAATCTTGGCGGTTTAACACCGCCGCCAGCGCCGCCTACTCTAGGAACTACTAGCCCCACGTATGTTCCAACTAAATTAGATGCAACCATAACATTATTGCCGATTCAAACTCGTAATCAGGTCAGCAAACAATTCAGTCTTAAACAATACGCAAATGGCGACTTACTCAAAGGAGGATTCTGGTAATGTCTAATTATACTAGCACCAGTCCTTATTTTACTACTCAATACACTCAATTTTATCTTGACGTAATGACCAACCGGTCAATCCCAAGAGAGAGCGATGATGTGTATTTTAAACTAAATCAAACATATCAGTATAGACCTGACTTGTTGGCCTTTGACCTTTATCAACAACCTGGACTTTGGTGGGTATTTTATCAACGCAACCCTAATACATTAACAGCACCGCCCTGGGATTTTGAAGCTGGGATTCAGATCTATTTGCCTAAAATCAGTACGTTGCGCACCGCCCTAGGGTTTTAATAGATGGCAACCATTCAAAGTCTAGAAGCAGAACGTCAACGGTTGCTGAGTCGTCGAGATGTATTGGCAGCGCGATATCAATCCGGCAACGAATCAGTCTTGCCAGACATTCAAGAAATTAATGAACAGCTAAGAGCAGTTGTGTTAGCAATAGAAGAATTGCAAAGTGCCGGCCCCGTGGTTAGTACTGGACAAACTGTTGGACTGGCGCAATCAGCTCGTGACGACGGTGCTAATACGCAGAACCCACAAGGATCTCCCGAAGATGCAGATGGTACTGGAACAACAACCCCAACCAACGCCCAACAATTTGAACCAAACTTAACTGTTGGCACAGATGGCCGCATACGAACTGGTAGCCAAACACAGTCAATCCCCCCACCAACTGCCGCCAATCCAATTCTAGCGTTACTAAACAACAATGGACTGTTTAGCAATGAGATGGAATCTCAAAACGACGTATTCACTGCCGCAAACACAATTGGGGTTGCAACTGCCAGCGATGACGGAACCACAGAAGGTATTCTAAATGCTGGTGCAATTCCTGGCGCTACTACAAATGCCACTCCCAGTGGTAGTAACTCTATTGTTACACTTGCTAACAATACTGCCCGTCCAATCATACCACAACCCAATCTGCTAGATAGCTTGGCAAATTACACTTACACTGTCAGTATCTATCTCATGAGTCCTGAAGATTATCAACGATTACTGACTTCGGGCAAAAAGTTTATACCTGGCTACCAACTCTTGATGCAAAGTGCAGGTGCTCCTCAGCAGTCAGGGATTCAAGCTCAAAGTTTTGGTGATGAAGAGCCCGGTGGAGTTAGTATAACACAAGGAAGAAATCAATTCTTTCCTTTGGACTATTACCTTGACGATCTAGAAGTCAAAAGTATAATTGCAGGTAAAGGTACAGGCGGTGCGCATAATGTTGCTGAGTTGAAGTTCAGAATTATTGAGCCAAACGGAATAACACTATTAAACAATCTGTATAATGCCACTGACCAATACATCAATCGTGGTGGCGGTGCTAGTAAAACCACTGCCAGTGGCAACTATTCTGCACAAAACTATCTTATGGTAATAAGATTTTATGGATATGATTCACAAGGTAATGCTGTAATTACATCATCAACTGTTGATCCCGACGGCCGTAGTGACAGCCGTGCAATAATAGAAAAGTTTATACCATTTCAATTCACAGCAATTAAATTTCGTATAGCTAACAAACTTACTGAATATCAATGTGAGGCAGTATGTCCGCAAAACGTAATTGGTACAGGTCAAGGACGCGGCGTAATTCCTTATAATATTGAAATTACCGGAACAACTTTGCAAAACTTGTTTAATGGAAACATTGTTTTTAGTAAGCCAGGCGCAAGCACTGCACCAAACAAGGCTACGGCAGCACCCAACCCAACACTCAATAGCGGATTGACTCAGGCACTTAATTTGTTTCAATCAGAACAAGTCACTAGTGGCACATACGACATTGCGGATCGATACAAGGTGGTTATTAGTCATCCTGAAATTGCAACTGCTAGTATAGTCCCCCCAGGGCCAACTAACAGATTAAATACTCCATTGGTCAGTGCTACAACTGCGGCGCAGGCCAAGGATGGCAATAAACAAAGTGTACAGAACAACGCCAAAACATTTAGTGCCACTGCTGGCATGAGCATAGTACAATTCCTAGAAATGGCAGTGCGAAGTAGCGATTATATTTTCAAACAACAGACAAAAATAAAAACAATAGATCAATTTGGTAAAGAAGTAGATATTCCAACTGGAACAGCTGGACAAGCGTTTGCTTGGTATCGGATTGGAGTTGAATCAAAACCTATTGGAACAAGGCAAGACCCTAAGAGAAATGATTTTGCTTATGAAATTACCTATGAAATTGCGCCTTATGGAGTCAACGACATCAAGAGTGAATATTTCCCCAAGGGCAAGTTTCGCGGTGCGCAGAAAAAATACAATTATTGGTTTACTGGTGAAAATACTTCTGTAATAAACTTTGAACAAGACTTTAATTATTTGTATTACGTTACAGTCAACAGCAGACAAAACCCCAAGTCTACAAGTGACTATCGGCAGACTGAATACTACCATGAACAAGAGAAACGGGTATTTTCGCCAAGTAGCGGAGCCAGTGCCCAAGGCACAGACGGTCCTGAAATTGAACCTAGTGCCAATGCCGCTGACTATCTTTACAGTCCGGGCGACCAAGGCAGAATAAAACTTACCATTGTGGGTGATCCTTCGTGGATACAACAAGGCGAAATATGGAAAGGTGTGCGTAGTACCAAAGCCGCCGACCTAAATCAAACTGATGTCTATTTTGATGCTTTTTTAAAAGATGGTACCATAAACTTTGATGCACGAGAAGCATTGTTTGAACTCACGTTCAACAAACCAGCTGATTACAATTTACAAACTGGAGTAATGCAGGTTACTGGTGCAAATGTTACTACACAAACATACATTTACAAAGCTACCACTGTGATGAGCAATTTTAAACAGGGCAAATTCACACAAGACCTTGAAGGCGTGTTATTGATATTTCCTGATGCATCAACAGCCAAAGCAGCCGTTGCCACCCCAGCCGCCGAAACTACACGCTTAGAAAAATTAAATGCGGCCGCGGCACAGAGTGGATTAAAAACTGGAACCCCAATTGCTACCACATCTGTTACAGGCACACAGCCTACTAGCTCACTTGCCAAAGGAACACAACAACTATTAACCCCAGTGACAACAGCCAGCGCACCCACCTTGTCTCAATTACAAGCCAGTCCAGCATATATCACTGCACGTCGCAACGGTGCAACGCCAGCTGCTGCCTTGGAAATTGCCAGATCTGCGTTTGGATCGGGCACCAATAATTATGCAGGTACTGCATTGCCTGGCATTAGAACCAATGCCAACACTGGTATAGTAAAAGACGACAGCGCAGTAGGCCCATAAACAAAAGAGAGATGATAGATGGATAATATTCAACGCAGTAAAGGTCGTAGTACAAATTACAAGTTTGATCGTGGCGGTATGCCCACGGAATTTGGTCCGTTTATTGGAGTTGTTAAAAATAATATTGATGCGGCTCGCAGTGGTAGGTTACAAGTTTATATTGAACAGTTTGCAGGTAAAAACCCAAACGATAAAAATTTATGGCGTACTGTTATGTATGTTCCACCGTTTTATGGTGTAACTCCTAGAAACAATGCTACCACCAGCGCAGGCGCTGGCAACTACAAAGGCAATCAACAAAGTTATGGCATGTGGTTTACACCCCCTGATATTGGAGTCAAAGTCATCTGCTTTTTTGTAGAAGGTGACCCCAATCAAGGATATTATATTGGGTGTATCCCCGAGCCTGGCGTGTCGCACATGATTCCTGCTGTGGGCGCCACAAGCAAATATGTGGCCAAGAACGCACAGCAAACTGCTGAAATTTCTGCTGCCGGCGGCACACAGATGCCTGTGGTAGAAATCAACAACGAAAACTCTGCCACTTACGAAAACCCTAGATTTGTTTCACAACCAAAACCCATACATGATTATGTGTACGCAATCATGTATAATCAAGGCTTGTTGGGCGATAACATACGTGGTCCTATATCATCTAGTTCACAGCGTGAAAGCCCTAGTTCGGTATTTGGTATGAGCACGCCAGGTCGACCAATTTATCAAGGTGGGTTAAGCGAAAAGGATATTAAAGAAAAACTAGATGCAGGAACAGTTAAATTATCTGACATCAAAGTAGAAGGACGCCGTGGCGGACATAGTATTGTCATGGATGATGGAGATTTAAGAGGCCGGGACGACCTCATACGTATTCGAACAGCCAAAGGGCATCAAATCACCATGAGTGATGAGGCTGATTGTTTTTACTTTGTCACTGCCAACGGCCAGACCTGGATTGAACTAGGTAGTGAAGGCACAGTGGATGTGTTTAGTACCAACAGCGTAAATGTGCGTAGCATGGGAGAAATTAATCTTCAAGCTGATAAAAATATCAATATCAATGCTGGTGAAAATCTAAATATACGAGCTAAAAATATACAAATTGAAAGCCAAGAAGCTACAAAAATTAGTAGTGCTAAGGATTTTACTTTGTACAGCAAAACCAAATTAGGCTTGTTGAGTGATGGCACACTTGCACTACAAAGCAACAGCGGGGGTTGGAAAACATCTGGTGGACTGAGCTTCAAAGCCAGTCGAATTGACCTCAACGGCGGCCCAGCACCTGACTCAGTAGACGCACCCAAACCCATACAGGCTTACAAACTAGATGA
>Ga0164295_10003059_pt1 | contig 13537 bp, 6 predicted proteins | sample GEODES006metaG_FD_111798 | JGI IMG/M metagenome (GOLD analysis project Ga0164295, IMG submission 111798) | Oligotrophic lake water microbial communities from Sparkling Lake, Wisconsin, USA - GEODES006 metaG | ecosystem: Environmental > Aquatic > Freshwater > Lake | place: USA: Sparkling Lake...
CCTGCTGAGCGGAGTGAGCCAGGCGAGCGTGTTTGACTCGTCTGGCCGGCTGGCGTCCGGTGCAGTCTGCTCTGAGTCCGGTGCAGAGAGGAGGGTCTCGAACTCTCGATGCATCGTAGAGCCAGCGAGAGAGGACACAGAGAGTCACGCGTGGCACGCGTGGCACGCGAGACCCGATACCCGCAGTATCTCGCGCAGACTCAGACGGTCAGAGAAATGTTACGTTTGAAACGAGCCGCGAATCGCGCGCTTACGAGGTCCCAGGGCGAGATCGAGAACCCTGCGTGTCGTAGTGTCTCGACCCCGTTTCGCGACGTTGTATTAAACCATTAATTATACCTGAAAGTTAAACGTGAATGTACAAAGCTACAAACTTGAGTACAAAGTTGTCGCCGCACGCGCACAGGCAGATCGCAGATACCAATACCGGTACTGTATCGCCGCGCACGCGCACAAGCAGATCGCAGTCACCTTTACCGGTACTGTATCCCAGGTGTCTTTTTACCGGTACATTACCGGTAAATAACTTAAGATTTTGTGCAGTCGCGTGAGCAAAAAGAGTTCGTTCATGGTGCAATTCCCTGCGCTCAAGCGTGCCGTCACCAAGCATGCGCTTCTTGCTGCCGCCTTGAGATCATCGGAGGCGCCAACCAGAGACACATCCTCATCAACGTCTGATAATGCCAAATTGTCACCACCTTCGAAGGCCTCGTTTAGGACCAGCCTTCAAGCGTTCAAAAGACTGAAGAGTGGTGCTGTCTCAGGTGCGTTCGGCCCCACTGCCGAGCATGCCGAGGATGAACGAGTTCATCAGACTGTAAATGTCAAGTGGGAACATTTCTCCGATGGCATGGCACCATCTGTGGATGATCCCAATCAGGCCTCGTGCGTTGAGCAGCAGCTACCTGGCATGTACGCATGCGCCGTAGGCACACGGCTGCCAGCAACCGGCCAGTCCCAATTCAGCATCCGCATCGTTGCGTCCGACGGCAACGGCCAGTCTGTTCTCGTCGGTATCGCCGAAGACACAGGCGCCTTCCTGCGCACCGGCGCTTGGGGAAGGTCCTTCGGGCTGGCGCCATCGAACGGAAAGCTTTTCGGGTTTCCAGACGCCCGCACGCACGACAAGAAGACGGCCGTTTTCCGAGGCGCGGCCCTCATGCGTGGAGACCTGCGTGGCGTCGCGGTCGGTGCGACCATTCACATGCGCGTCGACATGGACGAACGGAGGCTGCGGGTCAAGGTGGGCGACGGCGATGATTGGGTGCTCGCACGTGATGGCGACGGCAACCCGCTCGACCTCGAGCTGAGCGCCACGCAGGGCCCTCGCTCTCTTGGCTGGCGTCCCTTGGTGCGTTGCGCAAACGCGGGCGACAAGTTTGCATTGGGCGCGACGCTTACGCACACGGATGCGCCCCCCACTCAAGCAAAGCTAATGGATCGTGTACGCTCCAAAGCTGCGCTGGCTCAGGAAACGCCACGAGGGATCCAGATTCAAGTGCCGCCCGATGGCCAGGCTAGTGCCGCAGGTCAGACCGTGACGAGAGCCGAGCACGATGCACTACGCAACGAATTGAAGGCAGCCAAGGAGCAGGTGGCGGTGCTTCGGCGTATGTACTTGGCCGAAAAGGAGCTGAGGAAGAAAATGCAGGAGGCACGAGACGATGTCGAGAAGCGTTACGAACGCGAGAAGCGCATAGCCAAGCGTCTCAACAATCTTGACCCCGAACAAGAGGAGCGCTTTAGGCGCGTCAAGGAGATTGAGGCGGGGCTGCTCCGAGAGGCGATTTTACACAACGAGAAGTTGCGTGAAGCGGACATCGCCAACGTTGCCAATGCCGCGCTGGCTGCCGTCCAAGCCGGGCACGATCTTGCCTCGCAACGATCACTGTGGCAAGCCGCCGCGCGGCGTGCATCGCTTCCGCATGCGTCCACCTACATCGATGCATTCGCTTTGGATTATCGGGCCAGCTAGTGTAATCTAGACGGGTGTAGACAGGGACAGCACGGTAGCACATGCGTCTAGCCGGATAGCCTCCCGGGCGCTCCGAGTCCGAGCTCCGACGCCAGCCCGGACCGCGACCCGGTCAAACACGTTCCCCGATCGCAATCTTCACGTCGGGTTACGGGCATAGGTTACGGGTTGCGTGCGACCAGTGGTACCGGATTGCGGATACCGGATTCCCCTGTACTATGACAACGCGGTACTCCGTGGTCTCTGTGTTTGTATCCAACCGGTGCTTCGGCACTGTCACTGCCCGCTCAGAATACACACACACATTATACGTAAGAACGTAACCGCGTGTGTGAGAAAATAATGGTCGGGGAACAAGCACACGAGACACGACATATATTTACACACACTAACAACATCATGTGTTTCCTTCCTTTGTCGGTATACCTCCCGGGTCCGTGTGTGTCCGAACACATGTTCAGTCGCTACAAATTTGGTAAGTTTGGTTAAATGCGTGTGTCCGCAGCAGTTTCATTCATCGTGCTGAACAGGGTACGCACCCCTCTCCCTTCTCGGAGCCGTGATGATCGGTGGTTTGCGTTCTCGAGGCGCTGCACAGCAGGCCAACATGCTTGGCCTCGGCCGTCAGGCACCTCCGCCGCCGCCCGTCGCGCTGGCATCGCGCGACTCGGTCGCGGGCCGTCGCGAACGGTGCGGCCACCCACGGCTTGTCGCTGCCGCCTCTCAGTGGTGGAATGTGTGCACCACAAACGGCACGTGCCTGCTGACGCAGGACGCTTACGTGGCGCTCAACACGCTGCTGTATAAGGCGCTCGTGCCGGCGGTATGGGACACCGAACGCGCCATTGACTGCGCCCTGGAGGATTGGCAGCTGGATGGCATGGGCAATGCGAAAGCGATGAGTCGAGAGGCCTTCTTCACGTCGCTCATGGAGCTCGCGGAGGTGTGGAGCCGCGCGAGCGACGCCACACTGCCCGCGGAGGAAGCCATTATGCGCGATGCGGCGTGGCTCGAAAGCTTGCTCACAGTCGTGACCAAGTCGAGCGTGTCATCAACGCTTACTTTGCGCGATCCCTCCGAGGTTGAATGCATCATGCAGGTCGTCGCGCCACCGCAGACGCCGCTGACACCGACGAGATTGCCCATGAAGAAGAGCATGAGCAGGCGTGGGTCGATCGACAGCGGACTGAGCACAGCGGCGGCCGATGCCTCGGCACCGGACAGTGCCTCGTCTTCAGTGCCAACAGACGCAGCATCGGATATCGCGCTGGCAGCGGCGCCGCTGTTGTCGTCGGAGACGAGCGGTAGCCGCCCCTCCAGCACCACCCTCGTTGGTATCACGCCGCCCCACAATCTGCGCGCGAGCAGCGGCAGCAGTGGACAGCAGTCGCGAGGCCTACGGGCGGGAGCGCCACGGCCAGTCACACCGTTGGGAGGCATGCTGCTGCAGGATGTGCAGAAGGCCGTCGCGGTTGCGGCTTCCGTCGCCACTGCCGCGCCCTGTCCCGCCAACGGGGTGACTTCGGCTGCCCCATTTGTGGATCCGGAGCCTGCGCCTCCAAATTCGCCTATGCAGAGCCAAACTCGACGGCGGGGGGCGCAAGTTCATCCACGGGAAGCGCTCGATGAGGAGCCGCGGGAGACCGCGTCGTTGTGGGCGACCGCGGACGCCGCCGAGCCAGCCGCTGCTGGCTCTCTCCAGACAGTGCCCGAGGAGGCGGTAGCAGCGGCGGCGTCAGCGGCGGCGGCGGCCGCGGCGGCGGCACTGGTTCCGGGCCGTGCGGTGCTGAACTCGGCAAGGGGTCAGGGGCCAACAGGGATGCCTGCGGGCTCGAATAGCCCCCGCTCGCCCTCACGCTCGCGGAGCAGCTCGCCTGCACAGCATCGGCCGACTTGGTCTCGCTCACCGCTGCGCGGTGCGCCACCGATAACCCCGGGCTACGCGCCGCTCCTGACGCAGACACGCTCGACGTCATCGCTAGTGATGGGACGTTGCGGTGGCCGCGCCTACAGCGACGCGTCACTCCGGAAGGGCCAGGCCGGCCTGCTGCCACCGATCTCCTCAAGCTCATCGCTGCTCCCGCTGGCAGATGCGACCAGCGGTGTAGCTAGCGGCGTCGGTGGCGTCGGTGGCGTCGCCCCCATCGGTGGCGTCATTCCGGTCACCTTCAAGTCGTGTGCATCAACCCATCCGGCGCTACCCATGCTGCCGCCCATGCCCATCGCCCGGTCCAGCAGCCCCGTAGACGGCAGGAGTTCCGCCGACTTGTTTGCGACCGTTCCGTCGCCGCCGACCGGCGCCGCTGCGCTCATGGCCCCCGCGCCGGCGCGCGACCCGACGGATGCAAGCGCGGCTGCTTTTGCGCAACGAACGGCGGCGCTCACAAACGCGGCGCGTGACGCTGCAACTGCGCGCGCTGCGGCTGCGTCAGCGCGCGCCACTGGCGCCGTTGCAGCCGACAGCAGTGGCTCGACGTCGCCGTCTCGTCGGCTGCCTCCAGCGGCACACAAGCCGTTTCTGCAGCAAGCACTGCCGCCGGGTGGACGGTGGGAGCCTCTTTCGCCCGATAGGCAGTCGGCCAAGCGAGCAGTCTCGGCGGTGCGCGGCAACCGGACCCTCCCGCCGCCAGGACCGCCGCGAATCCTCCCGCCAGCCGCAAATCCTCCAATCGGCCGCGTGCCCCTGACCGGCGCACCGGCCGCCCAGCCGCAGCCAGCAATGAGCCAGGCACAAAAGACCGCGAGCCGTTACATCGGCGGCGGTGGCGGTGGCGGCGGTGGCCTATTGACCTCGTCGGCGAGCGTTCCACTTTACGCAGCACCGAGCTCGATCGAGATTACGTCGCGAGAGGCCGATCGTCGGGCGCGCCACTACCAGCGCACGCACCGCCCGACGGCGCGCATCGTCTCGGGGCTACTCGCCTCGATTGACACGTACAGCTCGAACGCCACCAACAGCTTTCGGCTCGCAGAGCTGCAACTGGGCAGCCTTGGCATTGGCGTGCCTCATCCGGAAGCGGCGCCGCCGCTAATCATCCCCAAGTCGAAGCTACAGCCAAACCCCTCTGAGTCGCCGAAGCGCACGTCGACGCCCGAGCATGGCTCGCGCCCCAAGGCTGGTACGCTCGAGGGCACCGTTGACCAGGAACTCGAGCCGCCGAGGCGGCCATCAAGTAGCGGCAATGCGTCGGTAAAGGAGCAGCCAGCTCGTCAACGGCGACGCAAATATTGGGACGATTAGATGTTTTTCTATACATCATGTGAAGCTTCTATACATCAGGAGATTTCCTGCTATGCCCTATACGAGAACATGCTAGACATCACTGGAAACAATGTATAGCGCCGCGATTGATCAAAAGTCGGTTACTCGCCCTTTGCGCTCCCAATCACCAAATCGCGTTGGTTCCTCGCCTTTGGGGCCTCCGATCTCATCGGCTGCGGCACGTTTATCCTCTGTTGGTATTGACTTGCTCTCGAGCGCTGCGCGCACCTCCTCCATCGTCACCTCCTCAAACGGCTTGGCAACTTGCGGCGGCTTCATGCGAGGCCTGTCTTTGGCCGGTGGAGCTGCGGCGGGTACCTCTGAGCATAACCGACGCACACTCATCGTGAGCCCGCATCGTGCACGAGGCATCAGTGCGACTTTGATGACAAGCATCCTGTTTTGCACACGCCTCACGAAACTTCTAGGACGTGCGACTTCACAGAAAGTGCACTCCTCGTTATGGGGTTCACGTACATGTAAGGTTTGCGAGTTCACGGCGTTACATCGCAACCACGACGCGAAAGTTCTAAAACCTTCGTTTCCGTACACAACGAATGCTGGTGCTGGCTGTAGTGTGGCTCGCGCTTCCAGCTCCAGCACAAGCCAGAGGTAGCACCATGACGCTCACGCATTCACAAGCACGTCGTCCCAGTGATCTGCAGCGCCAACTGCTTGGTCTCGTGGCCAGCTCAGCAGAAAGCATCGGAAGTTTTTCCCGTGCGCAGCTCACCGAAACAGAGGACTTAACATCCATCACTCCGCTAGAATCAAGACGGCTCCGGCGCATGTGGGACGACCGACTAGCCTGGCGACTTCGGCAACGACCAACGGCGGATGCAGCCGAGGCATGTGGGCCCTCCACAACATCTGCGTCCGTGAGATCGCACATGCCCTCCACAACCATGAGATCGCACCAGGAGCTTTGGCAATCTCGCTTGAACGACCCCCGCTGGGCCAAGCAAGAGCTGTGGCGTGCTGAGGCAGTAGCGGCACGTGGTCCTCTTTTGGCCAAGAGTGTGGCGATGGCGCCGGTGGTGAGCCCATCGAGTCAGACGGCGTCAGACCATGCGGTCAACTGGGCACCCACAGTGGCAGCCATCGCAGGAGCAACGGTCATGCAGGTGGCTGAGATGGCAGCCGTGGCGATGATGTCTGAGGCAGCGAAGCATAAGCGGCTCGCTCCATCGCAGGCCGTGGTGACGGGGTCAGCGAATGAGCACGTGGGGGCCCATGAGTCGTTGGAAGAGGCGACAAGCGTCACAGCGGCGGCCGTGATGCAGGCAGCCGAGATGACCGCCGTGGCTTTGATCAAAGTTGCGAACAAGTGGATATAGTCTCCGTATGATATAAGACCCGATCGGGCGCGCGCACAAGGAACACCATAGGCTGTGCATATCTGTGCCTTCTGCCTAGGGTTCTGCCCGGCCGTGCACAGGCCGGCACGCGCGCACGGCTTCCGGTCCCGCGCGGCTCCGCGGGCTGTGCCTCATGCACGCGCTTTGCGAGCATCAGAGGCGATCTGCCGCGGCCGCCGGTGTCGTCGCCGGGTCGCGTGCTGCGGTGCGCGGTGCGGCACGTCGCGTTCAGACTTCGAATCGGAGATCAGGACTCCGACCCCGTCCTACGCTCGCGGACGGGCAGGGGTCCCCAAGCGATCACCGCGCACGCGCCCCGCGCGCGCTGGCCGCTGAGCGCTGATTACGCGCTGATGGTGCGCCGCGGCTGATGCAGCCGAACGCTGTGTCCGGGGTCGGGTGTGTGATATATGCTCTAAGCGTGATATCGCGCGGGCCAAAAGTTATCGGGCCATCTCCGCTTCCCCGGTATATATATTATGAATATATAGACGAAACACGGAACGGAGCGCGCCGGCGTCGACGCCAGCGCGGGCCCACGGCGACCGGGGGCGTGGCCCCCGCGGGCCGGCGGGACCCGCGGGCGCCGGCGTCGCGGCGTCGGTTGCGGTTGCCGCCCGATATCGCGCGTATGTCCGCAGCGCGGGCGCACACTATACACAGTCAGGAAACTCATCGCACTCTCTGCACACAGCCGGCCGTGGGGCCGGCGCCGGTACTGCCAGGTCACGTCGCCGGTAGGTTCCCGACCCCGCGGCACGTCACGATCGAATTCGCAATTCCAGTCTGACGCCTGTGTGTGAGATTTTCATCTCTTCTTGGATCGTGGAAGCGCTCGCGAAGACCAACGTCGCCCAATTATTGTGAAAAGCTGATGTCGCCACCGCGCTCTTTGGCGTGCATCTCCTTGTCGATGCGCGCCTTTCTGCGGGCAGTGTAGGCAGCCAGCGCCTCAACGCCGCCTGCAGCCTCTGGCAACAGCAACCCATCGGAGCCAATCATCTCAGGGTCCACTTCGAGGCGATGCAGCGGCGTCTCAAGCAGCAGCTCAGCTGGCACAGATCCATGCACAACCAGGGGCGCGTTGCCGCGCAGGTCTAGCTCCTTGAGGCGCTTGAGGCCTCCGAGGCCCGAGGGCAGTGCGCCGAGTTGATTGTGGGAAAGGTTCGCCGCCATGAGTGCCTCTAGGTAGCCAAAGCCAGCAGGGAGCCGATCGAGCTTGTTGGAGGACGCGTCGAGATGCGCAAGGCTGCGCAGAGCACACATCGATTCGGGAAGTGCTGAGAATCGATTGCGTGCAAGCATGAGCGTCTTCAGCTTGCCGAGTGCTCCTAGTGCATCCGGTAGCTCAGTGAGCAGATTGTCACTCAGGCCGAGCGTGTGCAACTCATGAAGCTCGCAGATCTCGTGAGGTAGGGATGCGAGCTTGTTGTGCGCAAAGTCCAGCGTTTTAAGCTTCGGGGCCAGCACTCCCACAGTCCGTGGTATTGTGGCAATCTTATTGTGAGAGAGGTCAAGTGTGCGCAGGTTGGCTATTGTGAACACTTTTGTTGGAACCTCGGTCAGCAATTTGTCCCGATTGGCATACACACCCGTCTTCTCGGCCATCTCCGCGCGTTCTGGCGGTTTGGTGGCAGATTGCTGGTTGCCCATCTAGTTGGCGCTTTTGCAGGAGGCGACATCGAAGGCGAGTTCCTAAAGAGAGAATCGACGAAACTCGGCATCGTCCGTGAACTGAATTTAAGATCTATTTTACGCTCTTCGTGAGGATGTATGGGGCGTTCGGGAATTCGAGAAGTTTCGTAACGTGTAATTAACGAAATTTGTCATGAAGGTTCTGCTGCTGCTCTTGCTGCCGAACGTGGACGCTTATTCCACTGCGACAAGTAGGCATTTTGCGTACCTCTCGAGGCATGCACCTCTGCAGCTGGCAGTCGTAGAGAGTGATGTGATTGCGGCGACGCAGGTGGCGAGTGCTATTTCGGAGACGCTTCCCGCAGCTGGCCGCGTGGTGCCCACGATGCGCAAGCGCGACCGGCTGCGTCAAGTGCTGCAGTTTCCCCGCAATGCGGTTAGCGTGGGCAAAGCGATAAATGAGGCTGCTGAGGAGCTGGTCGGCGACTCGTGCGACGTCGATGCGCCTGAGGTGTGTGAAGACGAGAGCAAGTTCAAGGCAGCGAAGCGCGAGCTGGGCGCTCTCATCCGCAAGTCACTCTTCTTCTGGCAGGGCAGCGCGACCAACAAGGACCTCGCAGAGACAGAGGCAGACAGCATGGAGTCGGGCTGGGTGCAGCGCGGGCAGGGCTCAGCCTTCAAGCGTACGACGGAGGTATGGGGTTTCCTCGCACGCTCGGGTCTGCGTGTGGTCAAGGCGGGCAAGACCAAGGGCACACCCGAGGAGGTATCAGCCACCAAGACGGCCGCGGCCGAGTTCATACGCGACGGTCTCTTCACGCTCGGTCCGACGTTCGTCAAGCTCGGCCAGGTGGTGTCGACACGCTCGGACGTACTTGAGAAGGAGTACATAGAGGTGCTCAAGGACCTGCAGGACAACGTGCCCGGCTTCGGAGGCGATCGTGCCGTCCAGATCATCGAGAAGGAGTTGGGCAAGCCCATCGGGCAGATCTTCGACTCGTTTGAGCGCGAGCCAATCGCGGCCGCGTCGCTTGGTCAGGTGCACAAGGCAGTGTACAAGGGCACCGCGGTGGCTGTCAAGGTGCAGCGCGCAGGACTCAAGGAGCTCTTCGACACCGACCTCAAAAACCTCAAGGTACTTGTCAAGCTGCTCGACAAGTTCGACCCGAAGTCGGACGGTGCCGACCGCTCGTACGCGGACATCTACGACGAGTCGGCCAAGCTGCTGTATGAGGAGATTGATTACATGCGGGAGGGGCGAAACGCGGCGCGCTTCGCGCAGTCGCTCGCAAAGGTCGGGCTTGATTACATTAAGGTGCCCACCGTCTTCTGGGAGGTGACCAATGAGCGCGTGCTCACGATGGAGTTCGTCGAGTCCTTTAAGCTGACCGACGTCGCGCGCGTAGAGGCTGAGGGGCTAGATCGCAAGTTGCTCGCTGACCGCGTCGCAGACTCATTTCTAGCGCAGATCCTCAAAACGGGGTACTTCCACTGCGACCCTCACCCTGGCAACCTGTGCGTCAACAAGGAGGGCAAGCTCGTCTTCTACGACTGCGGCATGATGAACGAGCTACAGCCCAATGTCGCTAAAGGCTTCAAGGAAGCGTGCTTCGCCATCTTCGGCGGTGGTCCGTTCATCTCCGAGATTCAGCTCGATGCGGCGGGCAAGCGGCTCGTCGACGCACTCGAGTTGATGGGTGTGCTCGCCAAGAGCGCCGACCGCCTCTCTGTCGAGAAGCTCGCGCGCTACTTCATTCGCACCTTCAAGGATGTGCAGCTCGGAAAGAGCGCGAGCAACATCAAGACCACCCTCGGCGCCGACCTGCAAGCACTTACCGACCAGCAAGTCTTCCGCTTTCCTTCGACGTTCACCTTCATCTTCCGCGCATTTGCCTCGGTCGACGGCATCGGCAAGGGCCTCACCGAGGACTTTGACATCCCCAAGCTCGCGCAGCCTTTCATCAACGAGCTCACCGTGGGCGACGTGCCGAAGAGCGTCCTCGAAGTCTTCCTCGAGCGCACGGGCAAGGCGACCGGCCTGAACACAGACGACGTAAACACGGCGCTCAACCAGCCACGCAAAGTCGCGTACCTCGAGCAGACCCTGCGCGCGATGGAACAGGGCAACCTCAAGATCCGCGTGCGCTCGCTCGAGAATGAGCGCGCTCTCGCGCGCGTGGCGCTCACCCAAGAGGTGACCAACAACTTGCTTGTGACTTCTCTGCTGCTCCACATGGGACTGGCGCGGCTGACGCCACTGCCGGCACTCTGGCTGCTTGGCGCGGGTGCCTTCTTTGCCAAGGCCGGCGGCGCGGCGCTTTCGATCAAGATCTTTGATAAGAAAGCCGCGCGGTACGAGGCCAAGGACTTTGGCGACGTCGACGCTACGAAATGACGGGCGCATCGCGAAAATCCTCAGGGCCGGGCGGTCTATCACTCAAAGCACTGAACCACTGACTTCCCACTGACTGAACCACCCACGCCAAGGGGTGGGCACTTGTGTCAGTGATGTGTCAGTGTCAGGAGCGTGCGTGGGGACGTGATGGGTACGTTGACGTGTGCGGTGTTCGCAGGGCGGCCGCGCCGCAGCACTCGCGGCCCCCGCCCAAGTCCTCGCCTCGCGCCCCCGCCGGCGCGGCGGGGCGCTCGCCGGCCGCCGCGCCCCCGCGCGTCTCGCCTCTCCCGACCAGCACGCGAGCAGAGTTTCGTACTTGTACAACCGCATGCGTTACAACATATTCAACATATAGTAGCACTATACGCCCGCACTGGCGACTTACTGGCGACTGGAAACTCCCTGACCACACATTTTATGCACGCTCTGTGGGCTTTCTGTGCCGATCGGGAGCCGGGTAGCCGCGGGACCGTAAGGGAAAACTAAGAGCAGGAGTGATAATGGCAATCTGGCGCCTTGGACGCCCTTGAATATTCAGAAGAAGAAGAGAGAGAGTCGTCGGGGAATCGATCAAAGCAAGAACCCGTTCAGTCGGTCAGTCGGTCAGTCAGTAGGCTGAGGCGTTGCGGCGGGCGGAGCGTCTCACGAAAATGAAAGGGGCACCATCTCGGCCTTGCGCGCCGCCTCCTTCATCTCCTCCTCGAGCCTGGCCGAGATGGAGTGCTCGACAAATGACGCGCGCGATGCCTTGCAGTCGACGGCGCGTGAATCCGCGTCCGCCGCGAGCACCACGCCGTGGTCTTCGATGAAGGCGAGGCACTCGCCGTCGGCGTCGAAGCCAAGGTTGCGCGTGAGGAAGCTGAGCGGCACCGTCGGAGCGTACGCCTTCAAGAGCACGCGCACCGCGTCGAGGCGCGCACGGTCCACGAAGGTGTCCATCACGTGCTCCGAGTGCCCCGGGGCGGATGCATACAGGCGGAAGAGAAGGCAGTAGTCGCCCAGGGCTTCAGCGGCGCGCACCTGTAGCGCGTGGCCGATGAACTCATTCATCTTGTCCTCCGCAGTGAGCGCGAGCATCAGGTCGGCTACGTTGTTGTGCGCGCCCATGCCTACGTTGTACAGGATGTTGTACGCGGCGAACTCGCGCTTGCCTTCAGCTGTGCCGAGGCCCTCCTCATACAGCTGCGTGAGCTGCGCCTGACATTGCTGGAATTCAACACGATCGTCGAACTCCAGGCATATGCGAGCATGCATCTCGTACACCTCGACGGTGAAGGCGTTGCGTATGCGCTGCACAGTCAGGTCCTGGCGCACCGCCTTCATGCGCTCCCACAAGAAGATGTACTGCTCCTGCCCGCGCTCTTCGCCGTAGCTCTCGTACCGCTCGGTGATCATCTGGATCGCCTGTTTGAGCACTGGTTCGGGACGAACCGTCGCAGGATCAGGCGCCGCGGTGAGCCGCAGGTACTTTTTGTCTACAGTCTGGGACGTGCCGACCACGGTGTAATCGAGGACAATGTCGGCCGAGCCGTCGCCCGTGTCGACGCGGGAGGGAGCAGGGCGTTCCCAACGGTTCGAGGAGCCTCCGCCGCGCGGCGTCCGCTGCTGCGGCCCGTCGTCAAACCGACCAAGACGGCGCTGTCGCTTGGCCACCTCATACTCGTCAAGTGCGCCGCCGCCACCGCCGCCGCTGCGTTCGTCATCATGGTAGCCGTCTTCATCCCTGTGGAGGTTCACGCCCTTCTTCACCTTACGCTTCCTGGTCCGGTTGCTCATTTGCTCGATGTCGTCGTCGTCACCCGAGCGCACGCCGCCGTCGCGAGGCTGGTGGTAGCTGGACCTGCCTCCACGGGCTAAAGCATCTGTGAGGGAATTGGGGGGCGGCAACCACAGCTGCTTCGCACGCTCGGGCAGCGGCTCGTCCTCCCAAGCGGTGCTCCACAGGGTTTGCGTCTCGCTAGCACGCTGGATGCGCAGCCGGAGGTTGTGCTGGACGTGGGAACGCTCCAGATCAGACTTGCATGCTTGGAAGGCACGCTCCACCCACGCTCGCAGAGTCGCCGGCCATTCGTTCCCAGCCCCTCCTACAGCCCCTCCCTGCCCCCCTCCCTGCCCCCCTCCCTGCCCGTGTCCCGGTCCCTTCCCCGCCGCAGGCGCAGCAGCAGGCGCTGGGATTGCAGGTGCAGCAGCAGCGGCAGGCTTGGTCAGTAGCTGGGCGGGCTTGTAAAGTTGATAGGGTTGGAAGCAGCCGTTTGTGGCGACGGCGGGCATCGCCGTCATCGAGGCGGCGGCGGCTTGGCACCGCGCCGCAGCATGTGCGGCTGCGTGCGCGATGCTTGTGGAATTCAGCATTACCGCGGGGGCTGTGGTGCTGCCAATCACCTGGCCGCTCTGCTGCTGTGTGCGGATCGTGTTCGAGGCGGCCGTCGAGCCGGTGCTAGCGGTGCCGTACCATTGCGAGTACGAGTTGTAGCCGCTGGTGGTGCCCGTTGAAGAGCCTGCACATACATATGCTGCGGTCGAGGATGCTGATCCAGGGATGGCCGAGGGGTGCATGGGCTGCGGCTGCGGCGACGGCTGCATCTGCTGCGCTTGCTGCTGCTGCGCCTGCTGCTGAAGCGCTTGCTGCCGAAAGTACTCTTGCCAAGCTGCCACGCGCTGCTCCTCTGTGTAGCCAGTGGCGCTGCTGCTCGGCTGCTGTTGCTGCTGCTGCTGCTGCTGCTGCTGCTGCTGCTGCTGCTGCTCAGCAGCCACAGCCGCAGCAGCAGCAGCCGCAGCAGCCGTAGCGGCTGCGTTCTGCTGGTAATGCTGCTGCTGGGCGTGCGCGAGTTGCTGCTGCTGCTGGGCGAGCTTCGCGTAATACTCCTGCCACTGTTGCTGCATCGTGCGAGGGCGACGCGACGCAAACTTGA
>Ga0164295_10003062_pt1 | contig 13532 bp, 13 predicted proteins | sample GEODES006metaG_FD_111798 | JGI IMG/M metagenome (GOLD analysis project Ga0164295, IMG submission 111798) | Oligotrophic lake water microbial communities from Sparkling Lake, Wisconsin, USA - GEODES006 metaG | ecosystem: Environmental > Aquatic > Freshwater > Lake | place: USA: Sparkling Lake...
ACACAGGGAACACAGGGCCAAGGGCCGGGCTCACCTTAGATTTACTCGTCAAGCAATTGGATGACAACACGATTCTGACTAACACTTTAAGTAGATTAGGGGTGCTTGATAACATAATCAAGGCAAATGACGCTTCCGACAGAAAAGCTTTTGAGAATTCAAAATCGACAGAATTGTCTAGTGCATCCCTAAATGACTTAAGTAGTATTTTTTATGCGACATCAAACTTTCTATTCTTGCCACTACCTTTCATTAATAACGGAAGTTTTTTCCTAAATCTTCAGTCAATTGAAAGTCCCGCTTTATATTTTCTTTATCTACTAGTTTTAGCATCACTACTCCGAAACGCAAAGAAAATTACTGGTGAATCTGAAATTTTACTCGGTTTGTTACTGTTTGTGTCGCTGTTTGTTGCTCAGTCTGCAATACTTGAGATCAATTTGGGTACTCTAGTGAGGCACCGATCGATTCTCGTTTTATGTCTAATTCTTATATATTTCGAGATTTCCGAAAAGTTACCGTCCAAGTCTCGAGATCAAATTGAAAAGTAGAGGTTTTCAAGAGACGCTATGTATTGCTCAGAGGAAAAATGCGATTGAACTCTGATTTGCGCTGATGTCCCAAGAGTAGGAATTAGAGTCAAATCCTCGGTCAGTGTCTTTAACTTGTCCACGATATCTTGAACTCTTCGCTCTGTAATGAAACCAGTTTTTCCTTCAACAATGATCTCCTTTATGGATCCAACATTGGTTGAGATGACAGGTAAAGATGTCATACCTGCCTCAATAGCCGATAAGGGTAGACCTTCATTGTCGCTTGTAATTACTAGAACATCGGCAGCAGATAGAACTAAGCCTACGTTTCCTTGCCAACCAAGCCATCTAACATCGAGATTGGACTTTTCAATGCTCAATTTTGTTAGAGTCGATTGATCTCCATCACCAGCCATAAAAAATGACACTGGCAAAGATTTTAATTGAGACTCCCGCACTACTTCTAAGAACCTATCAGGTCGCTTTATTTTGGTCACTCGACCAAAAAAAGCACAAACAATATTTCCCACTGGTACTTCTATTTTCAGCAATTCACGTGCAGTCTCTTTAGAGAATTTTTCGGGTACTCTAACGCCTGGATAAATCACTTTGTACTTCTTCAAGACTCCTATTTTTGCTAAAAGTAAGTCATCTCTGACTTTGATGCCGACAGTTACTAGCACATCGGTTCTTTTAGCGAGAATTCTTTCTAGAAGCACAAACACTTGAGTTTTGTATTTTCCAAAGTAGCCAGAGAGAATGTGGCCGTGAAATGTGTGCACTAATTTAAGGTCACTCCTTGAAAGAATTGCAGCGGTTCTACCAAGTAAGCCGGCTTTAGATGCATGTGTATGAATTATGTCTGGCTGGTACTTCTTGATTTCTCTCATGATTGAAATCAGCGCATGTAAATCGCCCTTGATGTTAATTTTTCTACCTAAACCCTTGACAAAGATTGCATCAATATCTTTTGCTTGGGTTTGAAGGTAATCCGCTTCTCCTGGCTCGCATTCCCCCGCTAAGAGTTTTTGTTCAAACTGATGGGCATCCAACATGCGGATACTGTCCACAATCATTACCGCGGGCCCACCAACATTCATACGTGAAATAACATGCATGATCTTGATTTTTGAATCATTTGCTGTCATTTCTTTGTATTATCCTTAAAAAATATGAGAAATTGATGGGTTAAATCTCTATAAAATGTATGCTAACACCCATGCCTAAGCTCCAGCCAGATTCGATCGCCATTATTGGACAAGGATACGTCGGGCTTCCTTTGGCCATGTCAGCCGTCAATGCCGGCTGGAAAGTCTTTGGAATTGACCTTGACGAAGGGAGAATTGAGAAGCTTCGAAAAGGCACTAGCCCAGTGGAAGATATACCGGACAATCAAGTGCAATCAGCCTTACACCAGGAGTTATACGAGCCGACCAGTGACTTTAGAAAAGTCTCTCAGGCAAGCATTATCGCAATATGTGTACCGACTCCGTTAGACGATTCACTCAAGCCTGATTTAACAATGCTTAAATCTGCAGTGAGAAGCATTTCAACACATTTGTCCAAAGAGTCACTTGTTGTAAGTGAATCAACCTCATTTCCTGGCACACTCAGGAATGTCATAAAGCCCATGATTATGGATCTAGAACAAAACAGATCAATAGGTTTGAAATTTGCATGTGCACCCGAAAGAGTGAACCCCGGAGATAAGGTTTGGAATCAACGCAATACACCAAGGTTGGTGGGTGGGCTGGACTCAGTATCACTGGAAAGTGCAGTCAAATTTTATGAGCAAATTTGCGATTCGGTGGTTAGCGTTTCGTCTCCTGAGGTAGCAGAGGCAGCCAAATTACTTGAAAACACGTTCCGACTTGTCAACATTGCTTTGGTGGACGAACTTGCCCAAGCTTGCTCAGCATCTGGATTATCTGTTTATGAAGTAATAGCCGCTGCAAGTACAAAGCCCTACGGATACATGCCATTTTACCCAGGCATAGGGATAGGCGGTCACTGCATTCCTGTCGATCCTTCGTATTTGACGAGCTGGGCAGATGGAGTTGGCATCTCTCTAAATCTTACAAAGGCAGCAAGTATTGTTTCTCGAGATATGCCCGCATATGTAGCGCAGCGCGCAATCGACTTAGTTAAGGGTATTTCGAATCCGAGAGTTCTTATTTTAGGAGTTGCGTATAAACCAGGTGTAAGAGATGTTCGTGAGACGCCTGCTCTTGACTTAAAAAAAGCACTCGAAGAAAGTGGAGCGGAAGTAGTTTGGCACGATCCACTTGTGAATCGTTGGGAGAATACGACTTCTGTGGGGTTGGATGTGGATTACGATGTTGCAATCCTGGCAACTAATCATCCTGGGATGGAATTATCCCTGCTAGAGAATGACCTCAAACCATTACTGGATTGCACGAACTCAAAAATTAGCGGGAAAAAAGTATTTTTACTTTAATGCAGCATTGCTTTCGCAATGTCGTCCACTATGTTTTCAAGAGAAAGTTGTGGCTCCCAACTAACTAATTGCTTTATCAACGTCACGTCAGGAACTCGTCTTTGCATATCTTCAAAACCATCTCCGTAGGCTGCTTGGTAATCAAGAAAGACTATATCGCTTGAGGATTTGAGTCTGTCTTTAATAAACTCAGCCAATTTCAATATAGATATCTCTGTTGAGTTTCCAATATTAACCGCTCGCCCGATAGTCTCTTTTGAGAAAGCAACTTTTACCAATGCATCTACAGCATCCTGAACATGAGCAAAACATCGGCTTTGCTGACCATCACCATAAATAGTGATTGGAGAATTTTCTAGAGCGGAGGATACAAAACGTGGAACAACCATGCCATAAGCACCTAATTGACGAGGACCAACAGTATTGAAAAATCGAGCGATCCTAATCTCCAGTGATTTCTCGACATGATAGGCGTACGCCAATGATTCATCTATTGCCTTCGCTTCACTGTATGACCATCGCATAGTGAGCGGATTTCCAAGAATTCGATCACTGCTTTCACTCAATGAATCAGAAGAGTTCTTACCATAAACTTCGCTACTACTCGCTACTAAAATCGGAACAGAGAATTTATCTGCAGCCGATAATACGTTTTCTGTACCTTTTAGATTTATAAACAGACTTTGCAATGGCTTTTGAACAATGTTGAATACACCAACAGCAGCAGCTAAATGAAAAATGTAATCTGATTTAGCCACAAGCCTAGATACCAAGTCTTCATCCAGAACAGACCCCAAGTAGAATTCCAAACTTGCAGTCTCAGAAATCCCTTCCAAGTTCTTACTTGAACCTGTACTGAGATCATCAAGAACACTGACTTCATGTCCCAGGCCTAGTAACTTCTCTACAAGATGGGAACCGATAAATCCGGCCCCACCGGTGACTAAAATCCTCATTGGGTTACATTATCTCAGTTGAGTCAATCAACCCAGTTATTAATGGAATCCAAAGAAGTTTCGCCCTCGAATCTTTGTCTTTACAGCCAAACCCCACCCAACCGACAAAAATAAAACAAAAATATTTTCCGAAAAGTGGGTTCTTCTAATCTGATGCTTTTCTCGAATGACATCAAAAATTCTTTGATCCGAAACCCCACCTGGTTCAATTCTTGCCAAAACTTTTTGTGTACGAAAAGTCTTTCCACCCTCAATTATCCTAAGAATTACATCAAAATCACTGGCTAACTGAAATTCTAAACCAAAACCGTTTAGATCTAAAAGTTTCTTCTTATTGAATAACATGGCCTGGTGGCACCCACCGCGTCTATTGAACGCAAAGTCGAGACGGCTAATCTTTTTTGAGCGCTTTGAATATTGTTTAGCTGAATATTGCCCCGATACTGCGTATCCACCGATTAGCAAATCAGCACTAAGAATTTTCATTTGGCATACTGCAGCATTTAAAGAATTTTCGTCCCTAAACTCATCACCACTATTTAAAAACCAAACGTATTCCCCCCTGGAGGCGTTTAAACCCTCATTCATTGCAGAATAGATTCCTAAACCAGTCTGATGACATGTGATAACTCTGGGATCTGAGTCAGCCAGATGAGAAGCTAGTTCCAAAGTGCCATCGCTCGAAGGTGCTATTACAAGTATAAGTTCCCAATCAGTGTGGGTTTGAGACATGACACTTTGAAACGTCCTTGCCAAACCTGATTGGTTGTTTCGAGCTATAGAAATTATGGATACTGAGGGAACCATTTGTCATACCTCGCTTCCAATGTCGATAAGCCTACCAGTAGTAACATGGCCGAATGAAGAAAGTATTTATCGTGACAAATTCGCTTTCGGGAGGTGGGGCCGAAAGGGCGATGAATTTAGTATGCACTGAACTTAGTGAGGCCTTAAAAAATGAAATCGAGATTACTTTAGTCCCAATTAACAATGGACCTAAGGATTTAGTGGAACCAAATTGCAGAGTGGTGCCAATAGATAGAAAGTGGCGCGGAAGCTTTACTGACACCTTTTTAAGTTACTTAAGGTTTACTTTTCTAATAGTTCATGAAAAACCCAAGATCTTAATTCTGAATTGCGCGCTTCCTGAGCTTTTCGCATGCTTGTTACCAATGTCGGTTAGCTACATAGTTGTGGAACATTCAAGAAATCCTTGGCTCGGAAGAGAAGTTTTTGGACGCCTCGTTCGGCAAATACTAAAATGGCGCCAAACAAAGTTTGTAACCGTCTCCGAGCACTTGGATATATGGTCCTTAACAGAAATGACCAAGGAGATAATTCCAAATCCAGTCTTTCAAACTGTCTTTAGATCCACAAGTGAAATTCAAATTAAACGCTTAGTGTTCATTGGGCGGCTTTCCACTGACAAGAACCCCCATTCATTTATTGAGATTTCCAACGCAACAAAAATTCCTGGTTTAGTAATTGGTGATGGGATATTGATGGAGGACTTAAGAAACCTTGCAGTTAAAGAGTCTGCCAATATAAGTTTCATCGGACACAAGATGGAACCGTGGAAGCTGTTTGAAGACGGTGATTTACTAATTGTTCCCTCAAAGTTCGAAGGAGACGGCTTGGTAGTTGCAGAAGCGATCTTAGGTGGGTTTCCTCTCCTACTCTCCGATATCGAGGAATTTCGTAAGTTTCAATTGTCCAACTCTAGTTATTGTCACTCAACTGAAGCATTTAAAAGAACCATCGCAGAGTTTTCTGAGAATATTGGTGGATTAGTTCCATCCCCAAATTCAGTTGAGTTACTAAAAAGCGAGCGAGGTCTATCAGCAATAAGTAATTCATGGGCCAGGTTAATCAAAAGTACTACGAAAATCTAAACTCGGGCCTTCCACCAATGTTCATTATCTGAGTACCATTTAATCGTATCTTTTAGGCCATCTTCAAATTGAACACTTGGACTAAAGCCTAGTGATTCTCTAATTTTCCTATCATCAAGTGCATATCGCAAATCATGCCCCTTTCGATCTGCAACAAAATTGATTGATTTTGAATCTTTTCCCATGATCTCAAGGATGATGTTGACTAAGTCTAGATTTGATATTTCATCCTGGCCGGCAATGTTATAAGTATTGCCGGATGTACCACTCACCAATATTTTGTGGATTGCTCTGGAATGATCATCACAGTTAATCCACTCCCGCACATTCAGGCCATTTCCATATATGGGAATCTTTTTACCTAAAATTAGGTTAGTCACAGCTAGAGGGATGAGCTTCTCTGGAAATTGATATGGTCCATAATTATTGCTACACCTGGAAACTCTGACGTCAAGTCCATGTGTTTTTCCAAAGGATCTAACAATCAAGTCTGAGGCTGCCTTTGATGCAGCGTATGGTGAATTTGGCTGCAACGCCTGGTTCTCATCCCAGAATCCTTCTTGAATAGAGCCATATACCTCATCCGTAGAAACATGTACAAAAGTTTCTATTTTATTGCGAACGGATGCCTCGAGTAAAACGTGCGTTCCTAATACATTTGTTGAAATGAAATCAGAGCTATTTGCAATTGAACGGTCAACATGTGATTCAGCAGCAAAATGAGTAACGAGATTTACCTCAGATAGTAATTCATCCACTAAGTCAGCATTTCGTATATCACCTTTGACAAATTCCAACTTGTCATGAATTGAGTACTTCGACAAATTCTCAAGTGAGCCTGCATATGTCAAGGCATCTAGAACGTAAACGCGTTTTGGGATCTCACCCAATTGGCCGCCAAGTAACATACGGACGTAACTCGAGCCAATGAAGCCTGCCCCACCTGTTACGAGTAGAGTCTTTTCACTTATTGGTTGCACATAATAAGTGTACTTCAAGGTACATGTACACTTATTTCATGAAGGGCATAGTGCTTGCAGGCGGTACGGGCTCACGCCTGTGGCCAATCACGTTGGGTACGAATAAGCACCTTCTTCCTGTTTACGACAAGCCAATGATCCACTATCCGATAGCAACACTTATGGCGGCAGGTATCCGCGAAATCATCGTAATCTCAAATCCATCAGATCTAGTTTCTTACAAGAAACTCTTAGGAGATGGGTCTGCGATAGGAGTTCAATTTAGTTATGCAGTTCAGGAAAGCCCTCGGGGAATTGCAGAGAGTTTCCTTATCGCCGAGGATTTTCTTAAGAATTCTTCCGTTTGCTTAATTTTGGGAGACAATATTTTTCACGGCTCAGGGCTAGGGCGTCAACTGATGGAGCATACCGAGATAGTTGGTGCCCAAGTTTTTGCCTACGGAGTTTCAAATCCTGGGGATTATGGAGTCATTGAGTTTAACAAGAACGGGAACGCAATCTCAATTGAGGAAAAACCCTCAGACCCAAAATCTAATTTTGCTATTCCGGGCCTATATTTTTTTGATAACACAGTGATTGAAATAGCAAGAAAAGTGAATCCGAGCGCAAGGGGTGAACTAGAGATCACAGAAGTCATCAGAAACTATATGATGAAGGAAAAGCTAAAGGTTTCTATCTTGCCACGCGGTACAGCTTGGCTCGACACCGGTACAGTGCAAAATCTCCATGATGCATCTTCTTACATCAAAGTTATTGAGGAACGACAAGGTAGTAAAGTTGGGTGCATTGAGGAAGTTTCTTGGCGCCAAGGTTGGATTCATGATTCTGACCTGCAAACAATTGCCGATAAATACTCTAGTTCTCCTTATGGTGATTATTTGCGAAATTTGCCTAAATCTCGCGAAATTGGGAACGAAGATCGATGAGCATTAAGGTGGAAGAGAAGAACTACAAAGAATTTTCGCTCTCAAGCACTCCAGAAGATTTAAGAAAACTAAATCTGGAATTAGATGGCTACATCCCCGGCTTGAAGGTAATTGATCTTCAAAACTTTACTGGGTCGGATGGTTCGATTTCTATCCTAGAATTCGCCTCCTCAAAGGCATTTAGTCCTCAGAGACTATTTTTTGTTCACAATGTGCCACCCAACAAGTCAAGAGGATTTCATGCTCATAGGGAATGTGCCCAGCTACTAATAGCTGCAAATGGTGTCTGCACTCTTGATGTTGTTCGCGGTGAGAAAAAGTTAAAAGTAATTATGGACTATTCAGAAAGAGCGGTATTGGTCCCAAGAATGACCTGGGCGACTCAAACATACGGCAGCACCGACTCTGTGCTGATTGTTCTTGCCTCACATGCCTACGATAAAGAGGACTATATAGAAGATTTTGAGTTGTATTCCCAGTTGATTGAGGAAAAAGATGTTGAGTAACTTAAACCCAAAGCCCTCTGTACCTTTCTATGACTTATCAAGAAAAATCTCAAAATATCGAATAGAGATCAACAAAGCGTTTACGAATACTATCGATTCTGGAAATGTGGTTTTAGGTAGTGAAGTTGCCAACTTCGAAAAGGAGTTCTCCGAATATCTTGGAGCGGATTATTGTGTAGGCACTGCTAATGGCACAGACTCAATTGAACTAGCTCTCAGAGCTATCGGGGCCGGATTAGGCACAAAAGTTGCAACGTGTGCTAACGCTGGAGGATATTCGATTACAGCAATTAATTGCGTAGGTGCGAGTCCAATCTACATGGATGTTGAAATACATACCCGAAACATTTCTCTGGCGTCAGTTCAAAACGCAATTAGGGAAGGAGCAGAAGTTGTCATCGCAACCCATTTGTATGGGATGGCGATAGCAGAAATCTCTGAAATTTCTTTGTATTGCAAAGCGAGAAATGTGATTCTTATGGAAGATTGCGCTCAAGCACATGGTGCCGAGATTGATGGTAAGAAGGTGGGAACTTTTGGAAGTCTTTCTGCTTTTAGTTTTTATCCAACAAAGAATCTTGGAGCTTTAGGTGATGCGGGTGCTGTTGTAACTAATTCCATCGACTACTTTTCAAGACTACTAAAACTGCGAACCTATGGTTGGAGTGAAAAGTATAAAACTGATATCCAGGGAGGTAGGAATAGTCGATTAGATGAAATCCAAGCTGCCATCCTTAGAGTGTTTTTGAGGCATCTAGAAGTAGATAACGCGAAAAGATTAGAGATTGCAAATTTCTACAACAAGAGTATTGATTGCGAAGATATCTTTAAACCGGTGTGGGCGGAGAAGCAGTATGTAGCTCACATTTACCCAGTAGCATCAAAATTTCGGGATGCCCATTTAGAGAAATTGTTTAAAGCTGGCGTCGGATATGCAATTCATTACCCTATTCCTGACCACCACCAACAAATCTCAGAAGGAAAGTTTGGAGAAATGAAAAATACTGAGACGCTCTCGAAATCTATCTTTTCTCTTCCCTGTTACCCTGAACTAACAATGGCTGAAGCGGAGTTAGTGGTAGACACAATTAACTCAAAATAAAATCTCTATAGTAAATTATTTTGACGAGTTCTTTAAAGGTGTATTTTCTTGAATCAACTTGAGGATTGAGGTTTAGTTTGCTTCCAGCATCGATTAGAGAATCTACGTACACCCTGTAGAGCTTTCTTTTTATATCCTTGCTTGCCCTGAAAGAATAACCCGATAAACCAAGAACTACGAATCTTCTATACATTCTTAGACCAGAAAAGTGGAAAAAAACTAAATTGGCGTCCAGAAAAGTTTCACTTTGGTTTTTACCTAGGAAATTCTCAATATTCCAAGGTGCAATGTTCGTCCCTCGATTTCGATTTATATGCGTCCCTTGAAACAGAATGGGAAACTCATCTAAATATTTTTGATCAGCATATACACGTTCGCTGACTAAAGTAGAGGTGCTATCAATGCAGGCGGATTTCCACCAGTTCAATATTGGGTTTCCGTTTTTCACAATTCTAAAGGCTAGCCAACCCACATTGAAGTTGCCGTAAATTTTCAAGTGATCAAACTTCGCCTGAAAACCATGCTCGATGATGGCGACATTAGAATCTTCTCTGAAACCTTCAAGTGCTAAGTTTGGTGATTTAAAGAAGTAAAGATCAGCATCGAGGTAAATAACTAGGTCACTTGCGGTAATCAAGTGTGTATACGAAATTACAAATGGCGTTAAACAAAAAATATACTCTAGTCGACTCCGATTATTCTTTGCAGAAACTAATTCGGGAAATCTTTCCTCAACTTCTACTAAAGATATTACCCTTGTAAATTTCAATTCCAGTGACTCAATTTGAGCTTTTGTATGGTCATCGTGGGCGATGACATAGAGGGTGGTAAAGTCTTGGTTCACCCTCAATGATTTTTCCAAGGCAAGCACTCTAGTCACATAATTACGATCACAGTGAGTCGTGTACGCCATCATGGTGTTAGGATAGTGCCAAAGTTGAGGGGAGAAGTAATGTGTCGATGCATTTATCTCCTGTAGTTATTTTTGCTTTTAACCGGCCGAAGCATTTATCAAGACTTCTAGATTCGCTTTCTCAAAATATGGAGTTCGCTGACAGTGAGCTTTATATCTACGTCGATGGCCCCAGGAATAACACTGATCTTAAACTAGTTGAAGAGACTAGAGAAGTAGCAAAGCAATTTTCGGGAGTCACTGAAAAGTGTTTGGTTATCAGAGAAGAGAACCTAGGCCTAGGAAAATCCTTGAAGACAGGCGTTACAGAGATTCTCTCCAAGCACGACAAAGTCATTGTGCTAGAAGACGATCTGATTGTTACCGATTCTTTCTTAAAGTACATGAATACAGGCTTGAAAAAATATCAACTCGAGACCAGAGTTGCGAGCATTCATGGATATTGTTTTGGATTTGATCAGCCCATCAAAAGCCCATTCTTCTTGAGGGGAGCAGATTGTTTAGGCTGGGCTACCTGGAGAGACAGATGGGAGAGCATTGATTGGGACCCTAAATTGTTAATGGCGAAAATTCAAGACCAGGATCTAATTCGAGAGTTTAACTTAAACGACTCCCACTCCCACTTTTCCGTACTCGAAAGAGAGTTAAAAAAAGGCTTTCACTCCTGGGCTATTTATTGGCATGCATCAATGTTTTCTCAAGGTCGACTTACACTGTTTCCAGGGACTTCCCTAATTGAATATGCGGGTGCTGACGGTTCTGGGACTCACGTAGTTGAAAATTCGGATTTTTGGAAAACTGAAATTTCAAGAGAATCTGATTGGATATTTCCAGAGATAATTGCTGAATCAACGGCAGCTAGAGAGCAAATGATCGCCTATTACAACAGAATATTCCCAAAACTTCCATTTATCGGACGTTTGATACGACGAATCAAATTTGAATTAAAGCGCTGGCTCAATTTAATTTAAAGGTTTTTTTCAAGAATTTGGCACTCTTTAGTTCGATGTATTTGTAAGAGAGATGCGATAATATGATAATTGTAAATATCGCTAAAATTCCTCTAATGTCTGAATACAATTCAGAATTATAGTCAAACTTAAAAAATTTAAAAAATACAGGAATCACAAAGAACTGAAGCAGATAGATGCTATATGAAATTTCCCCTACATAGATAAAGAATCTACTCTTAACTGGCGAAACAAGTAAAAAGCCTAAGAAAAATGCAGCACAAGGAATTCCGAATTGAATGAAGCGGGGTAAATCTTCAATATTACTGAATTTCTGCAAAACTAGGGCAGCAATTCCAGATACGAGCAGGAAACTCCTTAGAGTTGCCGCCCTGTGAAGGTATTTCTTAAAATAAGCAGCAAGCATGCCAAAACTGAACTCCAAAATTATTGAGTTGACCCCAAGCAAGCACAGCCCAAGCAGTAATGCCGAAGTGAATATTTCGAGCCTGTAATTTTTTCGAAGTACAAGCACTACCGCAATCAATAGATAGAAGAGAGCCTCAAACTCAAGTGTCCAGCCTTGGCCGAGAATAGGCTCCCCGAATCCCCCAAAACCAGAAGTTAATGTGAGCGACGCGAGGAGCCACTCTGGATTTAGGGTGAAGTTAGAAAATAGTTTGGGAGAGGTAATTGCAATCAAGCAATACAAGGCAGTCAATATCAAATACAAAGGGTAGATCCGAATAAGTCTCTTCAAAAGAAAATGGGCCGCAGTATCGTTGCTATTACTTAAAGATATTGCCATCACGTATCCAGAAATTATGAAGAAAAGATCGACACCCCAACTTCCCCAGCCTATGAATGGTGAAAATACCCAACCAATGAGTCCTTCTTTTTCCTGAGTGCCTGCAACATGAAAAAAAGTGACCGCGAGGGCAGCGATGCCTCTCATTATCTGGATGTTTGCAATTTTCACTATCAGTTTTCCAAACATGTAAGCGTCATAATAAACTTTCAATCGATTCGGAAAAACTATACTGCGTAGTAAAGACAAGCTCCTCTTTCATTTTCCTGATGTCAGCTACCAGTGTTGGAGGATCCCCTTGCCGCCTGTGCAAGAATTCTGGGTTTAAAGGCAGGCCCAATCTCGAATAAATCGTTTCCATCACCTCAAGAACCGATATCCCGATTCCCGTACCAACGTTTAGGACCGGCGGTAAATTTAAGTTTTCAAGGTTTTTGCAAATAAATAAATGCAAAGCGGCTATATCTCTGACGTCTACATAATCCCTAATACAAGTGCCGTCCGGAGTGGCATAGTCACTCCCATAGATTTGGGGCCTTTTGTTTTCCTGAATGGCCGACAGCACCCTAGGCACTAAATTATCCACAGATTCATCCCTTAACGAGAATTTACTCTGCCCAATCACGTTAAAGTAACGAAGCGAAATTCCCTTAATCAAACCGCGATTAATCAATGATGTTAAAATCTGTTCGGCCCTCATCTTGGTCTCACCGTATGGTGAGATAGGTAAGAGTTCGGCATTTTCGTCTACGTTCTCGAGATGACACTCACCATAAACGGCAGCGGTGGAAGAAAAAACAAAGTGTGATACTCCAGCCCCTACACATATTTCTAACATTTTTCTTGTGGCATTCAAATTGGTTTCTTCATATAGAAATGGTTTGTTTCTTGATTCTTCGACTGATTTCTTTGCAGCCAGATGAATTATCCCTGAGATTTGGAACTCTGTAATCGCATTGGCAAATTGAGTCTCATTTTGTATGTCCCCAATTATCAATCTCCGGATGTCAGGGATCCGGGAGGCTAGCCCCGAAGAAAGATTGTCATAACAGTAGTAACTCAAACCCTCGTCATGAAAGAGTTGAGCAATATGAGAACCGATGTACCCAGCTCCACCAGTAATGAGCCAATTCATACTTGATTCAATTCAATTAAGATCTGCTGCCAAAAAATTTCTAAAGCCCTCAAGGGCAGAACAAAAAGACGGATTGGGATAAACAGCCTTGGGAATTCAGGTAATCTAACTTTTTGCACGGGGTAATCATACTTCGTAATAATGAGTTTTCATGTCCTATGTAAAGAAATAATTTAAATTGATTACTTCTGCGAACTAGCTTAATTGAATTTTGCCAGTTAAAGTTTATAAACAAAATGTCAGCTTAAAAATAAAGTGGCTTGGGCCGGGATCGAACCGGCGACCTAACGATTTTCAGTCGTTCGCTCGTACCAACTGAGCTACCAAGCCAACAAAGATCTTGCTAGTAGTTGCCCACCAGTACGTATGGCAC
>Ga0164295_10003063_pt1 | contig 13528 bp, 13 predicted proteins | sample GEODES006metaG_FD_111798 | JGI IMG/M metagenome (GOLD analysis project Ga0164295, IMG submission 111798) | Oligotrophic lake water microbial communities from Sparkling Lake, Wisconsin, USA - GEODES006 metaG | ecosystem: Environmental > Aquatic > Freshwater > Lake | place: USA: Sparkling Lake...
GTCATCAAGATCCAGAAGAAGGTCAAGGCTTAATTAGCCCCCTTTAACTGAAAAGATCAGAACCGAATCCCGGTTCCCCTTCAGGGGAGCCGGGATTCGGCCTTTCTATAGTTAGGATTAGGGTATGTTGACAAATGAGACTGAGAAAACACTTGCTCGCTTCTTAACAATTGGTAGTTTTGTTGTCACGACGCTTGTAATAACAGGCTCTGTGACTGACCCGGTAAATGTAACCAAATTCGTACCCTTGGGCGCAGTGGCTATCTCAGCCTTTCTAATTCTCAGTCGTGACAAATTTAGAGTGTTGATACGAGGCAAAAAAACCACACTGCTTCTAGCTCTTAGTTTTCTATTGGCATCAATCAACGCGTTAATTGCCTCTTCCGCACCTATTTCTCAGTCTCTTTATGGAGTCTATGGTAGAAATAATGGATTTTTAACTTACATCTTTTTACTCTTGATCCTAATCGGCGCTGCTTCATTTTCGAGGTTAGAAAGTTTCAAGAAATTGAATTTTGCATTATACGCCTCTGCGATTGTAAATTTTATTTACTGCCTTTGGGTTTTAACTTTTGGTGATTTCTTGGGCTGGAGTAATCCATATGGAAATATTCTAGGCACTTTTGGAAACCCAAACTTTTCTGGTGCATTTATTGCCCTATCCTCAGTTTCACTCTTCACCTTAGTTTTAGATAGGTCCAAAAGCAAGGGAATCAGATTCTCAGTAGTAGTAGCGATTGCAATTGGCGTCTATGAGGTTTACATGTCAAGTGCATTGCAAGGCCAAGTATTACTTTTAGCTGGGTTTGGCTATCTGGGTTTCTTGCTTCTGTACTACAAGAGCAAGGTAGCTTCATTCATATATTTACTTGCTGGACTGTCAGTGGCAACAATCGGAATTTTGGGAACTCAACAAATTGGCCCACTTGCTGGCTATCTTTATAAGACTTCAATTATGCTACGCGGACAGTATTGGCTCGCTGCTTGGAACATGGGCAATTCACATCCACTCACTGGAGTTGGATTTGACTCGTACGGCGATTGGTATAGGCGTTCAAGGGAGGCAAAAGCATTAGTTTCCCCCGGCGTGAATGTTACGACAAATACAGCCCACAATGTGCCGCTAGATATTTTCGCTTTTGGTGGCTGGCCTCTGCTAATTTCATATTTAGCCATTTTTTCTTTGTCGGCTATTTCAATCATTAGGATAATCAGGCGCGGAAAAAGTTTCAACCCTGTTTTCGCTTCACTCTCTGCCGCATGGTTGTGCTACCAGCTTCAATCAATAATCAGTATTAATCAACTGGGGCTCGCGATTTGGGGCTGGCTATTAGGTGGCGCCTTGATTGCATTTGATCAGATTGATAAACAAAATACTTCTCAAGATGAAGCTCCAGATAAGAATACAAAAAGGCGAACTAGGGAAACTGGGGTGGTCTCTGCAGGATTACTTGGTAGCGCAGGAATACTCATTGGCGCTTTTATTGCATGGCCAGCCCTCAATGCAGATATGAAATGGAGCAGTGCTCAAACTTCTCGAGACCTAGTTAAATTCGAAGAGTCACTACAGCCCACGTACATGAATCCTCAAAGTTCATACAAATATGGAAATTCGATACAAGTGCTCGAGCAAAGTGGCTTGCGTGAGAAAGCCAGGCAATACGCCTTAGCCGCTATTCAGTTTAACCCTGAATCATTTGAGGCGTGGAAAGTCCTTTATCTGATTTCTGGATCCACCGACGCTGAAAAAGTGCAAGCTTTACAAAATATGAAACGCTTAGATCCACTCAATCCTGATATAGGCTCTCAATAAATGAAAGTTGGAATCATAGGGCAAGGTTACGTTGGGCTGACAATTTCGGCCTTTGCGGGCGAATTCTATGAAGTAGTGGGATTTGATAGTAACCAAAGAATTGTTGATCAACTCAATTCAGGAATTTCCCACATCGAGGGAGTTGAGAATTCAGATTTGCAGAAGTTAATTAAGGCTGGGCGATACCACGCGACCACTGCTGGCATCGATCTCTCGGGAGTAGATTTGATTTTAATTGCAGTCCCTACTCCGTTAACTAAAGATCGCCAGCCTGACCTTTCATACATTGAAGCCGCTTGCAGGACAGTCGGCGAGAATCTTCAGAAGCCAGCACTTGTAATTAACGAATCGACCTCCTTCCCAGGAACACTTCGGAATTACATCAAGCCTGCAATAGAGAGATATTCAAGAAATAAAGTAGACCACTTGTATGCAATTTCGCCAGAGCGTGTTGATCCAGGTCGCAGTGACTTCAATCAAAAGAATACCCCACGATTATATGCAGGTTTGACCCCTGAAGCCTCAAAGAAGACCAAAGAGTTTTACTCGAAGTTCTGCGACAATTTGGTTGAAGTTTCATCCCCAGAGGTAGCCGAAGCAGCCAAGCTTTTCGAAAATACATTTCGCCAAGTGAATATTGCATTAGTGAATGAGTTCGCTCAAATTGCGCATGCACTTGGAATCAGCGTTTACGAGACTTTAGATGCCGCCAACACAAAGCCTTATGGATTTATGAAATTTACCCCAAGTGCTGGAGTTGGCGGCCATTGCATTCCTGTGGACCCGACATATTTAGCTGCAGTCGCTGAAGAGCATGGTGCACCGGCTACATTTATTCGTCGAGCAAATGAAGTTAACAGACAAATGGCCGAGTATGTTGTGAGACGTGTTGAGTTTGATAATGCGCCCGGAGTCAGAGGGAAAAATGTACTGATCGTTGGTGTCGCGTATAAACCAAATGTAGCGGATACCCGCGAAACTGCTGCCGAGCTAGTTATTGAGAATCTTCGATTACAGGGCGCACATGTAACATGGCATGATGAGCTAGTTTCAGTGTGGAAGAACGAAAAAAGTGCTCCATTACTTGGGGCGGATATCACTATCGTCCTAACCAAGCATGACCTCGATTCAGCGGTGACAATTCTTAATAGCGCACCTTATGTTTTCGACACCACAGGAAGAGTCCCTGGGGCGCACACTCTCTAATGATTACTTTCTTACGAAACTTAAATTGGCAATTAATAGGATATATAGTTTTATTGCAAACTGAACTAATTGGAATTCACGCTATGAGCGATTTGATTCCAGGTACTAATAACTGGGTTGAAAAGGCAAAACAACTCTTGGATTTACAGATACCCACCGACAATTTCTATGGGCCCGGTTCTGCGCTACTCGTATTACCGTTTGTGCTAATTGGCACCTCAACATATCTAGCTAATCACTTTTACTTTGGACTTGGAGCAATTGCATACTGGTACATCTGTAAAGCCATTCCTTCCAAATATGGTAAGACAGTTGCTTTATTCGCTCTTCCTGCTAACGTTTATCTAATTTGGCTGATTGATTCCTCCCAAGATACTGTATTTGAATTCTTCCTACTGTTGTGGTGCGTCTTTTTTCTTTCCCGCAAGCGCACTGGATTATTCGCAGTAACAGGGTTTATTCTGTGCGAAGTCAGAGCCGGCTATTGGATTTTCTACCTTGGAGTTTCTGTTTTACTCTTTTTCCGTTTCTATCTGAGGCAACGTAAATTCAGACTAAGAAAACTATTTGCCCTTTATTTTCTAGTTGTTTCGTCTATCTTTAATGTTGTTAATTATGGTTCTCCAAGTCCTGCGCTAGAAGGCGGACTAACGGCATACTTTGGATACACGAAGTATCACTACTTGTCTTTGCCAAAAATGGACATGGATGTTTTTTTGTCAGGTCCCAACGGGGCATTTTCCCCCTCAAATGGACCAGAAATACCATCTGGTAGTACCCCTGCAGAAACAAATTCAATTTATCAAAAAGCTGCAATTGATTCTGCGTTGAGTAATAAAAAGGAGACGGTGCTTGGCTGGATGCAGAAATTTGATTCATACTTTTTTGACGTTCAGAAAATTCCTCATTTACCAGGCAAATATGTTTTAGATCAAGAAAAGAAAATAATTTCAATTGGGGATGAACGTTTAAACTGGAATTTGGTATCAGGAAATCTCACCTACTTAATCTATAGAAGTGCGCTTGTAGTTGCGGGACTTATTTCGCTGGGACTTTTAATTGGCCTCTCGTTCACTCAGAAGAGCAATATTCTTTCGCAGCTGCGATTATTGCCCCTTGCCCTTCCATTTTTCTTCGGTGCGATTCCCGGTATCTTGATTTACACAGAAACTCGTTTCAAGATAGTTTCAGAACTCTTGTTGATTCCGCTGATTATAGAAATTTGGTCGAGGGCAAAGAGAGTTAAGAATTCAGAAAAACTATCTCTTAGCTGATTCGGCAACGGCATCTATGATTGAATCAAGGGTGTGAACTGGCTGCCAGTTTAAATGAACGCGAAGTTTTGTTGTATCTGGTACTCGGCGCTGCATATCTTCATAACCTGGTGGGTAGGCCTCGGTGTACGGGGTGTAGGTAATTGTAGATGTTGAATTTGTGCGTTCGATGATCTTTTCAGCTAGTTGTTTGATTGTTGTTTCTCCAACCCCACCAACATTGAAGACTTCACCAATAGTTGAATCATCAGAGATTACGAGTATGACCGCCTTTACGACATCTTCTACGTGGCAGAAAACGCGTGATTGAGTGCCATCGCCATGGACAGGGATTGATTCGTTATTGAGGGCTGCTTGGACAAAACGAGGAACAACCATTCCGTAGCGACCAGTTTGGCGTGGGCCTACGGTATTGAAGAATCGGAGAGTTGTTTGCTTAAGACCATCGGTAGCGAACAGCGCGTACGCAATCGACTCTTCAAGAGCCTTTGCATCTGCGTAGGTCCAGCGAATTTTTTGTGGAGTGCCTACGACACGGTCATCAGTTTCTGAGAGTGGCTGCTTAGGGTTCTTGCCATAGATCTCTGAGGTTGAAGCGATTATGAGGCGTTTATCGAATTTGAGGGATGCTTGCATAACAACTTCAGAGCCCGTGAAGTTTGTAGAGACTGATTCAACGGTGTGGTGCATGATGGTTTGAACACCGAGAGCTGCCGCCATGTGTAGGACAACATCTGCACCTTTGGTGAGTTGCTCGACCAGTTCTTGATTGCGGATATCACCTTCGACGAAAGTGACTCTATCGAGAATGTGTGTGATGTTTTCCTTAGAGCCTGTTGATAAGTTATCGAGGATTGTGACGCTATCGCCGCGGGCGATGAGGGCATCGGCGAGGTGTGAGCCAATGAATCCGGCACCACCGGTGATGAAAGCGCGCATGGGTGTGAGTCTATCTTTTATCGCACACTGTTAAGTGCTGGCTCGGCTTCTATGCAGGTGGTTCTCAGGTAAGTGCGAGAGGCTTTAGGTATGAAAAGTTCTGGGGTCACCTTTAAGAAGCACTCATCCGCCGGGGTTGATTGGGCTTCAGGGTTGTTAGGTATTGGCTTGGGGCTGACGCTTGCTCTGCAGGTGACAACGATGCGCAAGAGTGATCTCTCATCGGTCTATGCGGTGGTGGCATCTGTGTCGCGGCTGGCAGCACTTACAGGGACATTCTTTGCGGTGGTGGGCATCTTCTTGATTGCGCGTATTCCGTGGGTTGAACGCGGGGTGGGACACGATCGTTTGGTGATGTGGCATCGAAAGCTTGGGCCCTGGAGTCTCTATCTGATTGGGGCTCATGTTCTCTTTATTGTCGTCTCCTCTGCTGGGCAAGATGGCGAGACGCTAGCTGTTGAGATGTGGCGGATGCTTTACACGATGTCGTGGATGTGGGCAGCACTTGCTGGATTTGTATTGATGGTGATAGCTGGGGTTACTTCTTATAAGAAGGCTCGAGCAAAGATGAGCTACGAGACATGGTGGATTATCCATATCTATACATACATAGCTATTGCAGCATCTTTTATGCACCAGGTGCTCAATGGTCAGATGTTTGTGGGACATCCACTTAATCGTCTCTATTGGACTTTTCTCTATGTGGCGATGGCGGTCTGTGTTATCTACTACCGCTTTGGTATTCTGCTGTGGCGCTCGCTGCAACTTAATTTGGTTGTGGACAAAGTTGTTGTTGAAGGACCTGGAGTTATCTCGGTGATTATGAAGGGTCGCAACCTACAGAAGTTGGCCGCAGAAGGTGGACAGTTCTTTGGGTGGCGCTTCTTAACTCGCGGTCACGCACTTATGTCACATCCATACTCTCTGTCAGCAGCACCCACTGAACATTTCTTACGTGTGACGATTAAAGATTTAGGTGATCACTCACGGTCTGTGGCTTATCTCAAGCGCGGCACTCGTGTATTTGTTGAGGGGCCGTATGGCGCCTTTACTGCAGGGCGTGCAACACGTCCGCATATTGTGATGATTGGTGGTGGCGTGGGAATCACGCCTATTCGCGCGCTGATGGATGAGTTCAAAAATGGCGTGCAGCTTGATGTTATTTATCGTGCATCAAAGAAAGAAGATTTGGTCCTCAAAGAAGAGATTGATTACCTGGTCGCAAATTCTGGTGGCCTGACTCGGGTTCATTACTTGGTGGGTTCGCGTCGTGATCATCCGATGGATGCCAAAGCGCTTAGAGTGCTGGTCCCTCGGATCTCTGATTCAGATATCTACATCTGTGGCCCTGGACCGCTTGTAGAGACCGTTAAACAGGCTGCGCAGGACCTAGGAGTGCCCAAGAACCGCTTCCATGATGAGGCCTTTGCCTTCCACTCTGAGTAAGGATTAGTAGAGATGGCACTGTTCGGGCTCAGTGACTTCTCAGGAATAGTGGAGATAGTAAAGGCATGAAACGCGCACTCTTGATAGCAGGCGGCACCGTTGGTGGACTTGGTGCAGTCCTTGCTGTGACGCCACCGCAATTTACCGCGACTCAAGATGTTGCATTCCTTTCAGGCGCTCTTGCCGTGGGCTCACCAGCACAGACCACGCCTTCGGCGAGGCAGCCATCTGTTGCTTCAAAACCATCTCAAGGTTCAAAAACTACGCAACAACCTGCACCGGCTCCTTCCGTAACAAAGAGTTCAGTAGCACCTACAAGTAGTCGCGGTTATTCAGGCACGGTTACAGGTGCATCATTTAGTGCACGTAATTACGGAACACTATCTGCGACAGCAACTTTTAGTAATGGCAAGATTACAAATGTGACTGCTTCGCAATCACCACGCTCGTGGAGTGATAACTCACTTTCTGCCCTATTGCCACTTGTCAATGGTGGAAAAATCACTATTGAACAAGTCAAGCAATATTCATCAGCGCAGTTGCCGTGTGGCACATCAAATAGTTGTCGTTCACAAGCTTCATATACTGCGGATGCATTCTGGTCATCTGTGAAGTCTGCAATTTCCAAGGCTGGGTTGTGAGCATAAAGCGATTTGTTGAGACGTGGGGAACAGTTGTTGTAATTGAGGCAACCTCCTCAGTATTAGATGAAGTTGCTGTGAGTGCTGCTGTTGATGAAGTTGAGGAATTCTTTTTTCAGGTTGATCGAGATTTCTCGACCTATAAGGAAGATTCGCAGGTGTCGCGAATTCGTCGTGGCGAGCTCAAGATTAAAGATGCTAGCGAATACGTGCAACAGGTTTGGGCGCTCTGTGAATTCTCGCGTGAACTCACATTGGGCGCCTTTGATCCTTGGAAAGCGGAAGGTGGTTTTGATCCATCTGGCTTAGTTAAAGGATGGGCTGCTGAAGTAGGTGCACAGATGCTTGCTGAGGCAGGGATTGAGAACGTTTTCATCAACGCCTCAGGGGACATTGTTCTGCGCGGAGGAAAGCCTGAAGGTGGAGCGTGGAATATTGGAATTGCTAGCCCTGATGATGTTGAAAAGTATGTGAAGTTCTTTGATGTGACCGATGGTTGCGTTGCCACCAGTGGTGATTATGAAAAAGGTGCGCATATCGTTAATCCGCATACGGGCTTGATTGCTATTGGTGCGCGCTCTGCAACGGTGATTGGTCCTGACGGGGCTATCTGTGATGCGCTGGCAACGGCGTTGATGGTCGATGGAGTTGATGCCCAGAAGTGGATTGGGCGAGCAGAGCTTGCTGAATACTCTTTTTGGACAATCAATCGCCATGATGGAACAGCCTGGTCCTATGGTTTCAATAAGGGGTATTGAGTACGGCAAGATAGGCGCGTGGTTACAACCGGTGGGTTTACTAGCGTTGGGTTGGCTCTTGAGGCTAAGGCCTTGCAGTTGTCATCGTTGACGCAAGGGCAGGCACTTGAAATCGGTGCGATAGCACAAGCAATTGGTTTGGAGCGAAAGCTCCCGATTGCTGTTGAAGTAAGGATGAAAGACTGGATTGTCTTTCATGCATCTCTTCCTGGATCAGATACAGAAAATGATTGGTGGATTGGTCGCAAAGCGCGTGTTGTGAATTTAACGGGGCGTTCAACAATGCATGAGCGAGTCATTGCTGAAGAGCAAGGAATTGATTGGCATGTAAGTAAAGGCGTGGAAGAGGAGCTCTATGCCATCCATGGAGGCGGTCTTGCACTAAACGTTGTTGGATTAGGATTGACAGGTATTTTGATTATTAGTGGGTTGCCACAAGTGGAAGATCACTTGTTAGGCGTTGAAGTCATTACTGAGTATTTGGCACGTAAGGGAGAACAGCAATGAGCATCTGGGTGTGTGGTGAGGTGCTGATTGACTTGATTCCGGGCGTTGATGGTGTGCGAGTTCCTCATGTGGGTGGAGGGCCGGCAAATACAGCCAAAGCGCTTGCGCGCTTGGGCCATGATGTGCAATTTATTGATGGTATTTCAAGTGATCAATATGGGCAGATGTCTCGCAAAGAGCTCCTCGATGATGAAGTGAAGTTAGATCTTGCTTTGAAGAGTGAAAAGCCAACCTGCACAGCTGAAGTAACACTTGCTGCCGATGGAAGTGGTTCCTATGTGTTTAACATTGATGGAACAGCAACTTTTGATTTCTCACTTGATAGGTTGCCAGATCCTTCTCGATATAAGCCACAGGTGCTCCATATAGGCACTTTGGTCACTGTTATTGAGCCAGGAGCTGATGTTCTCTATGACTGGGCTATCCGTGTGGCTGAGTTTGCTCCCATTGTCTATGACCCCAATATTCGACCATCGGTGATGGGAGATCGAGATCGATATCAAGCATCTGTTGAGAAGTGGGCTGCTATCTCATCAGTCATTAAGGTAAGTGATGATGATGTGGAGTGGTTATATCCAGGTGAAAGTATTGAAAGTGTTGCACAGCGCTGGATTAACGATGGCGCAGCCCTTGTTGTGATTACTCGTGGCATCAATGGACTACTTGGAGTTACTGCAGGTGGATCAGTTGAAGTGCCGGGTGTGAAGATTGAGGTTGCAGATACTGTTGGTGCAGGAGACACAGTGGGTGCAATCATTGTGGAGGCGATGATTGAAAAGGGCATTTTGAATCTGACTGATGAAGTATTGAAGGCAACTCTGCATCGTGCAGCAGTAGCTGCAGGAATTACATGTTCTCGTAAGGGTGCGCAGCCTCCTTACAAGCATGAGTTGAAAGGTGTTTAATGCAATTTATTGATGATGCTGAATTTCAGGTCGCAATTGATCTTGATGGCGGTGGAAAGATCACATCTATTAAGTGGCGTGAGATGGAATTTACTGTGCCCTTTAGAGGCAGTGTGCTCTCCAACGGTTGGTATCCCATGGCTCCATGGGCCGGTCGCATTCGTGATGGATTAATCACTTCTAGATCTGGTGTTGAGCATCAGCTCCCAACAAATATCGATCCACCGAATGCAATTCATGGATTTGGTTTCTCTTCCTCGTGGCAAGAGATTGGCCCTGGTCGTTCGTTGCTGCATCTACCAAAGCCATATATGGGTGCGACAGTGGAGCAGACAATTGAGGTACTTGATGATGCAATCCGTTGGTCACTTGAATATGATGATAATGGTTGCGATATTCCAGTTTGGATGGGGATGCATCCGTGGTTCCCGCGAGATCTTGAACGTGGAGGCGCTGCAGAGATTCAATTTAGCGCTGCCAAGATGTTAAAGCGTGGATCAGATGGTTTACCTACCGGTGAACTCATTTCACCAACACCAGAACCTTGGGATGATGCCTTTACTGAAATTCGCGGAACACCTGCTGTGATTTGGGAAGATGTTGCACGTATCGATATTGAATCTGATGCGGCATGGTGGGTTGTCTATAACGAAGATCCAGATGGGGTTTGTATCGAGCCAGAGACCGCACCTCCTGATGCAGCAAATCTTGGGATAAGTGGAGAGAACTACCTCGAAGCTCTCTTTGTTTTCTCTGAAGGTTAAATAGGATTACTTTTATGAGCACACAGATTAATCGTCAGCACCTTAAAGAACTTCGCGCAAAGGAAGAGAAGCGCTTTCTTGATACCCATAAGAAATCAGCTGCTGCCTTTGAAGATTCAAAGAAGGTTATGCATGAGGGTGTGCCGATGTCATGGATGGCTAAGTGGCCAGGTGCCCACCCTGTCTTTGTGAAAGAGGCAAAGGGTGCTCGCTTTACCGATGTTGATGGCCATACCTATGTTGATTTCTGCTTGGGTGATACAGGATCGATGACAGGTCACTCACCGGACGCAACAGTTGCTGCTATCCGAGAGCAAGTAGGGAAGGGCATTACTGCGATGTTGCCTACTGAGGATGCTGCAATTGTCTCTGGATTGCTGAAGGAACGCTTTGGTCTGCCTCTGTGGCAGTTCACAGTTTCGGCAACCGATGCCAACCGTCACGTGATTCGTTATTCACGCATGATTACTGGGCGCAGCAAGATAGTTGTTATCGATCGCTGCTATCACGGCTCGGTCGATGAAACTTTTGCGACGTTAGATGACGCAGGTTTTACGGTTAAGCGTGAAGGAAACATTGGTGCACCTGTTGATTTAGCTGAGACAACTCGAGTTGTTGAATTCAATGATTTAGCTGCGATGGAGAAAGCACTTGCCCAAGGCGATGTTGCAGCAATCTTGATGGAACCTGCTATGACCAATATCGGGATTGTTCTGCCGCAGGATGGATATTTGGATGGTGTTCAGGAATTGGCGAAGAAGTACGGCACATATTTGATTATCGATGAGACCCACACAATCTCTGTGGGCCCTGGTGGTATGACGAAGGCACTTGGATTAAAGCCTGACTTCTTAACTATTGGTAAGGCACTTGCTGCCGGAATTCCCACTGGAACATTTGGAATGACTCAAGCCATTGCTGATCAGATTAAGAAGTTGGTAGAACTTGAAATCATCGATCTTGGTGGCATCGGTGGCACTTTGGCAGGTAATGCTTTGTCCCTTGCTGCAATGAAGGCCACGCTTACTGAAGTTCTTACTGATGCGAATTTTGCAAAGATGATTAAACTAGGAAACCGTTGGTGCGATGGTATTGATGCAGCGATCAAGGAATTTAATCTTGATTGGCACTGCAATCGCTTAGGTGCACGTGGTGAGTACATCTTTAAAGGTAAGCAGCCAGTAACGGGGAAAGAAGCGGCCGAATCTGGAGATTTCGAACTTGAGCAATACATTCACCTGCGTTTACTCAATGACGGATATTTGATTACACCGTTTCACAACATGGCCCTGATGTGCCCTGATACAACTGAGGCAGATGTTGATGGCCATACGGCAGCTTTTAGAACTATGTGTGGACAGCTAGTTCTTGTTTAATCACAATCAAATCAATTTCTCAGTCCAAGTCTTTGGAGTTTGGTCTGTTATGAACTCGAGTGGTAGGTGGTAATCAAATTCCTTGGGGCCGTTCTCTTTGATGTAATTAATTAGCGAAATCAAGCCGGATTCGAGTGATGTTGAAGTTTTGTAATCAAGAAGCTTTCTCGCAAGATCAGCACTGCAGTTAGCATCCTTCACCTCCTGAGGCCTGCCCGGCATATAGATTGGCCGGATGTCACTTCCCATGAGTCGGGCAATTAGACCCGAAAGTTCATTAATAGTCAGGAACTCCTCATCAGGACCGACATTAATCGTCATCCCGTCAGCGACATCAGACTCGCATGCAAGCATTAAGGGATTGGTTACGTCATCCATAAAAGAAAAACATCGCTTCTGCGTGCCATCACCATAAATTATTGGCGGCTTCCCTTGAAGAATCCTATTGATCATGATTGAAGCAACATTTCGGAATGGATCATTAAATTTCTGCCTCGGGCCTATGATGTTGTGAGGAACCAAAATTGTATATTTCATGCCATGGGTTTCAGCTATATTCCTGATCATTAATTCAGAACTGTATTTTGCGATTCCATACGGATCCTGTGGGTTTGGTATCAAGTCCTCTGTAAATGGAACTACTTCTTGAGTCCCGTAACGTGCCATGGATGATAGATACACAATTTTAGGTACTTTGGATCTAATGCATGCGCTCATGACATTTACTGTGATTTGTAATGTATTCCGCACTACTAGACTAGGAGAAAATACTGAAAGTCCTTCATATGCGGTGCATGCAGCATGGATAACCAGATCGACATCATTAAACAAGTCTTGAATCTGGCATAGGTTGTCTAAGTCTGCTTCATGAAATTCAACTCCTGTAGGTATATTTTCAATGTAGCCACCAATTAGGTTGTCTATTCCGATAACCTTGTAATTTTTGTCCAGGAATGAATCTGCCAAGTGAGATCCCATAAAACCCGCAACACCGGTAATCAGAACTTTTTTCACTGAGCCCCCAAAGAAGACATTAAATTAGGGCATTATTATAAGTTATCAGTCTACTTTTTTGGCATTTTGAGAACTTTTTGGCATTAATTAAAGCCTAGTGATTGATAGAGGCCTTTACCTGCCTCGTTATCATCATCAACATACAAGATTGATTGTTTGATGCCCTTTTCCTTCAGGTAAATAAGGCCTTCTGTGCAGACTGCCTTTCCAATACCTTTTCCTGATTCAGATGGATCCACGCCGATTACATAGAGCTCACCGATGGGATCTTGCTTCACAAAGTCTTGATGAATCTTTGTCCAGCAAAATCCGGCAATCTTGCCGTTATGAACACAGAGGAAGAATCCTTTTGGATCAAACCAAGGCTCTTGCATTCTGTTCTCTAAATCTGCCATCGCCCAATTACCTTGGTCAGGGTGCTTTGCAAAGATGAGGTTGTTGAGCTCAAGCCATTCTTTGCTGTGTGTTGCTGGATCAAAGGTAATGAATTGATAGCTGTGTGGAATATGCGCAATGGGTTCTTGCAGAGAACGGTTGAGCTTAAGAATGTGGCGCATGGTTAAACGAGTTCAGAGATTGTTGATTCCTTGCCACCGTTTTGTACAGTGAAGCGGTATCCAACATTGCGGACTGTGCCGATGATGGATTCAAATTCTGGGCCAAGCTTTGAGCGAAGGCGACGGATGTGAACGTCTACGGTGCGAGTTCCACCGAAGTAGTCATAGCCCCAGATCTCTTGGAGTAATTGTGCTCTTGTGAAGACGCGCCCTGGGTGTTGTGCAAGGTATTTGAGAAGTTCAAACTCTTTAAATGTGAGATCAAGGGATGTGCCCTTGATCTTGGCTGTGTATGTATTTTCATCGATGACGACATCACCTTGGCGAA
>Ga0164295_10003067_pt1 | contig 13519 bp, 8 predicted proteins | sample GEODES006metaG_FD_111798 | JGI IMG/M metagenome (GOLD analysis project Ga0164295, IMG submission 111798) | Oligotrophic lake water microbial communities from Sparkling Lake, Wisconsin, USA - GEODES006 metaG | ecosystem: Environmental > Aquatic > Freshwater > Lake | place: USA: Sparkling Lake...
CGCGCCGACCACGCCCGCGCCATCGAACCGTATGTGCCGCCGCCGGCGCGGCGCATCGAGGCGATTCGTCGCCTGGCAGATGCGGGCGTGCCCGTGGGCGTGAACGTCGCGCCGATTATCCCGGGCTTGAACGACGCAGAGTTGCCCGAGATCATGGAGCGGGCGCGTGAGGCGGGCGCGTCTCATGCCGCCTACATCCTGTTGAGACTCCCAGGTCCCGTCGCGGGGATCTTCGAGCAGAGGCTGCGCGCCGCGCTCCCTCTACGGGCGGAGAAGGTCCTCGCGCGCATCCGCGAGGTGCGCGGGGGCGGAATGAACGATGCGCGCTTTGGCCACCGGATGCGCGGCGAGGGTGTCTACGCGGACACCATCCACGCCCTGTTTACCCGCACGGCGCGCCGACTCGGATTCGAGAGCACGCGCCTCGAGGGCGTCGGGGTCCCGAACGCGCCGAGCCCCTTTCAGCGCCCTGCAACCCCGCCGCCTCGGCCGCGGGGCGGGGACGTCGACGACCCCCAACTTCGACTTTTTTAGGGTGGCCGTAGATCGAAGTCCCTGCGGCGGCGTTTGACCCAACATGAACGCACACACCCTCCCCCGAAGCCTGCTCTCGCTGCTCGCCCTTGCCACCGCGCTCTGTGTCGCCCTCCCCGTCGCCGCGCGCTCCGAGGTCTGGCGCCCACGCCCCGTCGGCCTGCCCAGCAGCGCTGCGGGCGTGACCGCTACACTCGAGGACGCGGCGGGGCGAACCCTGCCGACTTGGCACCACAAGGGTCAGACCTGGGTGCTCGGGCAACAGGGTCAGACGTATCGGGTGCGGGTCCGCAACGCGAACCCCGAGCGCGTCGAGGTCGTCGTGTCGGTGGATGGCCGCGACGCCGTCAGCGGCGACCCGGGCGACTACACGCGCCAGCGTGGCTACGTCGTCGCACCCTATGGCGACCTCGTCGTCGATGGCTTCCGCCAAGACCTCGACCACGTAGCGGCCTTCACGTTCACCACGCCCGGCGACAGCTACAGCGCGCGGCGCGGAACGCCCCAGAACGTGGGCGTCATCGGCGTCGCCGTTTTTCGCGAGGCGCCCGGGGTCGCGATCGCCCCGCCGCCGATGCACCGACCGACGCCCATGCGGCCCGAGCCTCACTGGGACGCCGGCCGGACGGGCGAGTTGGGCACCTCGGGTGACTTTGGTGGCTTCGGAGGGCCGCGCGCCAAGCCCAGCGCGCCGATGTCCGCGCCGACCGAAGACATGGCCGAAGGCGCCTCGGACGCTGTTCGGGCTCGACGCGGCCCCACACCCCGGCAGAATCTGGGGACCCAATACGGCGCCTCACAGTCCAGCCCAACGACTGAGGTGCCCTTCCAGCGCGCGACCCCGAACCAGCCCGCCACGGTCCTCGGCCTCTACTACGACGATACGCGCGGTCTCCGGGCACGGGGCATTCAGGTCGACCCGCCTCAGCCCGAGGGGCCGCAGCCCTTCCCCGTAAACCGCCGCTTCGCCCCGCCCCCGCCCTGACACGCCGCTTGCCGCAGGGTCCCGCCCTAACGCATCCTCTCGCCCGAAACGCGACGTTCGACGCGTGCCGAGCGGCCTGGGGGCGCAGTGCAGGACATTCTCTCTCGATTTCCCATCGGCGCGGCGCGGGATGTACGGCGCGCCAGCTCGGGCCTGATGCATGGGACGTGGCTCATCGACGCGGACGCGGGGCGATTCGTCCTGCAGCGGCTGCACCACAAGCTCGCCACTCCGGAGATCCTGGGCGACTACGTCGCGGTCACGGAGCATTTGGCCCGCAAGGGGGTGCCGGCACCGCAGCTCGTCCGCACGCTCGAGGGCGCGCTGGTCGCCGCCCACGAGGACCGACTGTGGCGCTTGGCGACCTTTGTGCCGGGCGAGACGCGCGACCTCGTCCAGAGCCCGTCCCAAGCCGAGGAGGGGGCGCGTGTGCTCGCCGCGTTCCACCGCGCGATGGCGGACATTGACTACACGTTTCGCAGTCAGCACCCGCTGCACGACACCGAGGGCCACCTGCGGCGACTGCGCGAGGCCGCCGCTCGGCCCGAGCTCGTCGACCACCTCGCCGGCATCCGCGACGAGGTCGCTGAGGTCGACGCCCAGCTCGGCGCGCTCATGCTCCCGCCGGACCTGCCTCGGCGCGTCGTCCACGGGGACCCCAAGATCAGCAACGTGCTCTTCGACGGCGACCGCGCGGTCGCGATGTTGGACCTCGACACCTGTGCGCGGCACAGCGTGCTCGTCGATCTAGGGGACGCCGTGCGGTCCTGGTGTCGCGATGGCGGCGAGGATGAGCGGCAGCGCTTTCACCTAGACCGCTTCGAGGCGATCCTGCGGGGCTACGCTGCAGCAGGGCCCCCGATTGACGCCGCCGAGCGCGCGCACCTCGGGCGCGCGGGGCGCATGATTACGCTCGAGCTCGCGTCGCGCTTCCTGCGCGATGCGCTGGAGGACGAATACTTCGCGTGGGACGCCGCGCGCTACCCCGACCGCCGCACCCACAACCGCGCTCGGGGCCGCGCGATGCTGTATTTGGCGCAAGACATGGCGAGCCAGCAGGCCGAGGTCGACGCGCTCGTGCGCGTCTACTTCGGCGACTCAGGAGGACGCTGATGACTGAAACATTGACTAGCCAAGCCCGCGCGTGGGTCGAGGCCGATCCCGACACGACAACCCAGGCTGCGGGCCGCGCGCTCTTGGACGCAGGCGACCGGCGCGCGATCGAAGACCACTTTGGCGCGCGCCTCGCCTTTGGTACGGCGGGCATGCGCGGCGCGCTAGGCCCCGGCCCGAACCGGATGAACCGCGCCCTCGTGCGCCGCGTGACCGCGGGGTTGGCCGACTACGTGCTTGCGCAGGCCGAGACCCCCGACCCCAAGGCCGACGGCGTCGTCGTGGGCTACGACGGCCGCGTGGGCTCGCGCGAGTTCGCCGAGGACACGGCGGGCGTGCTCGCGGCGCGCGGCTTCGTGGCGCACTTGATGCCGACCTTGTGTGCAACGCCCGTGCTCGCCTTCGCGGTGAACGCGCTGGGCGCCGCGGCTGGGGTGATGGTCACGGCGAGCCACAACCCCCCGGGCGACAACGGGTACAAGGTCTACTGGCGCAACGCCGCCCAGATTATCCCGCCGCACGACGCCGGCATCGCCGCGGCGATCGACGCGGTCGAGGCGCGCGAGGGCACGCCCACCGCGTTCTCGGTCGACGCGGCCCGCGCGCGCGGCTTGCTGCGGGACGTGCCCCCGTCCGTAGAGTCCGACTGGCGCGCCGCGGTCCTCGCTGAGCGCGTGCACCCGAGCGCAGGGGCCACGGTGCGCGCGGTCTACACGGCGATGCATGGTGTGGGCTACGCGCCGCTCATGCGCCTGCTCGCCGCCGCGGGCCACGCGGATATTCACCCGGTCGCCGAGCAGGTCGAGCCGGACGGTCGCTTTCCGACCGTGGCGTTCCCCAACCCCGAGGAGCCCGGCGCGCTCGACTTGGCGTTCGCGAAGGCCCGGGCGGTCGGTGCTGATGTGGTCATCGCGAACGACCCGGATGCCGACCGGCTGGCGGTCGCCGTGCCGGGCCGTGACGGCGCGTGGCGCGCGCTGACCGGCAACGAGGTCGGCGTCTTGATGGCGTTCGACCTGCTCACCTATGGCCCCCAGACGCCCAACCGCCTCGTCGCGACTACGGTGGTCTCTTCGGCGCTCCTGTCGCGCATCGCCGCTTCGCTCGGCGTCGCGTATACAGAGACGCTGACGGGCTTCAAGTGGATTGCGAACGGCGCGATCGCCCACGAGGCGCAGGGCGGCCGCTTCGTGATGGGCTACGAAGAGGCGCTCGGCTACAGCGTCGGTCCGGTCGTTCGCGACAAGGACGGCCTGTCCGCCGCGCTCGTGCTCTTGGACCTGGCGGCCTTCGAGAAGGCGCGCGGGCGAACGCTCCTCGACGCCCTCGACGACCTGAGCCGTCAGTTCGGCCTGTCCGCCACGGCGCAGCACAGCGTCGTGCTGCCGGGCAGCGAGGGTGCAGCCCAGATCGCCGCGTTGATGGCGCGGCTGCGTGCCCACCCGCCCCGCCAAGTGGCCGGGGTCGAGGTGGCGCGCGCGCGGGACCTCGCTCGACCGGAGTCGCCGACCCTGCCGCCCGCGGACGTGCTCGCCTACGATCTCGCCGATGGCGGGCGCATTTTGGCGCGGCCGTCGGGCACCGAGCCGAAGATCAAGTTCTACTTCGAGGTCCTCGAGCCCCTGGGTGCCGACGAAGCGCCCTCGGTCGCGCGCGCGCGCGCAGACGTGCGACTCACAGCCCTGCGCGCCGCGTTCCTCGACCATGTGTACGGCAGGAGCGCCTCATGAAGCCTTGGCACGCGCGCGGTGTGGCCGCGTTGCTCACCCTGACGCTCTGGGCCTGCGGCGATGCCACCGGCTCTCTGGAGCAGGCGGCCTACCCCGACGCGAGCGCCGAGCCGACGCCCGACGCAGCGGTGGCCCCCCCCTCAGGCGGCTGCGCCGCGGGCGAGGTCCGCTGTGTCGACGGCAAGCTGCGCACCTGTGAGGTGGACGACGGCGGCGCCTACTGGCTCGTCGAGGCCTGCCCCGAGGGCACCTTCTGCGTCGACACCGCGTGTATCGCGCGTGTCTGCGAGCCGGGCGCGCCCACCTGCGCCGAGGGCGGCGTCGCGCTCTGCGACGCGACCGGCGAGGGCCTCGGCCCGGTGACGCCGTGTGACAGCGGCGAGGCCTGCATCGAGGGGGTGTGCATCTCGCAGCTCTGCACCCCCGGTGAGTCGGCCTGCGCCGACAAGGTCCGCCTCGAGTGCCGCGCGGACGGCCTCGGCTGGGACCGCACGCCATGCGGGGCGGGCGAGCGCTGCGTGGACGGTGAATGCACGCCCGGCGTGCCGGCCGAGGGGAGCTGTCCCCCCGGCCAGGTGCTCTGTGGCGCGGCCGGCGTGTTCGCCTGCAACGACACCGGCGACGGCTGGACAGAGACGCCCTGCGCCGAGGGCGAGGCGTGCTTTCAGGGCCGCTGCGTGGGCTGCGTGCGGGACGCCGACTGCGCCACTGGGCAGGTCTGCGCGGACGGCGCCTGCGTGCCCGCGCCCCCGGTGCCGCTCGCGCTCGTCACGGCGCGCCTGCCCGCGGGCCAGGTGGGCGCGGACTACAGCGCCGACCTCGAGGCCGAGGGCGGCACGCCCCCGTACACCTTCAGCGTGGAGGCGGGGCCGCTCCCGCCCGGGCTCGCGCTCGACGCCCTCGGACACCTCGGCGGCGTGCCGACGGCCGACGGTGAGTGGCCGCTCACGCTGGCCGTCACCGACGCGGCGGGCGCGCGCGATACACGGCCGCTGCGCTTGGATATCGTGGCGGCCGGTGCCGCGCTGCGCATCACGACCGAGAGCCCGCTGCCCGCGAGCGAGGAGGGCGCGGCGTACGAGGCGCGCTTCGAGGCCATCGGCGGCGAGGGGCCCTATGGGTTCTTTGTCACGGACGGCGCTCTCCCGGCGGGGCTCGCCCTTGAGGCCGGGGGCCGGCTCTCCGGCACTCCGACAGAGATCGGGACCTTTCGGTTCACCTTGCGCGCGGTCGACGCCAGCACGCCCCCTGCCTTTACCGAGAAGCCCTTCGAGCTGAGCGTCGCCGTCGCGCCGCTCGAGATTTACGGCGACCAAGAGCTCAACCTCTTCGTCACCAAGCTCATTACGCTGCCGACGCTGACCGTCATCCCGAACATCCCGCTCCCCTACGACACGCGGATTCAGGCGCGGGGCGGGCTGCGGCCCTACACCTTCACCGAGCAGCCCCTGCCGGACTTCGTGCGGGGCTTCATCCCGCAGGCGGGCATTCCCGATGGCCTCGTGCTCGAGCCCGACGGCCGCTTGAGTGGCACCCTCGCCGACACCAACCAAATCAACGAGTTCACGATCCCATTCACGATGATTCGCCTGACCGGCTTCTTCTTCGCCGTGCGGGTGACCGACAGCCAGGACCCGGCGCAGTTCGTCGACGCAGTCTTCTCGCTGCCGACGCTGCCCCTCGGCGGCTGACCTCAAAAAAGATCGAGAAATCGAAAGTCGGCCGAATAGGCCCGCGTGAGGGTCCGGTTGTGCTTGCTGAGAGGCCTGAGAGGGCCTCGGGCGGCTCTCCCCTCCCGCGCTCGGTCGAATCTCCCCCCCTTCAGACCCCGCGCGGTGGGCCGCCCCCCGGGTCCGGTCGTCGCCACTGTGTGACGTGCCGGGCCCGGGTCTCTTGTCTTTCCACATCGAAAGCGGCAGACAGGCCACATGGTCAGCTTTCGCCCCTTTGCCGCCTGGCGGCCCCCCGCGGCGCTCGCGCACCGCGTCGCCGCTGTCCCCTACGACGTCGTGGACCGGGCCGAGGCCCGCGCGCTGGCTGCGGGTGAGCCCTTAAGCCTGCTGCACATCACGCGGCCCGACATCGACCTGCCGGACGACGTCTCGCCCCATGCAGACGTGGCCTATGCGCAGGCGCTTGAAGCGCTCGAGCGCCTCGTGGCGGCGGGCGGCCTGCGTCAGGACGAGCGGCCCGGGTTCTACGCCTATGCTCAGCACCGCGAGGGGCGGCGCCAGCTCGGCGTGATGGGCCTCGCCAGCGCAGACGAATACTGGGCGGGGCGCGTCAAGCGCCACGAGCTCACGCGCGCTGAGAAAGAAGAGGACCGCCTGCGCCACGTGCGGACCCTCGGGGCGCATATGGGGCCGGTCTTTCTGACCTACCGCGCGCAGCCCAGCCTCGACGCGCGCCTGGCCGAGGTGACGACCGCCGCGCCCGAGGTCGACTATGTCGCGCCCGACGGCGTGCGGCACCAAGTCTGGCCGCTCTTCGAGCCTGTGCTCCTGGCGGCGCTCGAGACGGAGTTTTCCCGCCTCGACGCCTTCTACATCGCGGATGGTCACCACCGCGCCGCCGCCGCCGCGCGCGTCGGTCGGGACGCCCCGCCCGGTGATGTGTCGCGTCACTTCCTGGCCTGTGCCTTTCCGCACGACCAGCTGCGAATTCTGCCGTACTTTCGAGTGGTTGCAGACCTCGCAGGGCGAACCCCCGACGCCTTCTTGGCGGCGCTCTCGGCGGCGTGGCGGGTGCAGCCGATCACCGGCCCCGCCGACGCCCCCGACCGCCACCGGTTCACCATGGGCCTGAAGGACGGCCGCTGGTTCGAGCTGACGCCGACCAGCGCGGTCGACGAGGCCGATCCCGTCGCGCGGCTGGACGTCTCGCTGCTGCAGGACCGTCTGCTAGCGCCGCTCTTGGGCATCGCCGACCCCCGCCGAGACGAGCGCATCGACTTCGTGGGCGGCGTGCGCGGCGTGTCCGAGCTGACGCGGCGGCTGACGCTGGACGCCGCCGTGGCCTTCGCGCTCTACCCGACGTCGCTCGACGACCTGATGGCGATCTCGGACGCCGACGCGATCATGCCGCCGAAGTCGACGTGGTTCGAGCCGAAGCTGCGCTCGGGCTTGGTTATCTCGCGCTTCCGCTGACGGGCGACGCGCTCGCGGGTGCCGCGCTTCCCGCCGGCAGCCCGCGCGCGGCGTCGACGATCTTCGTGAGCTCCTCGGGGCTCCGACCACCGACGAACTTGAGGCCGTTCACGAAGAACGTCGGTGTGCCCTCAATCCCGACCTGCGCGCCTTGGTCGATGTCGCGGCGCAGGCGCGCAGCGGTATCCGGGTGAGCCATGCACGCGTCGAACTCGACGAGCTCCGCGCCGACGGCCTGCGCGTGCGCCTGCAGGTCACTGGCCGTGAGCTTGTCCTGTTGCGCGAACAGGCGGTCGTGCATCGGCCAAAACTTGCCCTGGGCCTGCGCGCACACGGCCGCGCGCGCGGCGCCGCACGCGAACTCGTGGAACTTGCGTGGGATCTGCGGGTTGCAGCTTTCGTCCATCGGGTAGTGACGAAAGACCACGCGCACGTCCGACCGGCTCGCCGCGAACGCCTCGAGGATGTCCGTGAAGCGGCGACAGTAAGGGCACTGAAAGTCGCTGAACTCGACGATGGTCACGGGGGCGTCCGCGGGTCCTTTGCTGGGCGCGCCAGAGAGGTCGAGCGTGATCGGAGCCTCCGCCTCGGGCTGCGTGGGGTCGGCCTGCGCCGCAGCGCGCGCCTTGGCCGCGGCGTGGCTCTGCTGAGCATAGACGCCCTGAAAGCCTACAGTCCCCAGCGTGACGAGCACGGCGAACACCCAGAGCTCGAAGCGGCGCCAGAGCCCTGGCACCTCGCGCAGGGCAGCGCGCGGCCCCTGCGGGTGGCTCCAGAGCGCGACCCCGGCCAGGCCAAAGTTCAGCGCGTAGAGGACCATGCAGTAAGGGCAGGCCTTGCCGATCACAAAGACGGACGCGGCAAAGAGGACGAGCGAGTAGCCGACCGCGCCTAAGCTCGCCAAGGTGAGCACACCGGGCACAGCGGGGAACGCGGCGGGTCTGAGTCGGTGCAGGGGCAGCAGCACCAGGATCGCGGCGTAGAAGCCTGCGCCGAGAACGGCGATGGGCAGGCCCGCGACCTCGCTGAACGCGCTGAGCGAGGTCGCCTCGCACGAGAAGCCCGCGGCGGCGGCGCAGAGACCGGTGTCTCCGCCGCCTCCGAAGTGGGCGCGCACGTGCACGCCGACGAGCTCAAGCGAGACAAGCACGCCCGCTGCCGCACACAGGAGAGCCAACGGGAAGGCGAGGCGCCGCACTAAAAGACTCCGGGCAGGTTGAACGGTTCGACGCACCGATAGCGGAGCGCTCAAGAGGACGCAACCGACCCGCGCCGCGTTGCGTGTCGCGGCGCGCTCCCCGTATATTCGGTGCCCGATGAAGATCTGCAGCCAGTGCGCGCTCTCGAACCCCGACGGGAGCAGGTTTTGCGCGCGCTGCGGGGCGGCGATCGTCTACGACCTTGACGACGAGGCGATCGCCTACGTCACGCCCGTCGCGGCGGGGACGATCTTCGAGGGCAAGTACCAGGTCAACGAGGAGATCGGCCGCGGCGGCATGGGCGTGGTCTACCGCGGGCACGACTTGTCGCTCGGTCGGCACGTGGCCATCAAGGTCTTGCCGGAGCACTTCAACACGGACGAAGAGGTCATCCAGCGCTTCAAGAAGGAGGCGCGGGCGATGGCCTCCCTCGACCACCCGAACGTCGTCCCCGTCTACGCCATCGGACAGTTCAAAAACTTTCACTACTTCGTGATGAAGTTCCTCGATGGGCGCACCCTCGCGGAGCTGCTCGAAGCCAAGCGAGCGAGCGGGATAGGGCGCTTTAGCCCCGCCGAGGCGACGCAGGTGCTCGTTCAGACCTGCCGAGGGCTCGCGCACGCCCATAGTCGCGGCTTGATTCACAGGGACATCAAGCCGGGCAACATCATGCTCAGCCCTGATCTGCACACGACGATCATGGACTTCGGCATCGTGAAGGAGGAGCGCAGCGCGGAGCACCTGACGCGCACGGGCCTTGTGTTCGGTACGCCCGAGTACATGGCGCCCGAGCAGGCGCAGGGCCACGCGCAGCCCGGCCCCACGACGGACCTCTACTCGCTCGGCGTCGTGGCCTACGAGATGCTGAGCGGCGCGCCGCCCTTCGAGGGCGACACGCCTTTCTCGGTCGTCGTCAAGCACATCAAGGAGCCGCCCGCGCCGCTCGTCGAGCGGGTGCCGGGCGTGAGCCGCGCGCTGCATGACGTGGTGCTGCGGGCGCTGGAGAAAGAACCGCAGCTTCGGTACGCGACCGCGGACCAGATGCGCGAGGCCCTTGAGGCGGCGAGCGCGCCCCAGCCGTCGCCAGCAGCCGAGGCCTTCGTCGTTGACCAGCCGACGCCGAGGCCGCACGCGCTCCCCGTGCCCGGCGTCTTGCCGCCCGGCGTGCCGATGCCGCCTCCGCAGCTTGGCCGCCCGAGCGTGATTCCGTCCCCCATCGCGGCAGTGCCGACCCCGACGCCGCCGCCGCCGTCCCCGCGTGTGCCCGCGCCGGGGGCGGTCCGCGTGGCGCGCCCCGCGGTGCCTGTACCTCCGCGCGCGCAGGTTCACGGCAGCGCAGCGCCCGCGAGCGACGCCGCAATCGTGGACGACCGACCGGGTCACTATCGCTCGCTGATGACCGCGCAGGCGACAAAGTCTCCGCAGGCCACGCGCCCCGCATGGCTGCCGGCGGCCATCGTCGGCGCGCTCGCGCTGCTGGGCATTATCGGGCTCGCGGTCGCGATGGCGATGCGCGAGACGCCCTCGCCCTAGGTCAACGCCCTTGCGACTGGGGGGGGCGCGTGCTATCTCGCCGGCATCACGCTCGAGGTGCTGGTCGTTCGCGCGACCAGTTAAAAGGGAAGCCGGTGTGATTCCGGCGCGGTCCCGCCACTGTCAGGGGTGAGCTGAGGGTGCAGAGTTTGGCCACTGGGTCACCCCGGGAAGGCCGCACCCACGGCGATCGCAGCCCCAAGCCAGGAAACCTGCCCCGAGCCCCGACTGGCCGCCACTCTTCGAGGAAAGAGGGGGAGGATGATGCGCATCGTTGAAACGATCGCGCTCGCCCTCGCGGCGGGCGTCGTCTTGCCCGCGCTCGCCCGCGCCGAGGTGGTCGAAGCGGCCGCGCCTGAAGACGAGCAGGTCGTCGAGGTGCGTCCCGCGCACACACCCGAAGGTGAGGCCGCGCTGCGCGACCCTACGGGCGCCTCGACGCGCGTCGACCCGCGCTCGGTGCCGGGCGCTCAGGCGCGCCTGTCGGATTTGCTCCAGGCCTCGCCTGGCGCAGGCGTGCGTCGCGCCGGCGCCCCTGGCGGGCGCGAAGAGCTGCTCGTCCGAGGCGCGAACGGTCAGCAGGTCTTGGTCGTGCTCGATGGCGTGCCGTTGAACAGCGCGCGCGGCGGCGCATTCGACCTGTCGACGCTGCCTGCGGCCTACGTAGGGCAACTCGAGCTCTTGCGTGGCCCCGCGAGCGCCCAATACGGCGGAGGAGCGTTGGGCGGCGTCCTCCGAGTCGTGACCCCGACCGCCGCGCAGGGGACCCAGTGGTCGGGGGGCCTGCGCCTGGGACAGCTTGAGGCCGCAGGCGGGGATGCGGCGTTGAGCCACGGCGCCGAGCGCTCCGAGCTCCTGGCGCTCGTCGGCGGGAGCCGCGCAGCGGGGCGCTTCGGCTTTCAGGACGTCCACGGGGATGACCGGCTGCGTGAGAACGCCGACCACGCCGAGGCGCATGGTTTGGCGCGAGCGCGTCTCCGACTCGGGCGAGGCGCGTCACTCGTCGCCCTCGCGGAGGGCTTTGGCCTCGAGCGCGGTGAGCCAGGCTTCGAGCAGTTCGAGAACACCGCCGCCCGCTCAACGCGACGCCGCGCGCAGGTCGCGCTCTCTGGAGACGCGGGGCGGGCGCTGCACCCCGCGCTGCGGCTCGAGAGCGCGGTGTGGGCGCGCAGCGAGCGCGTCGCCTACGCAGATCCTGAGCCGAAGCGCGCGGGCGCGGCGCGCCGTTACATCACAGATGAACGCGCGCTTGGGGGGCGCTTGGCGACCACTTTCGCCGGCGACGCCGCGCATGCGCCCTCGGTCGTCGTGGATGTGCGGCACGATGCGGCCCGCACGCGGCTTCACGGCGGCTTGTTCGGTGACGGCCTCGATGGGCGACGCCTGGGGCTTGCGTTGACCGCGCTCGAGCAGTGGGCTGTCTTGCCAGGCCGCCTGCACCTGAGCGGGGCGCTTCGGCTCGATGACGATGACCGGCGCGCGCCGGTGCTCGTGCCGCGGGCAGGCGCGCTCGCGCTGCTGCCCTTCGGAGACCTCTCATTGCGGGCCAACATCGGTCGAGCGTTCCGCGATCCGAGCTTCGACGAGCTCTATTTCGAGTCGCCGGGCGTGCGTGGTCAGCCGGGTCTGCAGCCCGAGGACGGCTGGACCTGGGACATGGGGCTGGGGCTCGCGCGGCGCGATTGGTCGCTTGAGCTCACGGCGTTCGAGCAGCGCTTCGAGCGGCTGATTCTCTTTGTGCCGGTCCAGGCGCTCCAGATTGAGGCGCGCGATGACTACGCCGCCCGCGCTCGCGGGGTCGAGGCTGCGGGCAGCGCGCGAGCGGGTCCGGTATCGGCGCAGGCGCAGTGGACGTTGCTCGACGCGCGCTTCGCCCATGCGCCGCACGCGCCTCTGCCTTATCGACCCACGCAGCGCTTCGGCGCGCGCGTCGCGCTGCACGCCCAGGCCGCGCAGCTGTGGGCCTCCGCGGACGCCCGCGGCGAGGTGACGACCGATGTCTATGGGCACGCCCGCCTGCCCGCGCAGCGCCTCTTCGGGCTAGGCGTGCAGGGTCCGCTGCCCGGCGGGCTGCTCGTCGGGGCAGAGATCAACAACGTGACGAACGTGCAGAACGCGGTCGACGCCGTTCAGCAGCCGCTGCCGGGTCGACTCTGGACGCTTTACCTGCGTAAGGAGTGAGCTCATGGGGATGACTGAAAAGCGAGTGATTATAGGAACTTTGGCGTTTGCCGCGCTCGTGGCATGCGAGGCTGAACAGGAGGCGCAGACGCTGGCGGACGCTGCGCCGCCGTCGTGCGCGCCGGTCACACCGCCGAGCGCGCCTGCAGGGGCGCTGAGCAACCCGCAGGGCGTCGCCTTTGCGGGCGCGCTCATCGCGGTCACCAACACGAACCTCGACCCGATGACCTATGCGCCGCTCGAGGGCTCGGTCACCTTCATCGACCCCGCGGTCGGCGAGGTCGTCAACCAGATCACGACCACGCAGCCCAATCCGCAAAAGGTCGCGGTCACTGGGGACACGCTGGTGGTGCTGAGCACCGGCCCAATCGCCTACGACTTCGACTCCGGCGACTCGACGAGCGGCGGTTCGGGCGGCCTCGACCTCACGCCGGTGGACGCCCTCGGGGCGGCGACAGGACCGGCGCGACACATCGAGGTCGCGCCGAGCGCCGAGGACGCGCACCTGGGCGCGCCGCTCGACCTGGCGGTCTTCGATGGGCGGGCCTACATGACGTCCGCGACGTCGAACGCGGTCTTCGTCGCGGACCTCGCCGCGGGCGCGCTCGTCCGCGGCGCGTCCAACCCGCTGCTGTACGGCGACACCTCGCCGCGGCTCACAACCGGTGCGATCACCGCCGGAGCCCGCCACCTCTACGTCACGGACTTCAACGCCGACACGCTGCACATCGTCGATCCTGGGGCGGACGCGGTGCGACCCTGCGCCGTGGACCTCGGCCTATCGGCGATGGACACCGAAGGGCCCACCGCGCCTCGCGTCTTGGGCGACCATCTGTACGTGCTCCTGGGCCTCGCGAAGGCGGTCGTGCGCGTGCCGGTCGCCGACCTCGACCGCGTCGCCGCCGCCGAGGCGGGCGCCTGCCCGGACCTTCGGCCCGAGGTGTTCGCTCAGGACGTCGGCGAGTTCCCGAACGACCTGCTCGTCGTCGGCGAGGCGCTCTACGTCGTCGCGTCGGGCGATAACGCGGTCTATGGCCTCGACGCAGGGGGGGCGCGCGCGAGCACCCTCGCGCTCGAGGAGGGCAGCAACCCTTGGTC
>Ga0164295_10003071_pt1 | contig 13506 bp, 9 predicted proteins | sample GEODES006metaG_FD_111798 | JGI IMG/M metagenome (GOLD analysis project Ga0164295, IMG submission 111798) | Oligotrophic lake water microbial communities from Sparkling Lake, Wisconsin, USA - GEODES006 metaG | ecosystem: Environmental > Aquatic > Freshwater > Lake | place: USA: Sparkling Lake...
GCGTCGGACAAGGCGCTGCGCGAGGCGGAGCACTTAGCGCAAGAGGCTGCGCAGTTCGAGCGCGACAACCGCACGCTCCGCCAGCGCGTGACCGAGCTCCAGCAGGAGCTGCTGCTCGCGCGGGAGGCCCTCGGCAAGCGCGAAGCGGAGCAGCAGAGCGTGCGGTCGAGCGACTCGGTGGCGCGCCGTGAGCTCCTCGAGGTCCGCGAGGACCTGAACCGCAGGGAGCGCGAGGTGCTTGAGCTGCGGGACCGGCTGACGGCGCGAGACCGGCAAATGATGGACGTCGGCGACCAGCTCGACCAGTCACGCGCCGACACCGAACGTGTGCAGGCGGACCTGCGCGCGGCTGAGGCACGCGCGACGGCCGCCCAGTCCGCGCGCGAAGAGACCGAGCGCGAGATCGAGAGCCTGCGCGTTCGGCTCTCGGAGACGCGCGTGCGCCTCGAGAAAGCCCGCGAAGAGACCGAGAAGACCTACGAAGAGGTCAAGAGCGCGCAGAAGAAGGCCACGACGGACCTGCAGGCCGCGCGGGACGCCGCAGGGCAGGCGCTCGCGGAGTTAGAGGAGCGACTGACGCTGCAGCTCGCCGACGCCGAGGCGCGGGCCGCGCGGGCGTCCCACGACGCCGAGTCGACGCGCCAGCGAGCGGAGCGCGAGGCGAGCGAGACCGCCGCGCAGCACAGCGAGACGCTCGCCCGCGTGCGCGCTGAGCACGCGCAGGCGACCGCAGACACCCAGACCGCACACACGCTGCTCGTCGAGCGGATTCGGTCCGAGGCCGCAGCGACGCTCACATCGACGCTAGAAGAGCTTCGAACGACGCACGACGCACAGCTCGCGCGCCTGACCAGCGCGCACGAGGATGAGGCCGCCGCCCTGCGGGCGTCCAAGACATCGCTGCAAGGGGAGCTCGACGAGACACGCGCCACGCTGACCGAGCGCTTGCGAGAGACGACGACGCGCCTTGAGGCAGAGCTCGCCGAGGTGCGCGCGACGGCCGCCGATGAGGCCCGCAGGGCAGCCGACGCTCGCGCCGAAGAGGTCGAGCGCCTCAACGACGCCCACGCAGCGCGAGTCGCGGACTTCGAGGCGCGCATCGGACGCGAGGCCGTGCGCGCCAGCGACGCCGAGGCCCAGGCGCTCCGCTTTGAAGCCGCCGTAGCTGAGTCGAAGCAGCAGCGCGCCGCAGACGCCGAGCGTTCTGCCGAAGTGGCTGCTGCCGCCGAGGCAGCCTTCGCGCAAGAGCGTCGCGCCCACGCGGACGCCCTGTCTGAGCGAGACGCGCGCGCGGTCGATCAGGAGGCGCAGCTGCGTGAGCAGCGCCAGCGGGTCGCGGAGCACATCCGCTCGATAGAATCGCTGAGCGAAGAGGTCGCGGAGCGGGACGCTTCGCTCTCCGCGCGACAGCGCGAACTGGCGACGACAACGGAGGCGCTCGCTGCGGCCGAGGCCCGGATCACATCGCTCGAGGCCGAGCTCGGCAGCGCACGCGCCGCAGTCTCCAAGGCGCGAACAGCGCTCGGGGTCGCTCAGGCCTTTTTAGAGCGCGCTGAGGGCGCCGACCGAGGCGACAACGGCGACGGCGGCACCGAGTAATGCGCGCGGTCGACCTCATCGAGCGCAAGCGGGACGGCGGGGCGCTCACCGCGGACGAGCTGCGGTTCCTCGTCAAGGGGAATACGACCGGCGAGATCCCCGACTACCAGATGGCCGCGTTCCTGATGGCTGTCTACTTCAAGGGCATGCGCCCGGAAGAGCTTGCTCCTTGGACCGAGGCGATGCTCCGCTCGGGCAGCGTGCTCGACTTCAGCGACCTGTCCGGCCGGTGCGTGGACAAGCACAGCACCGGCGGCGTGGGCGACAAGATCAGCCTGCCGCTCGCGCCCCTCGTCGCGGCCTGCGGCGTGCGCGTACCGATGGTCAGCGGTCGCGGGCTCGGCCACACCGGGGGCACCCTCGACAAGCTCGAGAGCATCCCCGGCTTCTCCACTCAGCAGTCTTCGGCGCGCTTCCGTGAGCTCGTCGACACGCTCGGGCTCGGCCTCATCGGTCAGACCGCCGACATCGCGCCCGCCGACAAGCTGCTTTACGCCCTGCGCGACGTCACGGCGACCGTGGAGTCGATCCCGCTCATCGCCAGCTCGATCATGAGCAAGAAGCTCGCCGAGGGCATCGACGCGCTCGTGCTCGACGTCAAGGTCGGGAACGGGGCGTTCATGCGCTCCGTCGACCAAGCGCGCACGCTGGCGGAGACCATGGCGGGGATCGGGCAGCGGATGGGCAAGCGCGTGGTCGCGTACCTGACCGACATGAACCAGCCGCTCGGCGCGACGGTCGGCAACGCGCTCGAGGTCCGCGAGAGCGTCGAGATTCTCCGCGGCGGCGGGCCTGCGGACGTACGCGCGCTGACGCTGACGTTCGCACGCGAGATGCTCCAGCTCGGGGGCGTTGACCCGGCCGAGGCGGAGCGCGCGCTGGACGATGGCCGCGCGCTCGCGCGCTTTCGGGCGCTCGTCGAGGCTCAAGGCGGCGATCCGCGGGTCATCGATGACCCCGACCGCCTGCCCAAGGCGCGCCACGTCGTTGCGCTGCCCGCCCCGAAGTCTGGCTGCGTGCAGGGGATTGACGCCCGCGCCATCGGCGTCGGCGCGATGTGCCTCGGTGCCGGTCGCACGCGCAAAGAGGACGCCGTCAACCCCGCGGTGGGCGTCGTCATGAACGCGCGCATCGGCGACCACATCCGCGAGGGCGAGCCGCTCCTCTTCATCCACCACGACGACGTCGGCGTCGACGCCGCGCGTCGCTATTTCGACGCTGCGTTCGTGCTCGGCGACGCGGCCGTCGAGCCGCCGACGCTCATCATCGACCGCATCGAGTGAGGCCGCGATGAACGGCGGAAGCCCCGTGTCTCCCCTCGTTGAGTCGCTCCGGAGTCACGCGATCGATGCCCCCATCGAGGCGCGCTTGACGAGCGCTCTGGGCGTCGTCGTGCTGATGCTCATCGCGTGGGCCTGGAGCACCAACCGCAAGCTCATCCCGTGGCGCGTTGTGCTCTGGGGCGTGGTGCTGCAGGTCACGTTCGCACTCTTCGTGCTCCGCACGGACTTCGGCCTCACATTCTTCAGCGGCGTCAACGAGGGCGCGAACAAGCTCATTGGCTTCGCGCAGACCGGCCTGTCGATGGTCTTTGGCGACCTGGTCTCGAAGTACCCGCTCGCCTTCAGCGCGCTGCCCGCGATCATCTTCTTCGGCGCGCTGATGAGCGTGCTCTACCACCTGCGGATCATGCAGGCGATCGTCTGGGTCTTCGACGTCGCCATGCGCCGCACCATGCGGACCAGCGGCGCCGAGACGCTCGCGTCTGCGGCCAACATCTTCGTCGGTCAGACCGAGGCGCCGCTGCTCATTCGGCCATATGTCGACCGCATGACGCGCAGCGAGCTGATGGCCGTCATGGTGGGCGGCTTCGCGAACGTCGCGGGCGGCGTCTTCGTGGTCTATGTGTCGCTCTTCGGAGACCGATTCCCCGACATCGCCGGTCACCTGCTGACCTGCAGCATCCTGTCCGCGCCTTCGTCGCTGCTGATCGCAAAGCTCATGGTGCCCGAGGAGGAGACCCCGGTCACGGCGGGCATGCAGGCGAAGTGGGAGCGTACGGACGCGGGCAACGTCGTGGACGCCGCGGCGCGCGGGGCGTGGGACGGCATGCGCCTCACGGTGAACGTCGTCACGATGCTCGTTGCGTTCGTTGCGCTCGTCGCCCTCGCAAACGCGCTGCTGGGCTGGGTGGGCGGCTTCGTGGGCCTGCCAGACCTGTCGATGCAGATGGTGCTCGGCAAGGTCATGGCGCCGCTCGCGTGGGTGCTCGGCGTGCCGTCCGTCGACGCAGTCGCCGTCGGTGAGCTCATCGGCACCAAGACGGTCTTGAATGAGTTCGTCGCGTACAACGACCTGTCCGTGATGATCGAGCAGGGCCGCCTCGTCGAGCCACGCTCCGTGCTCATCGCGAGCTACGCGCTCTGCGGCTTCGCGAACATCTCGAGCGTCGCCATTCAGATAGGCGGCATCAGCCTGCTCGCTCCGGGGCGTCGCGCGGACTTGGTTTCTCTGGGCTGGCGCGCGATGGTCGGCGGCTCGCTGTCGACCTTCATGTGCGCCGCCGTCGCCGGGATCGTGGCTTGACGCGGCCGCAGAGCGAGCACGACCCCGAGCAAGATCTGGACGACGCGCTCTACGCCGATGACCCCGTCGCGCGTGATGGTGCGCGCGCACGCTTGGCCGAGCGCGCAGAGGCAGCGACGGTCGCACAGTTGGTCGCGCTGCTCGACGCGCCGCGCAAGGCCACGCGCCGGCGCGCTGGCCGCATCATCGCGGAGATGCGGCCGGAGCGCGTCTTACCGCACCTCGAGCGCGCGCTCGACCCTGGAGCCACGGCGAGTGATCGGTTGCGCGCCGCCGCCGCGCGGAGCGTCTCACTCCTGGGCGAGGCCGGTGCCGTCGCGCTAGAGCGCGCGCTCGGCGCGGACCCCAGCGCGCGCGTGAGGGTGGCCGCAGCCACTCGAGCGACGCCGGTCGACGCCCTGCGGCGCGGTCTATCAGACGCCGACGACGCCGTGGCTCGCGCCTGCTTCGACGCGCTGCTCGAGCGCGGGGTGGCGCCTTCACCCGACGCGTGTGCCGCCTTGAGCGCGCGCCTCGGCGCGGCCGCCAGCGACGAGGTCACGCGCGCGGCCGCGAGCGCGGCGCCCACGACCGAAGCCACCCGCGCGGCCGCCCTCGCAGGCGCCCCCGCCGCGCTCGACCACTTGGCCTGCGGCGAGACGTGGCGCGCGCTCTTCGACGCCCCGACGACGCGCCGTGCCGCTGCTTGGGCGCTCGCGGACTTCGCCCCCGAGGCCCTGCGCGACGCGCTCTCCAGCGACGATCCTGCCCTGCGTGCCGCGACGATACGCGCGCTGGGCGGCCTGGACGCGGCGGTCCTGGCCGCAGGGTTGGCCGATCCAGACCCGACCGTTCGGTGGCACGCGCGCCGGGTCGCCGCAGGGGACTTCGACCGCCTCGACGACCGCACACGGCCCCACGCGCGCAGCGAGGCGCCGTCCGCGCGTCCGCCCTTCGGCCTCGCCGCACACGACGCCTCCGCCGCGCCCCCGCGCGTGTCCGCGTCCCTAGCGCTCTGCCACACGCGGCTCGACGTGAACCTCGGCGTCGCTGTGCGGAGCGCCGAGGCGTGCGGCCTAGACGAGGTCGTGCTCGTCGGCCGAGGCGACCTGCTCCGGACCGCGACGCGGGGCACGGAGCGCGCGCTGCGGGTGCGCGCCCTGCCCGATGCGGCGGCGCTCATGCGCGACACGCGCGAGCGGGGTCGTCAGCTCGTCGTCGTTCAGCAGACGCCCCGCTCGGTGGCATACCACCGCGCCGAATACCCGCCGAATCCGGTTTTCGTGCTGGGCGCAGAGGACGACGGCGTCCCCGCGCGGCTGCGACGCGCCGCGGACCTGCTCATCGAGATCCCGATGTGGGGCGCCATCGACAGCCTGAACGTCGCGACCGCCGCGACCTGCGTGCTCTTTCACTGGCGCGCACACGCCGAGGCTTGAGCGCCGACACGCGCGTCAGCGAGGGCGACGCGCGAGCTCCCGAAAGACACCCGCGACCATCGCGAGCTCCGCGGGGTTCGCCCGCGCGCGCCCCAGCAGCCGCTTGAGCTTGCGCACAAAGCCTGCGGCCGTTCGGCCCGGGGGATACCCGGCCGCGTCGCACAGGCGCTCCATCTCGGCGTACAGCGCGAGCCGGTCCGCGGCCGCACCCACCTGAGCCTCGAGGGGCCCGGCGCCTCCCGTCGGCGCAGGCGCGAGCGACATGACACCGCGGTGCAACTCGTAGAGCAGGCACGCGACGGCGTGGCCCAGGTTCATCGACGGAAAGCGCGCAGACGTCGGCAGCGCCACCAAGGCGTCGCACAGGTCGAGCTCATCGACCGAGAGCCCGGCGCGCTCGTTCCCGAACAGGATCGCGCACGGCCCGCCGCCGGCGAGACGCGCCGAGAGCCCCACCGACGACCACTGGGGCGCGCCCGCCGCATCGTGCGGTCGGCGGCTCGTGCCGAGCACTCGCTCGACGCCCCCCAGCGCGGCACGCACGTCGTCGTGCACGGTCACGCGCACGTGCTCGAGCGCGCCCGCGGAGAACTCCCGCAGCGCCGACTCGTCGAAGCGCTGCGGGCCTACAATGCGGAGCGTCTCGACCCCGAAGTTCGCGGCGGCCCGAATGGCCGGGCCGACGTTGCGGACATCAGAGGGCGAGCATAGAACGACAACGACGTTGCCCATCAAGGCGCGCCGCTCCCGAGCGCGAGCGCGGCGGCGACCGCGGCGACCGCAGCCACCACAACCGCCAGCCAGAGCCAGGCGGGGCGCGCGCCGGTGACAGGAGCGGCCTCGCGCGGCTGTACCTCGGCGGGCGGCCCCGGGTGGGTCGACACGCTCGGGCGCCCGCCCCCCCCACTCCGCCGCGCACCGGACGCCTCGGCGACCTGCCAGAGCGCGTCCCGCACCTCTGCTGCGCTCGCCGGCCGACCCTCGGGGCGCTTCGCGAGCAGCGACAGCACCAGCGCCTCAAGGGCTGCGGGCATGCGTCGCTCTGGCTCAAGCAGGTCGTTGGGCGGGACAACCACATCCTGCAGGACCGCGGTCACGGTCTTACCGGTCGCGCGCTTGCGGGTCAGCATCTCGTAGAGCACGACGCCCAGCGCGTAGAGGTCGGCGCGCGCGTCGACCGGCCCGCCCATGCACTGCTCTGGCGCCATGTAGCGGAGCGTCCCGAACAGCCGGTTCTGGTCGTCTCTCGGGGCCGCGTCGAGCATCGCCGCGATGCCAAAGTCCACGAGCTTGACCCGCGTCCCGCCGCCCGGCAGCGCCTCAAGAAAGACGTTGTCGGGCTTGAGGTCGCGGTGAATGATTCGCGCGCCGTGCGCGGCGACGAGGGCCTCGCAGATCTGAGCGCCGATCGCAGCGACCTCGGCCGCGGGCATGGGCGCGCGCGCCTTGAGCAGGTCCTTCAGCGGCTGCCCCTCGAGCAGCTCCATGGCGATGTAGGCCACGCCCGTCTCATTCGACAGCTCGGCGTCGAACACAGTCACCACGTTCGGGTGCGCCAGCCGCGCGGCCGCGATGGCTTCGTCCTCGAAGAGTCGTCGCTGGAGAGGGCTCTCGAGAAAGCGCGGAAACAATACCTTGAGGGCCACGACATCGCCCACGAGCACGCGCTTCGCGCGAAAGACCATGCCCATCCCGCCGACACCCAAGACGCGCTCGATGGCGTACTTGTGGTCAATCAAGCGCCCGACCCACGCCTCGGGCGGATCATCCCGGTCGGGCTGCGCCTGACCGCACGCGCCGCAGTGCGTGGCGTCCGCGAAGACGGACTGGCCGCACCGCGGGCAAACTGAGGGGCTCGTCATCGACATTGGGGTTTCGCGCTCGGGCGTGACTATAATGTGCGCCGCCCGCTTCGGATACGCGAGAAAGGACCCCGCGATCGCTCCCTGCGCCCATTGCGCGACGCCCCTGCCCGAGGGCGCGACCGCCTGTCCGTCGTGCGGCATCGACGTCCTCGTCGGGGGCACCGCGGGCGACGGCCCGTTCGCTCGGGGCACCGTGCTCGAGAGCCGCTACCGCATCGACACCGAGGTCGGCCGCGGGGGCATGGGCATTGTGTATCGAGGCACAGACCTGACCCTGAAGCGCCCCGTAGCGATCAAGGCGCTGCGTCAGGTCGACGCTGACAACACAGTCCTCTCACGCTTTCTGCGCGAAGCGCGCTCCCTCGCGCGTGTCGAGCACCCGGGGCTCGTGCCCGTGTACGCCGTCGGTCGCGAGGACGGCACGTACTACATGGTCATGAAGTTCGTCGAAGGCGAGACGCTGCAGTCGCTCATCAAGCGCAGCGGCGCCCTCGAACCCCGACAAATCCGCCGGGTGATGCGCGAGACCTGCGAGGCCCTCGGCGCGCTCCACAAGCACGGGCTGATTCACCGCGACCTGAAGCCCGGCAACATCATGCTCAGCGCAGAGGGCCGCGTGGTCGTGATGGACCTCGGCATCGTCAAGGCCGTCGGCGAGAACACGCAGACGACCTCAACCGCGCTCGGCACGCCGAAGTATATGGCGCCCGAGACGCTCACAGACACCCAGGTCGACCCGCGCGCGGACCTCTACTCACTCGGCGTCATCGGCTACGAGATGCTGACCGGCGACCCGCCCTTTGATGGCCCGACGCCGATGGCGATCCTGTTCAAGCAGGCGCACGAGCCGCCCGAGCCGCTTCGCAAGCGGGCGCCGAACGCGCCGCGGAACCTCGCGAGCGCGGTCGAGCGGGCCTTGTCGAAGCTGCCCACCGACCGCTTCGAGAGTGCCGCCGAGATGGCGCTCGCGGTCGAGGAGGACGCCGCCGCGACGAGCGCTGCGCGGAGCCCGCTCGACAAGCGCACCCTCACGCGGTGGGCGGTCACCGCCGGCGTCGTCGTCGTAGGCTTGGTCGCGTTCTTCGCGTCGCGCGGCCCGGACGCCCCCGCACCCCCGACCCCCTCGAGCGGGGCCCCCGCGTCGACCCCGGCTGCGGTGTCGTCCGCGGCCCCGTCAAGCGCGCCGTCCGTGCCCCCCACCAACGCCCCCACGCAGCCCGCGTCCGAAGCGCCGACTGCGCCGCCGACTGCGCCGCCCGCTGAGCCCACAACGGCGGCGGTCCGCCTCGTCACCCTGCGCGTCACGAGTGACCCTTCCGGCGCGCTCGTTTTCGAGCGCGCCGCGGCCCTCGGCCGAACGCCCTTGGTCCTTCGCCGCCCCGCTGCGCCGCGCATGCTGACGCTCACGCTCAAGCGCGAGGGCTATGGCGACCGGGCCGTGAACGCGAACCTCGCGAATGACGGGCAGGTACACGCCCGCCTCGAGTCGCTGTTCGAGCTCGTGCCGTAACCTGAAAGTGCGCCGCCTTCATCGCTCGCCTTGCGCGAGCGCGCCCCTCTGCGCGAACGTACGGCCGTGAAAGCGCCTGCGCCCTTACCCCAGCACCGCCTCGTGTCCGCCGCTCTCGCTGCGTGGCTCGCGCTCGGCCCGAACGCCGCCGCGGCCGTCACCGCCCAGGACACAGCCCGGGCGCGCGAACTCGGGCAAGAAGCGGCTGAGCTCTTTCGCGCAGGTCAGTACGAGGCTGCGCTCGAGAAGTTCACCGAGGCGAACCGTCTGGTGCCGCACCCCAACCTGGACGTGAACATTGGCCGGGCGTACGAGAAGCTCGAACAGTTCGACCAGGCGCTCATTCACTGCAAGATCGCGCTCAACGCGCCCGGTGTGCCCGAGGCCACGCGCAGCGCGGCCCAGCAGTGCGTCGAGCGCATGCAAAAGCTCGTCGTACGCCCGATCGTCAAGCTCGGCAGCCGGCCCGCGGGCGCGACGATCCGCGTAGACGGTCGCGTTGTGGGCGAGACCCCGTGGCGCGGCGAGGTCGAGCCCGGCGATCGGCGCTTCGAGTTGTCGCTCCCCGGCTACGCGACCTCGACGCGCTCGCTGACGGCCCAGCGAGGCCAGGTTCACGCCCTCGACGTGACGCTCACAGCCGACCTCGCGGGCAGTCTGCTGACCGTGACGAGCACACCCACCGGTGCGCTCGTCCTCCTCGACGAAGAGGAGATCGGGCGGACTCCGCTGCGCCAGTTCCAGCTCGACGCGCGCACCTACACCCTTGAGGTCCGCGCGCCGGGCTACGCACCGTCGGTGGGGCCTCTCAGCGCCGAGAGCGGCAGATCGATCGAGCGGGTCGTCACGCTCTTGCCCTTGGGCGGTGTCCCCGAGGCCAGCGGACCGCGCCCGATGTGGCCGGGCTGGGCGATGGTGGGCACGTCCGCTGCGGCCCTCGGGTCGGGCGGTTACTTCGGGTACGTTGCCTTCGACAAGGAGCGACAGGCCGACCAGCTCGCACGCACCAGCGGCGCGCCCGAGGACCAGCCTCGCTACAACGCGCTGGTTGCCGATATGGACGCCGCGAGCCTGGCGAGCGACCTGCTGCTGGTGAGCGGCGGCGTGCTGCTCACGGGCGGCTTGGCTTGGCTGCTGTGGCCCGAGGATGAAGCCGCCAAGGCCAACACCGCGCCCCCCGCCGACGATGGAGCGGATGAATTGAGCGAGCCAAGCGACGACGCGCTCTGAGCGCGCTGACCGTCAGGTCTCGATGCTCACTGTGTGAAAGCCAGCGAGCTCCCCGCAGGCCGTACGGCCCAGGTAGTAGACATGGACCTCGATCTCGCTCACGCGGACGACGAGCGCCGCGTCGAGCTGCGGCTCAAGGAACGCAAAGAGCGCCGTGAACTGAGCGGCGAGCGCGACCGAGCCGGGGTCGGCGGGGTCGAATCCGAGCGTCAGACGATCTCGAAAGGCTGCGGCCTCGCGCGTCTCGACGAGCGGGTCCGCCGGTCCAACGAAGAGCGCGAGCGCGTCAGCGGGCGTGACTGCAGCGCCGAGGTTGTCCGCGACGAGCACGGGGTCGAGCGGGTAGTCGGACTCGCTCAGGAAGTAGAGGTCGGCCATCAGCGGCGCCGCGGCCTCAAGCCACGCTGCGCCACACAAACGCTCCGGCGACGCTGAGGCGTCCGCAGCCGCACCATCGACCGCGCCCGCGTCGGGCAAAGCCGCGTCTGAAGGGTTTACGACCCTCGCGTCGGGGACCGCGACGCTCGTGTCTGCGACCACGACGCTCGAATCTGCGACCACGAGGTTCGCGTCCGGGGCCTGACCGACCTCGTCCGCCTTGCCTCCGGCGTCCACCGAAAACAAGCCCGCGTCCGCGCGCACGCGAGATGCGTCTGGGTCCGCGCAGCCTGCCCAGGCCACGCACCCCGCGACACCCCAGCCCCACCACCCCCTCAAGCGACTCCGCAGCATCATCACCCCCTCAAGTACCAGAGCGTCACGCCGACAAGCGCCACAAGGACCGCCACGCCCACGACCGCCGCGCGGCTCGGGGGGCCGGCTGACTCCGAGGGGGCGGCCACAGGCGAGACAGCCTCGGTCCGTAGCCCCGCGTCTTGGAGCGCCTCGAGCGCCCGCAGCGCATCGGCGGCGCGCGCGAAGCGCTGCGTGGGGTCAAAGGCATACAGCCGCTCCAACCAGCGCGCGAAGGCTGCGGGCACGTCCGGTCGGTGCGCCGCGAGCGGCGTCGGCGTGCCCTTGACATAGGCCGCCAACGCCTCGCTCGTGTTCGTGACCTTGACTGGCCGCTGGCCCGCGAGCAGCTCGTAGAGCGTGATGCCGAGCGCGAACAGGTCGACCGCAGGCGTCAGCTCGCCCCGCATCATCCACTCCGGCGCCATGTACGCCGGATTCCCCAGAAACATGCCCGTCATCGTGATCGCGGTCGGGTCGTCGTCGCCCCCGACCTGTTTCGCGAGACCGAAGCCTGTCAGGCGCGCGCGCTCCACGCCCTCGGGTGTGACCTCGAGGAGCAGCGCTTCGGGCGAGACGTCGCGGTGAATCACGCTCGCCTCATGCGCCGCCGCGAGCGCGTCGAGCGCGTGCGCGGCGAGCGTGACCACACGCGCAAACGGCTGCGGCCCCTCGCGTCGCAGGCGCTCGCCCATCACGCCCCCCTCGACGACCTCGAGCGCCATGTACGGCATGCCGTCGGGGGTCACGCCGGAGTCGTAGAGGCGCACCAAATGCTCCGAGCGCAGCTTGCCCCACGTCGTGACCTCGCGCAGAAAACGCGCCTCGTCGCTGGGGCCGCGGATCGTGTCGCGCGGCAGCATCCGTAGCTCGACGATGCGGTCGAGCCGCTGCTGGCGGGCAAGGAGAGTTCGCCCCGCGCCGCCCCGCTTAGGGCCCTCGCTCAGCACCTCGTACTTGCCGGCGACGACCGCGCCCGGGCCAAGCTCCGGTCCCGCGCCGCTCTGACCGAGCGCGTACAGCGGTGAGCCATCATTGGGGCACCGCTCAAGCTCGGCGTTTGGCCAAATCTTCTCGCAAACCGGGCAGATGCGCATCGGGGGGGTCCTCAGCGGCCCGGGCAGACGAGGTTTTGCAGCCCGGCGCGGTCGGCCCGAATGGCCTCGAAGCGAAACGGCAGCGGCCACCCACGACACGTGCTCGGGTCGTCACACTGAAAGAGCCCCGAGCACCCCGGCATGAAGAGGGGCGTACCGAAGCACGACGCGCCGAGCGGCAGCCCGCAGAGCGAGAGGGCCTGCGCGCCGATGCGGTCGAGCACGAGCGAGAGCGCCTCGCCCGACTCGCCCGGCGGCAGGTCACCGAACTGAGCCTGCGCGACGTCCCCGAGCGTCATCACAAGCTGCAGCGTGCCGGTCAGCGTCTCGTCGATGGGCTCGTACTGCGCCTCGACCGACACGGCGCTGAACGGCAAAGAGACGGGGCTCTCCCTGAGCCAAAACTCGAAGTCCGTGATGTTCGAGCAGCTCGGTGTCAGGTCGCGGCGCTGCTGTACCGTGCGCTGCTCATACGAGCCCACCTGAGTCCGCTGGCACACGCCGCCACCGCGGTCGAGGCCCACCCACGCCAGCTCGCCATCCGCAGTGACCTCGGCGGTGCCGATCTCAAAGCGGTAGTTGCCGCCCAGGCGAAAAACATTATTCGGCGCGAGCGCCAAAATCGTGGAGCCGCCGCGCGGTGCGAGGGAGTTATTGAGCACAGTGTTCATCAGCGCGATGTCTGTGTCGGCGCCGATGAGGCCCACGGGGAGCTCAAGCCGCGAGATGATATAGGCGTTGCAGCCGACACCCGCGGCGTCGTCTGAAGAGCAGAAGGCGCTCAGGCCCTCGTCACAGTAGCGCCCGTTCACCCGCTCCGGCGAGACACACTCGCTCTGGTCGCGGGGGTCCCTGCCGGCGAAGTTGGGCGCCGCACAGGGCGCGAGCGCCGCGCCTGCAGGCGCTTGGGGGCGACAGCGCGGGTCCACCTCGGGCACGCCGGGGTCACACAGCGCGCCGTCGTCCTGGAGCGTGCGCGAGCACCGAAAGCCCAAGATGGGCGCGCGGGTCGACTCCCACAGCGCGAATCGGTTTTGGTTACGCAGGTTGAGCGGGCCCGTCGTGTAGTCGCCGCCACGGACCATGCGTTTGCGGGGAAAGTCTGTCGAGTCGCAGATGGGCCCCACCGGGGCGCGGTCGTTCAGCCCGCCGTACTGCCGACTCGCCCAGTCGAAGACCCACTCGTTGACGTTGCCGCTCATGTTGAGCAGGCCGTCCGGCGTCTGACCGTCCTGATTCGCGAAGACCGGCCCCGACCCCAGCACGTTTCCGCGCCCACACTGCTCGCCCGCGTCGTTGTAGGTCGCGACGCGAGCGAAGCGCCAGCCCGCTTCGGGCGTGTCACCCACGCAGACGGGCAGGTCCGCCAGACCGTTGATGCCACGGTCCGGATCAACACACGGCCCCGGCATCGGGCCAGCGAAGTCGGCAGCTCGGCAACACTGTGTCGACGGACACTCCGCGGCCGA
>Ga0164295_10003073_pt1 | contig 13504 bp, 11 predicted proteins | sample GEODES006metaG_FD_111798 | JGI IMG/M metagenome (GOLD analysis project Ga0164295, IMG submission 111798) | Oligotrophic lake water microbial communities from Sparkling Lake, Wisconsin, USA - GEODES006 metaG | ecosystem: Environmental > Aquatic > Freshwater > Lake | place: USA: Sparkling Lake...
CCAGTGGGATCCAGTGTGCGAGTCACAGCCAATTCACAGAACAGATGGGAAATCTATCTTCGTACAGCCACCAACATTTATGATCGAGTGGCAGTACAAGATGGCACCATTGAAATTTCAGAGCTGCTGTGGAATTACGAACTGGGTAGATTTGGATTTGATAATGAAGTGTTTGACGCACAATACTTTGATCAGGAACCTGTGATCGAAACCCGCAAAATAATCCAGGCCATCAATCAAGAACTATTGGTTGATGAGCTGTTGATAGAACGCAATCGTGCATTGATCTTGATGTTTAATTTTGTGCTGAGCGAGTTTGAAGCACCTGATTGGTTGACTAAAACTTCCTTGATCGATGTGGATCACACCATCCGTGAACTGTTGCCGTTCCAGACTTATCGTCGAGACAATCAGGATTTTGTGGTTGACTACATCAAAGAAGTCAAACCTTATCATGTGCAGATTCGTGAACTGAATCTCATCTACAACGGCCTAGATGACTATCAAGGCACGCTCACGGACTTTGATGTACCTGCGTACTACGACACCGATGTGATCCCCAATCAGTTCGTGAGTCCCATACTCACGCCGTACACTGCAAGCACAGCAGTTGGCACCGGAACTGCCACCGATGCCAGTGATGCAGCGTCTGACAGTTTGATATGGCAGCAACAGCCTTGGAGTTTCTGGTATGACAACTATGCTTTAGGCGTGGTCAGCGTGAACATTGCTGATGCAGGATCAGGATACACAGTACCTCCTGTGGCCGTGGTCACTGGTGATTGCGTCACACCTGCGGTGCTCACTGTTCGGGTCAACAGTAAGGGTCTTATCACTGGAGTCACAGTGGTAGACACAGGATCAGGATACACCACAACTGCCATCATCACACTTGACGGCGGCAACGGCACAGGCGGACAGTTGGTGGCCGTGATGGCCAATGCCTTGGTTGATGACACAGCATACAATCTAGTGCGTAGTTTTGATGTGACCATGAAGTACGACAGATATCAATATGTGACCACAATTGTGGATTGGGAAGCCAATGTGTCATACAACAACGGGACTCAAGTGCGCTATGACAACCGAGTGTGGGAGGCCAACAGCCCAACAATTCCGGTCACAGCGTCAATCTCAAGTTCGGTGATGTCGGTGACTGTGGTGCCAACTGGTAGCCCGGCCCTTGCAACAGGTATGACAATCAGTATAACTGAAGTAACCGGCGACCCCACAATCATTGGTTCAATCACTGGCTATCTCTCGGGCACCGGTGGTATTGGGACATATGCTGTGACCCCTAGTCAATCTGTGTCATCGACCACTATCACAGCCAGAGCCACAACAGTACAATCTTCTACATTTGATCCTGCATACTGGTTGCTGGTAAATGCTGCCACTCTATCAGGTGTGGATCGTACCATGGGCCTGTATGTGCCCACAGTGAACGAACCTGGACTGGATTTGAGTTTGTTGATTGACGGTGTGAGTTATCCCGGGGTACAAGTGTCGGCTCCAATATTCAGTCAGAACACCGGATGGGATGTGGGCAACTGGGATGTAAATCCCTGGGACAACATCGCTTTTGGCCCAGAAGGGTCGCCCACGTATGATCCGGGCATTCTTGACACCATCTACGAAAGTAGATTCTTGGATATCTATCTGGGATTACGCCCCACTGACATCAATGTGGTGGGTGGTGAGTTTGTGGGACCTTATGAAAGCCATGCACCTGAAGAACTGGTACCTGGCTCAGAATTTGACACCATGGACTTCCGTGTGTACACACGCCCAGGATCAGATTGGACCGGAGACGGGCATGGGTTTGCCTGGAAGATTGTGAAATGGGTATATGACAGCAGTGCCGACTACACACAGAGTTTTGCAGGTATCATTCCCAATCCTGTGCAGATACGTGTGACCAATCAGACACAGAGTCGAAGTCTCACACAAGACATAGCCTATACCGTGGATTGGGTGAATCAAGTGGTCTCCATTGTGCCCAGCATCAGCGCACCACCTGCAGCCAACGGAGATGTATTGGTACTCGGTGTATACGGCATTGGTGGCGGCAACCAACTGTATAGAAACAGTTTCAATGGTGCAGATGTTGGCAACTACCTGAATATTCCTGTGGCAGATGTTGAAATCTTTGACATGGTGATCTTTGTGAATGGTGTGCTGATCAACACATACACATACACAGCTGGCACAAACAATACCACTGACATATTCTTTGCCACAACATACACTTCTTCAGATGAGATCAATGTGACTGCTATGGGCAATACCGACGGATCATTGCCGTATACCTGGTCCACTCCGCAGACACAGAACTTTGTGAGTTTTGGACAGCTGGAGTATAGGTTGAACAATTCCATGTCGGGTACCAACATTGCCAATCTAATAGTGGAAATAAATGGCATCCGTGCAAGACCTCCTGAAGGCGCATTATACATCGCTGATGGCAGCTCAGGATATGCATTGCCCAATCGTGGTGGATACAGTCTTGGACTGGTGTCGGACAATGATGTGTATGTGTGGGTAAACAATGAAAGACTTACATTAGGTAGTGACTATATTGTTGAACCATACACTGGCAGTGACACAAGATATGTAGATATCTTTGTTGCTCCTAGCATTGGGTCCGAAGTGTTGATCAGCGTCACTACCAAAGCAGCTTATGTGATATTTGATGATAGCAGCAGCATAGATTATGATCTGGTGTTCCGCACAGCACCTATAGCGGGTGCCATTGTGAGTGTGACATCCTGGAACGACACAGCACAACAAAGTATAGTGACCTTGTTGTGGCAGGGTCCTGTGACCGAAGGTGTTGTAGTTAACGAACCATTTGACAGCACAGATTTTGATGTGGGCACAGTCACATATGATCCGGGCAGTTTTGACTACACCGACGGCGTGCAAGTTGTCGTAAACGATTTTGAACTGGGTCGAGCCATACCTGATCCCACCAGGATGTGGGTCACAAGAAACGGTAGACGTATTTTCTATGGTGATGATTATTTGATCATTGGTACAGAGCTGGTGATACATGGACCGGTGATTGGCGCAGACGAGGTAGTTGTGGCACAGTTGTTTACAGATTCAGTTGTGCCTGAAGAGATGGCATTCCGCATATTCCAAGACATGCGCGGAGTACAGGCAACATATCGCATGACAACAGCAACCACCACTGTGTTGACACAACCATTGTTGAAGAATCAAGACATCATCTATGTTGACAATGCCGGTGCATTGACTGAGCCTAATTTAGAAATCAATGTATGGGGTATCATCACTGTCAATGGTGAACGAATCATGTATCGTGAGCTTGATCTAGAAACCAATACTGTCAGCAGCTTGATGCGTGGCACAGCAGGCACAGCAGTGGCCGATCATGCCGTGGATTCTATTGTGTACAATCTTGGTCAAGGTAATTTGGCACCAGTTGAATATCAAGATCGTGTTGTGTTTACCAACACACTAGCAGATGGGTCTACTACAACATTCACAGCCGACAATATTGACCTCAGCGACTTGACTTTAAGTTTTGCCGAACAGGCTATATTGGTGTATGTTGCTGGGTTGCGGGCAAACGCAGGATACACAGTGGATTCCGTAGCACCTGCTACCATAACATTTGATACTGCACCCACAGCAGGATATGAAGTTTCAATTCGTGTACGTCAAGGATTGGGATGGTACGGCCCCGGAGTGTCTGAAGATAACGGGCAAGCCTTGCAAGTGACCCAAACTGAGGCCGCAAGGTTCTTCCGGGGACAAAACTAAGGTAAATAAAACATGCAGCAAAATCACAAACCTCAACCACAGCCGCCAAAACCACAGCCTGTAGCCCGTCCAAACGAACGCAGCGCCATTGCAGTTTCGGGATTTTTAAAGATTTCGGATCCTGAAACCAAACAAGTATTTGTGGAGATACCAGCATGATGATACCTGTGCAAGTACAAGGTTTTGTAAAGATTTTTGATCCCGTGAGTGGCGAAGTTTTTGTGGATAAAAAAAACGCTATCCACTACGAAAACATGAGTATCAGTCTTGCTGAAACTCTCAGCCATCGCACACTGGCACAAGGTGGCGGTTGGATCTATCTCATGGCGTTTGGAAATGGTGGTAGTTCTGTAGATCCCACTGGCGTGATCACTTATTTGCCACCCAACACCACCGGTGCCAATGCGGATCTTTACAATGAAACCTATGCCAAGGTTGTGGATGACAATTCCGCAGCTGATACTGATGTAACCAATAATTACATGCAGGTTCTGCACACATCCGGGCAGGTGTACACAGATATCCTGGTAAGCTGTTTGTTGGATTATGGTTCTATATTTGGGCAACAAGCATTCGACAACAGTACCAACTTCAATGGAGAATTTGTGTTTGATGAGCTAGGACTCAAAGCAATCACCGGACTTGATAATAACAATTTACCAGAGTTGCGTTTGCTGACGCATGTGATATTCCACCCGGTGCAAAAGAGTCTGAATCGTCAGATCCAGATTGATTACACTGTGCGGATACAAACCTTAACTAACCTGAGCACAGCATAAATATGTGTAGATTAACAGGTAATAAATACCTATAAGATTCGGAGCAAGCAAACATGTCATATACAATCACTCTCACAGATGGTACGATTTTCGCAGTAATTCCTGATGGAACCATCAACAATGATTCCAGCATGACCCTGGTGGGCAAAAACTATGCTGGGTATGGGGAATTCATCAACGACGACATCATTCGTTTGTTGGAAAATGGGTCCGACACAACAGCACCAGGAGATCCACTCACAGGTCAACTGTGGTGGGACCAGACCACCGACACCATGAAAGTGTACAATGGTACCACATTCAAGGTTATTTCCGGAGCCACTGCATCGGCCAGCGCACCAAGTTCAAATGTAGCAGGTGATCTATGGTATGATAGTACCAACGCTCAGCTGAATGTTTACAGTGGATCTGCTTTTATCCTGGTTGGCCCTGCCTATACCGCAGGCACCGGCGTGACCGGTGCTATTCCTGCCACAATCACTGACACCAACAGTATCAGTCATGTGGTTGTGGAATTATATGTTGAAGATGCAATTGTGGGCATTGTGAGCAAAGACGCATCATTTGATCCCCAGATCGCAATTCCGGGATTTGCGGCCAATGTGCGTCCGGGTATCACACTGGCCACAACAATCTCTGGCGTGGGTCAGTATTTCCAAGGCACAGCAAACAATGCAAACACAATAGGCAATGTGTCAGCTGCTGGATTCCTGCAGACCACCGGTGCACAGACCATGACAGGTACCCTGGGTATCTTGAATGATTCTGGATTGAGTGTGGGTGCAGATCAGGATTTCCGTGCCAGCGTGACTGGTAGTGATGTGTTCCTTCGTAATCAAACACAAGACGGTAATCTAGTCCTTCAGATCAATGATGGCGGTGTGACCACTACTATGTTAACTCTGTACGGTGCCAACAACATGACTGCAATCCGCGGATCAACCACGGTGAACACAGCCGGCGGCGCCACTGCCATCGTGAACGGTGCAGGCAATGCTGTGGGCAACATCGGATCCAGTTCCAGTTATTTCAACACTGTGTTTGCACAGGCCACCACAGCATTGTATGCGGACGTGGCAGAGCGTTTTGCATCTGATGAAATTTATGAACCAGGCACAGTGGTCGAACTGGGCGGATCAGCAGAGATCACCCGAGTACGACACGATGCCAGCGATTCTGTGTTTGGTGTCATCTCCACACGCCCGGCTTTCACCATGAATGGCGGTGCAGGTGACAACGACACACATCCTCCAGTGGCCATGACAGGCCGTGTTCCTGTGAAAGTAACAGGCATTGTGAACAAAGGTGATCGATTGATTTCCGCAGGTGACGGCATGGCTCGTGCTGCACGGCCCGGCGAAGCAACGTCGTTCAACGTGATTGGTCGTGCTTTGACCGGCAAGACCACTGCGGAAGCAGGCACAGTAGAAGCCATTGTCACAATTAAATAATAGGACACAGATATGACTTATTCATCAGGCGGATTGATCCAAGCAGCGGATTACAACACTTTTTCTGCAAGTCTCAATCCAATTTGGAGTACTGGTTCAGGAGACTCTGGATGGGGACAAACAGCAATTGGTACAGTGGCCACCAGTGCCGTTGTTACTGCTACTAACTGGGCCACCCTGGTCAATAATCTCTCCATAACAGGAGGGCAGACAACCACATCCATAACATCAAGAGCAGCTCCTGTGACCGGAAATGTTGTAAATATTTTAGCCAATGTGTCCACTGACATCAGCAGTTGCACTACTAGACGCGGATTTGCCACAAGTTCGGGAGCCACCAGTTCAACCTGGACCGGTAGTATTGCCAAAACTTCTGGCACCGGTAGCGGTGGCTCGGCTTGGACCATCAACTGGACACAGACAGTGACATTCCCCAGTGCTGACCAAGCTAGATATTTCTGGAACGCCGGCGGCCTGATACGTCTAGACATGAGCAAAACATCAACAGGCACGGACATGGATCCGGACTGGAATACCTTTGCGGGCACAGTGGGCACATTGTATCTGAGTGGTCGTGTGGCCAGTGCAGATCAAACCATCGCAGGCGTGAATTATACTGGATTTACCAGAATAGGCGGCACCGGTACCCCAAGTCCAAATTTGACAACTACCGGATGGTACACACTCACACCAGGTGCCGCAGCAATCACCATGTTTCAAGTAAACAACACAGTATACCCTTACGCCGGTGATTTCATAAGAGTGACCGCAGCAAAAGATGCAGGATCAACAGCAGTGACTTTTGTTACCACATGGAACCAAGTGGCTATAGATACCAATGCTGCTATTTCCGGTGGAACTGACACTGCAAGTCCCTACTCTGCGTTTGGAACAGCACCAGCTGTGTTATGCCGTGTGGTTCCACCATCAACAGCACAGGGATTGAGCAATACCTGGGGCACCCCAACTGTCTCTAGTTCCGTGTCGTAATAGGTTAAAATTCATCAAGGCAAAAGGTAGACTTTTGCCTTTTTTTCGTTTATAATAATCTAATGAACACTGATAATTTAATGGCTCATGCTCGAGCACGATTTGATCACGTGGCCGCCCGCCGTGTGTTGAAAGAAAAATACGAAGCCCGGATGTTGTTCGCACATGCCGGCGGTATGTGGCGCGCCGGTCCTGAACTGTTGACATTATTGGCCACAGTACCGCCAGGTGATGCAGTAGTGCTGGATATATACGAAACTCCGGTGCAAGTCAATCCCGAAAAACTGCGCGGCTTGGCCATGAGTCGGTGGCAAGAGCAAATGAATGCTTGGTTGGTAGAGCATGAACAACTAAAGAAAAAGCGATGACCACTGGCGCCGTGATATTTGCTTTTGACAATGAAGAGACAGACTATGTTGCCATGGCTGCCTGGAGTGCGGCTCGCATACGTCGACATTTAAAAATACCTACAGCAGTTATAACAGATTGTCAGGATCCGGGTCGACTGTCCCAGTTTGATCATGTGATCGCAGCAGATCCTGTAACAGGTGGAACAAGATTTTTTGAGGATTATCAACAAACCCAAACATGGAAAACACTAACATGGTACAATGCCGGCAGAGTGGATGCATACGCTTTGACTCCCTGGGACCAGACTCTGGTACTTGATGCCGACTATGTTGTTTGCAGTGATCAGTTGAGTGTGGTGCTTGACAGCGCAGACGACTTTCTCAGTCATCGTATGGCTTGGGATGTTACCGGGATCGATAATTGTAGCGGCTTGAATTGGTTTGGTGATAATCACATGCCCATGTGGTGGGCAACAGTCATGATGTTTCGTAAAAGCCCCACATCTGAATTTATTTTTGATTGCATGAAAATGATCAAAGAAAATTGGATTCACTATAAAGACTTGTATCATATGTATGGCGGTAATTTTCGAAATGACTACGCACTCAGCATAGCGTTGGGCATAGTTAGCGGTCATACATTGAACGTGAACAATATACCATGGGGACTGGCCAGCATCGTTTCTGGACATAACTTAACGCAAATTGCTCCGGATTGTTTTCAAATTGAATACTATAATCAAGGTAGGTTAAAAACAATTGATTTGCAGAACATGGATTTTCATGCCATGTGCAAAAAAAAACAACTAGGAGATATAGTTGCCAATACAGTCTGAACGCGGCTATTTAATCATGGCACAAAATTCCCACAAAGTTGACTACGTTGACTGTGCGTGTCAATTGGCTAGATCTATACGGCATTTCCATCCTGATGCCAAAATCTGTCTGCTATCCAACACAGACGCAACAGAATCTGATTTATTCGATTATCATGAGATTTTTGCATGGCCATTGAGTGATAACCCATATGCCAATGATTGGCAAGTGTTTAGTTCTAGCCCTTTTAGGCAAACTATCAAACTTGAAGCAGACATGATCATTGCCAGCGAGATAGATCATTGGTGGACCATGCTAGAACATCGAGACGTGGTGATATCAACCGGGGCCAGAGATTTCTATGATCAGAAAACCCCCAATAGATTCTATAGAAAAGTCTTTGATGCTAACAATTTGCCCGACGTGTACAACGCTGTGACCTACTGGAGACTGAGTGAAACTGCACAAGAGTTTTTTCGATTAGTGAGAAAGATTTTTGAAAACTGGGAACAATACCGGACCTTGATAAAATTTCCCGATGAAATTCCATCAACAGATTTAGTGTATGCCATGGCAGCACAGATCATTGGACCAGAACGTGTGACCATGCCATTTGCAAGTTATCCCAGGATCGTGCATATGAAACGTGGCATAATTCCATTGCGTTTGGAAAATTGGACACAGGAGATAACATGGGAATCTGATCCACTAAGAATCAACACAGTGGCACAATGGGGCGCGGTACATTATCATGTGAAAGATTGGCGATATGACTAATGAAGAATTCTTGGAATTTTGGAACAGCTACAAATGGACAGAGGCCAAGCCTGTGTATTACAGACTATATCACGACGACGCAGGTAAACCGTTATTTTACAGTGGGCAAGATCTGCCCGATAGATATATTGATATCACACCTGAACAGTTTGCATTACAAGATATGGCAGTGCAAATAGTTGATGGAAAAATCGTCAAACGCAGGTCCACTTGGATCAACAAACTCGTGCCTGCCAGTTCGGGCACTCTTTGTCACAGTCAAGACGTGGCTGTTGTGGTGACCGATCAACCTGGCCAATATTGGGAGAAAAAACAAAATGTCGTTGAAACAAATTGATGTCGCAGATCTAGATTGCATCTATCTCAGTTACGATGAACCTGCCAAAGAAGAGTTCTGGATCAAGATCCGCAACCAGATTCCTTGGGTTACTCGGGTGGATGGAATAAAAGGTAGTGATGCTGCACATAAAGCAGCAGCCGAAGCCAGTACCACTGAACGTTTCGTCTTGATTGATGGTGATAATCTTCCTGATCCTGAATTCTTCAATCAAACACTGACATTTGCCACACAAGAACATGAGCAAGCAGTGTTCCGCTGGAGAGCCAGGAATCATGTGAATGGACTCATGTACGGCAATGGTGGATTGAGTTCATGGACCAGGACCTATGTGCAGAACATGCACACACATGAGAACACAGATGGGCGTACAGAAACTCAAGTGGAGTTTTGCTTTGATCCATTATATTGGGCCATGCACGACTGCTACTCAACCACGTATCCCAATGGATCAGCATTTCATGCGTGGCGTGCAGGATTCAGAGAAGGTGTGAAAATGTGTCTGGATCGTGGCCGCAGACCCACAGTGACTGAATTCCAGACCCGTGTGCATCAACGCAATCTTGATCATCTCACCATCTGGCACAATGTGGGAGCCGATGTGGATTACGGATACTGGGCCATGGCCGGTGCCAGACAAGGCACATACATGACCATGCTCACCAACTGGGATTACCTGCAGGTACAAAACTTTGATGCCCTAGCAGAACTATGGCAAACTGTAGAACATGAACAGCCCGAACATGTGAGCAACAACATCGCCACGGAGTTGCATACTCAATTGGATCTGCCCATGCACATGCTCACAGTGGAAGCCAGTGAGTTTTTCAAACACCACTATCGATCAAACTGGCGTAACCGTGGGGTCATGATCCGAGAAATAGATTTGATATAAATGGAAAACAAGTGACTGCTTTTAGTTTACAACCACAATACCTATTCAAACTCCTGAGCCTGCCTCGGGGTGCAATGTCTAAGATTCCTATAAGCAATAAATGCAATGTTCCGTTCCATGAAATAACCATTGACTATCTAGGAAATTGTCTGATTTGTAATTGCGATGGCTGGCTACCATTGCCGGTGGGCCAAGTACAAGATTTTACCAGTATTGATGAATTATTATCCTGTGAGCTAGCCAAGATTCTCCAGGATGATGTTAGCAATGGAAATTTCCTGTGGTGCGCGGTAGATCATTGTGGAATAAGAGAACATGACATAATTAAAAATCATCTAAGTTTAACTATTAACATTGATGAAAGTTGTAATTTACAATGCCCAAGCTGCCGTAAAGAACTGATAATGGATACATCTGGTCCAGGGTATGATAAGAAACTAAGAGATGTAAATGTTATTCTCGATTGGTTAGAAAAATATCAAAAGCCAATACATATTATCATGTCGGGCAACGGTGATCCATTGGCAAGTCATATTATGCGTCCTATCATAAAAAACTTTTATCCAAAACCCAATCAGACTTTTACTATTTTTACAAATGGATTACTTATTAAAAAACAAATACATGATGGAATGCCTATTTTTGATTCCATCACAAATTTTAAAATAAGTGTGGATGCTGGCAGCAAAAGTGTATATGAGGATGTGAGACGACCGGGAAAGTGGGAAGTGCTATTAGAAAATTTTGATTATCTCGCTGAAGTACAAAAACACAGAAAAGTAACTTTAAATTTTAATTTACAAAACAAAAATTATAAAGATATTCCTAACTTTATTGACATTTGTCATCGCTACGGGTTTTATGGAAGCATACATGGACTTGATGATTGGGGAACCTGGTCGCAAATGGATTCATTGGATAAAGATGTTTGGACCATTAAAAATGGAATTTTTTCTGATCATGATGTGTTAAACCCAACTCATCCCAATCATAAGTTTTGTAAAGATATTATATCACAATACCATGATGCAAGAGATATCAGTTTCACAGCACCAATCTTGAATCTCTGATGGCCAAAAGCAATTTTCTATCGTCGGCTGAACAGATGAAAGCAGATCTTGGACCAGCACTGTGCTTGGCCAAGTGGAAACAGGTCAGCTTGCATCTTACCACAGGGTTGAATAACTCATGTTATCATCCGCCCTTGCACCCAATAGACCCTGCTGAGATAGGGAACAATCCTGCTGCCCTGCATAACACCGATCACAAAAAAGCACAGCGTCGAATAATGCTACAGCAACAACGTCCCAGTGAATGCAGTTATTGCTGGAACATGGAAGACCTTGGCCGGCTAAGTGATCGCCACTACAGATCTGGCGAGCCTTGGGCAGCCGTGGATTTTGAACGGATAAAAAATTCAACAGGAGATGAAGATGTTGTTCCCAGTTATGTTGAAGTCAATTTTAATCATGCTTGCAATCTGCGGTGCAGCTATTGCAGCCCTCAGTTTAGTAGTTCATGGGCAGATGAAGTGTCTAGACTGGGTGCATATCCTACCCTGGTGCCTCATAATGCTCCTGAGCATTTCACTGGGAGCCGTCGCCCTATACCTGCCCGCGAACACAATCCTTATGTAGAAGCATTCTGGTCATGGTGGCCCACACTGTATCCTGAGCTCAAACACTTTCGTATGACCGGTGGCGAGCCACTCATGGATCGCAACACCTATCGAGTATTTGACTATGTGTTAGATCATCCCAAGAGTGATCTGCACTTGGCCGTGACATCAAACTTTTCAGTAGAGCCCGAACTATCAAACAAATACTTTGATTATGTTCGACGCTTATGCGATACCGACATCGAACACTTCATGCAGTATGTGAGTGTTGACTCGGGCATTGGTGCTCAGGCCGAATACATACGTCATGGATTAGACTTTAACCGTTTAACGCACAATGTAGAAACATATCTTCGAGACATCCCATATCGCAACAGCCTCACATTCATCATCACCATGAACAATCTCAGTGTGACCGGCTTCTTGCCATTGATGCAGTGGATCTTGGACCTTCGCCGCAAACACAGCCATACATATCAGCGTGTGTGGTTCGATACACCTGTGCTGAGACAACCTGCTTGGCAAAGTCTGCAGACCTTGGGGGAAAGTTACGCTGCAAAACTAGAACAAGCACGGGACTTCATGATGGAGAATCTAGAAACTTCGGCAGATCCATTCCATGGATTCAAGGACTACGAAGTTCAAAGACTCGAGCGTGATATAGCCTGGATGCGATCAACGGTAAATGTAAGCACACGAGATCTAGGAGACTTTTATAGATTTTTCTCAGAGCATGATCGTCGCAGAGGCACAGACTTTGAGGCAACATTCCCAGAAATGCTCACCTGGTGGCGACAGTGTAGTCTACATGCTCGATAATTTACGAATAGACACAGCCAGTTTAGTTTACGATCTACTAAAACCCTATGCTGTAGAAGAGTTTTGGGAGTTCAAAGATTGTGTGCCAGTCTCTGGCAGCACGTATCTAATTGGCCGTAAACAGTTGTTGGAAAATCTAGATCTAGTTCGACAGATGGCACTGAGCCCAGATTATACTATGATTTTTGATGGTGCGGCAGAAGGATCTTGGACTCTTCAACAAGAACTCCAGTCTTTCAAAATAACTGATCTTGTGCTGTCAGGACATCTGTTGGTGATAGGTGGTGGAGACATGCCCAACGACTACCTGTACATGAAGCACGATTATTTCATCAATGTGTTCTTGGGATACGAACACAACTTGCAACAAATGACTCGTCTTGATGAATTATACAATCAACCTGATAAACCTTATAAGTTTTTGTTCCTAAATGGATCTGCCAGAACACACAGGAAATATCTATGGCAGCGATTCCGTCAGATGGGGCTACTGGATCAAGCACTGTGGACCATGTTGGATTCAAGACCAGTAAGGTGGGGGAAGATGCAACTGATAGAAAACGGCGTTGATCTCTTTGGCGAGATCACACCCATACAGCACCTGCCCAGCAAATATGAATACATTCAATATCGAGACACCACGATAACGCTGGACCCATCTGAAAGAAAATTTGTCAAACACGATTTGTTTCAAAATACCTGGGGGGAAGTTTATCTGCAGGCCGAACCGTATCGTGATACATACTTTAGTGTTGTTACCGAAACTGTATTTGGAGAGAGTAACCACAGTTTTCGAACAGAAAAAATAGTCAAACCATTGGCCATGGGCCACCCTTGGATAGCAGTGGCCAACGCAGGCTACTATAGAGATTTACGAAATTTA
>Ga0164295_10003075_pt1 | contig 13497 bp, 15 predicted proteins | sample GEODES006metaG_FD_111798 | JGI IMG/M metagenome (GOLD analysis project Ga0164295, IMG submission 111798) | Oligotrophic lake water microbial communities from Sparkling Lake, Wisconsin, USA - GEODES006 metaG | ecosystem: Environmental > Aquatic > Freshwater > Lake | place: USA: Sparkling Lake...
ATGATTTTACAGTTGCGGCAGATCTTCTTAACAGAAGCTGAAACTCTCATTTTCTTCTCCTAAACTTTCTCTATGCGGACTCGCATGAACACCTTGGGCACCTGCCCATAATCATTGACCGGGTTTGAAATTCGCTTTTTTCAGCAAGGATTCGTACTGCTGGGACATCATGTAGTTTTGCACCTGGGCCATGAAATCCATGGTCACCACCACAATGATCAGCAAAGACGTTCCACCAAAGTAAAAGGGCACGTTGTATTTCAAAATCAAGAACTCGGGCAACAGGCACACAAAGGTGATGTAAACCGCGCCAGCAAGTGTCAGGCGCACCAGAATTTTGTCGATATAGCGCGCAGTTTGATCGCCGGGACGTATGCCGGGAACAAAAGCGCCGCTCTTTTTGAGGTTGTCAGCTGTTTCCCGGCTGTTGAAAACCAGCGCGGTGTAAAAAAAGCAAAAGAACACAATGGCGCCAGCGTAAAGCATCACATAGATGGGCTGGCCGGGCGTGAGCGTTGCGGCAATGTCTTTGAGCCAACGCATGCTGTCACCGGTGGTGAACCAGCCCACCACGGTAGCCGGCAGCAAAATGATGGACGAAGCAAAAATGGGAGGAATCACACCCGCCATGTTCAGCTTTAATGGCAAGTGCGAAGACTGGCCGCCATAAACCTTGTTACCCACTTGGCGACGCGCATAGTTCACCAGTATTTTGCGTTGGCCACGCTCTACGAAAACCACAAAGTAAGTCACCAGCCCAACGACGATCACAATCACCAGGGCGACCAGAATGCTCATAGCGCCTGTGCGCACCAGCTCCATCAGCCCGCCCAAAGCGCTTGGCAAACCGGCTGCAATGCCGGCAAAAATCAGGATGGAAATACCGTTGCCCAGACCCCGCTCAGTGATCTGCTCACCCAGCCACATCAGGAACATGGTGCCCGCTGTCAGGCTGACCACCGCCGTCATGCGAAAGCCAAAGCCTGGCGCAAGCACCAGACCCGGCGAGCTTTCAAGCGCAACTGCAATGCCCATAGACTGAAAAAGCGCCAAACCCAAGGTGCCGTAGCGCGTGAACTGCGTGATCTTGCGGCGGCCGGATTCGCCTTCTTTTTTGAGTTGCTCGAATGTGGGAACCACATAAGTGAGCAGCTGCATGATGATGGAGGCAGAGATGTAGGGCATGATGCCCAGCGCAAACACCGTGAAGCGGGACAGCGCACCACCCGAGAACATGTTGAACAAGTTCAGGATGCCGCCCTGCTGGCCGCTGAACAGGGCTTGCAGTTGCGTCGGATCAATGCCTGGCACAGGAATGTGAGCGCCCACGCGGTAAACGACCAGCGCGAGCAGCAAAAACACGAGCCGATTGCGCAGGTCACCGAACTTGCCGGTCTTTGCAATTTGGGCGGAGCTGGTGGCCACTGATCGTTATCCGTTTTGAGCTTGCTGTTGGAAAATCTGCGCGCAATTAAGCGACGGAGCCGCCAGCCGCTTCAATCGCTGCTTTTGCACCGGCGGTAGCGCCTATGCCGTTGAGCTTGACCGCTTTGGTCAACACGCCGGTCTTGACAACCTTGATGGTCTTGGCCATCTGGCCAACCAGGCCGGCTGTCTTGAGTGCCAACACATTGACTTCGGCCAGGCCGAGAACTTCGAGCGATGTCAAGGTCACTTCTGCATTGAACTGCAGCTGATGGGACTTGAAACCACGCTTAGGCAAGCGGCGCTGCAAAGGCATCTGACCGCCCTCGAAACCGACCTTGTGGTAGCCGCCCGAACGGGACTTCTGACCTTTGTGACCACGGCCGGCTGTTTTACCGAGGCCGGATCCGATGCCGCGACCGACACGGCGCTTGGCATGCTTGGCACCATCGGCGGGCTTGATTGCGTTGAGTTCCATGATGAACCTGTCCTTACAGAATCTTGACCAGATAACTGATCTTGTTGATCATGCCGCGCACTGCGGGCGTGTCTTCGAGTTCGCTGGTGCTGTTAACGCCGCGCAAACCCAAACCACGAACCGTGGCACGGTGTGATTCTTTGGTGCCAATCGGACTTTTAACCAACTGAACCTTGATTTTGTTTTCTGTCGTCATAACCATACCGCCTTAGCCGAAGATGTCTTCGACTGTTTTGCCACGCTTGGCAGCAATGTCGCCAGCCGTGGTCGATTTGTTCAGGGCGTCCATCGTGGCGCGCACCATGTTGTAGGGGTTGCTCGAACCATGGCTCTTGGCCACGATGTCGGTGATGCCCATGACTTCAAAGACAGCGCGCATCGGGCCGCCGGCAATGATGCCGGTACCCTTGGGAGCCGGTGCCATCATGACGTTGGCAGCACCGTGGTGGCCGAACACATTGTGATGGATGGTGCCGTTCTTAAGAGAAACCTTAGTCATATTGCGCCTAGCCTCTTCCATGGCCTTTTGCACAGCTGCGGGCACTTCTTTCGACTTGCCCTTGCCCATGCCGACGCGGCCTTCGCCATCACCGACCACGGTCAGTGCTGCGAAACCAAGAATACGACCGCCCTTGACGACTTTGGTGACGCGGTTAACCGCGATCATCTTTTCCTTCAGACCATCGTCCGGAGCGTCGTTATTTGATTTAGCTTGAAACTTAGCCATACTTAATTCCAGTCTTAGAACTGCAGGCCGGCTTCACGCGCAGCCTCGGCCAGCGCTTTAACGCGGCCGTGGTAAGCGAAGCCAGCGCGGTCAAACGCTACTTTTTCAACACCAGCTGCTTTTGCTTTTTGAGCAATGCGCTTGCCAATGGCTTGCGCAGCAGCCACATTTCCGCCCTTGCCTGATGCGCCGATTTCCTTGCGGACTTCGACTTCTGCCGTGGAGGCAGCGGCCAGGATCTTGGAGCCATCGCCAGAGATGACGCTGGCGTAAATATGCAAATTGGTGCGATTCACCGTCAGACGCGCCACGCCCTGTGTCGCAATGCGGATGCGGGTCTGGCGTGAACGACGAAGGCGCTGCTCTTTTTTGGTCAACATGATGCAGCTCCTTATTTCTTCTTGGTTTCTTTGATCGTGATCTTCTCATCCGAATAACGGATGCCCTTGCCCTTGTAAGGCTCGGGTGGACGAATCGCACGAACTTCAGCAGCGATCTGACCGACGCGCTGGCGGTCAGAACCTTTGATCACGACTTCCGTCGGGGTAGGGGTTTCGACTTTGATGCCGGCAGGCATGTCCAGAACCACCGGGTGGGAGTAGCCCACCGTCAGGTTGAGCTTCGCGCCTTGCGCCTGGGCCTTAAAACCCACGCCAACCAGGTTGAGCTTTTTCTCAAAACCCTTGGTGACGCCGGTGACCATGTTGTTCACGAGCTGGCGCATGGTGCCGCTCATGGCGTTGGCTTCGCGGGAATCATTGGCCGGAGCGAAGTTCAGCTTGCCAGCGTCATTGGTGATGGTCACCAACACGTTTTGGGCTTGTGCCAGGGTACCCAGGGCACCCTTGACATTGATGTGGTCTTCCTTGAAGACAACGTCAACGCCCGCAGGGACGATGACGGGCATTTTTGCTACACGAGACATTTTTATAACTCCTAATGTCCGTTAAGCCACGTAGCAAAGAACTTCGCCGCCGATACCGGTTGCGCGCGCTTTGCGGTCAGTCATCACACCCTGGGGCGTGGTGACGATCGCCACACCCAAGCCGTTCATAACTTGAGGAATGGCACCGTGGCCTTTATAAACACGAAGACCGGGGCGGCTGACGCGCTCAATGCGCTCAATCACCGGACGGCCTGCGTAGTACTTCAGGGCAATTTCAAGCTGGGGTTTACCGTCGTTGGCCTTGACAGAGAAGCCGTCGATGTAGCCCTCGTCTTTCAGGACCTGGGCGATAGCGACTTTGACTTTGGAAGACGGCACCTGCACAACAGCTTTTTCAACCATTTGTGCATTGCGGATGCGCGTCAACATGTCGGCGATAGGATCACTCATGCTCATTTGTGGTTCTCCTAGTGCTTACCAGCTTGCCTTGGTGATACCGGGGATATCACCTGCAAAAGCCAGTTCACGGATCTTGGCGCGAGCCAGGCCGAATTGACGGAACGTGCCGCGCGGACGACCCGTGATCGAGCAGCGGTTGCGCTGGCGAGTCGGGTTGGCATTGCGGGGCAACTTTTGAAGTTCAAGGCGAGCCAACGCGCGTTCTTCGTCCGAACGCTTGAAGTCGGTGGACGTTGCCTTGAGTTCTGCGTATTTTTTGGCGAACTTGGCAGCGAGTTTTTCGCGCTTGAGTTCACGTTGCAGTAGAGCTTGTTTTGCCATCTCTTGCGCCTTCAGTTCTTGAACGGAAAACGGAAAGCGGTGAGAAGTGCCTTGCACTCTTCATCGGTCTTGGCCGTTGTGGTGATGCTGATGTTGAGACCGCGCAAGGCGTCGACCTTGTCGTACTCAATCTCAGGAAAAATGATCTGCTCTTTCACGCCGATGTTGTAGTTGCCGCGGCCGTCAAAGGCCCGGCCGGAAATACCACGGAAGTCACGCACACGGGGCAGAGCCACGGTAACGAAACGATCCAGGAATTCATACATCTTGACGCCACGCAGCGTGACCATGCAACCGATGGGCAAATCTTCGCGGATTTTAAAACCGGCGATGGCTTTCTTGGCCTTGGTCACCACAGGCTTTTGGCCGGTGATCTTGGTCATGTCGCCGACGGCGTTGTCCATGACTTTCTTGTCGGCAACCGCCTCGCTCACACCCATGTTGAGCGTGATCTTGGTGATGCGGGGAACCTGCATCGGCGTTGTGTAGCCGAATTTTTCAATCAGGGCGGGTGCGATTTTTTCGCGGAATTGATCTTGCAAGCGTGGCATGTTTATGCAGCCTTAATTTCATCGCCGCTGGACTTGAAGACGCGCACTTTTTTGCCGTCAGCCAACAACTTGACACCAACGCGATCCGCCTTGCCCGTTGCGGCATTGAAAATGGCCACGTTGGACTGGTGAATCGGCATGTTTTTCTCAACAATGCCACCGGTAATACCTTTGAGCGGGTTGGGCTTGGCGTGTTTTTTCACCATATTGACCCCGTCCACCAGCAGGTAGCTTTCATCTTTGCGCTGCGCCACAGCGCCACGCTTGCCCTTGTCGCGACCTGCGATCACGATGACTTGGTCGCCTTTGCGAATCTTGTTCATGGCGTGTCCTTATAGAACTTCAGGGGCCAGAGACACGATCTTCATGAACTTTTCAGTGCGCAACTCGCGCGTCACTGGTCCGAAGATGCGGGTGCCGATGGGCTCCAGCTTGGCGTTGAGCAACACTGCCGCGTTGCCGTCGAATTTGACGAGGGAGCCATCGCCACGGCGAATGCCCTTGGCGGTGCGTACGACCACGGCACTGTAGACCTCGCCTTTTTTGACGCGGCCACGTGGAGCGGCTTCTTTGATGCTCACCTTGATGACGTCACCAACGCTGGCATAGCGGCGCTTGGAGCCGCCCAGCACTTTGATGCACATCACGGATTTGGCACCCGTGTTGTCAGCAACATCGAGTTTGGATTGCGTTTGAATCATTTAAATTAGTCCCAACTTGCACCGGTTTCAAGCGCGCTCAAACTAAATTGAGCCCATCCATCAGCCATTCAGTCTTGGGCCCGTCGTCCACAATGCAAACCACTTGCACTGCTTCCGCTGGGCAGAAATCTGCGCCTTTTTTGAAGCGAAGCCCTCGATTATGAGCCCATTTTCTGGCTGCGTCAATGACCTGCCTGAAATTTTTTGTGTGCCGCGCTAAAACGCGAAGGTGGCGCCGGCTTTAAAAAGTCAAGGACTGGCTTAGCGCCCGACCTGTGTAGCATTTTCGCAACGGACGTATGCCTGCTAGTTAGGCCTGTGCACTTAGGCTGGCAGCGACTGGTACTGGCGACTGATTGCCAGAAAATCTGCAAGACCCGGGTCTGCGCCCGTTTCTTCCTGCAAAACGCTTGCCACCTCGACCGCCACGGATTCGGCCAGACGGGCATCCAGAAAAAGCAGCCGTGAACGCCTGGCCAGCACGTCCTCGACCGTGCGGGCGTATTCATGGCGTGCGGCAAACCGCACCATGGCCTGGGACAGGCCGGGGCACAGCCAGCGCTCTGCACCGGGCAGACTTTTCACGTAAGCGGCTTCACTTCCGTAGCCGTGCAAACCGGGGGCTTGGGTCAGGCTGTGCGCGCCGGTCTGCGCGCCGACCAATGGCAGGCTGGCCGTTGGCGATGGCGCGCCTGCCGGTAACCGGCCGGCTTGCTGGCAATGCGCCAGCACGTCCGCTGCCATCGCCCGGTAAGTTGTCCATTTACCGCCCGTCACAGTGACCAAGCCACTCTGGCTGACCAAAACCGTGTGCTCTCGCGACAGTCCCTGCGTACTGCCGTCGCCCGATTGAATCGGCCGCACCAGAGGACGCAGCCCGACCCACACACTGCGCACGTCCGCGGCCTGCGGTGCACGGCGCAAATAACGCGCTGATTCGCGCAATATAAAGTCGATCTCTTCTTGAAAAGCTCGCGGCTCGCGGGCCAGGTCCTCGCGTGGCGTGTCGGTGGTGCCCAAAATAAGCTTACCCAGCCAGGGCACGGCAAACAAAACCCGCCCGTCTTGCGTTTTGGGCACCAGCAAGGCGTTCTCGCCCGGCCAGAAGCTCTGGTCCACCACCAGATGCACGCCCTGGCTTGGCGCCACCATAGGCGTGGCTGTCGAGCCGGCCGCCTGGGCGTCGAGTTGACGCAACTGGTCCACCCAGACACCCGCAGCATTGACGATGCAGCGCGCCCGGATCTCGAAAGTCCGTCCGCTTTCATGGTCGCGCGCATGCAGCCCCGCCAGTTGTCCGTCCGCGTGAATCAAGCCCGTGACCGGGCAGTAGTTCACCAGAAGCGCGCCCTTGAGCGCCGCCGTTCTGGCCAGCGCCAGCGCCAGCCTCGCATCGTCAAACTGACCATCCCAGTATTTGACGCCGCCCTTAAGGCCTTGCGGCTGTGCGCCTGGTATCAAGTCAAGTGTTTGCGCACGGCTTAAAAACTCAGTGCGCCCCAAGCCGGCAGCACCGGCGAGCAGGTCATAGATCTTCAAGCCCAAGCCATAAAAAGGCGCTTCCCAAAATCGATAGGAAGGCATGACAAACGCCAGGGGCCGGGCGATGTGCGGCGCGTTTTTCAGCAGCACCGACCGCTCATGCAGCGCTTCGCGCACCAGCGATAAATTTCCTTGGGCCAGGTAGCGCACGCCGCCGTGCACCAGCTTCGTGGCGCGTGAGGATGTGCCTTTGGCAAAGTCGTGAGACTCCAGCAAGACCACCGAGTGCCCCTGCGCAGCCGCCTCCAGTGCCACACCCAGACCGGTGGCGCCGCCACCGATCACCGCCAGGTCATAGGTGTGAGGTTCAGCCAAACGCGCCAGCAAATCAGCCCGCCGGCAGGTCAGGGGCAGGGTAGGCGGCAAAGTGGGCGATTGCGCGAAGGTCATACCCTCTATTTTCCACGCGCGGGCCGGCTTGCTTGGCGACTGTGAATTTCGCGCTAAGCTGATACTTTTTTCACCGCCCTTGCCATGACCTATCTGCTCGCACTCGACCAAGGCACTTCCAGCTCGCGCAGCATTGTTTTTGACACCCACGGCCGCATCGTGGCCATGGCGCAGCAGGAGCTGCCGCAGATCTACCCGCAACCTGGCTGGGTCGAGCACGACCCGATGGTGATCTGGCAAGACCAGCTGGCAACGGCCCGCCAGGCCCTGGCCCAGGCCGGTCTGCAGGCGCGCGACATCCACGCCATCGGCATCACCAACCAGCGCGAGACCACGGTGCTGTGGAACCGCCGCACCGGCCTGCCTGTGCACCACGCCATCGTTTGGCAGGACCGCCGCGCGGAAAGCACCTGCGCCTCCTTACGCGCTGACGGCCGGGCGGCTTTGATTCAGCAAAAAACCGGCTTGTTGATCGACGCCTATTTTTCAGGCAGCAAACTCAAATGGCTGCTTGATAACGTCCCCGGGGCACGGCAACAAGCCGAGCGCGGCGAATTGGCTTTTGGCACCATCGACAGTTGGCTGCTGTGGCAACTCACGGGCGGCGCGCTTCACGCCACCGATGTGAGCAACGCTTCACGCACCATGCTTTTTAATGTGCACAGCAACACCTGGGACGCCGAGTTGATGGCGCTGCTGGACATTCCGCCTAGTCTGATGCCCGCCGTGCAGCCTTCGAGCGCGCAGTACGGCCAAACCGTGCCCGAACTGCTGGGTGCGGCCGTGCCGATTGGCGGCGTCGCGGGCGACCAGCAAAGCGCGCTTTTCGGTCAGGCCTGCTTTACTGCCGGCATGGCAAAGAACACTTACGGCACCGGTTGCTTCATGCTGATGCACACGGGCAGCACCTTCCAGACCTCGCACAATGGCCTGCTGACCACCAGCGCGGCGCAGACCAGCGCCCAGCCGCAGTTCGCCCTGGAAGGCAGCGTGTTTGTGGCTGGCGCGGTGGTGCAGTGGCTGCGCGATGGACTGGGCGCTATCCGCAGCAGCAGCGAGGTGGAGGCGTTGGCGCAAAGCGTGCCCGATGCCGGCGGCGTGATGTTGGTGCCGGCCTTCACCGGTCTGGGCGCGCCTTACTGGCAGCCCGATGCCCGAGGCAGCATCACCGGCCTGACGCGCGGCAGCACGCTGGCCCATATCGCGCGCGCGTCACTCGACAGCATTGCCTACCAAAGCGCGGCGCTCTTGCTGGCCATGAGTCGCGACGCCGTAGCGGCCGGAGCAGCGCCTGTGACTGAGTTGCGGGTTGACGGTGGCGCCTGCGTCAATGATTTGTTAATGCAGTTCCAGGCCGATCTGCTGGGCATTACGGTCGTGCGGCCGGCCGTGACAGAAACCACCGCCCTGGGCGCCGCCTACCTGGCCGGGCTCTCCAGCGGCCTGTATGCCGGCACCGCTGAGCTCTCTGCCATGTGGCGCGCCGAACGCAGTTTTTTACCGGCCATGAGCCGGGACCAGGCAGGCAGTCTGATGGCCAAGTGGGAGCATGCGGTGCGCCAAACCGTACTGCCATGAACGTGTCGGCGACAATTTGAACCTGCCCCAGCGACACCCAAGGACACCATGAGCCAGCCCAGCCACGACATCAGCGCCCTGCACATTGCCTTTATCGGTGGCGGCAACATGGCCAGCGCCATCATTGGCGGCTTGATTAAACGCGGCCTGGCGCCAGGGCAGATTCAGGTGGTTGAACCCTTTGCAGACCAGGCCGCCAAACTGCAGTCCCAATTCGGCGTGCGCGTGATGGCCGGCGCACATGCCAGCCTGGGCAGCGCCGCCCTGGTGGTGTGGGCAGTCAAGCCCCAGGTGTTCAGTCAGGCCGCTGCCGAGGTGCGCTCGCACACGCCAGGTGCGCTGCACCTGAGCGTGGCGGCCGGCATCCGCTCAGACAGCATTGCGCGCTGGCTGGGCAGTGAGCGCGTGGTGCGGGCGATGCCCAACACACCCGCACTGATAGGCCTGGGCATGACCGCGCTGCTGGCGCGACCGGCCGTCTCGCCAGCCGATCGTTTGATCATTGAAGCCGTGGTGCAAACCACGGGCGAGCACCTGTGGCTGACGCAGGAAGAGCAACTCGACGCGGTCACTGCCCTGTCCGGCTCTGGCCCGGCCTATGTGTTTTATTTCATGGAAGCCATGGTCGAAGCTGGCGTCGAAATGGGGCTGGATGCGGCCCAGTCCCGGCAGCTGGCGCTGGCCACCTTTGTCGGCGCCTCTGCGCTGGCGCAGGCTTCTGACGAGCCGCTGGCGACACTGCGCGAGCGCGTCACATCCAAGGGCGGCACAACCTACGCGGCCCTGTCTGCCATGCAGGCCAGCGGCGTTAAACCGCTGTTCAAGGCGGCCATGCTGGCGGCCCGGCAACGCGCCGCAGAGCTGGGCGACGAGTTCGGCGCGGCCTGAAAGCATTGGGTTACAGTGGTTATGCATTTCCTCCTTTTTCCTCACCTGAAAAAATTATGAAAAAAATTCTCAGCCTCTTCGCTTCTGCAGCTCTGGCACTGCCCCTTGCCATAACTTCCACACCAGCGCTTGCCCAGGCACCGGCGGTTGCCCCTGCAGCGCCAGCCGCCCCTGCTGCTGCGCCCGCTGCTGCCCCGGCAGACAAAGCAGCACCAGCCAAAGCCAAGAAAGCCAAAAAAGCCAAGAAGGCCAAAAAAACCAAGGCCGCTAAACCCGCCGCCTGAGACTTCAGCGCGATGAAAAAAGCCCGCTGACAGCGGGCTTTTTTTCGTCTGACAACGGCCGTTCTTCAGCCCTGGAAAATCTGCCCGTAAGACAAGGCCACACCCGCAAAGATCGCGAAACCCAACCAGTGGTTCAGACGAAAGGCCTTGAGGCAGGGCTCTCGCTGGCGGTCGCGTATCAGCCAGCCGTGCCACAAGGCCTGCAGGGCGGCCACAGCCAGCGCCGCCCCATAAAAAGTATTCAAAGATTGCGGCCACAAGGCCAGTGTCCAGATCGTCAGGTACAGCGCATAGCTGAGCATGATGGCCGCGACATCAAAACGGCCCAGCGTGATCGCCGAGGTTTTGATGCCGATCTTCAGATCGTCTTCACGGTCCACCATGGCGTATTCGGTGTCGTAGGCCAGTACCCAGAACAAATTGCCCAGCAGCAGCACCCAGGCCAGCGCTGGGACCTGGCCTTGCACGGCTGCAAAAGCCATGGGAATACCAAAGCTGAAAGCCACCCCCAGCACGGCCTGCGGCATGGCGATATAACGTTTGGCGTAGGGGTACAAGATGGCCACGGCCAGCGCGGCGAAGGACCACAGCACAGCTGCGCGCTGGGTGGTCAGCACCAAAGCAAAGGCCGCTAGCGCCAGCGCTGCACCCAACAGCAGTGCCTCTTTGACGGACACAGCGCCTCGCGTGACAGGCCGGCCGGCGGTGCGTTTGACATGGCGGTCAAAGTCGCGGTCTGCCACGTCATTGACACAGCAGCCGGCGCTGCGCATCAGGACGGTGCCCAAGGTGAACACCGTCAACAAATGCCAGCCCGGAAAACCGCCGGCAGCAACCCACAGGGCCGACAGCGTGGGCCACAGCAGCAGCAGCCAGCCGGCCGGCCGGTCCCAGCGTATCAACTGCAAGTACAGGGCGAGCTTGCCGGGTGGCGGTTCGACGGGCTGCGATGTAAACATGCGTCGTTGATGGGCTTAAACCTGCAGGCCAGGCTCAGGACAAGCGCGCTACGCCCGGCAACTCACAGGCATAAATCGCATTGCGCAGCGCGGCGATGGCTTCGTACCGCGTGAAACTGCGGCGCCAGGCCAGCACCACGCGGCGCGTGGGCACATGACCTTCAAAGGGTAAATAACGGATGAAAGAGGGGGCGTCGGCGGCGACGCTGCTCTGCGCGGCTGACTTGCTTGTTTTTCGCGCCTTGCCCGGTGCCGTCAAATCCTGCAACTGCCCCTTGGGCACGCTCAAGCGCGGCACCAGCGTCACGCCCATGCCGGCGGCCACCATGTGTTTGATGGTCTCCAGCGAGGAGCCCTCAAAGCTTTTGCTGATGCCCTCGGTGCCGCTGGAAAAACGCGCAAACTCGGGGCATACCTCCAGCACGTGGTCGCGAAAGCAATGGCCGTTGCCCAGCAAGAGCATGGTTTGCTGCTTGAGCTCTTCGGCCGTGATGCTGCTGCGCGCAGCCAAGGGATGATCACTGGGTACGGCGGCGACAAAAGGCTCGTCATACAGCGGCGCGATCGCCAGGTTGGTATCGGGAAAAGGCTCGGCCAGAATGGCACAGTCGATCTCGCCGGTGCGCAGCTCTTCCAGCAGCTTGACGGTGAAATTTTCTTGCAGCATCAAGGGCATTTGCGGGCTGAGTGTGATGTTCTGGCGCACCAGATCGGGCAGCAAATAAGGGCCGATGGTGTAGATGATGCCTAGGCGCAATGCGCCGGCCAACGGGTCTTTACCGCGCTTGGCGATCTCGCGGATGCTGTCGGCCTGCTCCAGCACGCTTTGCGCCTGGCGCACGATCTCCAACCCCAGCGGCGTCACGGTGATCTCGTTGGCATTGCGCTCGAACAGTTTGACTTGCAGCTCTTCTTCGAGCTTTTTGATCGCCACGCTCAGGGTCGGCTGCGACACATGACAAGCCTCAGCGCCGCGGCCAAAGTGCTTTTCGCGGGCCACGGCCACGATGTATTTGAGTTCGGTGAGGGTCATGCGCTGATTGTCCTGCTTTGTCGCTCAAGCCTTCAGGTAGTCGGCTTTGCCGCCCAGCCAGCGCAAAATGTGGCGCTGCGCCAGTGCATTGTGCCGGTCCAGCATCAGCGGCGCGCTCTCACGCGCCCAGGCCAGCAGCTCGACATCGGTCGCCAGGTCGGCAAAGCGCAGCAAGGGCGCACCCGACTGCCGCGCACCTAAAAATTCGCCGGGTCCGCGAATGTCCAGGTCGCGCCGTGCGATCTCAAAACCGTCTTGCGTCTCGGCCATGGCCTTCAGGCGCGCGCGCGCCGTCTCGCCCAGGCGCGGGCCGTCGCCCGTGGAATAAAGCAGCACGCAGGCAGAAGCCGCCGCGCCGCGGCCCACCCGGCCGCGCAGCTGGTGCAACTGGCTCAGCCCGAAGCGTTCCGCATGCTCGATCACCATCAGCGAGGCATTGGGCACGTCCACGCCCACCTCGATCACCGTGGTGCTGACCAGCACGCCCAGCGCGCCCGCGTTAAATTGCGCCATGACGGCTTTTTTGTCGGCCGGCGGCATGCGCGAATGCAGCAGGCCAACCGCCGTGCCCGGCAGCGCGACGGTCAGCGCTTCGTGCGTTTCCGTGGCATTCGTCAGGTCGACCGCTTCGCTTTCTTCGATCAGCGGGCAGACCCAGTAGACCTGCCGGCCTTCGGCCAACTGGCTGCGGATGCGCTCGATCACTTCATCGCGCCGGCTCTCACTGATCACCTTGGTCACCACCGGCGTGCGTCCGGGCGGCAACTCGTCGATGGTCGACACATCCAGGTCGGCGTAGTAGCTCATGGCCAGCGTGCGCGGAATCGGTGTGGCCGTCATCATCAAGAGGTGCGGCTCTTGCCCGCCGGCCGTCATCTTGGAGCGCAAGGCCAGCCGCTGCGCCACGCCAAAGCGATGCTGCTCGTCGATGATGGCCAGCGCCAGATTGTTGAAGCGCACCTTGTCCTGGATCACCGCGTGCGTGCCGACTACTAGGGCAGCCGCGCCGCTTTCGATCATGGCCAGCGCCTCGCGCCGCTCCTTGGCTTTCTGGCTGCCGGTCAACCAGGCGGTTTGTATGCCCAGAGGTTCCAGCCAGCTGATGAGTTTGCGAAAGTGCTGCTCAGCCAAAATTTCGGTGGGCGCCATCAGCGCGCATTGCCAGCCGGCGTCCATGCAGCGCGCCGCCGCCAGCGCCGCCACCACGGTCTTGCCCGAGCCCACGTCGCCTTGCAGCAAGCGGTGCATGGGCAGGCTTTTTTGCAGGTCGGCATC
>Ga0164295_10003078_pt1 | contig 13491 bp, 9 predicted proteins | sample GEODES006metaG_FD_111798 | JGI IMG/M metagenome (GOLD analysis project Ga0164295, IMG submission 111798) | Oligotrophic lake water microbial communities from Sparkling Lake, Wisconsin, USA - GEODES006 metaG | ecosystem: Environmental > Aquatic > Freshwater > Lake | place: USA: Sparkling Lake...
ATAGCCTGAATCAAAGCCAATGCCTACTTTGCTTGTTTGATTTGATGCAAAAGCTGAACCAAAAATAGAAGTAGTTCCGATTAATGGCCCTGTCAAAGTTCCTCCTGATAAAGGCAAATATCCACCAGCAACTGAAGGGGCCTTGTTGTTAAATGTAGTCCAATCAGCAGCACTCAGAGCACCTCTGTTAGTAGCAGAAGCTGTAGGTACGTTTAAGGTTATTACAGGAGTTGTTGTTGAGTTTGCAACTGTACTTGATAGGTCTGTACCTGTTGTGCCTAGAGTTAAAGCAGCCACACTTGTAACTGTTCCTACTCCAGACCCTCCAACAAGAGCTACAGTTCCTGATGAACTTGGGAAAGTATATGTTCTGCCACCGCCTGCATTGTTAAATGCAAATTCACAATAGCCTTTACTGTTTCCAGAAAAATATAAATTATTATTCCCATTGAATCCTAAGAAATTTGAACCAAAACTAACTATACCATCACCACTAACATTTTTTAAATTCGTTGGTAATGCAGTGCCTACTTGTGCTACTTGTACTCCATCATTGGCATATATTGTTCCGTCAACAATAACATAACTACTAAACTTACCAGTTCCTGTTACATCAAAAGTAGATTGTGGGGAAACATTATTCATGCCCACTCTAGAGTTGACAATGTCAGCTGTTAAGAAGTCTGTTAGGAATGATAAATTAGTATTCTTGCTCATTAGTTCTTATTTTTTAATTCGTCTAACTCTGTCTTAAGTTCTTGCATTGCCTTAATAAGCATAGGTACAAAGACCGAATATTTTACTGACTTTGTGGTAGTACCTAAATAATTTCCATCTTTATCTTTATCAGGAGATTCATCAATCATTGCAGGGAATATCTCTTCCAATTCTTGAGCAATTACCCCTATTTGTTTTGTATTTTCGCCTATCAGATTATAGTTTCTAACCTTCACCTTCATCAAGTCTTCTAGTTTAGGTGATGAATCCTCTATGTTTTCTTTCAGTTTTATATCTGAAATAGCACCATAAGAATTATTTTGATTTTGAACATTCCCATTTGAAGCAATTCTAAATCTAACTGTACTTGAATCATCACAATATATAAGCCAATTATCAGAATTATTAGGTGTTACTGATGGATAATTAATTCTAAGGCCATAAGGATTTCCAGAAGCATTAGAAACAAATACAGTCCAATCTCCTGCTGTACCTGTTCTTAATTCATGATATGGCCCTGCTAAATTTGAATATGTAGTTTCACTACCTTTTGCTTTTAAGAAGCCACTCGAAGTGATGCGCATTCGTTCGGTACTACCTGAACTAAATACAATTCTATCAGGTGTTGTTAAGGTTAAAGGGTCAACACTTGCTGCAAGGTTAACAGTAAGACCATCAGTGTAAAATGTTCCATATCTTGTATTATCTGAACGATATGCTCGTAGTTCATTTCCAGACATTACTTGAACTATGCCTGCCGAAGTAATGCGCATTCGTTCGGTATTTGCTGTGCCAAATCTAATTGGTGAAGTTGCTTCTTCAGAATTTATTGAAATTCCACCATTTCTATTTGCAGATACATACAATGAATTAGGTTGAATCATACCAGAAGCAGTGAATGTACTACTGAATACTGCTATTCCTCCGCTATTTGTGAGTGAATCATTACCTAAATAAATAGCACTATATGCTCCACTCCCTGAATTAGGATTATAAACTTGTAGAACCGCTTCTCCATTAGTATTCTTATATATTGATAATGGATAGCTTGGATTAGGAATTCCTATGCCTACGTTTCCTGTACTTAAAATACTTAAAGTACCACTAGTAGTAGTTAAAAACAAATTATTATCCGCTCGTAATTCAAGTGCATTTAATGTTCCAATACCTAATTGAGCTGAGTTTCCTAAATAACCAATATTTGTTCCGCTTCTTCTAAATGCAATATATCCTCCACTTGCATTTGTAGAATTAAATATTGCACTTGTTGCAGCAGTTGTATCAAATGTAGCTGCGCCTGTGGAGGCTATGGTTAGTAAAGTAGTTGCAGCCCCTGTTCCATTTCTAAAGACAAAAGAACCTGTATTACTTGTTCCTCTATGGTCAAAAAACATTTGAACAGAGCCGCCAGCAGTTGTATAAATTGCGTTTTGTCCACTTGAAGGTCCATTTAAAAACAATTCGCCACCTCCATAACCAACTGGACCTCCGTTTGATATTAATCCACCTGTAGCCGTCACACTACTTGAAAAAGTAGCAGCTTGGTTTGTCGCTAATGTTAAAGCAGTGGTACCATTTGTCACTAATCTAATTTGTGTAGCTGAATTAGTTTCCATTGTAACAAATCCACTACCATAAGATAAAGCACCAACTATACCATTCCATTGTAGTACACCATCAGTTCTTAAATTTGATGTAAACCTACCAGTGCCATTGACATCTAACTTAAATCCTGCATCCGTTGTAGTTCCAATTAAAACATTACTATTGCTTCCTTTAACCAATAATGCACTTGATGTCAAAGCATCATTGTAAATAGTAAAGTCATAGTTAACTCCACTGTCTGTGCTGTAATGTGCAAAAGACCACTTCTGTACATCACTTGCATACAGCCCCACTCCAGCATTTGCATAATTTGGTGCTCCTCTACTAGAATCTATTCTTATTCTTGTAGCCTGAGCTGATGTAACGGACAATGGAAATGCAACACCAACCACTGGTGTAGGTGTAGCTGTTGTTCCAATAAGAACAGTGGACCCATTGTCATATATTAAACTATCTCCAATTGTTGTACTGCTTGTGAATTTAGGTATATAGTTAGTTGTACCACTTCCTGTTACTATTGAAGGAATAATGGCACTTGTATAGTTTAATACTGTGACAGCATCTCCTGCCAATAGTCCTATTGCTAACACCACTGTTGTTCCATTAGTGGCTGTATAATCTGTAGGAAGATATCTTACACCATTTACATATACATCTATTAGTCCAACGGTATAACCACCTGAGATAGTAAATGTAGTTTGTGATGCTGTTGCTACAAAGTTGCTTTCAATTCTTGATGATGTACCTGCTAAGCCACTTGTACCACTTGTTCCACTCGTACCATTACTACCAGTTGCTCCAGACGTTCCAGTTGCTCCAGAAGTACCAGAACTACCACTAGTACCATTTGAACCAGAGCTACCACTAGAACCTGTTCCTCCAGAGGTACCGCTAGTACCATCTGTACCTGAAGTGCCACTAGTACCTGACGAACCAGATGTACCAGAGGTTCCAGATGTAGCAGACGTACCGCTTGTACCTGTTGTTCCAGATGTTGCACTCGATCCTGATGTACCACTAGTTCCTCCTGTTCCATCAGTGGCTGATGTTCCACTAGTTCCACTTGAACCAGAAGTTCCTGTTGTACCTGATGTTCCTGAAGAGCCACTAGTGCCCGTAGTTCCACTCGTACCACTAGTGCCACTTGTTCCATCTATTCCTGTAGTGCCTGATGTACCGCTTGATCCTGATACACCTGTTGATCCGCTTGTGCCTGAGCTACCGCTACTACCTGTTGTACCACTCGTACCAGCTGTTGCGCTTGTACCTGAAGTACCACTGGTTCCAGAAGAACCATCTCCACCTGTAGCACCATCAAGATTGACTTGCCAAGAAGAATATGTACCAGAGCCAGTGAGTGAAAACACTGTAAAGTTTAATACACCTGTTAATGGGTTGTAAGAAACTACTTCAGCTTCGTTGTGATTATTTGCATCGTATGCGATGATTATAGATTGTGCTACAGTGTATGCTAGTCCAAGACCCACTGTAATGGTTCCTGGGTTTCCTGGTGCTTGTAGTGTGTATGTTGTGGTTGATGTAGTGGCAAATCTATCTCCAGATAAACCAGAAGAACCTGATGTACCAGTTGATCCACTCGTGCCTGAAGATCCGCTTGTACCTGTCGTACCGCTTGTACCAGTGGTTCCACTAGTACCTGTTGTACCGCTTGTGCCACTTGTGCCAGATGTTCCATCAAGACCAGTGGTACCGCTAGTACCAGAAGTGCCACTTGTTCCAGTGGTTCCACTTGTTCCTGAACTACCGCTTGTACCTGTAGTGCCTGAAGATCCAGATGTCCCTGTTGTTCCACTTGATCCCGAGGTACCAGTTGATCCACTAGTTCCGCTAGTGCCAGATGATCCTGACGTGCCACTGGTTCCACTTGTAGCACTAGTTCCACTAGTACCAGAGGTGCCTGATGTAGCTGATGTTCCAGAGGTGCCTGTAGTTCCGCTTGTTCCACTTGTTCCAGCAGTACCAGACGTGCTAATTGGAGCAGTGCCTAATGATCCATCACCTTTGATGTATTGTAAAGCTGTTCCAATTGCTGATATATTAATAACACCAGATGTTGTAATTGGGCTACTTGAAACAGCAAATGCTGGAGGAACACTTATTCCTACAGAAGAAACTGTTCCTGGTGTATATCCTAATATAGATATAATGTCACCAGCTGTAATAGGGGATGCTGCTGTAACCAGTCCTTTTGCATTTACAGCAAACTTTAATGGTGTTATACTAACGTATGGATTAGGATTAACATTCTGTAATATTAATGTTATTGTGGATTGTGTAAACCCTGTTCCAAATACATCACCTATGAAGGTGATTGATTGTGGAGCTGTTACTAATGGTGTTGTTGTAAGACTAGTAACTAGTCCCTTGGCATTCACTGTAACTACAGGGATTAAAGACCCTGCTCCAAAAGTTCCTGGATTTGAATTAACAGTGGTTAGCGTGAAAGGTACAGCACCTGGTCCTGTGGCTACACCATCACCAGAAAGAGCTGTGATGTAGTTTCCTGGAGGTTGAAAAGATGAGCTGTCTAGTGTACCATCACCTTTGACAAACTGTAAGGCTGTACCACCTGTTGTTATATGCTTTGCAGCCTGAACATTACCCTGTAATGTCAGAGTGTAATTACCAAGAATAGTTGTGTTTTGTATTAAACTCCCACCAAGCTGAACTGGGCTACTAATTGTTGTTTGAGTTATACCATTATTAAAAATGTAGCCTATGCCAGAGTTTATAAAAGCCTGATTGATCTTTTGTATGACAAGTTGTAAGTTGTCATTGGTTTGTACGCCAATATATAACAAATCTTCTCCCTGATAAAATACACAGGAAGAAGATAATAAAAGAGGACATGGTTCAGCTCCACATATAGCACTCATAAGCTTGGTTGTTTAATTGTATTTTAGCAAGAATTCGCTGCACTCAACACTCCTCCACTTGATACTGTCCATCTAGTACTTAAATTGGTTATGTAAATATATCCACTGTAAGTAGTTGTTAAAGCAGTGTTGGTGTATAAAACTACACCATTTGCTAGTACAGGAACAGATGTATACAATATAGGCAGTAGTATAGCTGCTGTACATGGGTTTGCAATATTTGCTAGTCCTCCTAAATACCAAGAATAATATCCAGGTCTTGAAGTTGTTGTACTAGTTGTACTAGTAGTTGGACCAGCTGATGTACTTGTTGTGGTTGTTGTAGGTGGTGTTGGGGAGATCTGTGCTTCTATAAGAGCAATTGCATTGTCAATCTTCTGTAATGCAACTGTGAGATCATCACAGCTTTGTATTCCTGTTCCTGCTAGGTTTGGGCCTATATATTTAACATTGTCAGAAGATACAAAATCACATTGATCACCGCTGCAACCACATGGACCTAAAGATCCGCATCCTGGGCAATTAGTATTGAATGGCATAGTTTTATGGAATATACATTATGTAATATGCACCTATTGTAGGCTGGATGTTATTGTGTGATAGACCACCACCTGTTACATCAACAACTACACTAGTACTGGTAGTAACAACTACTGTTGCATTGCTAGTTGGCCCTCTATCAGCAGTTCCTACTGTTTGTTTAAGATTGTAAGAGTAGTTATCGCCTGCATCAAACAAAGTATCAAGAGGTTGTGTATCTAAATCTCCAGCTTGTGCACCACTCTTAGCAATGAAGTGACTGTGAGGAGTAGCTGTTGATGTAGATGTACCTGTAGCTGTGTGCGTGTGCGAAGGAATTTGATTTGTTGTTAAAGTGACATTGTTCGCACCTGCTAAACCATTCAATGAATAGCTCGGATTACCTGGTGTAGATGGATTGACAATTGAACTCATTGTTATTGTACCAGCCATAGTTCCATCTGTAGTTCCTACAGCAACACGTCCTCTCTTGTCTGGTGTACCATTGCTACCATTACACAAATATACGTTTATGAATAATCCAGAGCCTGCTCCTGTAACATCAAAACCTGTAAGAGAGCCATAATACTCATACGCAATGTATGGCACCATTTTGTTCTTGTAAAGATTAGATGGGGCAATGCTATTCAAATAGGCTTGAATAAGACTATTTAAATCAGCAAGCTTAACATAGTTTGTATCAACATCAATTTCTAATGCTGTTAGATCAACAGCTGTTGCACAGAGTTTATTAATAGCTGCTTGGAGAATGTCATGTGTATCAGATGATGCTGTTACACCTGTAAGACATCCAATTGTGTAATTGGCATTAAGGGTGGTGAGTGTTGATTCAATTGCTGTAACACTGGTTTTTAGAGCGCAAATTGATCGAATCAATGCTGATATAACATCATTGAGAGTAATGTCACCAGACACTGGAAGAAACCCACTCACCAATGAGCAGAGATCAGCTGGATTGATAACAGGAATAATCCCATTACCTGTAGACAAATCTATTATGAATGTTGAAATTTGTAATTCAACACTAGCAAGTGTATCACCATTGGAAATACCAAGGGCAGGAATATTAAATCCTGTATATCTTACGCACTGATCAGATATGATTTCTGTGCATCCATTAAAGCAATTAGAGCAGCTCATTTATTTATATTTTAGAAGTTTTACTTTACTAGCTATTTGACATACGCTAAATTGACTAGCGTAATCTGGGTTACAATACTTATATGTCAAGATTCTTCTATAGTTTAGAAGGTCTATCATTGTTGTAAATGGTACGGGCATATTCAATGCAAATACAGTGTTGTTGTATAGATTCTTTGCAACTTCTGTAATCTTGCATTCAATATCTCCTAATAATGTTGGAATATCAACACATTCAGGACCAGCGGTTAATCTAGGTTGTAGCATGTCTTTTAATTTTTATCTGATGGTGCAACAACTGTGATTTCATCTTTCTTCTTCTGTGCACAAAATGCACACATTCCGTTTTTAAGATTACATCCACATCCAACACTTGCTCCGCAGTTTGAACACTTTGCCATATTAATAATACGTTGTTACTGTTGCATAATTATTTCCTGAACATCCACAATTATTTCTTAAGAAGTTGTTCAGCATTTTGTCAGCTTGAAGATACAATCTATTTGCTTCAACTGTAGCACAATTATTTGCAGCTGCTAGAGCTCCATTGATAAAGAATGATATAGTTGTTAGCTCCACCTTAGATTGTGTCTTAATCGCTCTGTCACACTCCATCATGTCAAGTCTCATGAATGCTCCATCAAACTTCTCTTGAAGCCTTTCTACACGCATGATGGTCCTTTCAACAAAGTTTACGTTTGCTGGAGCCACTGAATACTTTAGATAGTAGATACCATCAGGAAGTGGGTCGTTACCAAGTGGTGAAATACCTAAGTTGGAACTTGTAAATACATTCAATGTATTAACAACAAATGGAAGATTTACTATCCCAAAATTAGGAACATTTATCTCAATAGATGGAGATGTAACGTTTGGTGGTGTAGTTGGATATGTAGAAGCATCAGCAACAGCAAGTGTTAACGTGCTGTATGTTGGAACTACAAGAATATCTAAATTCAGAGTTGGCATGGGAGTTATAAATAAAATGCCAGAGGACTTTGAGAACTAATCCTCTCATCCTCTGGCATAGGTTTTAGAAATTTTAACGTACCTACTATTAAGGAATTAAAGTACTAGTAGTGGTAGTAGTTGTTGGAGGCGTAGAAGTAGTGGTGGTAGTGGTAGTTATACAAACATTGTTGTCAACTACAGTACCAAGAGCAGCTTCAAGAACAGCTTCAACAGCGGTGGCAATACCAGCATTACCTGGAGTGGCAGCATTAGGAGCAGCAAGAATTACCATGCTATCCTCATAGATGTAATCACCCCACTGATAAGCAGAACGGTCATATTGATTGAACTTGATGTAATAAGTATCATAAATGGTACCAGTGCTTACATAAGTCTCAAAGTTCTCGTTGTATCCATTCATTCTGAACAAATGCTTCAAGTAACCAGCCTGATAGCTGTAGAAGTTCTTCTCAAGCTGAGCAATTTCTTCAGCAGTACCAGTTGGATAAGAAGATCTCTGAACAACAACAGGGTTAGCTACGATGTCACAGTTGTCAGCAACAATGAAGTCAGCAGTGGTAGCAGGACCTTGGTATACAAAAGTACGGAAGTACATTCTGTCATATTCCCAAGGGAATGCAGCAATATCACAAGGCTGGCCATACTTAGTAAGAGGCTTACCAGAAATACGAAGGATAGTGCCACCTATGTTTTGGAAAGTATAGAAATCAGACAATGTGATGTTGTCAGGGTTGTTACCAGGAGCTGCAAGGCTCAATTGATAAATGAACTGGTTGATCAATGCGTTAGTGTTAACGTCAGCACAAGGATCAGCACCACAATCACAGCAAGGAGCTTGTACAGTTACTGAACGGGTGAAACCGTTGAAGTACAAGGTGTCAAGATAACTAGAGTGACCTCTTAATGTAAGAGTCACAATTTCTCCACACTGTACGTTCCAATTAGTCACATCAGTGATTTGGACAGCAGGAGTACCGCAACCTGATACTTTGTACCATTCAGTTACGTTAGATGAGCAACCTGAACCAGAAGGACAACCCTTGATTTTATCAGAACGCTTAGAGCCTTGTAGGTAGGTGTTTTGTCTACCTTGAGCTACATAGAAGTATGGCGCAGCTGCAATGTTACCAGCTGTAGCAATACTATAATCGTTTCTGAAAAAACCAACTTGACCAGCGGTTAGATCCTGAGTAGAACCAGAACTAGGGAGCGAAGTTTGCCCTACTGGAACTACAAAAAGGGTGGTTAACGAGAAATCAGCCATTTTTTTGTTTTTTGTTTTTTAAGTTTATTTATTCATTTGTTTGTATTCTGAACTGGGCACTCTGTACCGCAGAAGCATTCTCTGTATACATTGCTAAGTTCTGGACAGTTAAATCTACTAACTCGTCTTCCAGATAGGCTTCAAGTTCACAGTTAACATCCGTAGATGGTTGACCGTCAAACTTGATGTAGCCTGCCTTATCAATGTAGATGGGGTATCTCATATAAGAGATGTATATTGCAGATGGAGTGAACGTTCCGTCTGTGAATATACTAATTTCATCTGAGGAGATAAAATTAAATGTCTCTTGATATTCGAATGATGGCTTATAGTGAACGTTGTTCATTAAGAACTGTAAATCACCATGTTTTGCCAAATCTTTATTTATCCAAATTTGTCGATCAGTGCACACTCCCTTGTCAGCTAAAACATAACTGTCAATGTAGAACATGTACTTTGGATCAAGCAAATCAATATCTGCTGACCACTGATTTAGCACTTGGTTTTTGAGATGGAGGTTTAATACACCAACATTATAATTAATTACAAGTCTTTGTAAGTCTTCATAACGTTTTTTAAACGAGTCCAGTCCCAAACCACTAACAACACTAAATCCATCAACCTTTTGTTTTATGAGCTTTATTTGAGCTTCATTAAGCGAAAGTATTTTATCTTCGAGTGGAATCTGTTGATGCTCATTAGTCGATAGTTTATTTAGTTTTTGATCAATTTTATATAATAAACTATCTACAGGTATCATACAGAAGCGAGTTTCTTAGATTTCAACTTTTGTTCTAGAGTGATTAGTTCATCTTGATTATCATCATTTGCTAAGAACTTCACCAACTCTTCTTCATCTTTTGCTAGTTCAAATTCACCTTCAAAGACACGTCCACTGGACTTAACTCTGTAAACTGAATGTGCAATAGCTTGCTTAACCAAATCTTTGATATGGAGTAAATTTTCCTTCATGTCTGCAAATCTGTTAAACACCTCGACTGTTGACAATCCTTGGTATTTACCAGATGAGAATTCAGTCTGCTTGAGAACATTATCCACTTGATTGTATACAAAATCTTCTTTTGAATCTTCTGTAACTGGAAGTCCTAAAAGTCTTGCAACTTTTCTTTTCTTCTCAGGAGACATTGCGTCAAACTTGGAGATTGCCTTGTTGATCAATTGTTTCTTTTTGAACACTACAGCATTTTCGATATCGTCATCTACAACGTAGAATTGTGTATCTGCTGGATAGTCACCTCTTTCCCATGCTTGATATGAACTTGCAACAGTTGGATGAACTCTCAACCAAGAGAAAGCAAGCTCTTGAAAAGAAATTGACAAATCGAAGTAGTTATCACCATCAAGAAGTTTTACAGTTTGCACGTGAGTGGTGTCTTCTGTAGACTTTGATAAGCCATAGTTCCAGAAAACTGATCTTGGTCCAAGATCTATTCCTCCTAAAGCATCTTCAAGTTTTTCTCTTAACGCTGTTACACGTTCAACCTCTAGCTCACGCTCAGTAGGATCAGCAATTCTTTTGATGTAAGCAGCTTCAGCATCTAAGCCTGTTCTGTATCTTCCATCAAGTTCCTTATAAGGATATTTAAAAACCCCAGTTCCTGGAATTCTTGATAACCCTCTTTGTGATAATCCTCCTTGCATGGTTTGCATGCCAGCACTGTTGTACTCCTTCTTAATCGTGGAGATTTTCCCTAATTTACCCATGACGTAGTTATTTGATGATTATTGGTTTGCTTGCAGAGTGCACCAATCAAATGGCTAGGCTCACTGACCCACACTCTGTTTTAAAGAGGAATAAAACTCCCCTCATGATTGACACGAGGGGAGATTTTATATTAGAACTGTGGAATCTCTTCGATGAGAACAGTTCGTGACAAATCTTCGATGAATACATCGCAACGATCTTGCATCCAGATCTCATATCCTGGGAATTTGTTGGCAGAAGACATACCCTGAGACTTAGCAAAGCCTAAGTGGTGTCTACGTCCATCAATATAACCCCAAGTCATAGAAGGAGCACCTTGCATTCTCACCTCACGAATGTTGTTGACCATAGAGCCATCAGACATTGGAGATACATCAAATACCATGAACACAGGAGTGGACTTCTTGTTCTGTCCAAATTCCAAGTTGGATTGAGGAAGATCAAGTTCTTTCAAGTGGATAAGTTCAACACGACCAGTCTCACGAGTTACCATTGCATCGAATGCAAAGTTGTAAGTGATGTGTTGTCCTTCTCCTTGCAAATATCTATTTCCAGAATCTGCCATGAAAGTAAGGCCAGAATTCAAAGCATCTGTCTTAAGAGCTTGTTGGAAAACATCGAAGCCAGCTTCGTTAGTGTACATTTTAACTCGTCTGTCCTTAACATCCACACGTCTGTAGAACAAGTCTCCAAATACGGAACGGATAAGGTTTGCAGAGAATTCTCCACGATTGTATTGTACCAAGTTACCATTGTTACGCATTCTGTGGTAAACACCAGCAGATACACGCTTCAATTCTTGCTTAGAACCATTAGTTTTTACAGTGCCTGGCTTAGACCAGATCATTCGCTTCACCTTAAGTTCAAGCATTGCTTTTCTCAACATGAATTCTACGAATGGCTCCCACTTAACATCATTACGAGTTAAAGGAAGTTGGTTTCTACGCTGAGGAGCGTACACCAAGATATCAAGAGGTTTGCCAGAAGCATCACGCATAGTCTTATCATCAGCCCATGCAGTTACTTGGTGCTCAAAACCATATCCAGAACCAAGAGATTCGAACATAGTGATTTTCTCACCAAGTCTTGGTAATCCAAGAAGATCCTGATCAAATTCACCAATTGCAGCATCAACCAACTCAAGTTCGATACCAATTTGCAAGAAGGTGCGACTTACAAAATCCATAACTGGATTGTCAGACACCAATGTGAAAGTGTAAAGGAAACCTGCATTCCAAGGAACTGGATCTTTTACAGCGTAAAATCTTGGACCATACTGACGAGAACCTACAGAAACGATAGCGTTCTTAGAGAATTCGTTAGTGTCCAATACCACCTGAAATTCCTGACCATCAATACCTGGCTTACTCAACTCAACAGTGGAGGTGGGTATGTCGATGATTTTAGGGAATTTGTAAGGAACTTGAACATCCCACTTCCAAGAATCGCTGTTGTTGTCGATGTAATAAGGAGTGGACTTGTTGATCATATCAAGGAAGTCATTGCTATACAATGAGCTCTGAGTGTACAAGGAGATAATCTTCTTGTCGTAGTCAGCTGGCTCAGTAGAGTGAAACGACTCCAAGTGATTTGAATCTGTTAGCTTTCCTACGGCACGTTTGTCCATTGACGCAACGCGAGCGTAGGTAAAGCCAGTTAAACCTGGGATTGTTTGAATTGCCATTGTTTTTTACTTTGTTTTATTTAATTTATAAGAACCATGAGTTTGCTTTTCCAGCATTGCCACCAGAACTAGGTTTTTTACTAGTCTGTCTCGCAACTTCCTCAAACAACTGAGTTGACTTCTTAGTCACTCCTGTTCTTTGGATGGTAGATAGCGTAGGATCTTTTTCTAAAATCTTAAGAAGAAGTCCCAGCTTAACTTTCGCAGCATGGTTCTCAGGTCTCTTAAGTTCCAGGATAGTCTTGTCAAAATCTGTCAGGGTTTCACCTGAAGGAGTTTTGTACTTGTCTACCAAAAGGAAGTCTTGTAGTTCTGATGCCAATTTGGGGTTTAATGGAATTCCATCAAACTCCTTTGTTTTCAATTTGTCTTGAAGGACAGACTGAACGTTTTGAATATACTGATTTCGAATCATTGCTTTCTGCTGAAGTTGTTGTTCAGCTTGTTGCTCTATTTGTTGCAACTTTGCTGCTTCCTTCTTAACAAGCACTTTATGATGCTTGCTAGCAACTGTTTCTAAATCACCGTAGTTTCTAAGTCTTTCAATTTCTGTAGTGACATCTTCTGTATCAAAGCCTTGATCAGTTAAAGCTTGTTTGATAACTCTCACTTGGTTGTCTTCAATAGACAAATCCAATTCAGCAAAGTTCACTACATTGTTATATACGCCAAAATAATCTTTAGGATCTACACCCTTTACAAATATGGCATCAAACGCTTTTTGATAATCTTCTCCAAACTGACCAATGAAGTTATCAACGATCTCGATTGCACCTTTCTTCTTTTCTGCATTGAATTTTTCCAGGAATTGTTCTGGTGTTTCAATAACTGCATTCTCTTCATCATCATCTTGTGTAAATACACCAAGTTTGAAAAGATCCTTTGATAGAGAAACAAATGGGGATTCTGCAACATCATCATCCTCTTCCTCTTCTTCAGCTTCTGC
>Ga0164295_10003079_pt1 | contig 13489 bp, 7 predicted proteins | sample GEODES006metaG_FD_111798 | JGI IMG/M metagenome (GOLD analysis project Ga0164295, IMG submission 111798) | Oligotrophic lake water microbial communities from Sparkling Lake, Wisconsin, USA - GEODES006 metaG | ecosystem: Environmental > Aquatic > Freshwater > Lake | place: USA: Sparkling Lake...
CTCCGCATTGCAAACTTTTCCCGATCGCAAGCAGAGGAGTTCGTTGAGGTTTACAAGGCGGTTGTTCCTGAGTACGTCGAGATGATCAATGAATTTTCAAAGGGGTCATTTGTGGCCGTGGAGGTTACAGGCAATGACGCGGTCAACAAGGTGCGAGAAATCTGCGGGCCAAGGGACATAGAGGTGGCGAAGCGAGTGCGGCAGAACTCTCTGCGAGCAAAGTTCGGCACGTCCGCTGGCGCCAGTGGAGTTCACTGCACGGATCTGGTAGAGGACGGACCGCTAGAGTGTGAATTCATCTTTAGCTTAATCTCGCAATAATTTATATTAAATAGTGAAGACAGAATTGATCACCATCCTGTACGTAGTTGCAAGCACTTTCATCTAATGCTTCCACATTGGCTTGTAACAGAATTCATCATCAAGAAGTAATCTCGTTGTTCAATCAATCAAATTGTTTTTATAATGAGTCTCTGTCATCTTTACAATCCCTTGTTTTACTTTTTCATTTTCTTAACTTTACTCGACTCCACCACCACTTCATCCTCTGTATCGTCGTTGTCGTCTGCAACGTTTGCAACGTTGGCGTCGACCATTTCATCATTGCCCTCCCCCTCCTCCCCTTCTTCTGCCTCCTCCTCTTCTCCCACGCCTTTGGAAGCTTTGTTGACAATGATGTTCGAAGCTGGACCACCACTGCTGCTAGCACCAACACCTTCATCCTCAGTGAGATTGTCTCCTCCTCCTCCTTCATCCTCATCCTCGTTAACATCAGCGGCAATGGCTTTACCCGATGATTTATTAGAGCGTGCAGCAGAAGCAGCAGCAGGAAGAGGACGTGATCTCTTTTTACCGCCGCCACCTATAGCGGTAGAAGAAGAGGAAGAAGAAGTTGGGAAACCAGATGAAGATCTACCACCACTACCGGCAGCAGCGGCAGCAGCAGCAGAGTGAGTTGACTTGAAGACTAATTTAGGTCCACTTCCTCCTCCTCCTCCTCCTTTCTTTCCTCCTCCTCCTGCACCACCAGAAGCTCCGCTCGATTTTAAGGTGCCAGCAGCAGCTGAGCTACTTCTAGAGAGGACAATTCCGTCGTCATCCATCCCATCTTGTTGATCCTCCGATGCGATGATTCCGTTATTTTCAATCACCGTCATGAGGGTTGACGGTTCCACGCAGAGCCTCGCCAAACCAGCTCTCTGAAAAAGGATCTGCGCGCAAAGGGAAATGTGAGAGTACGTTCTGGATGCCATCAGATCGCTTCGCCACCATCGCCTATCGCTTCTGTACCTCCACAAGGGCCTGTTCTCTCTTGCCCAGTCGTCGCCCTCGCCGCTCTCATTTTGTTGATCCTCCTCCTCCTCTTCTTCTCCTTCTTCTTCCTCGTGGCCCTCGCCAGCTTCAGAACGAAAGACAGGGGTGCGTAGAGATAGAGACAAACTAGGCACAGAACACTGCGGTAAGCCTGTTATGGGATTCGTAGAGAGATAGAGAGGACGCGGCCGACTGCCAGGAACAACTGCAGCCACAGCTGATGCAGACGATGACGACTTGCGACGCGATGATTTCTTCAAGCTGCTGCTACTGATATCAGTTACGGGAGACAAAGAGGAAGAGTTGTTAATACCGCCGCTTCTAACGAGAGAAGAAGCCTCTCGTGCAAACTTTCGATTCCTTTTGATCAACAAGGGGACAGCACCATATCGCAGTCGTGAGGCGACAGATGGACCAGAATCGCGCACAGATGCTTTGCTGTTATTCTCTTCTTCCTCCTCCTCTTCCTCCTCCTCCTCTTCTTCATCGTCAACATCATCATCGTCTTCATTTTCATCAACTGCATCGCGGACAAGACTAAAAAACGTTTCCTTCTCAAAAGATGAAAGGAGAATTCGTTCATCTTCAGCATCGCTCCATCCATCTGGGTGAAATACAGATAACGACGACGATGATGATGATGATGTGTTTTCTGGCGGAAGAGTAACTCCTCCTACTCCTCCTCCTCCACCCGCTGTGAGAGCTGAATCTTCAAGTCCTTCTCCTCCTGGTGCTGCTATAGATGCAGGGGCTGTAGCAGCAGCAACTTCAGCAGCAGCTGCAGCAGAAGCAGCAAGTCCCTCCTTCGTAAGTTCCGCCAGAGTAACGGAACCTTCATCGTCCGCTTTATTTGAGGACGATGAGGATGATAATGATGATGATGAAAGGAGAGATGCAGTGATTGCTTTTCTTGCTGCAGATATCTTCGCGTTGAAGGCTCTTTCCTGCTTGTTAAGCATGCTGTAGTAGTTGTTGGACGTGAAACCCCCGCTCTTCTTCCTATTGCGCGTAAGCTCTGCAGTAACCCCAGCGCGCGCTTGGTAGATGTGCTTGACCTTTTTCTGGGCAGAGTATGCGGTTGACTCGAGCTCAAGCAAGAGGCGAATAAAGTCAGATTTGGACGTGGCACTTGACACGGATGCTAGCCACATTGTTGAGGAGGATGAGGATGAGGATGAAGAAGTTGCCAACACATCATCATCATCCATGGAAGAGGATGATGCAGCTAATGACGATGATGTTGAGATAGTAGTAGTAGTAGTACTGGTGGACGACCACACTGCCCCTCTCGCGGTCATTTTCTTTTCGATGGCTGAGTGAATCGTGACGAGCAATTTCCTGAGCGCAGCCACCTCGATCACTATTGTGTGTGCAGTGTCTAGAGAGACAAATGCAGCATTCACTGCTGATTCCTTCTCGCTGCGTTGAAGAAGCCTCTCCTTGTTAAAGAGAAGGAGGTTAGAGGGGTTGCTCAATCCGCCCTTCCGTAGTGAGATTGAAGCCAAACCTGTAACACCACTTCGTCCTCCTCCTCCACTAGCTGTTAATGCTGCTGCTGCTGATGATGAAGAAGAAGAAGACGTCTTTGATTTTAAGGGTTTTTTAGAAACAGCGGCTACAATAGGGACTATTGCATTTGTCACACTTGAGGAGGAAACTCCTCCTCCTCCTCCTTCTCCTCCTCCAGTTGTTGTTGATGATGATGATGTTGCATCTGCTGCTGCAGCAGCTGCTTTCGGTTCAGATGAATCATCAACAATCATGTTGCTGGCAACATCGGCAGTACTTACAACAGCTGAAGTTGTTTCTGTTGTTGCTGCTGTTGCCGTTGTTAAGCTTCCTCCACTGGCACTACTATCGATGATTGCATCTTTATCCGTCACTGCTTGCAATTCTGGCACACCAACAATGGCTGCATCTGCACCAGCGACATCCTCCTCCTCCACTGACGCAACAGCAGCAATGACATCCACATTGTTGTTGGTCGTCGAGAGCAACTTCCTCTTCTTCTTTGCTGAGGCAACAAGCCTATCATCATCAACAATCTGCACCTTTGAAGACGAAGAAGAACTGTCTGTCAGTAATGAGAAGGGATTAGCCACCCTTGTTGGTATTGCCTCTTCTCTTTTAGCTGGCATGTACACCTTCCACAAGAGTGAGAACTTCTTGAGGTTCTCATCCAGAGCGTGTTCTCGAGCGCCCCTTGTGTCAAGTGAAGCGATCAACGCAGCCACGTCTTCTTGGTTGTCGTAGTAGTAGAATCGGGGCGATTGAAGTTCCGGGGCGAAGGAAGCGGCAGCAACCGTTGCAGCAGAAAGTGTGGGAGGATAATCATCAATCATGGAGTCCATAAAGGCAGACATTGTTACCCTCTCGTTCGCTTTCTTGACAAGGCCGCCTTTCTTACCCGCCACTACTGCTGCAGTCACAGTGGCAGCAGCAGCAGTAGTAGTAGAAGAAAGAGGAGGAGGAGGAGGAAGAGCAGCAGATGGAGGAACTACTGAAGCTGATGAAGAGGCGGTATCATTCTTCTTGATTGCGACTTTACCTGCAGCAGCAGCAGCAGCAGCATTCTTCGTGTCCTCCACTGTTGCACTTCCTCCTGCTACTCCTGCACTTCCATCTCCTCCCTCTTTTGCATCAAACAGTAGAGAAGACGGAGGTCGAGAAAGGTTGAGTAGAGACAAGCGACCAGTAGTAGTACTAGTAGAAGGTGCAGCTGTAGCAGCAGCTATTGCTACGGATGAAGCGTTGTTGTTCGTACTGTCTCCTTCTCCTTCTCCTCCACCCATGGCAACAACCTCCCCATCGATGATTATCGCATCAGTTGGAACAGCAGCAGCAGCCGCCACTGTTGTTGTTGATGATGATACAGCAGCGTTCGCAGCGTTGGCTGCATTATTGAGCTTCCTTTTTTGAGCGGCGACATATTGCACGGACGGATTCGCTATCAGTCCTCCGTTTTCAACAAGATCGCTCCAGTCTAAGGAGATTTCTTGGGCCCTACTTCTTGCAGCGATGCGGGCTTCCTCGAGTGATGACGTAGTAGGCGGAACGGTCTCTTCTACATAGATCCTCGATCGGTCTCCTGAAAAGTACCAATACGATCGGTTTTGGGCATCAGCACCTAGGTGGAGGACTCGAACTCGTCTTTCTTCACTGATAATCAAGACGCGTTCATTCGTTGCAATGACGAACTTGGTCAAGTTGGACTTCAACTCGGCCTCTTCCTTCTCAGTGAGGAGACGGTCCTTAGCGCGAAGAGCAATTGCGTACTCGGGCTCGTATGTCTTGCCGAGCTTCCTTCCGAGGTCCTTCTCAAACCCAGCCTCCTTGCCGATGAACAAGGCCTTGTCGATTTGGAAGAGATCGTGCGAGCGCGCTGCATCGATCAACAAGGACAAGGTCATGGCTTTCTTCTCCAACTCTCTCTTGGAGGATGTTAAAGAAGTTGTTGTAGTTGTGTCTTCGTCATCGGTCATGTCTGATTTGTTTTCGACAGATGCTACAGCAGTGGTAGAAGTACTTTTAACTCCCTTCTGAGTCGATGAACTCGACACAGCGGCACTTACTCCTCCTCCTCCACCAGTTGTTGTTGTTGCTGCTGCTGTTGCTGCTGTTGCTTTCTTGTTGTCATCCTTTAGCTTGACCTCTCTCTGGTAATACAACTTGATGAAAGGGTCCGTGTCCTTCTCCCTCTCCTTTAGTGACTCCTTCAAATTCTTGATTCGCTCCTTGACTCGGGACTCTTCTGCTTCGCGTTCAGACTCAATCTTTGAGATCTCATCTGCAAGTTCGTTACCTAGCCTGTGCATCAAGGAGTTAAACGAGTCGGTTGCAATGACTGCATCGATTAACCCCTTAAGCAGTTCTAGCTTCAAGGCAGGCGGCAACAGGGCGTACTCGTTATCACCCAGCATTGCAGCGATTGCAATGGCCCGGGTTGACAAATTCCGACGAAGCAATGCGCCGATCGAGTTGGTGAGAAGTAATCGTCGAAGAACTGTCGGCCATGTCAATGCAGTCAGATACTTGAGCTCTGACTCCATGAACCTCTCCCTCTCACCGCATGAATCGCAATAGAGGTCGGAGAAGGTCACCTTGCGGACGAGGGATCGAGGAATTTTTGGACCACCCGCCCCTCCCGCGCCCTTTTTCAAAGAAATGTCATTGTCGTCGTTCATCTCGTAGTCAGAGTTTGAATCGTCGTTGGCGTAGTAGGCCAAGCCAGAACGAGTGTTGCTGTTGCTGGCTGTTGTCTTCTTCTTCTTCTTCTTGGTCTTGCTGCCTCCTCCCCCGCTACTACTACTTCTGTTCTTACCACCTGCTCCGTTCATGTCCTCATCAGCAGCAATTAATGCTGAGGATGATGATGTTGTTTCGCTGTCCAAGAAGCTGTTGAGGCGATCAAAGTCCTCAAGAAGGAACCGAATAATCGCTACGTGGATGCGTGACAAGAATCGATAGCTCTTGAATGTATTACCTCGTAAGGAAGCCACAAAATCTGCGAGAGAGGAAAGGGTTGGATCTACCACACTGGTGAGGCACTGCGGAGGACGATCCTCTAGATTCATCAGAACAGTTCCGCCCTCAGCAGAGTAATCGCCTCCCTCCAGCATCAGGGCATCGCAATAGGAGGATGCTGCCATTTGAAGAGGAAGAGGAAGAGGAAGAGGAGAGGAGGAGGAGGAGTCCACGCTATTGTTGAGCCCTAGATTCTTCGTAATCTCCGAGACCGAGTTTTCAGTGATCCCCTTCACATATGGCAACAGAGTGAGCGAGTCTTCTCCTGTGCCTGACATGCTCACGTCTAAAATAGGAGCTGAATTCGCCTTGTGAGCAGGGGGTAGTGTGAACGTCTTAATGAAATCCCAACAAATGAGTAGGTCTTTGAACTGCTCGTCGAAGAAGCCATACGTGTCTCGCACAGGAGAAGGACGAGGAGGCTTGACCAATAGAGGGTATGAGCCAAGCCCACTACCAACAGCGTGCGGGCGCATCATTTCGTCCACAGGGAGTGAAAATCCCATCGCCACCTTTTCCTTCTTTAAGAAGAGGATTTCCAGGTTTTCAAGTTCCTTCTTCCTCGCTCTGTCTGCGTCAGACAGCCCTGATGCAGCAGTAGCAGCAGCAGCAGATGAGGACTCCTTAGCCTCAGCTGTTGCGATGATGTTGGTGAGAATGTCCGGAAGAAGCGACGGAGTGACGAAGTTGATAGCTGGGCCATGCGAGCCTCTCATCATTGAGTTCCACGTCTCGAAGACGGACGTGACTGAGAGATGCACGCTCGACGCGCCATTGCCGTCCCTCAACAGCACGGTGATTTCTTTGGGTACGTCTTGGAGACCACGAAGAATAGGCACAAGAGCGACGGCCTTTGCTTTCGCTGCAGCAGTGACGTGGGCGGAGGGAATCGAGGTGGGTGTGGGAGCGGGAGTGCCATATCCGTCCATGGCTGCCCTCAGGAACTCGGTCACTCTTGAAACTTTTACTGCATTTAAAACTGCGCGTCCGATTAGGGCAGAATTAGGAGTAGCTGATGAAGAAGAAGAAGAAGAAGAGGAGGAGGAGGAGGAGGAGGATGAAGAAGGAACCGGTTTCAATCCAATCTCTTCTCTGAACTTTGAGCTGCCCAGCTTGTTCATCACTTCTGTCTCTTCTTTTGCCTTTTGCAAGCCAAGAACAACCGCAGACAATCCGACACTCAACGGAACACGAACCAGCTCTTCTGGTTTAGCTGCCTTCTGCGCCTTTACAATCGCAGTAGCGGAGGGTGAAGAAGCCGGCTTGGGCTTAGGAATCGAGGTCAAGCTACTACTACCTCCTGTTGCTGTTGCTGCTGCTGCTGTTGTAGCTGATTGTGCTTTGATCTTTGGTCCAGCTCCAGCTCCAGCTGCACCTACAACAACCACTGTTGTATCAGTTTCCTCTCCATCCTCACCAGCAGCAGCAGATGATGAAGCTCCTCCTCCTCCACTTTCAAGAGCCTTCTTAGCGGCTCGTCTCTTTCGTGACGCTTCTCTTGCGGTAGCTAGTTTTCGCTCATGAGCCTCATCTGAGGCGGATTTTTGAGGAGGGGGAGCTGGATCGGGAGGAGGAGGAGCAGGAGGAGGAGGAGGGGCGCCTGTTTTCGGCTTTGGTTTAGGCCCAGACTTATTTTTAACCACACCCGATGTCGATGAAGAAGCTGCATCACCTGTTGAAGAAGAAGAAATGGTAGATGCGTCTCCTGCTCCTACCATAACAGACGAAGGAGCGCCTCCAGAAATAGAGGAAAGGTTATTGCCTTCTCCTCCAGCAGGATGTCGGCCTCCAGGTGTTCGTCCTCCTCCTCCTCCTCCTCCTCCACCTGTTGATGATGTATTTGGGGTCAGGGATGTCGCTCGAACACGCTGGGAGGCCTGGCGAATGCGCGCCCCACCCACTGCAGCAGTTGGTGTAAGAGAATCACCCCCTCCAGCTGCTCCTCCTCCTCCTCCTCCTGCTGCAACTCGACCTCCATGAACTTGATTTGAATCGGAAGAGGATGAGGAAGAAGAGGTCGGCAACGATGGTGACGATAACAACATCGAGGGAGGATCCATCCTTGCATCCTCCTCCATTACTGCAGATGAATCAAGAATAGCAGAGGAAGGAGAAGCCTCAACCGTAGTAGTTGTAGGAGGAGGAGGACGCAAAGAGGATAGTCCGAGAGCCTTTGTCTCGTCCATATGACCCAAAACAAAACTTCCCGCTTTTAAAAAAAGAGAGAAGAGAGAAGAGAGAGGGTGGATTCAAAGTAACAAAACAGACGTGTGTTTTAAATTGTCAGATCCACTTGTTAAGGCGGGTCCAAGTTTGTTTTCAGAAATGAGCGAAGATCGCTACGATGACATGCTGATTCGCATCGCCCAGTCTCAGTCTGGCGGCATCGACGGCCTCCTTGACATCTACCTCTCTTTTCTCCGCCGCAAGACCGACTTTTTCTCAGGCAACGGAGAGGGAATCAAAGTCGTCGAGGAGGTTGTCTTGAAGTCGATTCGAAGACAACACGCACTGTACCAGAAAGAGACTGCTCTGAAGAGCGCAGCAGCTGCAGCAGCAAAGGAAAAGAAGGCAGCAGCAGCAGCAGAAGCAGCATCAAAAGCAGCAAAAGCAGCAGCAGCAGCAAAAGCAGAAGAGGAGGAGGAAGAAGATGTGATTGAGATGGGGCCGGGCAATTCGTTTGACGTTACGGCCAAAACAGCAACAACAACGAGCTCAAAGAAGGCTACATCATCACAACCAATAACTACATCTGGAACTTCATCGACTTTGTCCTCGTCTACTGCTGCTTCTTCTTCTTCTTCTTCTTCTTCACTACCTGCCACCACCACTGCTACTACTATCAATAGTGAAGGTGGTAGTGATGGAGCGGTACCCAACAAGTTACTCCCCTCTATTGGCAATGGACTTCAAGGCGATCGTTATTCATGGACGCAGACGCTCTCCGAGGTGACAATAACAATACCTGTTCCTGAAAACGTGCGAGGAAAGGATGTGTCGATTGCAATCGAAAAAACAAAGATCAAGGTTAACATAAAAGGTGTGTCATCATCATCATCATCATCATCATCAATATTGGAAGGAGCGCTATACAAACGAATCTTAGCAGACGACAGTGCTTGGACGTTAGAGAGTGGAGGGTCATCTTCCTCCTCTTCCTCCTACTCTGGCAAGTTGTTGATGATCACCCTCCAGAAGGACAATACGATGGAGTGGTGGTCATGTGTCGTTCAGGGAGAGCCAGAAATCGACCTGCAAAAGATTGAGCCAGAAAACAGCAAGCTTGGGGACCTTGATGGAGACACAAGGCAAGTAGTCGAGAAGATGATGTACGACCAACGGCAAAAGCAAATGGGGAAGCCTACCTCCGATGAGCAAAAGAAGCAAGACGTTCTGAAGAACTTCATGGCTGCACATCCAGAGATGGATTTCTCAAATGCAAAGATCAATTAAACGTGGTGTTTCAATTCAAATTGTGGTTACTTATTCTCATTGTCTTAATATTTCGACTCATTGTCGTTGTTCAACACCACCATTTCGATCTCTACTCCTAGACCTGCTCCTGCTACGTTGCCGCTGTTGTTGTTGGTGTTGTTGTTGATTAATAAAAGAAGAAGAAGAAGAGTGATCTAGAGAGGGTAAAATTTCAGACGTAATCATAGAAGAAGAAGATGGTTGCTGCTGTTGATGTTGATTAAGTTGCGTGGAGGTAGCATTATCCTCATTATTTATTTGTGTAGAGGAGGGCTTAGTAGGAGATGAAGAATTAGTGGTTGATCCTCCTCCTCCATCTCCTTCTCCTTCTCCTTCTCCATTTCCTTCTCCTGCATCTCCTCCCCCTCCTCCACTACCACCACCGTTTCCACCTCCTCCTCTAGATCCAATTGTCTTGAGCTCTTTCAATACCTTAAGCTCCGACCGAATGCGCACTTGCCTATCAGCGTATTGCGCCCACTTTACAGGATCAAGACCGAAATTGAAGTACTGAGAAACGTTGATATTTGGCGTCTCCCACGGCCGCGACTGGTAGGCCAAAAGAGGAATGTCGAAAATAGTCAATGCATTATCTGGCGGAAGAGAAAACTGCTGCGGAACCGGCTCGTTGATCTCCTCAAACACACTGCGTCCGCCATGTCTTCTTCCTCCTCCTCCAGCAGCGTAACCGGAAGCTCCTCCCGCTCCGCCAGCGATGGAAACCTTTGCGTATCGAATCGACCTGTTCATTGGATCAATAGGAGCGAATTGGGCAGACTGACTCGTGCCTAATAGCACCTGCACCTTTCCTGCTTGCGGATCGTCAGCGCCCTCTTCCACGACAAATCCAGATGAGGAAGAGGAAGAAGAAGAAGAAGAGCCATCACCACTACTAGCTAAAACACTACCAGTAGAAGTTGCTGATGCTGTTGTTGTTGAAGCAGCAGCAGCAGCAGCAGCAGCTTGCATCAACAGCAGTTGCTTCTGCTGCTCCTCGAACTGAGCCTTCTGCTGCGCCAGGGCTTGCTGCATCATTTGCTGCTGAGCAAGCTGGCGCTGAATCTCGAGGGCCTGGGTTACATCAAACCCTGCGTTGTAATCGTCATCGTCATCGTCTGCAGCGTCCGACATGTTGAAATGTTTAAGAGTGAAAGAGAAGAGAGCAAGAGAACAACAAGAACTTGAGCTTTCTCTACAAAATCAAATCCAAAACACAAGGTGAGTCTCGCTTCCTTTCTTTCCTTATACTAGTGTTTATTTCAATTTCATATACACCCTTTCTTTTCAAAAAAAGGGGTTGTGAGATTTTTGATTGGTCGAGATCGACTTGTATCTAACTCTAATTCCTTCTTCCCTCCTCTCTCCCCTCTCTCTCCTGTCCTATCCTCTTCTTCATACTAGTTCTTGTCTTGACTTTGGAACAAGGCATCTATACCTTTGTATCGTTTCAGTGCTCCGAAAGAGAGCCTTACCTTCGAAACACCTCCTCCCTTCCTTTTTAATTTAATCTCCCCTCTTCGTCGTTTACCATGGGACACTCAAGAGGTTATCGCTCGGGCACGAGGTATATGTTTAAGCGAGCATTCGTGAGTAACGCACAGATATGTCATGATCATCTAGATTCTTGCCTCTATCTTCTAAGGCATCTACGTTTAGATTATTGTATGGCGACGTCAACAAAAGTATACTAACCTTTTCTCTTCTTCGCCCTCCTCTCCTCACCCATTCCTTCTCCTCAACAGGGCGAAAAGGGCCGTCTGCCAATGACACCCTACCTCCGAACTGTCAAGGTCGGAGATTACGTCGACATTTTCGCAAACTCGTCCATCCACGAGGGCATGCCGCACAAGTTTTACCACGGCCGAACAGGCATTGTCTATAACGTAGCGAAGCGAGCCGTGGGCGTAGAGGTGAACAAGGTGGTTAGAAACCGAGTGGAGAAGAAGCGCGTAAACATCCGAATTGAGCACATCCGGCCCTCCAAGTGCCGCAAGGACTTCCTCGACCGAGTCAAGAGAGTGGACCAAACAAAGAGAGACGCAAAGGAGAAGGGAATCAAGGTGCCCATTGGAATGCTAAAGAGGTTCCCAAGGGCGCCAAAGGACGGATACATTGTCACGCCAGAGGAAAGCGCAGCACCGCCTATGATGCGAGCACCTGTGCCCTTCGATGACATGCTCTAAAGACTCTATAAAGAGTGAAGAGCTACTAATATACTAACCAAGAGGGTATGTCATCTTGCTTGATGTTGTTTATTCTAGAGTTGTAAACTGTTTCATTGATAGATAGATATATGTATAAAACAAAAGCAAAATAGGTAATTGTCTGAGTGTTGAATGATTCTGTCCTACAGCTAACTGCAACCGCAGTTAGTGTTGACTGCTCCGACGTAAGGTAAGATCCTTTAAAGAATCAACTTGAAGAGCGAATCGACGAATATAAGGAACAGAAGGGGAGTAGGAGTAAACATCAACCTGGCCTATACATTGCGAGATTCAAGGAATGTGATTGCCTCTTCATAGCCATTTTTTGCTGAAAGCTTCATCCACTTCAATCCTTCAACTTTATCAATGTCAACACCTTCGCCGTTGAGGTGAGCATGACCCAGACTGCACTGACCTCTTGCATTGCCTTGTGCAGAAGCTAGTCTGTATAACTTGACAGATTCAACTTTGTCAACAGAGACAATGTAGCCTTCAAATAAGGCGTCGCCCAGATTGCACTGAGCTACTGCATTACCTTGTGCAGCCGATAATCTGTACCACTTTATGGCTTCGACTTTGTCGACAGAGACACCGTGCCCATTACAATATGCAGCACCTACATCGCACTGAGCCCGCGCAAAGCCTTGTTCAGCGGCTAACTTGTACCATTTCACGGCTTCAGCATAATCAACAGGGACACCGCATTGACCAAAAAAATACGAAACACCCAGATTAAATTGAGCGTTAGCAACCCCCTGTGCAGCAGCTAGCCTGTACCACTTTATGGCTTCGACTTTGTCGACAGAGACACCTTTGCCATAGTAAAAAGAGACACCAAGATCGAATTGAGCCTCTGCATAACCTTGTGCAGCAGCTAGTCTGCACCACTTTACACCTTCAACCAAGTCGACACCACCCACACCTACGCCGGTAGAGTAGAACGTTCCCATGTTGTATTGTGAACCTGCATCACCCAATTCAGCAAATAATCTATCTGCCTTAATCTTGCATCAATCTCATCTACAGTACGACATCCCTCCATTCTCTTTAACAGTTCTTCTGCACGTTTACAGATCACTTTATGTGCTTTCCAATTTTGTTTCTGGCATTTGACTGAGCAATATAGTGCCCCCATACAGTTTGAACATCGTAAGAAGCTTTGCTTACCGCACACTGAGCAGAATTGAAGTGGTGGAGGAGGAGGGGGAGGAGAAGAAGAGAATGACATCTGGTGTTTTGCGTCACGAAGGCACGCCAGGGACGAATCCTTCGCACGTATATGATAGTAGATTGTAACGCAGGTTGAAAGATTTCGGAATCGGGATTTGCGCGAAAATTGCTTCTCCAAAGTTTTAGTTAGGTTTTGTATAAATCTCGTGAACATAACGTATTTTAGTTGGGATCGCTTGCGTCATCCTTTTCGATTTGAAAAAAATCCTTTCAGATATACCTTGTTGAAGAAACTTCAAGAAAGTCTGTTCGAATCTTGGCGTTTTAAATGGATCCTTCCCTCATTGCTGCCGCAATTTCTCTTCTTTCTCTCTGCAAGTGCTCTTCCGGCTCCTCATCTTGCAGCTGCGCAACGGACTTTTCAGGGTCTTGTCGTACTGCTCTCTCTGAGAATGCAACTTCTTCTCCTCTTCCTCCTTCCTTTATAATCGAGTTAATTCAATCATTAACTGGTGAATCACCAAAATCCCCACATGAAGATGCAAAGAATGAAGATGTTGTTAATGACGATGATGATTCTCTAGGAAGGACGGAATCTGTAGTAGTCCCAACAGGCGGTGGAAGGAGACGAACATTTGCTGCATTGACTGAAACGCTTGCCACAACACTTTCGATATCATACTCGCTAAATGTAATAGTAAATAAGGTGTCTCTTCTTAATGCAGTAACTCACTTGGCATCAATAAATTCTTCTTTAACAACGACAAAAGCAGCAAATGGAGAAGAAAATGGAGAAAAAGAAG